>Ga0335085_10002932_pt1 | contig 30699 bp, 40 predicted proteins | sample Lox_Sample_45_FD_206712 | JGI IMG/M metagenome (GOLD analysis project Ga0335085, IMG submission 206712) | Soil microbial communities from Loxahatchee National Wildlife Refuge, Florida, United States - Lox_Sample_4.5 | ecosystem: Environmental > Terrestrial > Soil > Wetlands | place: USA... | reverse complement strand
CCGTGCGTCTGCCAGTTCCGCCACGCTCGCAATGGGAGGCAAGAGGGCCAATCCAGAAGACGCCCCCGGCGTCCAGACGATCATAGGCATCCGCCGGGGCGATGCAAGGCGCCGCACCGTACAAAACGTCCCAATGCCCCAGGGATCGCCTGCCGCGAGCTTTCCGGATGCTACGAGTCTAGCTCACGAAGCAAAGCAGGGGGAATCAGGTCCGTCGGCGCGGATTCCAGCAGCAGACGCTCGAACGCGCGTCCGGAATCGCGCCTATAGACATCGCCACACGTGACTACGCCGCCGTAGGCGAACCAACGCCCCTGCGCCCCGCAAGCGAGGGCCACGCCTCGATACCCGAGCGCCGGCGCGGCCGGAGGAGCACGCTCCGAGCGCTCGAGCTGCTGCCACAGCGTCATCAGGCGCCGCGCCGTGGCGCCAGGAACTCGCCATTCGGCGTCGCGCCGTCCTGAAAAGATCGATGCCGTTCCCGTGCAGGTATCCTTCGGCTTAGTTGATCTTGATGTGGCCATGCATGACAGTCATGAATGTGCAGAAGTTCGTATAGCCGCCTCGATCCGCCGTCCTCGGGTCCGTGATGAGGTGCCCGCTGTTGTCCAAGTTAGTCACGGGCGTCGAGCCGGGCTTGTGTGACCACCGCCCGTTGCGGCCCTTCCTGTACCAGTGGAAGTCCCACCCTGGCCAGATTACCAAAGCGACCAGGTGTCCCTCCGTCGGGCATTTGTTGTTTGCACCCGGGCTCGCGATCAGCGCATCGGCGACAGCCGCCGGCCGAACGGAAGCACAAGTCAGCGCGGTATACATGGCGCCGCTGGCCCGACCCGGCTGAGCGAACGTATCGGTCCGATAGTTGGTCGCATAGTTGTAGCAGTTATTGTTCAACTGCTTTTGCCCGCCGTCATTCCACCAAGCTGGTTCGTAGAGCGGCGCGCATCGACAGCTGTGTATTATCGGGCGAGGAAATGGCGGCAGCTTCAAGGGCCTTTCGAACTGTTTGACGAGCCCGATCTGCCGCTGCAGCAGACGAAGGAAGCCGCGCCCCTCCCTGGCCTTGCTGCCCAGCCCCTTGGCGAAGAACTCCTCGACTTGCGGATCGGCGACCGCATGGGCAAGCTCCGGCCCGTAGATCGCCCCCGCAACCACGCGAAACATGCGTGGAAATGCGCGGCTGGGCGCGGCTGTCTGTTCGATGACGAGGCCACGATACCCGAGCCGGAACTCGAGCGGAGCCGCCGCGCGTCCCCTCAACTGTTTGGCCGGCTGGAGACGCTCCAGGATCTCGCGCGCTCGCTTGCCGTCTACCTCGATGACCGGGTTGGGTCGCCCGCTGAAAATATCGATTGTGATTCGCAATGTCATGGTGGCCTCTCCCATTCAGGCGATGCGAAAGACGGTCAAGCTCCGAAAGAAAAATGCCCCGGATTGCTGCCGAATTCGGAAGTGATGATAGCCCGCGGAAAGAATGCTTGGATGTGGTTGAGTAATCGCGCCGGTGAAGGCGAGCGGGCCGAACGAGAAGGTGTCGATCAGACACTCCACGACGGACAGGCTCGCCGCGGGCCAACTCTCCAGCTGCGCGTTGCTTACATAGATGCCAGCTGCCGGCGCACGGAAGAAGCAGTTGATGCGGCCGGTCTTCGTCTCCGGCGAACCCCATACGCCAAAGCCGTCCGCCGAGAACCACGCCTGGCACGCAGAAAGCGACCGCGGAACATCAGTGAAGCCATCGAAGTGGTCGCAGTCCCACAGATCGAAAAAGAGCGCCGTGCCCGTCTTGCCACACACGCGGAAGCTGGCGATCTCCTTCCATAGCAGTACTTTGCCAAGGTCAGGATTCTTTTCAATCAACTCAGCCGAGCCAGGAGTCGCCTTGAGCGCGGCGTACGCCTGTTTTGCTGAAGGTCGCGCGAGCTTACGCAAGCGCGCCGCCGGACGTTTGGGCTTCTCAAGCTTCTCTCCCTTACCAAGGACCAATCTGAATTCGCGGACGGGCATGCTAACCTCCTCTATCCGTGAGATCGCCGAATCCCAGCCGGACCGCTGCCGCGACTACCGCAAGCTGCTGACGGCCGTCCGTCGCATGCGGAGCCTTAAGGCAGGTAGCAAGCGTCGAAGCCGCTCTGTGAAGAGGTCGCTTCGATCCCTTGCAGTCAGATTCTTGTGCCGGCGTCTTCAGCGGTGCTCGCTTGTAGTGAGCGATGCAAACGATCGCGGCGCGCGCAGCGCGAGCAATTCGACCGCTGGATCAAGCATAGCATTTTGTCTAAGCCCGCCGCTCCTCCCAAATGGGGGGAGTTGACCGAGATTTGCCGCTTGGGCAGGTCGCTGTTACACCGATAACAGGCGGTAACTGAGTAGGACGAGGGGCGTCGATGCTGCGGCGAATCTACGACTGGATCATTGCGCTCTCCGGCAGCCGGCACGCCGTCCCGGCATTGGCCGTCATCGCCTTCGCCGAAAGCTCGGTCTTCCCCATCCCGCCCGACGCCTTCATCATCCCGATGGTGCTGGCGCAACCGAAGCGCGCCTGGCGCATCGCCCTGGTGGCCACGTCGGCGTCTGTGCTCGGGGGCCTCCTCGGCTATGCCATCGGCTATTACCTGCAGGACTTCAGCCGCTGGCTGATCGGCGCGCACAACTTCGAGGCGTTCCAGGCCGCCTATGCGCAGTGGGGCCTGTGGATCATCCTGATCAAGGGCCTCACGCCCATTCCCTACAAGATCGTGACCATCGCGAGCGGGCTCACCAACTTCAACCTGCCGGTGTTCATCCTGGCCTCGATCGCGACGCGCGGCGCCCGCTTCTTCATCGTCGCCGGGCTGCTGCGCTTCTACGGCCCGCCCATCCGCGAGTTTATCGAGCGGCGGCTGACCCTGGTGACGAGTGCGTTCCTCGTGCTTCTCGTCGGCGGCTTCCTGTTCGTGCGATATGTCGCATAGCGCCGCCGCGGCCGGTGCGTGCTACCATAGGGCATGACGACAATGACCCTCTCAACGTCGCCGGACCGCCGCATCCCCACGCTGGTCGTGATCGCGGGCCTGGCCCCTCTCGCCGTCGCGTTCGCGTCGCAATATTGGGGCGGCCTGCAGCCCTGCGTGCTCTGCTGGTACCAGCGCTATCCTTACATGGCGACCGCCGCCCTCGGCATCATCGGCATGGCCGTTGCCGGCCGGCCGGGCCTGCTCAGAGCGGTCCTGCTGCTCGCCGCGCTCGCGTTCTTCGTCGATGCCGGAATCGCCGCCTTTCATGTCGGTGTCGAGCAGCACTGGTGGGCGGGCACGAGCGAATGCGGCAGCGTGCTCGGTCCCAATCTCACCCCCGAAGAGCTGCTGAACCAGCCGATGGTGCGCTGCGACGAGATCGCGTGGCAGAAGTTCGGCATCTCCATGGCCGGCTACAACTTCCTCTATGCCGCGCTGTGCGGATTGGCGACGCTCTGGCGAGCAACACGCAAGCGTGCCGCATGAGCGAATCTTCCGAGCGCACGCTCCCGGGCGATCTGCCGCGCGACGAGCTGATCCGCCGCATGATCCGCGTCGATCATGCCGGCGAATACGGTGCGCGCCGAATCTATGAGGGTCAGCTTGCGGTGCTGGGGCGCCGGCAGGATGCCGAGCCGATCCGTCACATGGCCGCGCAGGAGAAGCGCCACCTCGACGCCTTCGACAAGCTGGTCGGGGAGCGGCGCGTGCGGCCGACGGCGCTGCATCCTCTCTGGCACGTCGCGGGCTATGCCCTCGGCGCCGCCACGGCGCTGCTGGGACGCGAGGCTGCCATGGCCTGCACGGTGGCTGTCGAGGAGGTGATCGACGAGCACTATCGCAAGCAGGCGGCGGTACTGGGCGCCGACGATCCCGAGCTCAAGGGTATGATCGAAAGCTTCCGCGCCGAAGAGGTCGAGCACCGCGACATCGGTCTCGCCGAGGGCGCCGAGCGCGCCCCGGCCTACGGCGCGCTCACCGGCGCGATCAAGGCGGGATCGCGCTTGGCGATCTGGCTTGCGGAACGATTCTAGAAGCAAAGGGCGGCCACATGGGGCCGCCCCTACACGACCGCTGCAACCCTCTGCCTAGGTCTGCTCCAGTTCCGTATCCCAGTACAGGAAATCGCGCCAGCTCTCGTGCAGATAGTTGGGCGGGAAGCCGCGACCGTTCTCCTGCAGCAGATAGGTCGAGGGCTGCACCGGCCGCTGGCGCGGATACATGCGCGCCTCGTGCGGCAGGCGGCTGCCCTTCAGCAGGTTGCAGTACTGACAGGCCGTCACGACGTTCTCCCAGCAGGTGCGGCCGCCGCGCGAGCGCGGCACCAGGTGATCGAACGTCAGCTCGTGCGTCGGCAGATGGTCGTTGCAGTATTGGCAGCAGAAGCGGTCGCGCAGGAACACGTTGAACCGCGTGAAGGCCGGGCGCCGCGCCTGCGGGATGAATTCCTTCAGCGAGACCACGCTGGGGAGCCGCATCTCGAAGGAGGGGCTGCGCACGACGCGATCGTATTCGGAGATGATGTTGACGCGGTCCATGAAGACCGCCTTCACCGCTTCCTGCCAGGGCCAGAGCGACAGGGGGAAGTAACTCAAGGGCCGAAAATCGGCATTGAGAACGAGGGCGGGGCAGCTGTCGGGCGATGCCATCAACGCTGCCCCTCGTCAGACAGATTTGTGTTGGTGTCGACGAAGCATGCGATTCATATAATGCATCGCAGGCGTGCGGTCAAAATCATAGATTTTAGGTTAATTCGTCAACGACTTGGCATCGAAGCGTCACACCGTTGTCACGTTCTGTCGGGCGCGAACGCGGCCGCGATGAAGTCGCCGCCAACGGCGAGACCCTGCTCGTCGATGCCGTGGGCGAGGCCTGGGCGCGTCACCGTCTTTACCGCGATGCCGACACCGCCGAGAGCCGCTTCGGCGGTCGCCAGCGACGTGTATGCGACGACCGGATCGGCTGTTCCATGGACGAGCAACATCGGCGGCGTCGACTTGATCTCTGCCGCCAGGAGCTGCGGCGCGATGAGCATGCCGGAGTAGCCGACCACGGCGGCCACGGCGCGGGCGCGCCGTGGCGCCACATGCAGCGCCATCATCGTTCCCTGCGAGAAGCCGACGAGCGCGAGGCCGTCCTCGGCCAGGTTGCGCCGCGCCAGCTCGGCATCGATGAAGGCATCGAGGATGCCGGCCGCGGTCTGCGTCTCCGCCAGCAGCATGCTCTCGCTGCGGCCCTCGAAGCCGAACCACTGCCGGCCGAAGGGCGCCGCCTCGCAGGGGAACGGCGCATGCGGCGACAGGAACTCCGTGTCCGGAAGCTGCCGCGCCCAGTGCGGCGCCAGCCCCAGCAGGTCGTTGCCGTCGGAGCCGTAGCCGTGCAGCAGGATCACCAGGCGGCGCGGCTTGCCGCCGGCGGCGGGCCCGAAGGACGGGCCGGACAGATCGACCATGGCGCGCATGCGGCGATTCCCAACTACGCGCGCGGCGCGCCGTAGCGGTCGGCGCCGGGCGGCAGCGGCGCGCCCGGGATCACATCCTTGTCGATGTTCCAGGCGATCGTGATGCGCGGACGGTTGCCGGTGTAGGGATTGACCGAGTGCACGAGCACGCTCGGGAAGATCACCATCGTGCCCGGCCCCATGCGCGGCATCAGGGGGTTGGTCATCGCTTCCTTGCGCGTCTGGCAGCAGACCTCGACGCGCGGGTCGATGATCGCCAGCTTGCCGCTCAGCGGGTCCATCGGATCGTCGTCGCCGGGATCGACGCAGTAGACGATGCTGACGGCCGTCCGTTCATGGCTGTGCGCGAGGGCATAGTCGCCGTGGCGCGAGACGTTCGCCCAGCTGAGGTCAATGGCGGCCGTGTCGCTGCCCAGCAGCATCTGGCTGAAGTGCAGGGCACGCGCATTCAGCAGGTCGGCCTCCGGACATTCCCAACGATCGAGGTGATAGATCTTGATGCCTCCGGCGGCACGAAAGTAGCGGTTGGCGAAGCGCGGATCGCCCTGCAGGGCATTGATGCGCGCGACCAGGCCGGGATGGAATCCGACCGCATCGGGAAACGTCGTGACGCCGATCGTGCGGTGGCCGAGTGGGCGTACTTCCTGTCCGGCCGGCCATACCGGATATTCGCGACCGCCGATCGCGACGCTCTCGTTCTCCAATCCTTCGACTCCTCAATCATTTGCCCGCGAGGGTGGCGCGGGTACCCGGCCGTACTAATGCCAGACAATCCTGACCGCCTCACGCCGAAAATTCCGCAGGCCCGTCCCCTTCCCCCTGCCATCGGTTCGCGCGCGCGGGGCGAGTGCAGAAATTTAACACAGGCAGGGAACTCGTCAGAAAAGGCGACATTGATTCGGCACGTCTGGGAGGGCGCACCGATGGACAGTCTCTATTATGTGCTCGGTCTGGGTGCCGTCGCCGCAGCCATCTTCGTCATCTTGGGTCCGTGGTAGCCGGCGACGAAACGAGTAGCGCGAGCTTCAGAGCACACGCGCCGCAGTGAAGACAGCGTTCTCCCCTGGGCGCGGCAGCAGGAACATTTAGAGAATAACGCGATTCCGGGAGTCCACGACACTCGCCGCATTCGGGAACCGGCGCGCCCAGGACCCCATTCTATCCAGGCGGCTCCCACGCCGCGCCTTGCCCCAACCACAAGTGAGACAGACCCATGCTCACCATTCTGATTATCGTCCTGTTGATTCTCCTGCTCGGTGGCGGCGGTTATTACGGCTACAACTCGTATGGCGGCCCCGGACTCGGCGGCGTCGTCGGCCTCGTGGTGGTGATCGTGATCGTGCTGATGCTCTTCGGGGCGTTGCCCGTCTATCACTACTGAGGCACGGGAGCCATTTCTCGCCGCTTCGGCGCGTCGTCGGGGGCCGCCCGATAGTAGTGCCACAGTAGTCGCGCCGCGACGCTGCGCCAGGGCCGCCAGGGTTCCGCCATGAGGCGGAGCGCGGCGGCCGTCGGCCGGGCGTCCAACCGCTTCACCTTCTGCGCCGCGCTCAGCAGGGCAAGGTCGTCTGCCGGCAGAATGTCCGGCCGGCACAGGCAGAACAGCAGATAGACCTCGGCGCTCCAGCGTCCGAGGCCGCGCACCGCGGTCAGCGTGGCGACCGCCTCATCATCGCCCATGCCCGCGAGCGCCTCGAGATCGAGCCGGCCGCCGAGGATGGCGGCGGCGAGATCGCGGCCATAGACCATCTTCGCGCGGCTGAACCCGGCGCTCTTCAGCTGCTCGTCACCGAGCGCGAGGAAGGCGTCCGGCGTCGGCGGCTCGCCGGCCTCGCACAGCCGCCGCCAGATGGCCGCGGCCGACGCGGTCGACACCTGCTGCCCCACGATGATCCACAGCAACGACGCAAACCCGGGCGGCCGCCGCCGCGGCGGCGGCTTGCCGACGAGCCGGATCGCTCGCGCCAGATCGTCGTCGCTGGCGGCGAGATGGTCGAGCGCTCTCTGCAGCCGCTTGCCGCTGATTTCCCGAGCAGGCATGTTCGTCCTTTCGCCCGCCGTCCATCCTGCCATCGCGCGCCCATGATCGTCACCCGCTTCGCTCCGAGCCCGACCGGATACCTGCATGTGGGCCACGCGGCATCCGCGCTGACGGGGTGGCGCGCCGCGCAGGACGCGGGTGGCCGCTTCCTGCTGCGCATCGAGGACATCGACGCGACGCGCTGCCGGCCCGCATTCGAGCAGGCCATCTACGAGGACCTCGCCTGGCTGGGGCTGGCATGGGAGGAGCCGGTGCGCCGCCAATCCCAGCACATGGCCGATTATGCCGGCGCCCTCCAACGGCTGGAGCACATGGGCGTGCTCTATCCCTGCTTCTGCACGCGCCAGGAGATCGCCGCCGAGATCGCCGCCGCGGCCAACGCGCCCCATGGCCCCGACGGGCCGCTCTATCCCGGCACCTGCCGCGCCCTTCCGGCCCGGGAGCGTGCGGCCCGTGTCGCCCGCGGCCTGCCCTACGCCTTGCGGCTCGACGCGACCGCTGCGGCCCGGATCGCCGGGCCGCTGACCTGGGAGGAGGAGGGCCGCGGCCCGGTCGCCGTCGAGGCGGGCAAGCTGGGCGACGCCGTGCTGGCCCGCAAGGAGGTGGCCACCAGCTACCACCTGGCGGTGACGGTCGACGACGCCCTCCAGGGCGTCACCCTGGTGACCCGGGGCGAGGACCTCTTTCACGCCACCCATCTGCATCGCCTGCTGCAGGCGCTGCTGGGGCTGGCAACCCCGCGTTACCGTCACCACATGTTGCTGACCAGTGCCGACGGCCGGCGCTTAGCCAAGCGCGACGGCGCCCTTGCTATCAGGGCGTTGCGCGCGGCCGGCCGAACCCCGCCGGAGGTGCGCGCCATGGCGGGTTTTCCCGACGAGCCCGCGATGAGTCGATCAGCGTCCCTGTGAGCCGCCGCCGTCCAACCTCCCTCCATGCCCTATCTGACCGAACTCACCGAACTGGCCGAAGTGATCATGGTCAATCTGGTGCTGTCGGGAGACAACGCGATCGTCGTCGCGATGGCCGCCGCGGGCCTGCCCGCGTCCCAGCGCGGCAAGGCGATGATCTTCGGCATCGGCGCCGCCACGATCCTGCGCGTGCTCTTCGCTCTGGCGGCGTCGCGGATGTTCGCCTACCTCGGCCTCCGGCTGGTCGGCGGGCTGCTGCTGTTGTGGGTGTGCTGGAAGCTGTGGCGCGAGCTGCGCGACCAGGGGCGCGAGGACGCCGCCATCGGGGAACTGGAGGAAGACGTCGGCGAGGTCCTGCCGACGGCAGACTTCAATCCGCTGGTCCACAACCCCGGGTCGAGGGCCGACAAGCCGACAAAGACGCTCAGTCAGGCCCTCACGCAGATCATGATCGCGGACATCTCGATGTCGCTCGACAACGTGCTGGCGGTCGCCGCCGCCGCCCACGATCACCCGGCGATCCTGATCCTCGGTCTCGTCCTGTCCGTCGGCTTCATGGGCGCGGCGGCCGCCCTCATCGCCGGCCTGCTGAAGCGGTTCCATTGGCTCGGCTATGTCGGTCTCGCGATCATCTTCGGCGTCGCCTGCCAGCTGATCTGGCAGGGCACGCCTATCATGATGGACGCCGCCGACCAGGCCGGCCTGATGTAGCCGGGCCGATTCCAGTTCGATCCATGCAGCCACTATCCGGTCGCGCCCGTGCTGTCTGAGCTCAGCGCCCTTCTTCAGGTCATCGTGGTCGACCTCGTGCTGGCCGGCGACAATGCCATCATCGTCGGAATGGTCGCCGCCGGACTGCCGCGCGAGCAACGCGCGCGCGTGATCTTCATCGGCATCGCCGCGGCGACGCTCATGCGCGTCGGCTTCGCGGTGGTCACCTCACAGCTCCTGCAGATCATCGGGCTGACGCTGGCCGGCGGCATTCTGCTGCTGTGGGTGTGCTGGAAGCTGTGGCGCGAGCTGCGCCACCAGGCGCAGAGCCTTGCGAGCGCCGGCCAGATCGAGACCGAGGCGCCCGATCCCGCCATCGCCGCCGCGCAGCCGAAGAGCTTCCGCAGCGCCGTCATCCAGATCGTGGTGGCGGACCTCTCGATGTCGCTCGACAACGTACTGGCCGTCGCCGGCGTCGCGCGCGACCATACCTGGGTGCTGGTCGTCGGCCTGGTGCTGTCGGTCGCCTTCATGGGCGCTGCGGCCGCCCTGATCGCCGGGCTGCTGAAGCGCTTCCACTGGATCAGCTATGTCGGCCTCGCCATCATCTTCTATGTCGCCTGCAAGATGATCTGGGACGGCACCCACGAGGTCGTGAAGGCCACCACGCAGGCGGGCCTCATCTGAGGCCGGGCCGGCGCCGCAGCCGGCGGACCAGCTCGAGATAGCTCGGGTCTTCCGGGCCGATGCAGCCGTGGCGGATCAGGAAGTCGATGTTCACGAAGGCCACGTTGAACTTGAAGTTGGCGGTGTCGCTCATCTCCCGGATCAACCGGTCGATCGGCCAGAGGAAGAACTCCTCGATCTCGCCATCGGCATTCGCCGGCGTGAAATCCGCCGGCAGCTCCAGATCGTAGGTGAAGAGCACGTCGTTCCGCAGGCCCTCCTCGTTCTCCAATAGATAGGAGAGGACGCCGACAGGCTTGGCCCGGCCCACGAGATCCGGGGTCAGAGAGGCCTCCTCCGCGCCTTCCTTCAGCAGGTTCTCCGCGAGGCTCAGGCCGGCCGGCTGCCCGCCGGCGACGAGGTGATCGAGCTGGTTGGGATAGGTTGGCTTGTGGCGCGACCGGCGCCCGACCCACAACCGTAGATCCGCGCCGTCGCGCACGAAGCCGTTGACGTGAATGCCATAGGCGCGCACGCCGAAGGAGGGCACGGCCGCGCGCTCGATCTCGAACAGCCCGGCGCCGAAGGATGGACCGACCGGATAGGGCTCGTTCCGCCAGCCGCGGAACCAGCCGTCGGCCCTGAGCGATTGCAGCACGCCCGCGACTGCGGCCGTCCGCTCCCGATAGTCGCGCAGCCGCGGCGACAGCCCGACGGTTTCGCCGTCGACCACGAAGACGCCGTCATGGCCGCGCAATCGCGCCGCCAGATCGGCGGCGACCCAGCCGACGGTGTGGCCGTCGACGACGAAGCGCCGGTAGCGCGACAAGTCGGGCTCCCGGATCATCGCCAGCCGGTCGAGCAGGCTCACGCGGCGCCCTCCGGTGGCGAGCTCCACAATCCCTCGCAGATCTCGATGTAGTCGGGATCGGACGGTCCGATCGCGCCGTGACGCACGAGGAAGTCGAGCAGCGACAGGGCGACGTCGAACAGGAAGTCCTCGCTCTCGGCAAGCACCGCTTTCACGCGCCCCAGCGGCCACAGCTCGAAGTCCGCGACCTCGCCGTCGGCATTGAGCGGCGCGAAGTCCGGCGGCAGCAGGAGATCGTAGTTGAACAGCACCTCGTCGTCGCAGATGTCGCCGGCCTGCCGCAGATAGGCGACCGCGCCGACCGGCCGCGCCCGCCGGGCGAGCGCCTCGGGGATCGAGGCCTCCTCGGCGCATTCCTTGATCAGGTTTGCGCGCAGTCCGATCCCGACCGGCTGTCCACCGCCGACGATCTGGTCGAGCTTGCCGGGCCCGACCGGCTTGCTGAGCGAACGGCGCGCGATCCAGGTCTGCAGCTCCCCGTCGCGCTCGACGATGCCGTTCAGCTGCACGCAATAGCAGCGGACCCCGAAGGCGCGGGCGGCCGCCCGCTCGAGCTGCAGCAGCGGCGGCGTGTGGAAGGCGGTCGACACCGCAAACGCCTCGCCGCGCCAGCCGGAAAACCAGCCCTCCTCGCGCAGGCGCAGGATCACATCGCCCACAGCGCGCGTCCGGCGCTCGGCGCTGTCGAGCCCGCCGACCAGCTGCACGGCCTCGCGACTCACGGCAAACACCTGCGGAAAGCCACGCAGGCGGTCGGCCAGTTCCTGCGCAACCCAGCCGACCGGATGCCCGGCCACCTGGAAGCGCCGAAACCGGGCGGCATCACGCTCCTGGCAGTAGCGGATACGGTCGAGGAGACTCATTGCGGAACGCTGTCGATCATCGGCGGCATGGTCGCGACCATAGCGTCAGGGCGTGGCGCTGGCCAACGCCGCACGCACGGATTCGTCGCTTCTGCTATTCTCGCCCCCGGATCAACGATAGGAGGCGGAGTCGCCGTGCCCTCCCGTGGACCTGCGTGGTTCTGGCTCGCCATTGCCGCCATCGGCGTCGTCGCCCTCGTGCTGGGGCTGAACGGGCGCTTCCCCGGTGTGCTCGACGAGCAGGGCAGCCTGCCGTGGCTGCTCTATGTGCTGAGCTGGCTGGCGCTCGCCGGCGCCGGCGTCGTGCTCGCCGTGCGCCGCGAGCCGCTCAAGCAGTTGCGCAATGCCGCGATCTGGTTGGCCCTCGGCCTGGCGCTCGTCGTCGGCTACAGCTTCAAGGACGAGCTCGGCTCGCGCCTCCTGGGCGAGCTGGTGCCGCAGCACGGCATGGCCAACTCGGACGGCTCGGTCACGTTCCGCGCCGGCGCCGACGGCCACTTCCACGTCGAGGCCCGCATCAACGGCACGCGCCTGCGCATGCTGGTCGACACCGGCGCCAGCCAGGTCGTGCTGTCGCCGGCCGACGCCCGCCGGCTCGGCCTCGACCTCGCGGCCCTCGACTTCCGGCATGTCTCGGAGACCGCCAACGGGCCGGTCACCGGCGCGCCCGTCACGCTGCGCGAGATCGCGGTCGGCGCCGTTCGGCTCGCCGACGTGGCGGCGAGCGTGAACGGGGCCGAGATGAGCGAGTCGCTGCTCGGGATGACCTTCCTCTCGCGCCTCTCCGGCTTCGAGGTTTCAGGTGACAGACTGACTCTGCGCCAGTAATACTCGGCGCGATGCAGGGGATGATTCGGGGCTTCGGCGGAGTGCTGCTACTGGCGCTCGCGGCCTGCGCGGGCGAGCGCCCGGTCGCGACCGCGAAACCGGCAGCGGCAACGCTCGAACCGCAGTTCGCCATGCTGGCGGCGCCGCCGCCCTCCGAACCGATGCAATGCGTGCCTTACGCGCGCCGGGTATCCGGCATCGACCTGCGCGGCGACGCCTGGACCTGGTGGGGCCAGGCCAAGGGCCGCTATGCACGCGGCAAGAAACCGCGCCTGGGCGCCGTGCTCGTGTTCCAGAAGACGCGCGCCCTGCCGCGGGGCCACGTCTCCGTCGTCACCCGCGTCGTCGATGCGCGGGAGATCGTCATCACGCATTCCAACTGGAGCTCGGCCTCGGACGCGCGCGGCCAAGTGACAAGGGACGTGCGCGTGATCGACATCTCCCCCGGCAACGACTGGAGCGAGGTGCGTGTCTGGAACGGCAGCGACTTCGGCAGGCCCTATGCGGCCACCGGGTTCATTTATCCGGTGCCCACCGCGTCGGGGGCGTGACGCCCCGCGCTCGAATCGAATCCTAGCAACGAAGCGAGGGCCGTGTGGCCCTCGCCGCGCAGAAACGTCAGGCGTTCTTCAGATTGACGGCCGAGACCTTGCCCTGCTGGCCGCGCTCGAGATCGTAGCTGAGCTTCTGTCCCTCGCGCAGCGAGCCGAGGCCGGAGCGCTCGACCGCGGAGATATGCACGAACACGTCCTTCGAGCCGTCTTCCGGCATGATGAAGCCGTAGCCCTTCGAAGGGTTGAACCACTTAACGGTGCCGGTAGCCATGGATATGTCTCCGAACCAAATTGCCGCGACGCGCGATTGCGTTGCGGATCGAACTACTAGGGGAGTCACTTGGTCCGGCGCTTGGAAAAGGCAGGAGAGCGAACTAGCCCACAAAGAGTTTGACCGCGCCAGTATGGCGGCGGGTGCCGGGGAACACAACAAGCTATTTGGGAACGCGCCGTCATACGCTAATACAATCCCGCAAACGTCATGATCCGCATCACTCACAGCATCAGCCTCGACGAGCGCGATCTCGAGGAGAATTTTGTCCGCTCGGCCGGCCCGGGCGGCCAGAACGTCAACAAGCTGGCGACGGCCGTGCAGCTGCGCTTCGACCTGCGCCGCTCGCGCGCGCTGCCGCCGGACGTGCGCGCGCGGCTCGAGCGCCTGGCCGGCCGGCGGCTCACGGCCGAGGGCGTTCTGATCATCACCGCGCAGCGCCATCGCACCCAGGAGCGCAACCGCCAGGAGGCGCGCGAGCGGCTCGTCGAGCTGATCCGGCGCGCCGCCGCGCCACCCAAGCCGCGCCACGCGACCAAGCCGACCGCCGCGTCGAAGCGGCGGCGCATCGAGACGAAGACGCGGCGCTCGCGCCTCAAGCACCTGCGCGGGTCGAAGCCGACGGAGGATTGACCATGGAGCCCGCGAACGCCGGCCTGATCGAACGCGAACGCTCCTGCCTGCTCGTGATCGACGTGCAGCAGTATTTCCTCGACAAGCTGCCGCTGCACGAGCGCGGGCCGCTCGTGCAGCGCATCGCCTGGCTCATGCGGGCGGCGCGCGCGCTCGAGATTCCGCTCATCGCCACCGCCGAGGACGTCGCGCGCAACGGTCCGCTGGTGCCGGAGCTGGCGGCGCTGCTGCCGGCGGGGACGAGCGTGTTCGACAAGCTGATCTTCGGCCTGATGGGGCAGGCCGACATCCGCGCCGCCGTCGAGGCCAGCAAGCGCGACTGCTTCGTCCTCGCCGGGCTGGAGACCGACGTCTGCGTCGCGCACTCCGCCCTCGGGCTTGCCGCCGCGGGCCGCCGCGCCGTCGTCATCGACGACGCCTGCGCCTCGCCGCCGCCGCACCACGGCCACGGCCTCCGCCGCCTGCGCGACGCCGGCGTCACCGTCACCTCGCTGAAGGGCGTCTTCTACGAATGGGTCCGCGACCTCGCGACCTACCGCCGCCTGCAGCCGCAGCTCAACGCCGCCTTGCCGGAAGGCTTGACGCTCTAGCGAACGCTCGCGCGCCCTGCTTTTGCTCATCACTTTTGGAGCAGCTTCCCGGGCGACGAAGACCGCGTCCGCTCCCTGGCCGGCGTCAGCAACAGCTGAGGGCCCCCGGCGCTCTCAGCCGTAGGCGACCACCGCGCGGCCGTCCGCACCCGCAGCGGCAAGGCCGCGCGCCTCCGCCTAGCCGCCGCTCCCGAACATGCGGTCGCCCTGCTCGGCGATGATCTGCTTGGCCTTGGAGATGGAGAAGGAGACCGCGGAGTCGCGGTCGGCGAACACGTCGGCGCGCACGAAGCTGTATTCCTTCACGCCGTCGGGGAACTGCTTGGAGATCGAGCCGGCGGTGAGCCAGCCGGAGCTCTGGCGCCGCGGCGCCGGGCGGATGAGGAACCCCTCGTGCTCGGTCGCGGTCTCCGCGGCCGCGGATTCCGTTCCTGACTCCTTGCGGCCGAAGAGGCCGCGGACGAAGCTGGCAAGGCCGGACGGCATGGCGTCCTCCCGGAATGATGAGGGCCGAATCCCGCGGATTGTACCGCAGGGATTCGGCCCTGTCCGCAGGGACGACGCCGAGGCTACTTGCGCGCGACCGGCTTCGTCGCGACCTCGCCCGGCACGATCACCATCCAGGACACACCGAAGCGGTCGGCGACCATGCCGAAGCTCGGCGAGAAGAACGTCCTGGTCAGGGGCAGCCGCACCTCGCCGCCCTCGGCCAGCGCACCGAACTTGCTCTTGGCCTCGGCTTCGTTCGCCACCGTCAGCGACAGCGAAATGCCCTGGAACGATGTCTTTCCCTGGCAGTAGCCGTCGGACAGCATCACCTGGCTGTCGCCGATGCGCAGGCAGGAATGCATGATCTTGTTCTCGGCGCCCGGCGTGATCGAGCCGGGCTGCGGATCCGGGCATTCCCTGAAGCGCATGAGCATCAGCAGTTCGGCGCCGACCGCCTTGCGGTAGAACTCGATCGCCTCCTCGGCGCGGCCGTCGAAATTCAGATAGGGTTGCACAAGCATGATGTCCCCTCGTGAGGGTTGGAGTTGAATAGAGAGCGATGTGAGCCGAGGGCGTGCGCGCTCAGCGCTTCTTCGCCATCTGCGCGCGGAGGCGCTCCTCTTGCTCGCGCAGCTCGGGCGTGAAGGCCTCGCCGAAATCCTCCGCCTCGAAGACCTGACGGATCTCGATCTCCGAGTCGATGTTGGCGAAGGGATTGGGGCACCGCTTCACCCACGCGATCGCCTCCTCCTTCGACTTCACCTGCCACAGCCAGTAGCCGGCGATCAGCTCCTTGGTCTCGGTGAAGGGGCCGTCGATCACGGTCCGCTTGCTGCCGGAGAACCGGACGCGCGCGCCATTCGAACTCGGATGCAGCCCCTCGCCGGCCAGCATCACGCCCGCCTTCACCAGCTCCTCGTTGAACTTCCCCATGTCGGCCAGCAGCTTCTCGTCCGGCATCTCGCCGGCCTCCGAGGCCTTGGTGGCCCTGACCATCACCATGAATTTCATCCACCTGTCTCCTTCCGGTGTCGCGTTGGGAGCCGCCCTCGGCTCTCTCTTCATGGACGAACGGGACAGGCCGGGATCGACAGAGTCGAACCACTTTTTTGTGACAACACTACGTCGGCATCAGCTTCAGATAAGGCTGCGCTTCCTTGAGCGCGCGTGCGAACGACGGACGCTCCATCAGGCGACCGAGATACTTGGCTGCATTCTTGTGCGTGTCGCCCAGGGGCGCGAGCATGTTCGCGTAGAACAGCGGCGGCGCGGCGGCGCAGTCGGCCATGGTGAAGGCGTCGCCCATGATCCAGGTCTTCGCCTCGGTGTCGCGATCGATCATCCCGAGCGCGGTCTGCAGCAGCGTCTTCGCCTCCTCGACACCGTAGGGATCGCTCTTCCCCGCCGGGCGCAGCCTGTCCGTGACGATCTTCTGCATAGGCACGTTCACATAGAGGTCGAAGAACCGGTCGCGCAGCCGCATCTGCCGCGCCAGGTCGGCATCGGCGGGGACCAGCTTCGACTTTCCGGGATAGTGCTGCGCCAGATACTCGATGATGATGCTCGACTCCGGCACCGTCCGGTCCCTCGCCTCGTCCCGCAGCACGGGAAACCGGCCGATCGGCCAGATCTTCTTGAACGCGGCGGCCGACTCCTCGTTGAAGAGGTCGACGATGACCGGCTCGAACGGCGTGTCGTTCTCGTACAGCGCGGTCAATACCTTCTGGCAGAAGGAGGACAGCGGATGGAAATACAGTTCCAGCGTCATGGTCGGTCCTTTCAGCCTCTTGGCACCGTCGGAAACTTCGATTTCGGTTGTCACCCCGGCGAAAGCCGGGGGTCCATAAACACCGGCCTCTCGAATATGGACCCCGGCTTTCGCCGGGATGACATAGGAGGAGACTACGCGTGGAAGGCCGCGAACGCAGCCGGCGCTACTGCTCGGTCGCCGCCTTCAGGTTGGCCAGGCCGGCCTCGAAATCCCTGCCGATCATGGCGTCCATGTCGAGGAACACGCTCATGACCTTGCCGATGAAGGGCGTCGGACCGGTCATCGCCCAGGTGACGCGCGTGACTTTGCCGTCGGGCTCGAACGTGAACTCGGCGAGGTTGTGGCCCTCGAACGGCTTGATGAAATCCAGCTTGATCGCGATCCGCGACGGCGGCGACGATTCCAGGATCTCCATGCGTCCCTGCCCCACATTGCCGTTGCCGGACCACGCATAGATCGCGCCCTGGCCGCTGGCAGCGCCGCTCAGGGTGCGTTGCATCGCGGGATCCTTCTTCTCGTAGGGCGACCAGATGCCCCAGCTGCGGAAGTCGTTGATGAGCGTGAAGATCTTCTCCGGCGCCGCCTTGATGCTGGCGGTCCGCTGGACGCGGAGACTGCCGGGCTTGGTGGCGGCATAGGCGAGCAGGCCGGCGACCAGCGCTACGATGATGACGGCGACGATGGCAACGATCTTGAGCATGGCCATTCCCTATGACTGACCGTAGCGGTCGTGATGGCGCACCCACGCCATGGTGAAGGGCAGCCCCGCCTCGTCGCGCCCCTTCGGCACGAGGTCGAGGAAGAAGTAGCCGCCGAGCAGCGGCTCGGCTCCGCGCGCGAACGCGGAATAGGTGTGGAAGACCGCGCCGCTCGAGTCCTTCGCGAACACGCTGACGCCCGGCGCCTCCTCGCTCGGGAACCCGTTCGGGCCGTAGTTGTAGGAGACATCGCCCTTGGCGATCTCCTCCGGCGTGAACGACACGTGATAGTCGTAGTTGAAGTCGCTGCCGTGGGAGGAGACCCACGGGAAGCACCAGCCCATGCGCTTCTGGAAGGCCGCGATCTGCGCCAGCGGCGCCCGCGACACCACGACCAGCGTCACGCCGCGGGCGTTCAGGTGCACGACGTTGCCGTCGATGTTGTCGGCCGCCCAGGAGCAGCTCGGGCAGCCCTGCTCCCATCCCGGCCCGAACATGAAGTGATAGACCACCAGCTGGCTGCGCCCGGCGAAGAGCTCAGCGAGAGTCTGCCGGCCCTCGGGCGTATCGAACCCATAGGCCTTGTCGACCCTGACCCAGGGCAGCGCGCGCCGCTCGGCGCTCAGGCCGTCGCGCAGTCGCGTCAGCTCCTTTTCCTTGCTCAGTAGCTGCTTGCGGGCCGTAAGCCATTCGTCGCGCGACACGATTCTCGGCTCGCTCATCTCGCTCTCCTCGGTTGCCGGCAGGACACGCCCGTGTCCTCTTGCCAATGGTCGAGTGGACCGGCACGAGATCGACAGGCCGCAGAACGATTTTGGTCGATTCCGTACTTGGCCGAACGACCAGATGACGGACCCAGCCGCGCGCGGAGAGGGAGGAAGCCCGATGAAATACTTGTGCCTGGTCTACATCGACGAGAGCCGGCTGAACGCCATGCCGAAAGAGGAGTTCGAGCCGTTCTCGGCCGCGCATGTCGCCCTCGACGAAGAGCTGCGCCGGAACGGCCAGTCGATCGTCGCGGAGGCGCTGCAGCCGGTGGAAACGGCCGTGACCGTGCGCGTCCGCAACGGCAAGCTGTCGACGACCGACGGTCCCTTCGCGGAGACCAAGGAGCAGCTCGGCGGCATCTACCTCATCGAAGCCAGGGACCTGAACGACGCCATCCAGATCGCCGCACAGATTCCGGCGGTACGCGAGGGCTGCATCGAGGTGCGACCGGTCTGGGATCTGCGCCAGCACGAACCGCGAGTCGGCCGCGACTGACGCCCTCTCGGCCCAAAAATGCCGCGGCCCCCTCCGCAGGGATGCGAAAGGGGCCGGGTTCAGGGAAGGATCAGACGTCAGGCCTGCGGTTGGGGCTCCGGGCCGCCTTCGGAGCGGCGACGGCGGTCGGCCATGAACTGGTCGAACTCGGCCTTGTCCTTGGCCTGGCGCAGGCGCTCGAGGAACTCTCGGAACTCGCGCTCCTCCTCTTCGAGCCGCTTCAGGGTCTCGGCGCGATACTCGTCGAAGGCGTGGTTGCCGCTCGTCTGCGACCGGCGCCAGCCGCCGCACCAGCGATTGGCCCAGTCCTGGCGGTTCTCCATTCCATACCAGCGGCCGGCGCCGCCATGCCTTCCACAGCTCATTCGTCCGCTCCATATGAGATAGGCCAGGATCGCCAGGCCGACCGGCCAGAACAGGATGAAGCCGAGCACCATCACGCCGATCCAGGCGGGTTTGCCGATGTCGTCCAGCTTTGCCGCGATGTCCATCGAAAGCCCCATGTCAATGTAAATAACATTCACATAACTGGCGAAGCCCCGCCCGCCTGTCAAGACTAAGCCGTCCATTTTTCGTCGTTTTTCATCACCGATCAGCGCTCAGGTCCCGCGGAACGGCCGAAGATGGGCCGAAACTGGTCACAGTCATCTCCTTGTTATCGCTGCCTGATTTTTTGATCCATAGGGTCGTTTTGCAGATTCGCATAGCTGCGGTTGCGCCGCGCCCGGCCGGGGGCTAAGCACCGCCCCATGGGGACTGTCGACCAGGGCGCCCGCGAGGGGGCGGGGCACCGGCGGGCGCTGATCATCGGCGCCCTCGGCGTGGTCTATGGCGACATCGGCACCAGCCCGATCTACGCCCTGCGCGAGTCGATCGCCGCCACGGCCGGCCTGACCGGCACCGACAACGCCGTGCTCGGCGTGCTGTCGCTGATGTTCTGGTCGCTCATCATCGTCGTGACCATCAAATACGTCCTGCTGATCATGCGCGCCGACAATCGCGGCGAGGGCGGCATTCTCTCGCTCGCCGCCCTCGCCTTGCGCCTGGCGAAGAGCAAGCGGGCGCAAGCCGCCGTCGTCGGCCTGTCGATCATCGGCCTCGCCCTGTTCTATGGCGACGGCCTGATCACGCCGGCGATCTCCGTGCTCAGCGCGGTCGAGGGGCTTGAGGTGGTGGCGCCGGAACTGGAGCCCTTCGTCGTGCCCTGCGCCGTCGTCATCCTGGTCGTGCTCTTCCTCATTCAGTCGCATGGCACCCATCGGGTCGGCAGCCTGTTCGGCCCGGTCATGGGCATCTGGTTCGCGGTGCTCGCAGCCCTCGGCGTCGCCGGCATTATCCACGAGCCCGACGTCGTCCGCGCCCTCAGCCCGCACTACGGCATCGAGTTGTTGGCGACCGGGGGCTGGCAGGCGCTGGCGATCCTCGGTGCCGTGGTCCTCACCGTGACGGGTGCCGAGGCGCTCTACGCCGACATGGGACATTTCGGCCGGCCGCCCATCAAGATGGCGTGGCTCTATCTCGTGCTGCCGGCCCTCACCCTCAACTATTTCGGCCAGGGCGCGCTGGTCCTGCACGACCCGGCGGCGGCGGCCGACCCGTTCTTCCTGCAGGTGCCGCGCTGGGGGCTGGTGCCGCTCGTCGTCCTCACGACCGTCGCCACGATCATCGCCTCGCAGGCGGTGATCTCCGGCAGCTACTCGCTCACCCGCCAGGCCGTGCAGCTCGGCTACGTCCCGCGCATGGAGGTGCGCCATACCTCGGCGGCCGAGATCGGACAGATCTACATGCCGCGCGTGAACTGGGTCCTGATGGTCGGCGTCATCGCGCTGGTCGTCGGCTTCCAGTCCTCGAACGGGCTGGCCGGCGCCTACGGTATCGCCGTCACCGGCACCATGGCCTCGACCACCGTGCTGGCCATGATCGTGGCGCGGCGGGGCTGGCAGTGGCGCCGGATCACGGTCGCCCTCGTGTTCGGCGCGCTGTTGGCGGTCGACCTGCTGTTCTTCGGGGCGACGCTGCTGAAGATCCCGAACGGCGGCTGGTTCCCGCTGGTCGCGGCGGCCGCCGGCTTCACGGTCATGGTCACCTGGCGGCGCGGCCGCTCGATCGTCTACGAGATGCTCTACGGCGAGGCGCTGCCGCTCGACAAATTCCTCGAGCGGCTCGAGCCGACCAAGATGCGCGTCGCCCGCACCGCCATCTTCATGACCAACAATCCCAATGCCGTGCCGCGCGCCATGCTGCACAACATGAAGCACAACATGGTGCTGCACGAGCGGATCATACTCATGACGGTCATCCTCGAGGACGTGCCGCACGTACCCCTCGACCAGCGGGCGGCGGTGGAGCGGCTCGGCAAGGGCTTCTTCCGCGTGACCGCGCGCTACGGCTACATGGACGATCCGAACGTGCCGCAGGCGCTCGAGCTCTGCCGCAAACACGGCCTCGCCACCGACACGATGGAGACCTCGTTCTTCATCGGCCGCGAAACCATGGTGCCGTCGGAGCGCACGGGATTGCCGCGCTGGCAAGAGCACCTGTTCATCGCCCTGTCAGCGACGGCCCTCAGCGCCACTGCCTTCTTCTCGATCCCGGCGGGCCAAGTCGTGGAACTCGGCGCCCAGGTGGAGATCTGAGCGCCCGAACGGCGGTCGGGACTCACGTCACCGGAGCCAGGCGCTTCAGCAGATCGGAGGCGAATTCCGCCAGGGTATCGTCGCGCGCGCCCATGATGACGATGCGGTCGCCGGGTCGGGCCAATGCAATGAGCTTGTCGCCGCAGGCGCTGCGGTCGCGGAACGCGAACGCTTCGCGACGCGCGGCAGCGACGCCGCGCACGATGTCTTCGCTCGTCACGGCGCGTTCGACCGTGCCGCCGTAGTACACCGGCTCCGGCATCACGAGTACGTCGCCATCGCACAGATTCGTCGCGAAGCAATCGATGAAAGCGCCCTTCATCAGCTTCAGCGGCCCGAATCCGTGCGGTTGAAACAGGACGAGCAGCCGTCCGGGGAAGGCGTGCAGCGTCGCCAAGGTCGCCGCGATCTTGTCGGGGTTGTGGGCGAAGTCGTCGAACACCGTCACGCCGTTTGCAACGCCCACGCGCTCGAATCGCCGTTTGATGCCGCTGAAGCCGCCGAGCGCCTGCGCCGCGGCCCGCAGCGAAACGCCGCAGGCGCGCGCCGCGCCCAAGGCCGCGAGCGCATTCGAGACGTTATGAACACCGGGCATCTGCAGCTGCACGGCCGCCTGCTCGCCGGTGGCGCGTTCGCTGACCTCGAAGCCGATGCTCTCCGGCGAGGGCTCGATGCGACGCGCCAATAAATGCGCCTGCGGATCGGTCAGGCTATAGGTCGAAGAGGCTCCCGGCGATAGCGAGTCCGCCAGCGCCTTCGTCTCTTCGTTGTCGAGATTGAGCACCGCCGTCTTCGCTTTGGCGACGAAGGCGCGGAACAGCGACCGAAGTTCGTCCATCGTCTTGTGGTCGAGCGAGATGTTGCCGACGACGGCGATCTGCGGGTGGAACAGCGCGATCGATCCGTCGCTTTCATCGACTTCGCTCACGAAGACCTCGCCGCCCCCGACCGCAGCGCTGGCGAACGGGACCTGCGGGGTGACGAAATTCTTCATGATCGCGCCGTTCATGATCGTGGGATCGCGGCCCGCCTGCTGCAGGATCCAGCCGATCATGCCCGTCGTCGTCGATTTGCCGCTGGTCCCGCCGACAGCGATGCTCTGCGGCGCGGCGTTGAAGAGCTGGGCGAGCAATTCCGCGCGCCGCATCACGGGCACGCCGAACCGCCGAGCCGCCTGCACGTCCGGCACCGTCTCCTCGACGGCGGCCGATGTCACCAGGATCTGCTGGGACCGCGAGACGCCGCTGCCGTCCTGGGGATGAAGTGCGATCCCGTGGTCCCGCAGGAACTCGAACTTCCGGCCCAGCCGCCCCTGGTCCAGGGAACGGTCGGATCCTTCGACGGCATAACCCTTGGCGCGCAGGATCAGGGCCAGCGGCAACATCCCGCTGCCGCCGATTCCACAGAAGAAATACGGGCGCCCTTGATCTGGAGTCGAAGTCATGTGCACTGATCGCACAGCTTGCCGCGGCGGTAAATGGGAGGAAACGCAGGATGCGCAGGGTCAGGGTGGGGATCGTCGCGCCGGGGTCGCGCCTTGAGCCGTCGACGGCCCAGCGTGTAACGGCGCTTGCGGCCGAGCGCCATCCGGAGATCGAGCTCTACGTCCATCCGCAATGCCAGATGTCGTCGGGTCATTTCGCCGGCCCCGACGCGGCGCGCATCGCAGCCTTCCTGGAAATCGCCAATGATGCGTCCTTCGACGCGCTGTGGTTCGGGCGCGGCGGCTACGGCTCCTGTCGAGTCGCCGAAGCGGCGCTGCCGCAGCTAAACGCCGCGGCGCGCCGGAAGACTTATCTCGGCTATAGCGACGCGGGTGTGCTGCTCGCCGGCCTCTACGCACAGGGCTTTCAGGGCGTCGCGCATGGCCCGATGCCCGCCGACATGACCCGCGAGGGAGGCGACGAGGCGGTCGCGAGGGCGCTTACCTATCTCAGTCATCGCGCGGCCGATACGCTGGAGCCGTCCATCGCGCCGACCCGCAAGGCCGTCGCGTTCAACATGATCATCCTCAGCCAATTGATCGGCACGCCCCTGCAGCCGGACCTGACGGACCATGTGCTGATGCTCGAGGAAGTCTCGGAGTACATGTACCGCATCGACCGCACGCTCTTTCACATCACGAGCAACCCGGCGATCCGGCGCGTCGCCGGCATCAGGCTCGGCCGCTGCAGCGCGATCCCGCCGAACGACCCCGACTTCGGCCAGACGGAAGTCGAGATCGTTGAGCATTGGTGCAGAGTGTCCGGCATTCCCTATCTCGGTCGCGCCGACATCGGCCACGACGCCGCCAACAAGATCGTGCCGTTCGGCGAGGCGCCGGCCGCTTGAGGCCTGCGGGCGTGTGCGGGTAAGGGCGTTCAGCTTCGGTCGTTCAGTCGTTAACGACGTCACCACAGACGTTGACGGCCTCTTGGCGTGTCACCGGGTCGGAATGCTGGACTCCCCGTTCGTCCACGTATCTATGGACGTAGTCGACAACCACGATAGCTGCGATGCTGCCGAAGAGACGCCGCATGAATGTTGGCTCAAAGTAACCATCCCCTCCTCGGGGGCCTATGCTGCAGCATCCCTTGTTGAGCTCAAGAAACTCGTCGACGCTGGAATATGCAATGTCTCGCGGTCCGGAAACTTCGACGATTCCGGTCTCGGTTGAGCTGAAGTACTTCATGGCCTCATTGCCCAGAAGTCCCGATACTACCGATCTGATTTTTTCTTCGTCCGAGACGTAGCGCATCTGAGACATGCAAAATCCAGAGTAGGTGAGTGTCAGAGCACCTGCGGCGGCACCCACAGCCACAGCAAGCAATCCGATTGCTATCGTGAATCCCAATACCGATTTGGACATGAGGTCGCTGCAGTTCTCTCAATCGCTGTACAGGCTATCACCAAACAATGGCGAATCTCTGACCGAGCGTACAGTCGCCTCTTGAGACCCGCATAGATTGTGGTTCACCACGAGTTAAGGCGCAGCGACTCAACGTATTGTGGTGTTTTGAGCTAAGCGGATGAGCCCTTTGCGCCAACCCGATCGATCGGGTTGCTTCGAAGCCGGGACCGCGCGGCCTTTGTCGCAAGCGGAATTCAAACTGAGACAGTGCCAGAGGGGCAGCGAGCGATAGCTCTAGATCGCGCCTCAGGCCTTGCCCCCATGCAGGCCGAGGCCCTGGAGGTAGATCAGCACCGCTGCCTCCAACAGATCCTCCGGCGCCATCGGCAGGCGCCGGCGGCCGGCGTCGCCGCGGGCGAACAGCGAGGCGATGCCGTGGGAGAGGGACCAGATATGCAGGCTCATCATCAGGGCCGGCGGGCGGCTCTCCTTAGGCAGCAGGGCGGCGACCGCCTCCGATGCCCGCCGCAACACCGCGAAGGCGCGCTCGCCGGCCTGTTGCAGTTCGGGATCGGCATCGGGCGCCAGGCCGCCCTCGAACATCGCCGAGTAGTAGGAGGCGTCGGACCGTGCGAAGCCGAGATAGGCGCGGCCGACGTTCTGGTAGGCCGTCAGCAGATCGGGCCGGCCGTCGTTCCAGGCCTTGGCCAGCGCCGCCTCGAAGCGCTCGAAGCCGCGCCGCGCCACATCGGCCATGAGGGCGTCGCGGTCGCGGAAATGCCGGTAGGGCGCGGCCGAACTGACGCCTGCCCAGCGCGCCGCATCGGCGAAGGTGAAGCCGGCCGGCCCTTTCTGCGCGATCAGCTCTAGGGCGGCGCGGATCAGCGCCTCCCGCAGATTGCCGTGGTGGTAGCCCTTCCGCTCCGGGCCGCGCTCGTCCTTGGACCAGCTCATGTAATGAGGTCTTACATGAGTCGAGCGGGGAGCGCAGCGGGAATCGTGGGCGCGGCGCGTTAGGAAATCGCGTTGAAGTTGAGCCGAGACCGGATCAGCCCTTCGGCTTCTTCAGCTGCGCGATCGCTTCCTTTGAAAGCTCCAGGCCGCCCAGCCAGGCCTGAACCTGCGTGTTCGGCTCTTTGGCCATCTGCTCCCGCACGACCTTGGCCGCCTCGGCGAAGTCCGGCACGGTGATAGTGGGCGGCGACGGCTGCGGTGGGGGAAGGATGAAGCGGATGGTGATGTCCATGGCGCGGCTTCCTACGGACCCCGGCGTTGCTTCGTCTTAGCTGACCGGGCGGCCGAACGCAAAGAGGTCTTGCCGGGGCTTGGACCGCACAATACCGCGCGAACTCGTGAGCGCCACGCGCCTACGAAATTGAGTTCAGATCGTTCACCAGCAGGGCCTGGTCGTCCGTGTCTTCGACCTGGGTGGCGAGCAGGTGAGCCTCGCGCTTGTGGCGGAGCACGGCGGCGCGGTCGTTGGCGACCATGGCGGCGCGCGCCAGGGCTTCGCAGGCATAGCCGCGCAGGAGCGGGCCCTCGGCGCCGCTGATGTCGCGGCAGAGCTCGCCGTATTTGCGGGCGTTGGCGGCCTCGCCCAGCAGCGCGTAGACGCGCGAGAGCTGCCAGTAGCCGATCGAGAGGTGCCGGCTCTGGCAGTCGGCGCGGCGGCGCCAGTGCCAGAGCGAGGCATGGCAGACCGAGATGAGGTACTCGTTCTCCTCGGCCGAACGGTCGGCCTTGCCGATGAGGTCCCAGGCATCGTTGAAGCATTGCGCCGAGAAGAACCGGTGCGCGGCGGCGAGATCGAACGACGGTGCGGCTGTCATGAAGCTCTCCACCCCGCTGCGCGCCCCGGCGCAGCGGCAACCTGCAGCATCGCATCGGAGCGGCATTCTCGTCTATCGTGGCCTTGCGTCGGCCCGGCAGCGGCGGAGACGGCAGGAAGGACGGACATGGCGGCGATCACGGTCCGACAGGCGACGGCGCGCGACGCCGACACGCTGTCGCTGCTCAACGCCGACGTGCAGGCGCTCCACGCCGCGGCGCTGCCCCAGTGGTTCAAGCCGCCGGGGCCGGAGTCCTTTCCGCCGGGTGCCGCGGCGGCCCTCATCGCCAAGCCGGAGAACCTGATCTTCCTCGCCGAGGCCGGTGCGGAGCCGACAGGCTATGCCTACGCCGAGGTCGTCCGCCAGCCCGAGACGCCGTTTCGCCGCGCCTACGAGATGGTCTACATCCATCACATCAGCGTGCGGCCGGCCCATCGCCGGGAGGGCGTCGGCAGCGCTTTGGTGGAGGCCGTGCGCGCCGCTGCCGGCGAGCTCGGCATCACGCTGCTAGGCGCGGACGTCTGGTCATTCAACGACGATGCTCGCGCCTTTTTCCGTCGCCATGGCTTCACGGCTTTCAACGAACGGCTCTGGACCCGATAGCGCCGAATGGAACCACAGATGAAGTGGAGAAACCCCGATAGAAGATCTCTGCTTCTCTGCTGTCCTTGGGCGCGTAGGGGCGACCCGATGGTCGCCGCTACGGGGCGCGGCCTTGGAACATCCGCCATGAAGCAACAAAGGACACGAAGAAACACGAACGCGCGCGCAGCCCGCCACTCCACGAGTTCGCGTGCAAACGGCGCTTGATATATTCGTAAGTAAAATCTAACATAAGTCATGGCTTACAAAGAATCGCTTGCCGCCCTCTCCGATCCGACGCGGCGCGCGGTGTTCGAGCGCGTCATCGGCGGGCCGCGGTCCGTGGGCGAGATCGCGAAGGGCATGCCGATCAGCCGGCCGGCGGTGTCGCAGCATCTCAAGGTGCTGCGCGACGCCGGGCTGGTGCAGGAGCAGCGCGACGGCACGCGGCGCATCTACAGCGCCGATGCCCGGGCGCTCGGCGAGCTGCGCGCCTATGTCGACGAGATGTGGCAGACGGCGCTCGGCAAATTCGCCGCACGCGCGAACAAGGGAGGAGGCCGGAAGCGATGAGCGAGCCGGGCAAGGTGCTGCCCTTCGATGTGCCGCCCGTGGTCAAGACGGTCACGGTCCGCTGCCCGCCGGCGACGGCGTTCCGGCGCTTCACCGACGATCTGGCGGCGTGGTGGCCGCTTGCGACCCATCACATCGGCGGCGATCCCCAGACTTGCGCGCTCGAGGGCCGCATCGGCGGCCGCCTGTTCGAGCGCGGCAAGGACGGCAGCGAGAAGGTCTGGGGCGCCATCGAGTTGTGGGATCCGCCTCGCCGCCTCGCCTTCACCTGGCAGGTGAACATCCCGGCCGAGCAGGCGCAGCGCATCGAGGTCACGTTCGCGCCAGTGGCCGGCGGCACGCGCGTCGAGCTCGTCCATTCCGGCTGGGAGAAGCTCGGCGAGGCCGCCGCCGCGCGCCGCGACAGCTACGACAAGGGCTGGGGCCGCGTGTTCGGGCAGTGCTTCGCGGACTACGCCAACGCGGGCGGGACGTAGGGTAGCCGCGGACGACACGGTTGCTTTTAGGGGCGGACGGCGGCCGCCCGTCCATCCCACGCACACTGCTTCTCCGCGACACCCGGCGCATTCGCGGCGCGGGCGGCCGCCGGCCGCCCCTACAACAAACCCCTGCCGCTACGGCGTGCCGATCTGTAGCGTGGTGATGGCGAGGTGGACTTCGCGCAGGAACAGCAGGAGCGCGCCGATGAAGGCGAGCATGGCGGCGACGAACAGCACGGCGATCGGCACCGCCAGCACCGTGCCGGCCAGCGTGCTCGCGAACGCTGTGACGATGACGCTGCAGATGAGCAGCGCGCAGACCGCGCACAGCACCATCGCCTGATAGATCATGCGGATGCGCCGGTCGAGGACCGTCAGAAGCTGGCGCAGGATGTTTTTCTCATCGTCGGGCGCGGTCTTGGCGCGGACTTCGAGCGCGCGCGCCCGATCGACCGCGCGCGACAGCCGGTTGGAAAGCACGCCGAGCATGGCGCCGACGGCGGTCAGCAGGAAGACCGGCGCGATCGACAGCTGAATGACGTGGGCGATCGTGGTGACGTCGGAGGCGATGTCCATGAGCGGAGGCGCTGCTCCTACACTGCGCTCTTGCTCGTGTCTTCCACCACCTCGACGAGCTCGCGCATGATCTGCGTGAGGTCGAAATCCTTGGGCGTGTAGACGCGGGCGACGCCGGCGGCCTTCAGCTGCGCCTCGTCCTCGGCGGGGATGATGCCGCCAACCACGACGGGCACCTGCGCGAGGCCGGCCTCCTTCAGGCGGCGCAGCACCTCCTCCACGAGCGTGACGTGTGAGCCCGAGAGGATGGAGAGGCCGACGATATGGGCGCCCTCCTTGGCGGCGGCGTCGGCGATCTGCCGCGGCGTCAGGCGGATGCCGTCGTAGATGACGTGGAGGCCGCAATCGCGGGCGCGGACGGCCACCTGCTCGGCGCCGTTGGAGTGACCGTCGAGGCCGGGCTTGCCGACCAGCATGGTGACGCGGCGGCCGAGCCGTGCCGACAGGCCATCGACGCGCTCGCGCAGCTCCGCGAGGCTGTTGCTGCCGCCGGGCGTGCTGCCGGCGCGGGCCACGCCGGTGGGAGCGCGATACTCGCCGTGGACCGAGCGCAGCACGGCCGCCCACTCGCCGGTCGTGACGCCGGCATGGGCGCACTGGATGGAGACCGGCATGATGTTGTCGCCGGCGCGGGCGGCGGCCTCGAGGTCCTTCAGCATCTCCCACACGAGCGGGCCGTCGCGCTGCTCGCGCCAAGCATGCAGGTTCGCGATCTGGGCGGCCTCGGCCTGCTCGTCGACGGTGAGGAAATCGGCGGCGCCGGTCGTGAGCGGCGACGGCGCCGACTCCCGGTGCTTGTTGACGCCCACCACCACCTGCTCGCCGGCTTCGATGGCGGCGATGCGGCGCGCGTTGGACTCGACCAGCCGCTCCTTCATGTAGCCGGACTCGACGGCGGGGATGGGGCCGCCCATGGCCTCGATCCGCGCCAGCTCCTCCTTGGCGCCGGCCATCAGCTCCGCCACCTTGGCGGCGACGACGGGCGAGCCGTTGAAGAGGTCGTCGAACTCCAGCAGGTCGGTCTCCTCGGCGACGATCTGCTGCAGGCGGATCGACCATTGCTGGTCCCAGGGGCGCGGCAGGCCGAGGGCCTCGTTCCAAGCCGGCAGCTGGACCGCGCGGGCGCGCGCATCCTTCGACAGCACGACCGCCAGCATCTCCAGCAGGATGCGATAGACGTTGTTCTCCGGCTGCTGCTCGGTGAGGCCGAGCGAATTCACCTGCACGCCGTAGCGGAAGCGGCGCAGCTTCTCGTCGGTCACGGACCAGCGCGCGCGGCAGAGCTCGTCCCACAGCGCCGTGAAGGCGCGCATCTTGCACATCTCCGTGACGAAGCGCAGGCCAGCGTTCACGAAGAAGGAGAGGCGGCCGATCACCTGCGGCAGGTCCGCCGCCGGCACCTGGCCCGAGGCCTTCACGGCGTCGATGACGGCGATGGCGGTGGCCAGGGTGAAGGCCAGCTCCTGCACCGGCGTCGCCCCGGCTTCCTGCAGGTGGTAGGAGCAGACATTGATCGGATTCCACTTGGGCACCTCGCGCCAGGCGAAGGCGATCACGTCGGCGGTGAGGCGCAGGCTGGCGGCGGGCGGGAAGATGTGGGTGCCGCGCGAGAGATACTCCTTCACGATGTCGTTCTGCACTGTGCCGGCGAGGTCCTTGCGGGCGGCGCCCTGCCGCTCGGCCGCCGCGACGTAGAGCGCCAGCAGCCAGGGTGCGGTGGCGTTGATGGTCATGGAGGTGTTCATGCGGACGAGCGGGATGCCCTGAAACAGCGCCTCCATGTCGCCGAGGTGACAGATGGGCACACCGACCTTGCCGACCTCGCCCTTGGCGAGCGGATGGTCGGCGTCGTAGCCGGTCTGGGTCGGCAGATCGAAGGCGACGGAGAGGCCGGTCTGCCCGCGCGTCAGATTGCTGCGGTAGAGCTCGTTCGAGGCGCGCGCGGAGCTGTGACCCGAATAGGTGCGGATCAGCCAGGGCTGGTCGCGACGGGACGCAGACGGACTCTTCGAATCATCGGCCATGCGGGTCTCGCTCGGCGCAGACTTCGGCGCCGGGTTAGGGTAGGCTCAATTGATTGTGCACTGCAATAGAAACGGTGGCGCGCGGCGGGAGGCCGGGCCGCGGAGCGAGGCACGAGTCCGAAGAGATGACAGACGCCGCCTTTCACGGAAGAGCCGTTGCGCAGAAGCTGCCGGTGCCTCAGACCATCGGCGACGCCTATCGGGCGGCGGCGCGGGCACTCGTGGCCGCCGCGCTGCTGATCCTCGGACTCGCCACCGCGGCGACGGCGTTGATGCGGCTGGTGGGTGCCATGGCGGAGGCGGCGGCCGCGGTCGTGCCCGACCGAATGTGGCGCTCCTTACTCGAGGTCGCGGTCGGGCTGGTCCTCTACGGGATCGTCCTTGCGATCCTCGCCGTGCGCAGCCATGGGCTGGCGCTGGACGGAGAAGGACGGCGCGTCCGCCTCGCGCCCGCGTTCGGCGCGCGCGAGTTCCGATACCTCCTGATGGTCGCAGCCTACCTGGCCGCCACGTTCTGCCTGGCGATCGCGCTCGGCATCGTGTCCGGCGCCCTGTT
>Ga0335085_10002931_pt1 | contig 30702 bp, 15 predicted proteins | sample Lox_Sample_45_FD_206712 | JGI IMG/M metagenome (GOLD analysis project Ga0335085, IMG submission 206712) | Soil microbial communities from Loxahatchee National Wildlife Refuge, Florida, United States - Lox_Sample_4.5 | ecosystem: Environmental > Terrestrial > Soil > Wetlands | place: USA... | reverse complement strand
CGCCAAGGAGGAGTTGACCCTGCCAGGAATTCGGATTCAACGACGTAGCGCGTTGGAAGGCGACCTTGGCAAGGTTTCTGGCTGATTCGGCTTGCCAGTAATAACCCTCCAGGTTGTGCGAATCCTCGTTGAGCACTTTCCGGCCAGCTTCGAGACTCGCCAGATATTGTCCCGAAAGGCAGGCACATCGTGCGAGACGCAGTCCATCTTCTGATCCGGAGGGAGGCGCCTCCTGAAGATGCCGGGCGCAGTCGCCATATCGTCCCGCCTTGCTTTCCTGCAAAGCGCGGGCAATCATTGATCTATCCAACGAAGCTGAACCTGTCGGGGCACTTCCGAGCGGGCTGAATGCATTTTCAGGATCGAGAGCCGATCCAGGCGAATTTAATTCTCCTTTGATCAGCGCGACCGCCTTTTGACAACTCGCAGCAAGGCGCGCGTCATTGGCGCTCGCGGTAATCTCCGATTCAAGGTCTTGTCCGAGGAAAGTCACAAGAAAAGAAGCACGGGAGTGGAAATAACCCTCATCCGCCTGTAGAATGCCGCAGAGTTGCGCAAACCCATCCGCGAGGTGTTTTTGGTCCATATCCACCGCAGCGAGTCCGAGCTTTCCGTCTAGATTCCCAGGATGCAACCGTAATTCAGATTGAAACTCATCGAGAGCTTTGGAAGGTTCTTCCAGACGCAAGAGGGCGAACCCGAGAGCCGTGTGCAATCCTTCGTTATCCTTCTCACTCAAGGCCAAGGCTCGCCGCAGCGCCTCCTCGGCCTCGATTCCCGCCGCGTTTTCGATCAAGTATTCGCCCATAAGGCGTTGATTGTAGGAGGAGTCTTTTCCAAGTTCGGCAAGTTTCCGAGCGGCGTCCTCTGCCACTTGCTCGAAAGAGAGTCCCGCGCCGTACCACCCTTCGGAATCCGTGGGGTAGATCCTGATTTCACGCGCATAGACCCCGCCTGCTTTGTCATATTGATGCAAGCCAAAAAAGGCACTGGCCAAGGCGAGCAAGGCATCGCGGTTCTTGCTATCCCGCTGTAGAACGCGCTGAAGCGGCGTAAGGGCCTTATCAGGCTCGCCCAATTTCACGTAGTCCATGCCCAAAATCAGGTTTGCAGGCAACTGGTTGGGATCAATGCTTAAGGCGTTCTGGAGTGGTTCCACAGCGCTTTGCATGTGCCCACCCAGGTAGAGACACACTCCCAGGTTGCTCAGCGCTTGGGGCGAACGCGGTTCGAGAGTAAGCGCCTCCCGGTATTTGTCCGCGGCGGCGTCATACTGGCCCTTGGCTATGTCGGCCTGGGCTTGCTGGAAGAGTTGCTCGATCTGCTGTTGGGCTTGGGAATTCCCGCCGGGGAAGCCAAACAGCCCCAACGACACGAGCATGGCGCTCAGCAAAGCGAAAGCAAGATACCGGAGGGTTTGGTTTACTCGCATGGAGTAATGAATATCTCCTTAACGAGTCGAATCCAGGAAACGCGTCTGGTTACCAAGCATTCCCGCGAAGGCGGGAATCTCCTCTGCCAGCGTGGCACGGGCACTCTGCCCCTGTGGAGTCATGCCCAAGTTGGCCATGCCACAAGGACCTACCTCATTTTACCGTTTTTACCGAAATCCAATGCCCCTGCGAGAGCAACTCCTGGCCACCTACTCGGATGGGTCGGCCGCCATTTACTTTGATTTTGTATTCGGCTTTGGGATCGAGTGAGGCAAACCGTACGAGCAATTGCCGGTCCGATCTCACGGAGAGCTCGCCCGATTTCTCTACCCTAAGGGTAAAAGCAATGCTTGTACCCGAAATTTGAAGATTATCCAAAGTGCAGGCATTGAATCCCACTCCCTGACCCCGCGCAACGTTCACAAACGCATCCCCCAATGAGCCGGACATCATCTCCACGCTAGCCATTTGGCTGCCTGTCCCCCAGTGGAATCCCGTCAGCGCACCAGGTTCGTTGCCGTGTCCGGTGTGTGCCCAATTTTCCCACGGCGCCACCGCAAACCCAGCTCTTGCCGCTGCTACGCTGCGCTCCAGATAGTCGACGCGGCCGGTCGCGTTGTAATAATCGAAGAGTATGGTTGCCAGATAACACTGCCGTGCATCGCTCCACTCGGCGTCCGTATTCTGAGTTGTCGTCCCCCCCAGCAACTTGGGTGAAAACAGCGGGTGATTCCATACCTGCTGCGTAAGCAAGAGGTAATCGACAAGCTGCTCCCCACTCACAAGGTACGGGTTTGATCCGGTCAATCGGTAGAGCTCAAGATAAGCCTGCACGGCTTGCATTTGCGAAAGGTTATTCTGTGGATATTGCGCAGTCCATCGGTCGTAAAAGTCAAAAGGCTTGCGTGCGCAGGACAGGAATGTCTCAAAATCATACCAGCGTTGCCGGGGAAGCCCCTCACGCGAGATGAAGTCTTGGGCTCGGACAGCGGCGTCGAGGTAAGTAGAATCAGAAACAACCTGAGCAAATGCCGCCATGAACAACGCTGACCCTGCCGTTTCGGCATTAAAATCGCGGAACTCCCGCCGAGGCTGAAGGTTTTCGTCAAACCAGGACGGTATGCAGCCAGTCTGCTGTTGCGCTTTTACCAGGAAATCCGCGTAAGGACGCAAAAAGGCAAGAATCTCCGCCTTACGAGCCGGGACTAAATCAGATGCCCAGCGGAGCATCCAGTAACCCGTCCACGACATACAGAAGGTGTGATAGTCGTCCGGGTATCCGGCCCAGCCATCGTCCCGCAGCCAGGTATTCGTATCGCGCAAGTAGATTGTGGAAAAGACACCGTTATGTTGCGGACTTTTTAAAGCCAGGTTGAGAACTTGCTCGGCCTTGCGCTTCATTTCCGAATCATGGGTTCGTTGGGCGTAGAGATACCACCCGTAAGCAGTACGCAGATTCTGGAACCAGGAATTGAACCAGGCATCCTCCTTCGGGGCGTCTTGCCATCTGCCCCAAGGATTCCGATTGCTCGTTAACGCCCCGCACCGCGCGCCATCACAATCGAACTCCCAATACTTCTCGTTTGCATATCGTGTCCACGCTTCCTTGCGCCAGTCGTCAAACAGCAACAGCTCCGGTCGGCGGACGTTGCGCTGGAGATCCATCGATTGTTTCAAGGCCGGGCGGCCGAATGTTTCCCATAAAAATTGGGAAACCCTTCGATATCCCAGCTTTTCCGGTTGGGCTGACGCCAAAATCCAGTACTCGTATTCAACGGGGCCAGTGGAAAAATCGAGCGAGGAATGGGAATCTCTGCGGAAGTAGCTATGCCCTGTGGGCTTTGTGCGCACAAGTCCATAAGAAAACCAGGCGTGATCGTTTGAAGTCACATCGAGATCGAGAGCTGCGGGCGCGTTACGGAGGCCGCTTGCAGTCAGTAAATCAACTCGGGGCACAATCGCTGAGAAGATTCGGGCCTGCTGGAACATAACCGTGGGAGCCTTGAAGGCCCAGTGCGGTACCAGGTCATCCTGAGAAGCCTTGATATCCTGGCTCCACACAAAGTCCAAGGGTCCCTGGAGAGGCGTGTCTGTTGGGCGGGGGGCAGGGGCAAATGACATTCGATCTTCGACCGAGGATAGCGTTGCTCCCGCCTGGGGCATGAATCGAACTTTGACAGCTATCATATCTCCATCGGGACCAAGCCGGAGTTCTCGTTCAACCATGCCGTTCCCACAATCTGCTTTCGTGAAGATCCCCGTGCCGATCAATTGAGCACTCTGCAAAGTGCAGCCGCGATCTTCCCCTGAAACGCGTTCCCGGGTCACAGACCCCTGCGTATCAAGCGCGTCTGCCCAGGTTTCTCCATCCCGAATCTCGATAAGTTCTCGTGGCTTGGAACCGAGAGCCGAAATCATAATGCGAATACTTGCCCCAGCGAGCACAACAGGTTCAGCCGCCGCAGTGATTGACCCGGCGGCACAGATCATCGCCACCAAGGCACAAAGGCGCACGGGGTAATCTCTCTGGCGCGAATCTATAAGAGTTTCATTAATCCGCATGGTTTCGGGACCCTAAGGAAGAATTCTATTGTCACGAATCACCGGACGGGTCACGCCCCCCGACGTCTCACCGATGTGACGACCGGTCATTCCACACTTCGTTGAAGGACTCCAGCCACGGGACCCTGACATGCTACCACTCCACCTGTACCCAGTATGCTTGCAGAGTGGGATCGACAGTTATCTCAACTCCTTCCGCGCCGGGCGACCACAAAGGATTTCCCAAAGTCGTGATCGCCAGGGGGGATACATCAGCGAGAGATACTGACCGTGGCCGGGCCGGACGGCGATAAATAACCAACTTGCCGGGGACGTCGCTTTTCGCGTAGATGCGTTTGGCGGTAAGAAGGTCGGACCCGTCATCACTAAAGATATAGACGTAACCGCTCGATGGTCCTGAAGCCAATTTCTTCCCGCCCCACTGGGCAGAGGTTTGCGACATGGCGGCAAAGCAGCGATCACCGGACACATGATACAGGGAGTAACCGCGCGAATCGCCTGCATCTTTCAGCTTGACGATCAATTCTCCGCGATCGGTTGAAACTCGTCCGGAAGAGGCGTCAAAGTCCAAAAGGTGAATAGGCCGGATGATCGTAGCGAGGTCGCGGAACACCTGGCCGGCGGGCTTGAGGGTCGCATCGTCGTGGACCTGCGTTCCCAGCCGGTCGTCCCAACTCTCCATCCGGAAGGCAGGGTCATGTTCGTAAGAATCCTGCCAGAGTCTCATCTGGCGAGTCCAGGACCAGGGCGCTACTCCGCAATATCCGTTCTTGAGCGTGGCCAGGATGCCCTCCCTCATATCTTCAGCCTGGATCAACTCGCTGGGGAGATCCTCGTTGTGATCCATGTAAATTTCCTGCATCATTACCGGCTTTTTCGAGGTATTTACGAGATTGCGAATCGCGTGAGTACCGGAGTGGGCGCCCAGGTAGTCAACGGCATCTCCCAGTTTTTCTCCAGACCCGCCGCCCAGGGTGATGTGGCGGGGCACGCCCGTTTTCTCAAGAGTCTGCCGCATGTCGTTCGTCCAGCCTTGCAAGGCATCAACAGGCACTCCCGGCTCATTCCAAAGATCCCAAGCAATGCCGGGTGCGGATTGGAAGCGCAGATTGATCTGCCGCAGGAATTCCCGTTCAAGCTCTCGCTTTTCCCGGCAATAAACGCTTTCCAGCAGGGGGAACCACCCACGAGGGTCACCCATTTCCTCCGGTACGAGCGTGAACAAGTCCCCGCCGTACACGATGCCGAGCTTCTGGCAGAGATAAATGAAGGCGTCCCAGATGCGCCAAACGCGTTCGTCCGGTAGAGGGCTTTCAATACCCTCCAGGCTGGCGAAAAACGGCAAAAGTTTACCGTGTTGAAACAGCAAGTAATCTTTGAACCATTTGAGGTGATGGAAATGGGGCCGGATGTAGTTTACGCCGCATTCGCGCATCTGCCTCAGGTCTGCAGCAATGCGTTTAACATTCGGCCGGAACCACATAATCTCCCCGCGGGTTGACTCATAGTAGTTCGTGCCGCTCAGGAAGGATTCCGACCCGCCGATTCGGAAGTACTTGCCTTGAATACTGACGGCTGGGCCCCGCTGAACCACGCTGGGGTTCCAAACCACAAATCCGTTGTCGGCGGAGGAAACGACTTGGCCGTGCCTCCTGATACTGATCACAACTTCGTATTCGTCTGCGTCGAAGGCCTGGGGCGCCCAATGCCATTCTTTCGTAGCGGTTTGTTTCGAGGGAAGCCGCAGGGTTTCGGTGTGCGAATCCACGATCTGCCCGTTGGCTCGAATTTCAAGCGCAACCTCCGCCTCAGTATCATTGGCTTCAAAGCTCACTATTTCGGCTCGCACTCGAACGGGTTCACCCTGCCGGTAACAGGCGTAATCCGTCTCCACCTCTTTAAGCACGAGCTGATTCGTGAGCAGATTGAGCAGGTCCGCCATCAGTCCTGAGAAATGCTGTGCGTTCGGTGAAAGAGGATGGGGATCAGCCAGATGAGCGAGGTGTATGCGGCGGCTGCCATTCTCGAAGTCGTGAATGAAGAGGCCGTTGACGGCGAGAACCTTCCCGTGCTTGTCGGAACCCCACAAAAGAGGCGCAACTTGCCGAGCGGGGTAGCGCTCCGGAAACACATTTCCGTGTGAACACTTGGGGACAGGTTCGTGCGAGCTGTTGTTGGCCACGAGCCCGAGTCGGCAACCCGCGACATCGAGGGGGCCCTTAAGACTGGGGAAATAACGTCCATCGAAGCGCGTCTCTACCGGCGGATACGGATGCACATAATACTTGTAACCGAACGGCGCAACCCATCTTTCGTAGACTTCATTTTTGAGGCTCAAGCCATCGGGCTCCGTCGCCTCCTTCACGGGAGGCTTACCCTCGTCACTGACGGGCAAGCCGAACGGAACACCGCCGGTCGTCAATACGGCGCCACCGCGTTTGAGGAAGTGCGTTATTGTGTCCCCGGAAAATAAGGAAAAGCTGTCCATGGGGTAAAGGGGCCCATAGGGGTAGACAAGAATGTCCATCCGGCCTCTAAAGAGGATGGAATACGAACGGACCTGCTCCTTGTCGAGGAAGACCACCCGAATATCGTCCCTCCTACCCCAGGTTTCCTGGAAGTTTTCCGGATACAGGCTGGCGGGGATTTCACGGCCTGCAAACGCTGGATCGCGAAACACCCCCACAACTGTCCGTTTCTCTTTGGCAAGCTCACGGGCCAGGACGAGAAAATCCTTACCATCTATTCCCTCTGCAAGGGCTCCAGGACTATCATTTGACGACTGATTCGGGTACCCTATGCGCCCGGCTACCGCAACCCCGGGGACAAAACCAACAAATGTCTTAAGAAAAGAACGTCTTTTCACGGCCTCCTCCTGGAAAGAGAATCGGGGTACCTCTTGGCAGCAGCATCCAAACAGGCCGGACCCGGATCGCAAGAGGTGAAATGTTTCTAAAATCGCGAGCCATGTATTTGTCCATCATCCGGAAGGTCTCAGGTCGCGGCAAGCTTCTCCTCTACCAGAAAATCCACTGGAGGATAACAAAGACGATGCCGACCCCCACGCCCCAGAACAGGGGGCGTTTGTGCAGCGGTACGCAACCCTCACTGGGCACTTTTGTAAACCCATATACCAATCCCTCCAGCTCTTCCTCGGGCTTCGGCCTTGTAACCAGACTTACCACCACCGTCACCAACACGCAGATTGTTAGTGACCACAACGCCCGGTAGAGGTTCTCCGCCATATCCTTTGCATTCGGTGAGAGGGCGATCCACCGAAGTTTGCTTGGATCGGCCTTCACCAGGACAAACATTCCTACGGATGAGCATGTCCCCGCCAGCAAACCCCAGAATCCGGCCTTCGGCGTCGCCCGCTTCCAAAGCATGCCGATGACCACGGACCCAAATAGCGGCGAAATGAAGAAACTGACTAACGCTTGCATGTAGTCCATGATACTTTTGAACTGGGTCACGAAGTACGCCGCACCGATGCTCACCAGCACGCCCAGGATCGTACACCAACGCCCCATCAGCACATAGTGCGCATCGGTCGCCGCCTTTCGCACGTACGGCCGGTAAAGGTCATAGGTCCATACCGTAGCGAAGGCGCTCACATTCCCGGCCATCCCAGACATGAACCCGGCGATAAGTGCCGTGATGCCCAAGCCTAGTAACGCCGGGCCGCAATAACGCGCCAGCATCAGCGGTAAAACCTCGTTAAAGCTGTGCAACCCTGGGTTCGCTGCCGCAAGGGTCTCCGGCACGAGCTTAAAGGGAAGTAACGCCAGCCCCAGCAATCCAGGGAGGATGACAATGAGCGGCACCGCCATCTTGAAATACGCTGCGATAATGGGCGCCATCTGCGCTGACCGCAGGTCCTTTGCTGCGAGTGCTCGCTGTACGACAAGGAAGTCCGTCGTCCAGTAGCCAAACGCGATGGCTCCACCCAGGCCAAAGACAATTCCGGTCCAGTGAACTCCCATCGGGTTTCCCGTGAAGGTCCCCATCGTCCGCCAAAGGTGCGTGTAGTCCCCCTCGGGGAAATTGTGATGAATCCGCGCCACGACCCCTGACCATCCGCCCGCTTCTATCAGGCCAAGGATGGGAATCAGCAGCGCCCCCAACCAGATCAGGAAGAATTGCAATACCTCGTTGAAGATCGCCGAGTAGAGCCCGCCCAGGGCTACGTAAATTGCCACCGTGATGGATGACGCCCAGATGCTGAAATGAATGTTCCAGCCCAGCACCACCTTCAATACCAGCGCCATGGCATACATGTTGATGCCTGACATCAGCACGGTCATAACGGCGAACGAGATTGCGGCCAGTCCCCTCGCCGATTCTCCGTACCGCAAATGGAGGTATCCCGGCACCGAGTGGGTCTTGGAGATGTAGTAGAACGGCATCATCACGAGGCCGAGGAAGACCATCGCCGGGAAGGCCGCAATCCAGTAAAAGTGCACAGCCAGAATGCCGTACTGGTATGTCGAGGCCGCCCATCCCATGAGCTCAATCGCCCCCAGGTTAGCCGATAGGAAGCTTAGCCCTGCCACCCAAGCCGTCATCTCCCGCCCCGCCAGGAAGAAATCGGTCCCGCTCTTCGCATAGCTCTTTAAATAGATGCCGATCCCTAGCACCATCGCGAAGTACAGGGCAATGATCACCACATCCGGCGCTTTCAATGAAATCAACCGGTTCAGGTCCGGCATCAACAGCCCCAATGCACCCCATCCAATCTGCACGGCTAGCTCCCATAAAGAATGTCGCGATACCTCTTGGCAGCAGCCCCGTCCAACCAAATCCGACCCGAACTGCGGGAAGTGAAATAGAAGAAAGGGTGGCCTATGGAAGGCGCTGGATCATTCGCTCCGCTCAAATGCCGCCTGCATGTCTTCAGCTTGTCGTCTCCGGATCGCCTCGGAGTCCCGCAAAGCTGCCGCGGCGGCCTTTTGATTACCAACTTTTGTATACAACCGGTATATCTGAAAGTGAAAACTCCCGTCATCATCTCCTGGCAATGCTTGCTGAAATTCCTTTATCGCCTCATCTGTCCGATCCTGTGTGGCAAAAATCTTGCCCCGCAGAGCGTGAACGTAATAAACAGTTCTGCCCGCCGCGCCCAGTGCTGCCGTCAGATAGGGCTGAGCCTCGGAGTATTGATGGCGAGCGACGAGAATATCTCCCATCAGGTAGCTTGCCTCGGGGTCATTGGGACGTCCCGCAAGCGCGTCTTGCAGCTCCGGCAGTGCCTTATCGTATTCCTTTGCCTGCCAGTACAAAGTTGCCAATCCCAAATGCACGGACGAGTCTTTGGGCTTAAGCTCAAGCGCCCTTTGATACTCCGCCTTGGAAGCTTCGTATTTCTTCATCATCCGGTAAGCTTCACCCAGCAGCAGATGAACCCGAAAGGAGTTGGGATCAGCAAGGCCGGCCTCGTATAGTGTTTGAACCGCTAGCTTTGAGCTGGAGGTTGCCCGCCAGTACAGCGCCTGGAAGTCTGAAGGCTTTATCGTCAGCACTTGTCCCGCGGCCAGAAAACTGGCTCGGTAATCCCCTGTGTAATAACTGCACTGAGCTAGAAGCAACAGGAGGTTTCGGTCAAGGCGTCCCTCCGCTTTCAACTCTAGCGCGCATGATGAATAGCGTCCCTTCTGGTACAGATTTGACGGACTCATCTTCTCTTCCAATGCCATTTGATCGGAGCTTGGCATCTCTCCCCATGTGACAACGGGAGGCGCGTGCCCCTGCCGCAAATCCTGGAGACGACCCGCCAGGTAAATCCGCAATTCCGGGTCGAGCGTCACGGCCGCATTCTCTCTGAGCTGTGCCTCCAAACTGCGGGCCTTATCGGGAGCAAGACCAGACAAGAAAGCGACGGCATTTGTCCGGAAGAAAGGGCGGTCGATTTTCCAGACCTCTGCCAACTCCTGCGTGCATTGCTCGAGCACCGATTGTTCAAGCGAAGTGCGTGCCAAACCCAGATGAGCGAGCAGGAAACCTGGATTCCGGCTGAGTTCGGTTTGAAACTCCGCCTGGGCCGCAGCGGCCTGCCCCTGCTGAACGTAATCAAAACCAAGGGCGGTTCTAAGTCCCGGCCAGGTGGTGTTCGTTTCTAGGAGCTTCTTGTAAAGATTGATGGCGTCATTTACGCGGCCCTCCTGCTCGAAGGACTCCGCGAGCAACCTCTGCCCGTAAAGTGAATCTTGTCCTTTGGACCCAAGTTCACTCGCCGCTGCCTTTTGGAGGTCAAGGTAAGTGATGCCGAGCCCATAAAGAGCCTCCGAGTCCTTCGGGCTCATTTCTGCAGCGCGAAAATACCAGTCATTGGCTGGTTGGAATTCGCGCAGAGCTGAGTAGGCTCGACCTAAACCCACTAAAGTTGGTTCGTCGTGTGGATTCAATCGCTGGGCGTGCTGCAGATATCCAAGAGCTTTTTGAGGTTCGTGGAGTTCCAGAAGGTCCAGACCCAAAAAAAGGTTGGGAACAATCAGTTCGGGCTCCTGCTGTAGCACCAATGCGAATTGGCCGGCCGCCTGGCTGTAATCACCCAGGAGGTGGTACATGAGACCGAGGTTCGCGCGCGCCTCGGCATAATCGGGCCGCAGCTTCAACACTTCTCGATAGATGGCCGCAGCACCCTGGAAATCTCCTTGGTTTTGGGCCCGCTGGGCTTGAACAATGAGCGATTCCAGTTTGCTGTCGGACGCCGACTCCGATTGCCCCCCGTCAATGACAGGAGGTCGAAGGCGCGCGTGGGGAGGGGCAGACGCCGGATTGAAGGCTGAAATTCGAGGGACAAATGACAAGGAAACCAGAGAAAAGAGCACCAATCTGGTGGCCGGAAAGACGAGCGTAAAGGCTTTTCGAATCTCTACCCATGGCATAGTTATAGATTCTAACCGCCCATTCGCATCAGCACAAACGCCCGCAGAGAAGCGCATGTAATGAAAAACGGACAACCGGGTCAGACGCGGACAAGAGAAACTGACAGCCTTGCAGCCCCGTTCGGAGAGGCTGCAAGGCTGGAATCAGGATCACCAGAAAGCTTTCAAGCTGAATTGAATGGAGCGACCGGGGTAGGCCGAAGTAATCGTGCCAAACCCCGGATCACCAAACCCGGTGTCAGGCGCGAAAAACTGGGGATGATTGGCAATGTTGAAGGCTTCGGCGCGGAACTCGAGTTTCATCCTCTCGCTCGGGTTCCAATATTTCTGGATTCCCAGGTCAGTCGTGTCTATTCCCGGTGACCGCAGGTTTGGCATGGTCCGGCCCACGTTGCCAAACGTAAACGCCGCAGGTTGTGCGAAAGCTGCTGTGTTGAACCATTTCTGGATCGTCGGGTTTGAGATGTGTGGATCGCCAACGAGGTTTGGTCGCTGGGCGCCGCCGAACGAGCCGGTATTGTTGTTATCGGCGGTGATGCTCAACGGGAATCCACTCTTGAAGGTTGATATCCCAGACACTTGCCACCCGCCCACGACAGCATTGAGGGGGCCACTCATGTCGTGCCCAAAGTGCTTACCGTGACCCACGGGCAGCTGATAGATGTAGTTCAGCACCAAGCTTTTCGGGATATCATCACCATCCAGTGATTTTTCCGCGGCCAAGTTGTAATAGTTCCGGATTGTGCCGGAGCCCGGCAAAGTCCATGACTCCCAGCCCTCAGCATTACTCATGTACTTGGAGGCGGTGAAGGACGCAACGAATTGAAGTCCCTGGCTCCAACGATGGGTAAACGTCAACTGCAGCGCATTGTAATTCGAAAAGGACCCGGGTCTCTGTATGGAGTTTAAGGTGCAATACTCCGGGTAAGGAAGAAGCAACTGACCCTGGGGAACTGTAGGTTGGTCAAGGCCGCATCCGCTTACAAGATTGTTGGCGTGGAAATAGTTGTAAAAGGGGTTAGCGACGGGGTTTAGGAGAGCGTCGCCCATCGAGAGATACTGAGTCTGAAGTTGGTTCATATCAAGGCCCCCGAAGAGCAATTTGACCCCATGGTTCCCGATGTACGTTGCGTCAAGCAAATTGTTCGGCGTGATCTCGTATTGGAAACCAGCCGTCCATTGTTCCACATAGGGAGTCGGCCGGGAACCCGCCCAAGCATCCGTGCCTAGGCCCAGGTTGGTGAGAGCTCCCGCCGCCTTGCCCACCGGCTGGATCAGTCCATTGGGAAAAGGATCGCTCAGCAAGTTGGCGGGCGTAATGCCGTCCACCGTGCCGACGTAGGGAGTTGTTTGGCTGAAGCCATACATATCCAGGCCTTGGTAGCCGCCGATCTCTGCATTCAGCGAATAAAACATACCGAATCCGGCACGCATCACCAGCTTGTTTACGGGTTGATAGGTCAAGCCCAGCCGGGGTGCGAAGTTGTTGTTTTGAACTTGGTACAAGCGGCGGCGGTTTCCATTCCCACCGCCTTCATATACCAAGAAGCCAGGGACATTATAGCCGATAGCTGTACTAACTGGGTTAATACCTGAAAAGTTAAACCACGCATTACGGTCGTGCCGTTCCGATACGCCCGTCTGGTAGTCCCAACGAATTCCGAGGTTTAGCGTGAGCTTGCGCGTCGCTTTCCAGTCGTCCTGAAAATACAAGGCATACCATTCATTGGAATTGACGGGTGACTGGTTTATTGTTACACCACCGCCGTTCCCCGTCCCGAGCAGGAAGGAGGCAAAGCCCCAGCCTGTTGCCGGATTGGCTGCCGTGGGGTCTGGACCCTGTGTCATACCTGATCCGAAACTGAACGTTGGCTGGTTCGCATAGACGTTGGGGGTCTGGTGACCTACGAACATGAATCCCGTGGTCATGGTGTGCGCTCCGTGAATCTCGGTGAGATCAGCGGCGATGGTCCTGACCTCCCGGGGGTTGAACGCGCGAGTACCGGACCCCAAGCCCGAGGTTCCGGAGATTGATATCCCGGGGAAATTGTCCGCTATGCCGTCCAGAAAAGAAGGCAGACCCACGGTGGAGTTCTTGAACCCCTCGCCTTGGGGAGTAAGATCTTCTGTCCAGCGGTTCCACCCGCCGGTTACGGTCAGGACTGTCGCGGGGTTGATAGTTATCACGTAATCTGCTCCGTAGTCGAAGCGATTCTCCGGCCGAACCGACCCTGGACCGCCAACATTACTAGCGCCATACAACGGCGGAAATTCGGTTTTGAACTCGTGCTCTATCGACATGCGGAAAAACATTCGTTGCCTGTTGCTGATATTGTGATCGATGCGCCCATTGCCCCTGTCGTATCCCACCCCGAGAGGACCCGTAGCGGTATAGTTCGAGAACAACGCCGAATTCGATGCGTTAGGCCAATAGGGCAACAGGTTATTGGCGACGGAGTCGATCATGCCGGGAGGGATAATATTGCCCCCGAAGGGATCGCGAATCTTGCCGCCGCATGTTGCGGTCAGCCCCGTGGCCGCGTCCACCTGTCCGGCAGTAATGCTCCTAGTTGTAAACGGGTTATAGATTTGCCCGGAAAGGACCGGGCGACTCAGACAATCTGTCCCAATTTGGGAACCCAGCAATGCCGAAAAGTCTCCGGTGCGGAAGGCTGAGGTCGGCATCGTATCCAGGGCAGTCGCAGGGGTGGATTCGCGATTACCCTCATAGCTAGCGAAGAAAAAAGTCTTGTCGTGCTTTTCGTAGATATGAGGGATATAAACCGGCCCACCCAACGTCCCTCCGAACTGATTCCTTCGGAAAGCCGGTTTCGCCACTCCGCCCGCATTGTTGAAGAAGGTGTTGGCGTCCATTGCGCTATTGCGCAGGAATTCCCAAATGTCGCCATGGATCTGGCTGGTCCCCCCTTTGGTGACCACGTTAACTACGTTGCCCGTGCTCCAGCCGTACTGCGCGGTGAACATATTCGTCTGAATTCTCATTTCCTGAGTCTCGTCGATCCCAGGGACCCAGATCGGAGCAATCCAGTCGTTAGAGCTGTCCCAGTGCCCGTCGAGTAAGTAGGCAGTAGTTCCAAATCGTCCTCCACCGAAATTCATGAAGCCGAGGTCACCGTCTTGTATTCCTCTTGCGCTACCGCCACTCAGCACCTGCCATTGCACGCTGTTGTTGGCTTGGGAGTTCGTGAACATCAAGGAGAGGACATTGCGCAAGTTGAGGGGAAGTTCGGTCACCTGCTGGGTAGAAAGGTTGGTGCTTAGATTGGCGTTCGATGTTTGCAGTATGGCTCCCGCGCCCGTCACCGTAACCGACTGTGTAACCGCACCAACCTGTAAGGAAACGTCCTGGGTCGTCGACTGGCCAACCTCCAAGAGGATTCCTGTCTGTTCGTAAGCGCTGAATCCGGGTTTCTCTACTTTCAGCGTATATGTGCCGGGTGGCACAGCAGGAAAGGAATAGCGACCGTCCTGTAAGCTGGTAAAGGTTCGAGCAAAGGCCTGCGTTGTACTCGATAAGGTTGCCACGGCTCCAGGGATTGCAGCGCCCGAGCTGTCGGAAATAAACCCACCTAGTGAGGCATTGGCAACGGATATCTGTGCGCCGAGGTTCCGAGCTCCGATTCCCAGCACGACCATTCCAAGGAGCAGAAACATCGCAATGACTCTGTGTTGAGCCCTTCCTTGAGTTGAATCGTTTAACATACGCATCTCCTTTTATCCCCATCATCTTCTGTGACTGAAGGGGGTATTTCGGACTGACACCATTGAGCTCACTCTGCAGGCCCGGCGGCCCCAAAGCAAAACCGGAATCGGCAATCGCCACGTTACTCAACTATGCTGGCGCAACCCAAAGCCCTCTGGCAAACGAACCGAAAGCTTGATGCGGTGCTTGCTGCAGTGCCGGGTCTGGGGCAACTATCTCGGGGTTTCACCGCCCCCCCTCGACACACCCCGCCCGCAACTTGCAGGCAGAATGATACACGCGAGAGAATGATTGTCAAGCATTTTATTACGTTTCATAAGTTGTATAACCAGTATTTACGCGGCGAACCACGATGGCTGGTTTAGTAAGTTCAAATATAAACACATTGAAATAAGTATCTTAGCTCATTGTCAAGGTTCGATCGAATCTCGCTGGGGGAGCTGCAAGAAGAGGGGTAGGATTCAACGTTGAAACGGTACTATTTAAATCTTCTTGAGAACACACCTTGCCTTAATTCGGATTTCTGGTTAGAATTCTCCTTGAAAGGGGGCGGACGCCATCCGACCGTCCAAGACCATGCCGACCAGAAAAAGAAATGACAGACGCCCAACGATGGTGGACGTCGCGCGCTTAGCGGATGTTTCTGTGGGCACCGTTTCTGCCGTAATGAACCTGTCCTCAACAGTGCGCCCGCGCTTACGCGAAAGGGTTCAGGAGGCAATGAGGGCATTGGATTATCACCCGAACCAAATCGCGCGCAGCCTCAAGATGCAATGTACCCATACTATTGGAATGGTCGTACCGGATATCGCAAACCCCTTTTTCACCAGTGTAATCCGCGGTGTCGAAATGATCGGACAAGAACGTGGATATTCCATCATTCTTTGCGACACCAACGAGGACTCTCAGCAAGAACGCCGGCAATTGAGCACATTGTTCTCGCGTCGAGTAGATGGTGTTTTGATATCCAGCTCAAACTATGACGCCGCAAAGGACCGCCTGACTCGCCGGAGATTTCCCATCGTGTTTTTTGACCGTATCCCCCGCGGCTACAAGGGAGACGCGGTATTGACTGACAACCTCTCGGCCGCCTATCGAGCCGTCCACTACCTCATTCAGCTTGGTCACCGCCGCATCGCGATCATTACGGGCGCGCTTGACCGTTCGATCGTGGCCGATCGTGTGGACGGCTACCGCAAGGCTATGCAAGAGGCCGGTCTTCCCATTCCCACCCCTTACTTGCAGCAAGGTGATTTCAAATTAGAGAGTGGGCATCGATGTGGATTAGAGCTGATGCGGCTGCCGGATCCTCCGACTGCGGTTTTTTCATGCAACAATCTTATGACGCTGGGGTTTATGGGTGCGCTTGTTGAGCTCAAGATTGCCTGTCCCGATCAGGTCAGCGTTTTGGGCTTTGATGATTTCGACTGGGCGGCGTCTTTCAACCCACGGTTGACTACGATGGCACAGCAGATGTTCGAAATGGGCAGAAGCGCCATGGAAATGCTGGTCCAGCGGATCGAATCTCCCATGACTGAGGCTGATTGTGAGCAGGGCCGCATTGTTGTGCTCGAGTCGGAGTTGCGTGTACGTGACTCCACTGCCCCGGCCCCGGCGGACCCCAGATTTCAGGTGACCCTTAGCGACGATGCATGGCTCTCGCCTTGAGAAACGTCGTAGGGTTCGCGACATTGCGATCAAGCCCGCGCAGTCCGGTCCACGGGGTTTCCGCGTGGGGCCGAATTTATCGGGAGATCTCAACAGACGTTCAGTGGCTTTCAGAATGCAGGGATCCGGCAAGCATGGGCACAAGAACTCCACGCTCCAGTTCTGTACCCGCAAACGTGCCGACCTCCGTGCCATTTGCCGCAAGGTGATAATGTTGAGTCGGGACGGTGAAGTGGAAGACCACCGCAGGTTTTCTTGTCCAACGGTAAGGGCTTTCGATTTGTAGCGAGATGTGGTCGCCGGAAATCTCGCACGCGGTCAGATTCAAGCCGTTGACTCCCACGCCACGCTTCTCGTGAACGTCCACTACGGCGTCGCGAAGAAACTCCTCTTCGATTTCGATCCCCGCCAGGCCGCTACCCGTACCCCAATGGAAACTGCTCACACCCTCTTTGTGGCCGTATCCTTCGTGAGCCCAATTTTCCGCTGGAGAGATCGGAAACTGGGAACGCAAGGCCTCCACTCCCCGCTCAAGGTATTCAGCCTTTCCTGTTTCCCGGTAGTAGTCCAGCAGGACTTCACCGGCAAGGCTGCCGCGGGCGTCAGACCATTCTGCGTCAGAGTTTTGAGTGGTGAATCCCCCCAGAAGCATGGCCTCCCCCGTCAAATTCTCCAGTACCGGGTTTGTCCAGCTCTGTTGATAGAGCAGAAGGTAGTCCAGCAATGCTTCACCTTTGTTCCGGAATGGAGATTCGTGGGTAGCCTGGTAGGCGAGCAGATACGCCTCAACGGCATGAATGAGGGCCAGGTCATTCGCCGGCCACTGGCGCGTCCGATCATCCAAGCTAATGAGCCGCGGAGTGCAACTCCAAAAGGTTTCGAAATCGTACCATCTGCGGTCGGGAATGACACTTCTCTCCAGGAAGGCCAGTCCCTCTTCCGCTGCTCGGAGGTACTGGATCTTTGGATCAACCTTGTATAACTCGAGCAGAAAGCGTGCTACCGGTCCGGTTTCGGCTTCAACATTTCGGGAGAGAGACTTCTGGACAGCGCCACTCTCATCGAAGCGTGTTGGTAGCATACCATCTGCTTCCTGGCCTCTGATCAGAAACTCAGCCAGTCGTTCGCAGCGGGCTAAGACTTTGTCCCCACCGGGCAACTCGGCTTCCCGCCACTTGAGTAGCCAGAATCCCGTCCAGCTCATGTCGAAGCCCAGATAACCGCTTTCGACGCTGGGGCCGCTGCCGTCCCCGGCCGCCCAACGGACATCGTTGGGCGCGTCGCCCGTGGAGCCGATGCATTTGAAAGCGCCCTCCACACCCGGTGCCTTAAGCGCGAATTGCAGGGTTTGTTGTGCTAAACGTAGCAAGTCGGCATTCTGAATGCGTCTCGCGTAAAGGGCCATCCCAAGAGAAGTGCGGAGGCTGTTGAACCATGCGCCGAGATATACCGAGTAATTGGGACTTCCCCATCGCAGCGTTCGGACTGCTCCGCCCGTGGTACCGTCAGGCAAAGGCACACGGAGCCATTTGTCCCGTGATTCCTTCTCCCATACGATGCGCCGCCAATCATCCCAGAGATTACAGGAAAGAAATTCCTCGCCCGTGCCTGCCTGTTCCTCAGCGGCGAACGGAAGCTGGGTTCGACCAAACTGACTCCAATGGAACCGCACGGCATCTCGATACGCTTGTGCGGGAGATGCCGACGCGGTCACGTAGAGGAAATAGGAATTCTCTACGACATCTCCTGCTGGCCATACCTTATCCACGTCTTCCCAGTAGACTGAATGATAGAGTCTCTTGGCTGGAATGAACCCTACCGAGAGCACGGGGCCGGCAGGGACATCCAGGTCGAGGGCATGATTGCAGCGTTTCAGGACCTCTCGGCTGAGTCTCAGAACATTCGGAACAATGGCGAAGGCCAGTTGACCGGATTGCACCAGGATGAGCGGAGCTTTGTACTTGGCGTCGGGATTGAATCCGCCAACAGAAGGGGAGTAACTCCAGTCAGGCCGCATCGAAGCCTGAAAAGTGTCCACAAAGGAATGAAAATTGGCCGGTCGAATAGGTATAAGTTGGCTTGTGATTTCAATCCAGGGGCCGCCATATAGTCGTACAGTACGCCGGACGAGGTAATCGTTTGCTCGGAATTCCTCGACGAGGCGGTCCGCCGTCTTGGATACGGTTGAGGAAAGACCCCTTTGAACGGTATCCCCGGAACCCAAAATGGACATCGCTCCTTGGGTCACCCCGTGGCTGATGGCGATCTCGGTCCAGCCTGATTCCCCCTTCGCCAAAAATCGCTCATTCATTTGCCCGTTGACCAAATTAACTTCCACGCGGACTTGGTTTCCCTCCAGATCGAGTGTTTGTCCAACGCCATACGTAGGTCCGGCAAAGATTGCAAGAAACGCCACGAACAAGAAGCTCCAAACCGTCGCGCAGCCGCTCTGGGACTTCTTGGAGATCAAGCTATGCGGGGTTTCCTCAGAGGAAAACGCGTAATTTCCCAATACTGCGGACCCGTCAGCCATTATGTTGGTTGTCCAGTGATCGCTCCTCAAGGCTTTAGTGCCGCTGCTGGCGGGCCCAACAAGGAGGGCCGGGACAAAAGTCAAAGCTGATTCATTGAGCACATCAGATAAGAGGAAGCCTCCCTGGGGATTCTCCATTGGGCAAATTCACCTCCAAGTGGGGATTGCTCCATCTGGCGGGATCTGGTAAAGTCACAACTACTTCTGGTAATCCCCGACCTCCGGCGCGTCCGGGTTCGTATCCGGGCCGAAGTATCGCAGCATTACAAGCGGTTCGTGCTTCGATGTATTCTCATAGGCGACGCCCTGCACAGCGGCTTCATGGGAAACGAAAAGCTCGTCCTCCGTTATTTCCCCAAAACGGATCATGGACGGGCAGTGGACCGGGAATTTACCGACGCGCCCTTCTCCCTGTGTGATGATCAACCCGAAGGCGCCCCTATCCTTCAGGACGAGCTTGGCGCCCGGCTTTAGGGTAAGTTCTTTGGCGCTGAAGCGTTGCCGGCCATTGAACTTGCCATAAACCACCCATTTGTCCAGGTAGCCTTCGGATGTGGTATCGGCGACCGGGATCGGTTCCAGATAGTGATGCTCCTTGAAGTGCGGGTCCGTGTTTCCTTCCCAGTCAATCTGGTTAACGATGAAATCCAGGTCGTGGTGTTTCTCCTTGGGCACGTCCTTAACGAGCAGATCCCACGAAATGGGATTACCATACACGAGCGATTGGAACATGCCGAGCACGTCGCTGCCCCACTGCGGCTCGTAGGTGCAGAGCGAACCGGGCGCGTGCAGGATGCAAGTTGGAACATGCCAGCCCGTGCCGGGTCGCAGACGATAAGCCTTGGAGTGATCGAGGATGCCGTTGTCACCCTCATTCCAGCGCTCCAGGCAACGGTGGATCTGTTCTCTGCTGGTCCCGGGTTCCAAGCCAAAATAGGTGTGCGGGAAGACGTTATCCACCGGATTGTACTGAGGTGGGAAATAATAAGCTTCCGGCTTGCCCTGCTGGCCCACCAGTTTGGCTTGCTCGTCATTTTGGTGGAGGTGATGGGGGAGGGGTTCCAGGTTGTCGAAGAATTTGCTGTACACGGGCCAGCGGTGAAACTCATCCCAAATCTTCTGGCCCACTAGGCGCGGACCTTCCGCGGCGACGGCATCCTTCAAAGTGAATTTGCCCTCGGGCGTCACCACGAAACTCAGACCCTCATCGGGCGTGCGATTTTCATTCATGGCCTCGGTGGTGGAGGCAAACCAGCGCTCATCGATTCCCCCACGGTGCGTTCCCAAAGCATAATAGTCCGAGGGTGCGAGCCGCAAACGGCGGCCAGGCTTGCAGAACACCCGCGGAACCCAATTCGGCGCCAAGGGCAGGATGCCATCGCCTGCCTCGATGGCGCTTCGCGTCATTTGATTGATTGACATCGCACTCATAATTAACTCCCTTTTCTTACAGTTTATAAACAGATTCTGGCTTGTGTTCCAGCATCTGACGAAGCATGCAGAAACGGGGGTATTGGAATATGCAAGCTTCCCTTCTACCAGAGAATCCCTTGGAGGATGGCGAAGACGCCGCCGGTCCCCGTCCCTCAGAACAACGTGCTCATGTTAAACGGCAGATCACTCTCGCTGGGCAGTTTCGTATCGTCACACACCAACCCCTCCGGCTGCGTCCCCGGATGTAACGGTCGTTTATAGGTTCGGCATGACGCCATAGCAAGGGCACAGTATTGCAGCATGAAAACTCACTGTCAAGAGTTTCGTAAACGTTTCATAATCCTATGAATCCGCTAATGTCGCGATCAGCCTCAACGTTGTTTCATAATTATGTATGTAATCTATTGTATTAACATGGGTTATACAATAATAGAATCCTATGAAATCTCACAGAGTGGCGGGGGCTGTATCCGTATAAAATGACGGGTTGAAACGGTTGTAATTCTAATTGCATGAGGCGATGCACGCAGCCTACCCGGTTAAACCGTCCACACGGGGTTGTACTGTGGGTGGTCTCGGCGAGCGCGCCCGCTGTGATCGGGCTCGTACTCGTGAGGCCTCCGATCTTGGTTGATGGGTTGGCGATGGTCTGCATATATTGGGGATTGTGGTGGATGTATTGAGGCTGGGCTGCCAGAGTGATGCGCAGGAGAGAGGCAACAAAAACGCAGCTTCCTGGCTCGAGAAAGTTAGCCGCAGGACGATGTTATTGCAATCGGGCGTACTCCCCCCGTGCCTGTCTCAGGATGGGTATGTTGGGGTCGGCGTCGCTCCACAAAGCAAAGAAGTCCTGGTAAGCGGTGCGTGCCTTGGCAAGGGCCTCCGGCGGGGCAGCGTGTCTTGCGCTGCCGCGAGCCGTGTTCGCACCGGGCCGCCTTCCGGGCTTGGCTTTGCCCGCCATATCGACGCCCGCTTGGAGGGCGTATGCCCGGCCCAAGCCGAGGTGGGCCAGTGCGCCGATGGGAAAGTTACCGGCCAAGCCGGGGTGGTCGAGTATCTTCTGAAACTCCACTGCGGCCTCGCCCCCGCGGCCCAAGGCCAGATATGCCTCGCCCCGCGCGTCGACGGGGCACAACGTCACATTCAGCACCCAATAGAGAGTCGGGAGCTCCAATTCGTAGGGCGTTACCGGCTCCAGCAGCTCGATCGTTGCAGCGGCGCCCCTCGGGGCAAAAGGCGACAGATTGGAGCTTGGCATCGCGTCGCGCTCGAGGGCGATCCAGGCCCGAATGGTCGGCAACCAGTAAGCATTCAGTAAGGTGTCCAGGGGCGCCTGCTGATGCAGGTCATAGACAAGTCCGCTAGCCATAGAACCGTCCCCGGCCCGCGCCAGAGCCAGGGCCGCCAGGGTTCTCACCATCTGTCCGGGGGCCATGGCGAGCGCCGCCGTGGCCTCGCGGCGGGCCTGCTCGCGATTGCCGAAGGCTGCTTCGCGCAACGCTCCCGCTGCCCGGAAGGTTGCCGCCGCCTCCAAGCGGCCGTCACGCAAAGCCGAATCCACCGTGCGCCGGGTAACCTCGCGCGCCTTGGCCAGACGCCCGTGGTACGCTTCCGTATCCGCTTGTTGGGCCAGCAGTTGGTCTTCAGCCGGTTGGCCGGCGGCCGCTGCGGCCCGGCGCTGCATCTCCGCCAAATCGCCACGTAGGAACGCGAGCCGGTAGAGAAACACCTGCATGGCCGGACTTGTCAGCCCGCGAGCCTCCGCTTGCGCAAGGACCTCCTGCGCGTCTTCCACATGGTTGAGGATCAGGTTCGTATTGGCCAGATTGGCGTAGCTGCCGACGCTCGCAGGCTGAAGGCGCAGCGCCTCGCGGCTTTCCTGCAACGCTTTCTCGTATCGTCCCAGCATCTGATAGAAATTCCCCAACCAGATGTGAGGCATGACGTCGCGCGGATAGGTCTGCTTCCACAGTTCGCAGACCTGCGCGGCTTTCTCTATTTCTCCGGTCACGCGGCTGAAATAGCAGGACTCGATGTAAGACCTTTCCCTCTCGCTGACTCGCCTGCGCAATTGATACGCTCTCCCGATGGGTTCGGTCGCCCGGGTGGCCTGATTCAAGTTGGCATACAGGTTGCCCAGGTAAGCATAAGCCAGTGCGAAATTTGAATCGAGTTCCGTGGCACGCTGCAAGAACGGAACGGCGGCCGCATCGCCCTCCGTGGACAGCTTTCTCAGGGCCAAGCTATATGCCTGTAACGCTTCGAGCGAGGCCGTAGTCGCCTGGACCACGGGAGCGTCGTATTTCTGGATGCTGGACAGCGATTCACCGAGCCTGGCCCGCATCCTCGTGGCCGCCTCACCGAGCGCCCGCAGGACATGCTCGCGACTATCAGCCTCCGCCAACTCACTTCCCAGCGAGTCCCCACTCTGGCAGTTCACCGCGTCGATGCTGACCATGTAATGGCTGCCCAGGCTGGCAATCGAGCTCATTAACATCGCCTTGCTTCCGGTCCGCAGGCAGACCTCGCGAGCCATGGCCTCCGTCAGCCGGGTGTCACGGGGCCGCCCCATGTAGCCAAGGGTCTGGCTCACTTTCTCTTCCGAAAGAGGGTTCAGGAAAGGTGACTGCTCCAGTTGCACGCGCAGCGCCTGCTTCAGGGTGTCGTCAAAGACCGTCTCCCCAGTGGTGTTGGCGAAGTCCGAGAGAACAATGCTGTCCTGCGAGGTGAGCGGATTTGACGGAATATGACGCATATGGAAATGCGCGCCCACCACTGCCGCACCCACCATCACTGACACTGCCAATGAAACCACCCAACCTCTTGGAATTCGCTCCCGGCGGGCGCGGTCCGTTCGACCGTTGCCGCGGAAGCCCGCGACGGCCCTCAATCTCCCCGAATCCGTGTCACGCTGCAAGCGTTTCAGGTCGGCACGCACGTCAGCGGCCGATTGGTAACGCAAGTCGGGGTCTTTCTCCAGCGCCTTGTAGACGATGTGCTCCAACTCCGGGGGCAGTGCCGGAGGATGGTCGTGCTGCCCCCCCGGCGGCCGGGTGAGCAGAGCGGCGAAGGCCTCCGCAGTGGTCGGCCCCCCAAATGCCTGCTGAGCGGTGGCCATCTCGTAAAGCACTGTACCGAAACTGAACAGATCAGTCCGCGTATCGAGTTCTTCGCCCCGCGCTTGTTCGGGGGACATGTAGGCGACCGTTCCCACGGCCATGCCGGGGGTCGTAAGGTCTTCCCCATTGGCGGAGGCGGCGGGGGCGAACGTGCCGTGGGCATCCGGCCCGCGAGAACCGGAACCCAAGCCGCCCGCGGCCACGACAGGGACTTCCACGCCATGAGCCAATTTCGCCAAGCCAAAATCCAAAACCTTCACCTGGCCGCGCGGGTTGATAAAGATATTCGCAGGTTTAATGTCCCGGTGGATAATCCCCTTGGCGTGTGCAGCCGCCAAGGCATCGGCGATCTGAATGGCGAGGTCGAGAAGCTGTTCGACCTTCAGCGGCCCGGCTTCGATCAGGCGCTTGAGGGTGCCCCCTTCGAGAAGCTCCATCACGATGAACGGTTGCCCTTCGAACTCGCCGACGTCGTGAACCACGCAGATGTTGGGATGACTCAGCGCCGAGGCCGCGCGTGCCTCGCGCTTGAATCGTTCGACCGCCTGAGGGTCGTGCCCGGGCACTCTTTCGAGATGCCCTTGGCCGGGCCTCAGGGTCGGCGGCGAGAGAAACTTCACGGCGACAAAGCGGCCCAGGCGCGTGTCCTCCGCCTTGAATACCAACCCCATGCCGCCACCGCCCAGCTTCTCCAGCAAACGGTAGTGCGAGATCGTTCGGCCGGCCAGCAGCGCCGCCTGGCTGGTCTCGCTCGTTGCCTCCGCTTGCTCCTGAGCGAAAGCTCTGGCCGCCACCTCAAGGGCCGGCGCTTCCAGGAAACGATCACCTTCATCCTCTTGGGCCAGCAACGATTCCACTTCCCGCTGGAGGTCCTCATCGCCCGCGCAAGCCTTCTTTAGGAAATTAGTCCTGTCTCCCTGTTCACGCTCCAGAGTAGCGTGATACAAGCGTCCGATTTCGCTCCAACGCTCAGGCTCCAACTGGCTTCTCCTTGCTCAGCTCACGCCGCAACCAGCTCTTGGCGAATTTCCAGTCCCGCATGACCGTTTCGGGGGAAATCTTGAGCACTTCTGCCGCCTCCTCCACGCTCAAGCCGCCAAAAAACCGGAGCTCCACTACCTCGCTCTTTCTCGGATCGATAGCCGCCAATGCTTTCAGGGCATCATCCAAGCCCACCAGATTCGCGCCCGGCGCATCCGCAACCACCAACGCCTCCTCTAGCTCGAGCGGCTGCTCCAGGCCGCCCCGCTTCAGGGCCTGCCGGGAACGGGCCCAATCCACCAGAATGCGCCGCATCACCTGTGCGCTGACGGCGAAGAAATGGGCGCGGCTCTGCCAGCTTGGCTTGGCAGAATCGACCAGCCGGAGGTAGGCCTCGTTGAGCAGGGCGGTGGTCTGAAGCGTGTGACCTGACTGCTCGCGCACCATGTAGTGGTGCGCCAGCCGGTGCAGTTCCCGGTAAACGAGGGGGATAAGGCGATCCAGCGCGCTCTGTTCTCCTTCGCTCCAAGCCTGCAACAGACGCGTGATTTCGTGGGCTGACGGCTCCATCGTACACCGCCTGCGAGGGGGGGAACCGCACGCAAGTTACCACATTTGGCCGGTGTTTTCCACGCGTTTCCTTGGCACGGGTGCGGGACATAGAAGTCAAGGCGAGAGCCCCCGGACGTAGCGCGGGCGTCTCGCCCGCTGGCGCGCGAGCGTCCCGCTCCGGCCAGGAATGCGCGGGCAGGATGCCCACGCCACAGCGGGCGGGACGCCCACGCTACAAGCTTGAGGAATTTTTTTTCCGCCATGACAGTCTGCGTGCGCCGTTTCCGCTTAATAGGGTGAGGGCAACAGAGTGTTGCCCTGGAGACCTAAAAAAGTAAGAGGAGGGACAAAATGAACTGGATTCGAATTTCTACACTGCTTAGGTTCTTGGGGCTGGTGTCGTTGGCGGTCTGCTTCAACGTGGGACACGCCAGTGCACAGATGTTCCAAGGAAAATTTACCCTGCCCTTCGAGGCTCGCTGGGGCCAGGCCACTTTGCCGGCGGGGGAGTACACGTTCAGTGTGGACGGCATGGGCCCCAATTGCACGCTGCACCTCTCACGTGGGACCCAGAACGTGGCAATGATCGTGGCCTCTGGCCAATACGAGAGTTACTCGGGCCCTGCGGAGTTATCTGTGGTGCGGGGTACCGTGCGCGCTCTGAGCCTCCCCGAGATTGGGATGGTCTATCAGTACGCACGGCCGCAGCCTAAACACCTCACCGCACCCGAGGAGCGGGACATTGCCCGGCTCGTGCCCGTCACCGCGCCCCGCACGTGACAACGGTAGGTCTTAACGGGTAAACCCGAGGGCCAGAACGGCACCCGCTCTGGCCCTCTCCGTTCGTCAAATACCCCTCGTGCGCGGCGGGAATGCCGCGGAAGCCGGGGCGGCTCTTCGAAGCAGAGGCTCTTATGAAACGCACAATTTTACTTATGGCACTGATCGGAATGATATCGCCGGGGGCATTTTGCCAGAACATGTTCCGGGGCAATCCTGCCCGGACCGGCGTCTACGCAACGGACGGACCCCGCCAATTCAACGGTGTCAAGTGGGCCTTCAAAACGGAGGGTTGGGTTCTTTCCTCTCCCGCTCTTGCTGGCGGCCTCGTGTACTTCGGGAGCGACGACAAGAATCTCTATGCCCTCGACGCAGCGACCGGGGAGGAAAAGTGGAGATTTTCCACCGGCGGGCCGGTTCGTTCCTCTCCCGCCGTGGTCGCCGGAACGGCGTACTTCGGCAGCTACGATGGCAGCTTCTATGCCCTCGACGCAGCCTCGGGAATACCGAAGTGGAAATTTGAGACAGCCGGAGAGAAACAGTTTGAAGCCAAAGGCCTGCACGGTTACTTGCCGCGGGCCCAAACTATGCCGGATCCCTGGGATTTCTTCTTGTCTTCGCCCGTGGTCAATGACGGGCTGGTGTACTTCGGCAGCGGCGACGGCAACCTTTATGCTCTCGACTCTAAAACCGGGCAGTTGAAATGGAAGTTTGCCACCCAGGGAGTGGTCCATTCTTCGCCCGCAGTCGTGGGCGGTGTCGTTTACTTCGGAAGTTGGGACAGCTATCTCTATGCGCTCGATGCCGCGACAGGGCAGGTGAAGTGGGAATTCAAGACCGGCGAGGACTGGACGAATTTCAACCAGGTGGGAATTCAGTCCTCACCGGCGGTGGAAGGTGGAGTGGTGTATTTTGGGTGCCGCGATGCCCACCTCTACGCGCTCGACGCGGGGACTGGCAAGCAGAAGTGGAATTTCGATGCCCACGGTACGTGGATTAATACCTCCCCCGCTATTTACGAAGGGGCAGCCTACGTTGGCTTGTCCATTCCCGCCTACTTCGGCGGCGTTGACACCAAAACCGGCCAGGTGCGATTCAAATTGGACGCGCGCATGATGGTCTTCTCGTCGGCCGCGCTGGCCGGCGGAATGGCTTACTTTGGATCTTTCAACGGCAAGCTGTACGCCGTGGACCTCAAGACAGGTAAATTCGCCTGGGAGTTCCAGACCCAGGCCGGCAAGAGGGACGCCCTCGGCATCGTCGGCCCGGATGGCAGACCCGACTTCAAGGCGATTTTTCGCTCCAAGTTTTATGAGGACATGTGCAGTGCCGTTGAGAGGCTGTTCTCCCTAGGTTCGATCGTTTCCTCGCCGACCGTGGACGGGGGCGTTATTTACGTCGGCAGCACCGACGGCAACCTTTACGCGCTGGAGTAGAGTTTCGCCCAAAAAGGCCAAACCGCAGAAAGAACCACGATAAGGGCATTCACGATTCAATAACCGCAGATGGGTTAATGCCTCACCACCAGAAAAGGAGAAGGAGATGAACAAGCGGCGCTCGATTTTGTTTGCCTCAATGACGGTATTTGTTCTGGCGTTGACGCAGGTCAGCGCAATGGCTGCGTCCGCCCACGAGACGCTCAAGGTGAAGTTGAATTATCGCGGGGCGGGAATGGTGGGCGAAGAACATAAGATCTATGTTCTTCTGTTCGATGCCAATCCTTATGCCGCGGCCAGTCTTGTCGACTCGACTTCCGCCGCGGCACCTCCCGTCCCAGTAGAGGGCGTCAGTCACATTCTGCGGCGCCAAAGTGCCTCGGGCAAGAATGCGACCATCACCTTCAACGACCTCGGGGTCTCACCCGTCTATGCGGCGGCCTTCCTGGACCAGAGTGGACATTATGACGGCGTTTCCGAACCCGCCTCCGGCTCACCCACGGGTGTGTATGGAAAAGCCCCGGACAAAGTGGAGCCGATAAAACTCGAGGAAGGGAAGACCGTGGAAATCGTCCTGGGCTTCGACGATTCCACCAAGACTCCCTAGCCCCGAATCCTCGCTAAGGGGCTGGAGGGGCAGGGCGGCGGAGCCGCGATCAACCCCGTCTCGTAGGGGCACCCCTTGCGGGTGCCCGGAAGTCGGCAATACCGAAAGTGGAGGGCAGGAATGAGGCCCAGACTTGCCCTAATTTGGACAGCCTTGGCACGAGGCCTGCCCTTAGAAACATGCAATTTGTCTGGTATTGGGGACAATAATTCACGATTTTGCCTTGCAGGGAACATTCAAGCCTCAGCTCTCGTTAGTCTCAGTAGATGGCGTGATCGCGAGGTGGAGATAATGCGAAGAACGGTAATACTAACCGGCATTATTCTGCTGTCGACAGTACCCGCGGCGGCGCGGTTCGAGCCCGCCTGGCGCGTCGAACCCTACGAGCCGAGTGAGATCGCCGCCCGCTGCCGGTGAGGTTGGCTGCGTATCGATGCCTGGCGCTAATGACAATTCGGCCCGTCACGTTGAACCAACCCCGAGCCCAAACGCTGCTGCTGCGGGAACGTCACCCTGGCGCAAGAGGGGAGAAGGAACATGGGGAATTCAGTCGAGACGCTCTGGCAGGACCTTTGTTACGCCCTGCGCATGTTGTTAAAGAATCCCGGCTTTACGGCGGTGGCGATTATTACCTTGGCGCTGGGCATTGGCGCCAATACCGCACTCTTCTCCGTGGTGAACGGCGTGCTTTTGAATCCGCTACCCTACTTTCAGTCTGACCGGCTGGTCGCGGTCTACTGCCGAACGTATGACCAGCCGAAGTTCTCCATTTCTTACCCTAACTTCCAGGATTGGGTGCGCGAGAACCGCTCCTTTTCCAGCCTGGCCGCTTATCGGTCGGAAGATTTCAACTTGACGGGGATGGGCGACCCCGAACGCGTGCCGGCAGAGATGGTCTCGGCGACCTTTTTCCCCTTGCTCGGCGTAAACCCGGTGATTGGCCGGACGTTCCTTCCGGAAGAAGACCGGTTGGGCGCGGCGCCGGTGGCCCTGATTGGGAGTGGCCTGTGGAATCGCAAGTTCGGCGGTGCACGGGATACGGTGGGAAAATCCCTCACACTCAACGGCGTGGCATACACCATTATCGGCGTGATCCCGGCGGATTTTCATTACAGTGCCAACAACTTCGACAGGAACAAGGATGTTTATGTTCCGATCGGCCAATGGAATGACCCCACGTTTCGCGACCGCAGAGCCAGTATGGGTATGGACGCGATCGGAAGGCTCAAGCCCGGCGTCACGCTCGAGCAGGCGAAGACCGACATGGAGATGATCGGGCGGCGTCTGGCGGAAGAATACCCCGAAGCTGACAAAGGAATTGGCGCCACGCTGTTTCCGCTCAAACAGGACCTGGTCGGCGACATCCAGCCGCTTCTGCTAACGCTGTTGGCGGCGGTTGGCTTTGTCCTCCTGATCGCCTGCGTTAATGTGGCGAACCTCCTGCTGGCGCGCTCGACGGCTCGTACCCAGGAATTCGCCATCCGTTGCGCGCTAGGCGCCAGTCGGGCGCGCATGGTTCGGCAGCTCTTGACGGAAAGCATCGTGCTCGCCATGGCAGGCGGCAGCCTGGGTTTGGTCATTGCCTCATGGGGTGTGCAAATGGCGCTCAAAGTGCTGCCCGAGGCCCTGCCGCGTGTCGAGGAAGTCCATCTCGACGGCCGCGTGCTGCTCTTCATGCTCGGCGCTTCATTGTTCTCGGGAGTTCTGTTCGGCCTGGCGCCGGCGCTCAAGAATTCACAAGGCGATCTTCAGGAGACGCTCAAGGAAGGAGGGCGCGGGGCGAGCGGCGCCCGTCATCGCGCGCAGAGGGTTTTCGTGGTCGTGGAAATGGCGCTGGCACTCGTCCTTCTGGCCGGCGCCGGACTGATGATCCGAAGCCTCAGCAAACTCTGGGGGGTCAATCCCGGATTCGATCCTCACAACGTGCTGACCTTCGACATGACGCTGCCCTCGACCGTCAAATCCCCGGAAGCCCTCCGTGCCCATTGGCGCCTGATTCATGACACCCTGAATGCCAGCCCCGGCATCGAGGCTTCCGCCCTTACGGCCTCGGCGAAGCCTATGGGAGGTGATGCCGAACTGCCGTTCTGGCTGGAAGGTCAACCCAAGCCTCTGACCACCGGCGAGATGAAGGTGGCCATCTTCTACCTCGTGCAACCGGACTATATGCGGGTTATGAAGATTCCGCTCGAGCGCGGCCGCTTTCTTTTGCCTGATGACAAAGCGCATTCGCCCGGCGTCATGGTTATTGACGATCGTTTCGCCCAGATCTATTTTGGCGGGCAGGATCCCATCGGCAAACGGGTCAACTTCGCCATCTTGAACACCACGTTGGAAATCGTCGGCGTGGTGGGACACGTGAAACAATGGGGCCTCGATCGGGACGCGACCTCGGCCCTCCAAGCCCAATGCTATTTCCCGCTGGAGCAGATTCCCGATCCGTTTGCGTCGCTCGTGAGCCGAGGCATCGGGGTTGTGGTTCGGACAAATGGTCCACCCCTGGCCTACGAGAGCGCGCTTCGTCGGAGCATATCCCACCTTAATAGCGAGCAGGTCGTGTACGACGCTCGCACCATGGATGAAATTATTTCTGACTCTCTCGCGGCGCGGCGCTTTTCCATGGCCCTCCTGGGAGTTTTCGCCGCGCTCGCTCTCGTGATGTCCTGCGTCGGAATCTATGGAGTGATTTCCTATGTTGCCAGCCAACGGACCCATGAGATTGGCATCCGCATGGCCCTCGGCGCGGAGCGAGGTGATGTGCTGCGGATGGTTGTTGGGGAAGGGGCGAAGATGGCGCTCGTGGGCGTTGCCGTCGGCCTGGTCGCCGCCTTCGGGCTGACCCGCCTGATGGCCAATATGCTCTTCGGGGTCAGCCCCCAAGATCCGCTGAGCTTCGCTGGAGTGGCGGTCCTACTGGTCTTGGTCGCGCTGGCAGCATGCTACCTACCCGCCCGGCGGGCGATGAAGGTCAATCCCCTCATTGCCCTGC
>Ga0335085_10002930_pt1 | contig 30704 bp, 29 predicted proteins | sample Lox_Sample_45_FD_206712 | JGI IMG/M metagenome (GOLD analysis project Ga0335085, IMG submission 206712) | Soil microbial communities from Loxahatchee National Wildlife Refuge, Florida, United States - Lox_Sample_4.5 | ecosystem: Environmental > Terrestrial > Soil > Wetlands | place: USA... | reverse complement strand
CGTGCTGACCCAGACGGTCAGCTTCCCGTCCACCCAGGTGGCCGCGACCGCACGGCCTTCCATCGGCACCGGGGCCAGCCGCTGGTTGACGATGTCCTGGCGGACCACCGCGTCGCAGCCGTCGAACGCGCTGTCGTCGGCGGCCGCGCCCATCGCCACGGCTACGTTCGACCCGGTTCCCGGGAACAGTAACGTCCCGGTGTCCGCCACCGCGTCGAACCCGATCACCGCGGGCAGCGGCGTGTAGTCCACGCTGACCAGTTCGGCCGCGTCCTCGCCCTGGTAGCTGTCGTCGGTCAGCACCATGGCCACCGGCTCGCCGACGTAGCGCACCCGGCCGATGGCCAGCAACGGCTCGGCGTACGGGCCGCCCATCGGCAGCGGCGCGCCCTCGCTGCCCGGCTCGCTGGGCGGCGGGGGCGGCGACAGGTCGTCCATGTCCTGCGCGGTGAACACGGCCACCGCACCGGGCGCGCCCAGCGCCGCGGACCCGTCCACCCCGGCTATCTCGGCGTGGGCCATCGGGCTGCGCACGAACGTGACCCGGGCCGCGCCAATCAGCTCTGGTAGCCGCAGGTCCTCGACGTAGCTGCCGCCCGCGGTGAGCAGCTTGGGGTCCTCGGTGCGCACCACGCGGGTGCCCAGGATGCTCACATAGCCTCCTTCAAGCCCGAACGCTGGTCCGTTTGTACCAAACCAGGCCCGTTTCGTCACTGAATGCGGGCGGGACGCAGTCCCGCCCGTCCCGCGGCCGCCAGCAGCGGCCCCAGCGCGGCCGCGTCCGGCGCCGCGCCGGCCAGCAGCACCCCGCTGACTAGCGGGCGCCCGGCCCGTAGGAGGTCCGCGGCCAGCTGCAGGCCGGTCTCCCGGGCCGGCCGGCCGGCCGACTGCATGGCCTGGAGCACGCCGACCGGGATGTGCACGTCCGGCACCTCGTGCGCCAGGTAGTCGGCCTCCTGGAAGCTGCCCAGCGGGGCTACCGCGGGCATCCCGGCCACGCTGGGCAGCCACAGCGGCCGGTGCCCCTCCCGCGAGGCCCGCAGCACCTGCCCCAGCCGCGGGCCCGCCACGGCCTGCCGGACCACGTCGGCCGCCTTCTCGGCCGGTATCCCGGGCGAGGCCGCCGCGATCACGTCCAGCAGCGGGCTGACCACGGCCACGATGGCGGCGGTCCGGTCGGCGATGAGCTGGGTGACGCTGGCCAGGCCGGCGTCCTGCAGGGCCAGGCCGGACAGCTGACGGTAGACCGTGACCAGCTCGCGCAGGACCGCGTTCTCCCGGCCGAGGTCACGCTGACGGCCCGGATTGGCGACATGTCCGACGGCAGCCGGAGGCCCATCTGTCATGATTATCTAGGATACGGCGGTTGGAAAGAATTCTCCGGGGTGCACAGTTCCGCGCGTACCTGACGGGTTCCGGCCACCAGCGCGCGCAGCTTGGCCCGGGCCACTGCGGCCGGGTGGCGTCCAGCACCAGCCCGCTGACCCGGCTGCCGTGCTCCCGCACGCTGCGCCGGGCCCGGTCCAGCACGTGCGGCGAGTAGTCACCCATCAGGTAGTGCAGCCGCCGGTAGTAGTCCCGGCCGTGCGAGCGGTCCAGCTCGGCGAACGCATCCAGATAGGTGCGGGCCTGGTTGCCGTTGCCCACGCCCAGCTCGACGACGTACAGCTCCTCGGGCAGCGCGCGCCGGGCGGCCAGGTCGTCCCACACCCGGAACAGCTCCAGGATCAGCTCCCGGACCGGGCCGGTATCACGGGCCTGGCTGCGCCCGCCGGGCAGCGTCTGCTCGTACTCCCGGCCCGCGGCCTGCTCCCACAGCTGCAGCGCCTGCCAGTACAGCGCGTTGAACTGCCAGATGCAGCTCTGGCTGGCTGGCCGCCAGTCTTCCAGCACGGTCTGCGCCGGGCTGGCCGGCCCGGCCAGCGCCGTCTTGACCGCGGCGGCCAGGTCCGGCGCCGCCCGCCGCAGGTCGAGGGCGATTTCCACCGCCGGGGGTTCGGCCAGGATGGGCCGGGCCTGCACGGGCGGGCAGAAGTTGTGCCGGTACTGGATCCAGTCGCAGACCACCCGGAGCCGGCCCAGGTCGGCTGGGCCGTCACCGAGCGCGGCGAACAGCGGGCCGAGCGCCGCGGGCACGTCCACCGGATCCGGGCCGCGCAGCCGGGCCACCGGGCGGATGTCAATGTGCATGGCACAGCCCGGCCTGGTCCAGGATCTCCGGGATGCGGTGCTCGGCGCCCGGCGTCATCAGGTGAACGCCGCGCACCCCGGGCAGCTGCAGGAGCTGCTGGATGGTGTCCGCGCAGATCCGCAGCCCCTCGGCGGCGACCTGGCCGGCCGGCACACCGCGCAGCCGCCGGTCCAGCGCGGCCGGGATCTGTACCCCGGGCAGGCCGGCCGTCAGGTGCTCCAGGGCGCGGATCGAGCGCACCGGCCCCACCCCGGCCAGGATCGCGCAGCGCTGGTCCAGGCCCAGGGCGCGGACCTCGGTCAGCCACCGGGCGAACCGCGGCACGTCGAACACGTACTGGGTCTGCACGAACTCGGCGCCCGCGGCCACCTTGACGGCCAGCCGCGCCACCGGCGCGGACGGGTCGGCCGCCGCTCCGATCAGCCAGCCCAGTGCGCTGGCCAGGGCCCGGCCGGACAGCAGGCGGCCGTGGTCGCGCATGCCCCGGGCGGCCCGCACCAGCTGCACGCCGTCCAGGTCGAACACCGGGCGGGCCTGTGGGTGGTCGCCGGACCGCGGGTGATCGCCGGTCATCAGCAGCACGTTGCGGATGCCCAGCGCGGCCGCGCCGAGCAGGTCGGCTTGCAGCGCGATCCGGTTCCGGTCCCGGCAGGTCAGCTGCATGACGGGCTCGACCCCCGCGGCCAGCGCCAGCACGCTGCCCGCCAGGCTGGACATGCGGGCGGACCCGCCCGGGCCGTCGGTCACGTTGACCGCGTCCACCCGGCCGCGCAGCGGCCCGGCCGCGGCACCGATGGCGGCCGGGTCAGCACCGCGCGGCGGGCTGATCTCCGCAGTGATCACCACGTCGCCGGACGCCAGCCGGCTGCGCAGCGCGTCAGGCATGGCCCGAGTGTCCCCCGCAGGGGCCGTCGAAGGCACCAGCCGGCGACACAGGCTTGCTGGTCACCCGTTTGTGGCTAGGGCACAGTGTTGGTTTTGCGCCTCCGGGCGCGCTATACCCGCCGGGCTTCCCTCGTCGCTCTCTCGCTCGTTCCTCGCTCGTTCGCTCCTCAGTCCAGGCCGGCGGCGCGCGCCCCTCGGCGCGGCGACTTCCCCTCCTCACTCGTTCCTCGCTCGTCGGTCCAGTCGCGGGTTCCCTCTAACTCAGCGCGGCGCCCCTTCGGGCGTACCGTCGCCGCGGGGTTCGGCGGTGAGGGTTTCGTCGCGGAAGCCGGCCGACAGGGCGCGGAGGGCCGCGTCCAGATAGACGGTGAGGTCGGCGTCGGCGTGTACCGTCCAGCGGTCGAACGCGGCCCGGCAGGCGGCCAGCGTGGCCCGGCCCACGGCCAGCGGGTAGAGCGAGCCGGCAGGCTGCCCGGCGCGCCGGGCCACGAACTCGGTCACCGCCCGCTCCCACGCGTCGTAGTGCACCGCGGCGCTGGCCACCAGGCCCGGCACCGACCCGATCAGCGACATCCGGGCCCGCAGCTCCGGCACGTCCTCGGCCCGGTAGTGGTTGGCCGCCAGCACCGCCCGGCGCACCGCCTCCATCACCGGCAGGTCGCCGGGCATCTCGGCCAGCAGGCCGCGGATCGTGGCCACCTCGGTGTCGAACGTGCCCCACAGCACCCCGGCCTTGGAGTCGAAGTAGCGGAAGAACGCCCGCCTGCTCACCCCGGCCCCGGCCGCGATCTGGTCCACGGTGGTCTCCTCGAAGCCCTGCTCGGTGAACAGCCGCAGGGCGGTGAGCTCCAGTTCCCGCGCGCTGGTACCGGGCGGGCGGCCGCGGCGGGCCGGGTGCCGGGATACGTCGGTGGTCATCGGACGGGATCTTCCTGCCGGGTATTGCCTGGGTCCAGGCCGGTCGTTTAGCCTGCCGATATTCGTCACAGTGTGACGAATATCTTCGACCAGCACCAGACCCGAGGAGCTGACATGGATGACAAACCCGCTGCCGAGCTGGCCGGGGAGGCCACCGAGGACGTCGTGGCCGAAGAGGTCCTGGTCGAGGAGGTCTCGATCGATGGCATGTGCGGTGTCTACTGACAGTGCTAGCCCGGGGGGGCGACCCCCCGGAACCCCCCGATCGCCGCTCCGCGCCGAGGTCGGCGGAGCCGACCGGTTTGATTTCGACGCGGCCTGGCGGCTGGCCCCGCAGGTTCAGGTGCGGCCGGAGCGGTTCGGTGCGCTGCTCTACCATTTCGGCACCCGGCAGCTGTCGTTCCTGAAGAGCCCCGCGCTGCTGGCCGTCATCCGGGCGCTGGCCGCGGCGCCCAGCGCCCGGGCGGCCTGCCAGGCGGCCGACGTGCCGGACGCCCAGCTGCCCAGCTACCGGCGGGCGCTGGCCACGCTGGCCGACGCGCGGATGATCTGCCGACGGGAGCCGGCATGACCGCGGCGGCACTGCCCCTGGTCGAGCAGTTCAGCTACGGCCTCGACGCGCCGATCTGCCTGACCTGGGAGCTCACCTACGCGTGCAACCTGTCCTGCGTGCACTGCCTGTCCAGCTCCGGGCGGCGGGACCCGGGCGAGCTGAGCACCACGGAGTGCCAGGCCGTCATCGACGAGCTGCAGCGCATGCAGGTGTTCTACGTGAACATCGGCGGCGGTGAGCCGACCGTCCGCCCGGACTTCTGGGACCTGCTGGACTACGCCACCGGGCACGACGTCGGGGTCAAGTTCTCCACCAACGGCGTCAAGATCACCCCGGCCATCGCCCGGCGGCTGGCCGGCCACGACTACGTGGACGTGCAGATCTCGCTGGACGGGGCGACCGCCGCGGTGAACGACGCGGTGCGCGGGCCGGGTTCTTACGCGGTGGCGCTGCGGGCCATGCGCCACCTGGCCGACGCGGGCTTCGCCGGATTCAAGATCTCGGTCGTGATGACCCGGCACAACGCCGGCCAGCTCGACCAGTTCCAGTCGCTGGCGGATTCCTTCGGCGCGCAGCTGCGGCTCACCCGGCTGCGCCCGTCCGGGCGCGGCGCCGAGGTCTGGGACCAGCTGCACCTGACCGCGGCCCAGCAGCGGCAGCTCTACGACTGGCTGGTGGCCCACGGCGACAGTGTGCTCACCGGCGACTCGTTCTTCCACCTGAGCGGCTACGGCGCGGCGCTGCCCGGGCTGAACCTGTGCGGGGCTGGCCGGGTGGTCTGCCTGATCGACCCGGTCGGCGACGTGTACGCCTGCCCGTTCGCCATCCACCCGGAGTTCCTGGCCGGCAACGTCCGCGATCCCGGCGGCTTCGCCCGGGTGTGGCGGGAGTCTGAGCTGTTCGCCGGGCTGCGCCAGCCGCAGTCCGGCGGGGCGTGCGAGTCGTGCGCCGCCTACGCGTCGTGCCGGGGCGGGTGCATGGCGGCCAAGTTCTTCACCGGCTTGCCGCTGGACGGCCCGGACCCGGAGTGCGTGCGCGGACATGGCGAGCACGCGCTGGCCACGGCGGGCACCGCGGCCGCGCCCCGCCCGGCCGGCGACCACTCACACCGGACGTCGCCGCGCCGGCCGGTGCCGCTGACGCTGGGCCGCCGCCCGGAGCCCAACCAGCCACCGGTCTCCGCATGCAACCCGGACCCGCTGGCCGGGTTCGTGCCACCGGGGCGCTGAGGTGCGGCTCGCCGACCTGTCGTGGCCGGAGGCCGGCCAGCGGGCCGCGGCCGGCGCCGTGCTGGCCGTGCCGGTGGGGTCGACCGAGCAGCATGGCCCGCACCTGCCGCTGTCCACCGACACCGACATCGCGGTGGCGTTGTGCGACCGGCTGGCCGCGGCCCGGCCGGACGTGCTGGTCGCCCCGCCGGTCAGCGTCGGGTCCAGCGGCGAGCACGCGGGCTTCCCTGGCACGCTGTCCATCGGGCAGGGCGCCCTGGAACTGATGCTGGTCGAGCTGGCCCGGTCGGCCTCGCTGACGTTCGGCCGTCTGGTGGTGGTGTCCGCGCACGGCGGGAACGCGGCGCCGGTCGCCCGGGCGGCCGCCGAGCTGGCCCAGGAATCCCGGAAGGTCCTGCTGTTCCAGCCGCGCTGGGATGGCGACCCGCACGCCGGCCACCCCGAGACGTCGATCATGCTGCACCTCGACCCAGCCCGGGTGCACATGGACCGGGCGGTGCCCGGGGACACCCGCCCGCTCGGCGAGATCTGGCCCCAGCTGCGCACGGCCGGGGTCCGCGCGGTCAGCGAGACCGGCATCCTGGGCGACCCCACCGGGGCCACCGCCGAGGCCGGCCGCGCCCTGCTCGACGATCTGGCCGCCGAGCTGATCAGCGACGTCACCGCCTGGCTGCCGGTGGCCGCACAATGACCGGACGCGTAGCGCTGGTGACCGGGGCGGGCCGTGGTATCGGCGCGGCCACCGTGCTGGCCCTGGCCGAGGCGGGCTGGTCGGTGCTGGCCACCGACAGCGCGGCCGACGACCCGGCGCTGCCCTACCCGATGGCCACCCCGGCCGACCTGGCTGGGCTGGTGGCCGCGGCCGGCGCCCGGGGCGCCCGGCCGGGCCAGGTCCAGACGTATCTCGCCGACGTACGCGACCCGGCCGCAGTGGACGCCGCCGTGGCCGAGGCGGAATCGCGCTGGGGCGGCCTGGACGCGGCCATCGCGGCGGCCGGCGTGATCGCCGGCGGGGTCCCGCTGTGGCAGCTGCCCGGCTCGCAGCAGCAGGCCGTCCTGGACGTCAACCTGGGCGGCGTGCTGACCCTGGCCCGGGCGGCCATCCCAGCGCTGCTACGCCAGCCCGCCCCGCGGTCCGGCCGGTTCCTGGCCGTGGCCAGCGCCGCGGCCTCCCGCGGGCTGCCCCTGCTGGCCGCCTACTGCGCGGCCAAGGCCGCGGTGGCCGGTCTGATCCGCGCGCTGGCCGCCGAACTGGCCGACAGCGGGGTCACCGCGAACGCGGTCAGCCCAGGCTCGACCGATACGCCGATCCTGGCCGAGAGCGCCCGGCTGTACGGCCTGCCCGCGGCCCAGGACTTCGCCCGCCAGCAGCCCATGGGCCGGCTGCTCGAACCGGCTGAAGTGGCCGCCGTGCTGACGTTCCTGGCCGGCCCGGCCAGCAGCGGCATGACCGGCGCGGTCGTGCCGGTTGACGGCGGGCTAGCACTGTGAAGCAGGAGCTAGCACAGTGACGGCGGCTAAGGCCCTGCCCACCGGATTCGGCATCGCGCTGGATCCGGGCAGTAAGCAGTTGGACGGCGCCGCGTTCTTCGGCGGCTCACCGGCCCGGGTGCTACGGCTCACCGGGACGGGCCAGCGCGCGCTGGCCGAGCTAAGCGACGGCCCGGTGCGCAGCGCGGCCGCGGGCACGCTGGCCCGCCGGCTGACCGACGCGGGACTGGCCCACCCGCGGCCGCCCGCGCTGGCCGGCCCGCCCGACGTGACCGTGGTCATCCCGGTCCGTGACCGCCCGGAACTGCTGGACCGCTGCCTGGCCGCGCTGGGCCGCCGGTACCCGGTTCTGGTCGTGGACGACGGCTCGCTGGACCCGGCCGCGATCGCCGGCGTGGCCCGCAGGCACCGGGCCACGCTGCACCGCCGCGCGGCCAACGGCGGCCCGGCCGCGGCCAGGAACACCGGCCTCGGGTGCGTGACCAGCCAGTTGGTGGCGTTCTGCGATAGTGATTGTGTCCCGGAGGCCGGCTGGATCGAACGGCTCGCGGCGCATCTGGCCGATCCGGCGGTGGCCGTGGCCGCCCCCCGCATCCAGCCGGTACCCGGCGGGCGGAGCTGGGCCGACCGGTATAGCGCGGCCGGCTCCAGCCTGGACATGGGCGGGCAGGAGGGCCGGGTCGCGCCGGGCAGCCGGCTGTCCTACGTGCCGAGCGCCGCGCTGCTGGCCCGCCGGGCCGCGCTGTGTGACGTCGCCGCGCCGGGTGTCTTCGACCCGGAGTTGCGCCTGGGTGAGGACGTCGACCTGGTCTGGCGGCTGCACACGGCGGGCTGGCGGATCCGCTACGAGCCCGCCGCGGTGGTCCGCCATCACGAGCCGGACAGCTGGCGCGGGCTGCTGGCCCGGCGGTTCCGGTACGGCACGTCCGCGGCGCCGCTGGCGCTCCGGCATCCGGGCCAGTCCGAGCCGCTGCTGCTGTACCCCTGGCCCGCGCTGACCGTGGCCGGCCTGCTGGCCCGCCGCCCGGCGCTGGCCGGGCTGGGTTTCGCCGGCTCGGTGCTGGCCATGCGGGCGGCGCTGCACCGGGCCGGGCTGCCCGACCGGGGCGTGCTGCCCGCGATGCTCCGCGCCACCCAGCAGACCTGGCTGGGCGTTGGCCGGTACGGCTGCCAGTTCGCCGCGCCGGTGCTGGCCGCCGCGCTGGTGGCGCCGGGCGGCAGTCCGGCCCGCCGCTGGGGCCGCCGGGCCGCGGCCGCCTCGCTACTGCTCGGCCCGTCGCTGACCGCCTGGGCCGGGCAGCGCCCGGGCCTGGACCCGGTGCGCTTCGCCGCGGCCCACCTGGCCGACGACGTGGCCTACGGCGCGGGCGTATGGGCTGGGTCGGTGCGCGCCCGGACCACGGTCCCGGTCCGCCCGGCCATCGCCTGGCATCCCCTGCGCGGCGACCTGGCCCGGCCGGGGCCGCCCGACTCCCGCCCGGAGGGCTGACCCATGGCCAGCGACTGGTTCGAGACCGTGGCCGAGGCGGAGCGGCGCGCACGCAAGCGGCTGCCGCCGTCGGTGTACCGCGCGCTGCTGGCCGGGGCCGAGAAGGGGCTGACGCTGGCCGACAACGTGGCCGCGTTCGACGAGCTGGGCTTCGTCCCGCAGGTGGCCGGGCTGGCCGCGGAGCGGGACATGGCCACCACGGTGCTGGGCCAGCCGGTCGCGCTGCCGGTGCTCATCTCGCCCACCGGAGTCCAGGCCGTGCACCCGGACGGCGAGGTGGCGGTGGCGCGGGCGGCCGCGGCCCGCGGGACCGTGATGGGGCTGAGCTCGTTCGCCAGCAAGCCGCTGGCCGAGGTGATCGCGGCCAATCCGCAGACGTTCTTCCAGCTGTACTGGATCGGCGGCCGGGACCAGGTGGCGGAGCGCATCGAGATAGCACGGGCGGCTGGCGCGGCCGGCCTGATCCTGACCCTGGACTGGTCGTTCGCGCACCGACGGGACTGGGGCAGCCCGCACATCCCGGACCGGCTGGACCTGGCCGAGCTGATCCGGCTGGCCCCGGAAGGCATGCGCCGGCCCCGGTGGCTGCTCGGCTACGCGCGGACCGGGCGGCTGCCCGGCCTGACCGTGCCCAACATGGCCCGGCCCGGGCAGCCCGCCCCGACGTTCTTCGGCGCGTACGCCGAGTGGATGGGCTCGCCGCTGCCGGGCTGGGACGACATCGCCTGGCTGTGTGCGCAGTGGGATGGCCCGGTCATGCTCAAGGGGGTCAGCCGGGTGGACGACGCCCGCCGCGCGGTCGACGCCGGCCTGGCCGCCATCTCGGTGTCCAACCACGGCGGCAACAATCTGGACGGGACCCCGGCCACCATCCGGCTGCTGCCGGGCATCGCCGCCGCCGTGGGCGGCCAGGTCGAGGTGCTGCTGGACGGTGGCGTCCGGCGCGGCGGGGACGTGGTCAAGGCGCTGGCGCTGGGCGCCCGCGCGGTCATGATCGGCCGCGCCTACCTGTGGGGCCTGGCCGCGGGCGGCCAGGCCGGCGTGGAGAACGTGCTGGACATCATGCGCGGCGGCATCGATTCGGCCCTGCTCGCCCTGGGCCACTCCAGCGTCGCCGACCTGAGCCCGGCCGACGTGCTGGTGCCGCCGGGGTTCGCCCGGCGGCACCAACCCGGATCAGCCGGTTAGGACGCGCGGTCCCAGGTCACGGAGAACCCATTGCCGCTGCTGTTCAAGGCCCCAGGCGTGGCCTTGGCAGTGCCGGACGAGTTGACCATGGTGATCTCGTCATCGGTGAACGACGAGATGACCCCGGAGGTGGAGCCTTCAGCGACGGTCGCGTTCGCCGCATTCCAGGTGCTGAAACGGGCTAGCGGGTAGACGCCGCTAGATCCGCTGGGCGCCTCCGCGATCCACTCGGCGCTGGTGTTGGCGCAACTGGAGCACGACTGGGTGGTGCTGAAGCTGTTCGCCGAGTGGGTCGAGTCGGTCACCTTGAGCGTGTAGCTGGTGCCGCTGCGGACCACGGAGGCGGTGATGCTGTCGCCGGTCGCCAGCGAGGAGCCGACTACCTGGATGGCGTTAGTCGGGTACATCTCCCACCATGTGTACTGGTAGGCCACCCGCTGGTAGCACTCGATCAGCGTGCCGTCCTGCTCCACGCTGCTGCTGCTGTATCCGTCGATGCCGACCCAGAACGCGGCCAGCGACGTGGTGCTGCTGCTGCAGGTCGCCGATGGCTCGGTCCAGCTGGAGGTGACCGTGCTGAACCCACTGCCGGTGTCGGCGTAACCGGACCAGTTCGTGCTCTGTACCTGGGTCAGGCCCTTGATCTTGGCGGCATGCCCGGCCACCCGCTGGTTGGCGGAGTGCTGGCCGACCGACAGGTTATGCAGGAAGGCCCGGGCGTTCGCAGCTGCCTGGGCGCTGGGTGTCGCGGCGGTGCTGGCGCCAGCGGCAGTGCCGACGGCCAGCAGCATGCCCGCCGCGGGCAGGCAGGCGAGTAAAGCCAGGTTGAGCAGACGAGGACGGCGCATAAGAGGGATACCTCTCCTTTTGGTGCGGCCGGGGGTAGCCGCGCGTGCGCCAATCGTAAATTCTCATAACGAGGCTATCAATATGGTGTCCAACCATTTTCTGCGGCGCTCCTCCGGCGTAATCCTTACCCTGAGTAATCGCAGTCCATGACCTGGACGTACCTCAACGCGAGCTCCTCAGACGGCCATCTGAACCCCACCCGTCCTATGGCCAGTGTGTTAACCGTGTTTCGGCTTATGCGGCGCTGGTGTTTCGGGCTGCCCGCATGTAGGCAACGGCGGCACCCATGAGCTTCGGGTCATCATGAAAATGACCGATGGCAAGGTTGCAGCTGAAACAGAGGAGGCCACGCACCCGGCCCGTGGTGTGGTCATGATCAACTACTAGGAATCGGTAGCGTCCCCTCACGCCGCCGCCAGGCTGCCACGGCTCCTTGAGGATCTTGCAGATCGCACAGCAGCCCGATTGCTCCCTTGCACCAGTACTGTCGCCCCCGAGCAGTGCCTCCATGGGGATAGAAGACCCACTGTGGTTCCGGTTATCGAATATTATTTCGTATAATGGCAGCTTTAAGCTCGGGCTTCACAAGAGGAAGCGCTACTACCCAACCATCTTTATCGACGGGGACTATTCAGTGTGAGAGCCAACCAGCTCGCTGCGAGGGCCAGTGGCACCTCGGCGAAGGCCGCCTCGGACAGTGCCAGCGCATGGTCGAGGCCGGGCGCCGCGGTGCACACGTCGAACCAGGCGTCGGTGAGCAGCAGCGTGGCGCCGGCCATCGCGGTCAGGGCCGCGCGGCGGTCGCCCCGGGCCAGCAGCAGCGCGGTGGCCAGCGCGGCCAGGGCTTCCGCCGCGTCCAGGCCGGTCCAGGCCAGCGACCAGTGCTGGGCCTGGGCCGTGGCCGGCAGCACCGCGCTGAGCAGCACACACCACGGCAGCAGGAACCCACCCACGGCCAGCGCCAGCAACCGGGCCCGGCGCAGCGACCGCGGCTGCGCCGGGGCAATGCCTGGCTGGCCGGGCGTCCCGTCCAGAGCCGTGGCGGCCGGGCCACTGGTGTCGGCGATCCGGTCGCTGGGCCTGGCGCCAGGCCGGTCCATGAGCTTCGTCGGCATGCCCATGACGGTAGGCGTGCAGAGAAAATTCTGCAAGTTTTTTTCTGCATAATTTTCTCTGCACGACTGCTATGCTGCGGGCATGACGACGACGCCGCGGCGGGTAACCGGCGACGCCAAGCGCTGGAAGGCCATGTCCCACCCGCTGCGCCGGGAGATGCTGCGGCACCTCAGCGAGCACGGGCCAGCCACCTCGACCACGATCGCCAGCGCGCTGGGCGAGAACACCGGGACGACCAGCTATCACCTTCGCGTGCTGGCCGGCGCTGGGGTCATCGAGGAGGTCCCGGAGCGGGCGAACGGCCGGGAGCGCTGGTGGCGCACGTACCCGGTGGACCTGCGCGAGCCGGACTACGACAGCCTCAGCCCGGAGGACCGGGCCGCGCTGGACGAGTGGCGGGCCGGGCAGATCCCCGGCGAGCTGGAACTGGTCAACCGGTTCATCCGGGACGTGCGCAAGCACGGCCGGTGGGCCAGGGCATCCCGCGCCGACGGGTACTACACGGCCGAGGGCCTGGAGGCGCTGTTCGAGGAGTACATGGCGCTGCTCGGCAAGTACGGCTACGCGCGGGACGACGCACCGCCCGGCGCGCGGCTGATGCAGCTGCGGATGTTCTACCTGCCCGACGAGCCAGCCGATCCGCAGAACCCAGCCGATCCGCAGAAGCCGGCCGGACCTGGGACCATGAACGGGTGAGTGTTACCCGCCTGATTGCCCTGGATGACGCCCCGGCCCTGGCCAAGCTGGTGCAGGCCAACCGCGGCTTCCTCGCGCCGTGGGATCCGGTCCGCGGCGACGGCTACTTCACCGAGGCCGGGCAGCTCGCGGACATCCAGGGCTCACTCGCCCAGTACCGGCAGGGGATCAAGCTGCCGCACGTCATCCTGGGTGAATCGGGCACGCTGGCCGGCCGGATCAACCTGAACAACATCATCCGGGGCGCGTTCCAGTCCGGCAGCCTCGGCTACTGGGTCAGCGCGGCCGAGAACGGGCGCGGGCTGGCCACCGCCGCGGTGCGGGAGATGGTCCGGCTGGCGTTCGGCGAGCTGCGCCTGCACCGGGTCGAGGCCGGCACCCTGGTGCACAACGCCGGGTCGCAGCGGGTGCTGGAACGCAACGGGTTCATCCGCTACGGCCTGGCCCCCGGGTACCTGAAGATTGCCGGCCGGTGGCAGGACCATGTGCTGTACCAGCTGCTGAACCCCGGGCCCGGCTGACGGCCGGGGTCATGGCACATTCACTCACCGCGCGGTGCGTACGGGGCCTGGAATGGATTCTGGCCGCGGAGATTTCCAGTTGCGGCGCAGCGGCCGGGCCGCACCCAGCGGGCCTGCGGCTGGCCGAACGGCAGGTCAGCTTTACCGTGCCCCAGCTCTCCGGGCAGCTTCTCGCGCTGCGGACGGCGGACGACCTGTTCCTCGACGTGGGCACGGTCACCGGGGTGGATCACACCCAGGCCGCCCTGCCCGTCCTGGCCGCCCGCCTGGCCCAGCTTGACCTGGCTGGTTCGCTGCGCGCGCTCCGCGACATCCGCGAACTGCCGGGCCGGCTGACGCTCGACGTGGTCGCCAGCCTGGCCGGGCAGCGCCGGTACAACCGCTACGCGGTGGAGGACGCGGCCGGCCCAGTGCTGGCCCGGTCCCTGAACGCCCAGTACGTGTCGCGTTCGGCCGGGGCCTCCGGCTGGCCCGCGGGCGGCACGGCGCTCACGGTCCGGCTGTTCCTGCAGGGCACCGACGTGCAGGTGGCGCTGCGGGCAGGCCCGCGGCCGCTGCACCGGCGCGGCTGGAAGGTGCGCACCGGGCCGGGCAGCCTGCACCCGCCGGTGGCGGCGGCGCTGGCCCGGATGGCCCGGCACCCGGGCGGCGGGCTCGCCGCCGACCCGTTCTGCGGCGACGGGACGATCCCGGTCGAGGTCGCGCTGGCTGACCCCACCGCCCGGGTGGTCGCCGCGGACCTGGACCGGGACCGGCTGGGCAACGCCGCCGCCAATGCGGCCCAGGCCGGGGCCCCGGTGCGGTTCGTCCGGGCCGATGCGGGCGTCCCGCTGCTGCGGTCTGGCCGGCTGGACCAGGTCGTCACCAACCCGCCGTGGAACCGCGCCGTCGGCGCGGCCGGGCAAGCCGCCGGCGGGCTGGCGCCGTTCTGGCGCTGGCTGCCCGCCGCGTTCGGCCCGCGCGGCCGGGTCATGGTCATCGCCGACGCCGGGCTCGGCACCGTGGCCAGCCTGCGCGGGCACGGTTACGACATCACGCTGGTCCAGGGCATCCGGCTGGCCGGCCGGCTGTCCGAGATCCTGGTCGCGACCCCGCCCGGCCGCGCCCCGCTCCCCCTTGACCCGGCCCTGGCCAGCTGGCGGCAGCGGGCCATCAGCCGCGGCATCGTGTCGGCCGAGGGCTTCTGAGCGGGTTACTCCGGGCCAGTGTGCTCAGTGTGCTCAGTGTGCTCGGTGAGCTGGTGGCTGTCCGCGGCGGTCAGCGTGCAGCCGTAGATCTGCTTCAGCTCCGCGATGACGTGCAGCGTGTCCTCGGAGAACGGCGCCTGCCCCTCGAACGCGTGCAGCACGATTCCTTCCAGCAGGTCCCCGAGCGACACATCCAGGTACTCGGCCAGTCCCTTGAGCACCTTCAGCAGGCTGCGCTCCATCCGGACACCGGTCTGCACCCGCTCCACGGCTATCACGCCGCCATGGTACCTAGGTACCGAGCCCATGGCGGTGCGCCCAGGCGGCCACGTCGCCGCCACCGATGGCCGTCGCGAGCAGGTCGGGGAACGCGTCCGGGGTGCAGGCGAAGGCCGGCACACCCAGCTCGGCCAGCGCCGCCGCGTGGTCCTTGTCGAACGATGGCGCCCCGTCGTCGGACAGCGCCAGCAGCACCACCACCTGAACCCCGGCCGCCTTGAGCGCGGCCATCCGGGCCAGCATCTGCTCCTCGGCACCGCCTTCGAACAAGTCGGAGATGAGCACGAAGATCGAGTCCCGGGGCCGGGTGATGAGCGTCTGGCTGTACGCGATGGCCTGGTTGATGTCGGTGCCGCCGCCGAGCTGCACCCCGAACAGGATGTCCACCGGGTCGGACAGCTGCCCGGTCAGGTCGACCACGGCGGTGTCGAACACGACCAGCGAGGTCTTGAGGGCCCGGATCGAGGCCAGGACGGCGCCGAACACCGACGCGTACACCACCGAGGACGCCATCGACCCGGACTGGTCGATGGCCAGCACCACGTCGCGGGCCACCGCCTGCTGGCGGCGCCCGTACCCGACCAGCCGCTCCGGGACCACGGTGCGATGCTCGGGCAGGTACCGGGCCAGGTTGGCGGCGATCGTGCGGTTCCAGTCGATGTCCCGTGGCTTGGGCCGCCGTGAGCGCGCGGCCCGGTTCAGCGCGCCGGACACCGCGGCCCGGGTGCGGTTGGCGATGCGCCGCTCCACCTCGGCCACCACCCCGGCCACCACCTGCCGCGCGGTCGCCTTGGCCGTCTCCGGCATGACCCTGGTCAGGCTGAGCAGCGTGCCGATCAGGTGCACGTCCGGCTGGATCGACTCCAGCAGCTCCGGTTCGAGCAGCAGCTGCCGGAGGTTGAGCCGGTCGATCGCGTCCCGCTGCATGACCTGCACCACCGAGGCCGGGAAATAGCTGCGGATGTCGCCCAGCCAGCGCGCCACCGCCGGGGCCGAGGCACCGAGGCCGGCCGAACGCGGGCCCTGCTGGCCGGGCCCGCGCGGGCCCGGCCCCGGCCCGGTGTCATACAGCGCCCCCAGCGCGCCATCGATGGCCTGGTCCGCCTGGCCGAGCTGGGTACCGAGGCCGGGCCCGGCCGGGCCGCCCAGCAGCAGCCGCCAGCGGCGCAGCCGCTCGTCCTCGGCCACCCGCTCCCCGGTCCCTGGCTCCCCGGCCGCCCGCTCCCCGGCCACGGGCCCGTTCACCGGGCACCGCCGAGGATGGCGGCCACGGTGCGCAGCGCGCCCGCGGCCCGGCCTTCGTCCACCAGTTCCGCCGGGCTGTCCCAGCCCGGCGCACCGCCGGCCAGCTGCCGCACCGCCTGCCCGATGTTGGCCCGTTCCGCGGCGGCGAACCCGCCGAACGTCCGCCGCAGCAACGGCAGCACGCCGGTGAAGTCCTGGTCACCCAGGCTGGCCAGCCAGTCGTCCAGGATGCTGAGCAGGTCCCGGTCATGCACCAGCAGCAGGCCGCTGCCGGACAGGAAGCCATCTGCCCAGGCCGCCTTGCTGGCCGCGGGCACCCCGATCGACAGGTGCGCGGCGAACCGGCGGGCCGACTCAGCCCGTGGGAGCACGCCCGCCTCGGTGAGCAGCCGGACCGCCCGGCCAGCCAGCAGGCCGTGCACATCCGGGCGGCCGGCCAGCACGCCGAGCGACCCGAGCCACCGGTCCCGGGTGTCCCGGCCGCGCTCGTCCTGGGCCAGCAGGCTCAGCGCGGCCTGCATCCCGTCCAGCGCGCCGCGCAACCCGGCGGCCGCGTCATCGGCCAAGCCGCTGACCGCGGCGGGCAGCCCAGCGCAGACCCGGGCGGTGAGCGCGGCCACCACCGCGGCGAGTGCCGTCGTGTCGGTGCCGCGCACGTCGCCGTAGCGGATCGCGCGGACCAGCGCGGGCACCGCGGTCATCAGCCGGGCCACGTCGGCGTCCCGGGCCGCCTTCGCGTCCAGCGCGCGCAGCACCGGCGCCAGCGCGTCCGGCAGATCAGCCAGCAGCACGCTCTCCACCGCCGCGCTGACCCCGGCCACATCCCCGGCCGCCTGGGCGGCATCGATGATCTTCGCGGTGGCGGCCGCGGCCACCGTGGTGCCCCAGGGAGCGGCGTCGATGACCGCCACCACCAGTTCCGGCCGCCACCGCAGCGCCCACGTCTCGCGGAACGTGCCGGTCGCACGGACCTGGTCCTCGGCGGCCGTGCCCCAGCCAATGCCGAGCACGGCCAGCCGGTGCAGCAGCACCGACCGGGCCCGGCCGCCCGGGGTGCGCAGGTCCAGGGTGAGCGCCTGCTCCAGCGGGTCCAGCTTGAGCTTGGCCGCACGGGCCTGGGCGCGCAGGTCCGCGTCGAGCGGGACGGCCGGCGCCGTGTCCGGCACCGCCCCGAGGATCTCGCCAACCACCAGATCGCGGGTCACGAACCCGGTCGCGTGCTCGTCACCGTCGCACAGCACGGCCTCGGTGGCCTCGCTGACCTCAGCCAGCCCGGCCAGCGGGCGGCCGCGCAGCGTGGCCAGGGCCTCGGCCAGCCGGACCGCTTCGATGATGTGCGCGGAGGAAACCGGCAGGTCATGAGCGCGCAGCACGGCCGCCACCCGGGTCAGCCAGCGGATGACGGTGTGCTCCGGGGTGGTGAACAGGTGCTGGTACCAGCCCGGCGAGGTGATCCCCGCGCCGTAACCGGACGCGGCGGCCAGCCGGGAATGGGTCCACGGCACCCAGGCCAGGGCGGCCTTCCGTTTCGGCAGGCCGCGCAGCACGGCGGCGTCGGCGGTGGCGGGCGGCAGCTTCCCGGCCAGGGCCGGTGCGTGCCACGCCCCGCACACCACGGCGACCGGGCCGCCCTGGCCCGCCCGGGCGGTGTCGCGCAGCGCGGCCCGCAGCACCTGGCGCATGTAGGCCTCGCGGCGCTGTTCGTGCGGTTGCCCGCCGGGCCGGGCCGCCGCCGCGCGCACCTGGGCCATGGCTTCGGTCAGCGCGGCGAACGGGGACTGCCCGTCCAGCCGCGACTCGATCAGGTCATCCCACCACCGCTCCGGGTCGTCATACCCGGCCGCGGCGGCCAGCGCGGCCACCGGGTCCCGCGCCGCCTCGTCCTCTTCCCCGGCCGCCTCATCCACTTCCCCGCCCCGGCTGGCCAGCAGCACCGACGCCGGCAGGTCGCAGAACCGGGCCGACACCTGATGCCCGGCCGCCCACTGCAGGGCCTGCCATTCCGGCGAGAACACCGCGTACGGCCAGAACGCGGATACCCGCGGCGCGTCCGGGGCGTAGGCCAGCAGCGCCACCGGCGGGACCAGTCCCGGGTCGGCGGCCACCGGCAGCACCGGCGCCGCGTCGGCTGGGCCTTCGATCAGCACCATGGCGGGCTGGAGACGGTCCAGTTCGGCCAGCACCGAGCGGGCCGAGCCCGGCCCGTGATGCCGGATGCCGAGCACCGCGACCCGGTCGGTCACCCGCTCACCTCGCGGCAGGCCCGGTAGAAGTCGGCCCAGCCGGGCCGTTCCCGCACCACGGCTTCCAGGTACTCGCCCCACACGCCCCGGTCGGTGACCGGGTCTTTGATGACCGTGCCGGCGATGCCCGCGGCCACGTCGGCCGGCCGGAGCACGCCGTCGCCGAAGTGCGCGGCCAGCGCGATGCCGTTGGTCACCACCGAGATGGCCTCGGCGGGTGACATGGTCCCGGTCGGGGACTTCAGCATGGTCCGCCGGTCCGCGGTCATCCCGGAGCGCAGCTCGCGGAACACCGTCACCACCCGGCGGATCTCCTCCACCGCGGACGGCACCTCGGGCAGTTCCAGCGCCTGGCCGAGCTCGGCCACCCGCCGGGCGACGATGTCCACCTCTTCGTCCTCGCTGGCCGGCAGCGGCAGCACCACGGTGTTGAACCGGCGGCGCAGCGCCGAGGACAGCTCGTTGACGCCGCGGTCCCGGTCGTTGGCCGTCGCGATGACCGAGAACCCCTTGGCCGCCTGCACCTCGATACCCAGTTCCGGCACCGGCAGCGTCTTTTCCGACAGAACCGTGATCAGCGCGTCCTGCACATCGGACGGGATCCGGGTGAGTTCCTCGACCCGGGCGATCCGGCCCTCGGCCATCGCGGTCAGCACCGGCGACGGCACCATCGCGGCCTGGCTCGGCCCCTCGGCCAGCAGCCGCGCATAGTTCCACCCGTACCGGATCGCCTCCTCGGCCGTGCCCGAGGTGCCCTGCACCAGCAGCCCGGAGTCACCGGAGATGGCCGCGGCGAGATGCTCGGACACCCACGTCTTGGCCGTGCCGGGCAGGCCGAGCAGCAGCAGCGCCCGGTCCGTGGCCAGCGTGGCCACGGCCACCTCGATCAGCCGGCGCGGCCCGATGTACTTGGGCGTGATCCCGGTGCCGTCCGGCAGCGTGCCGCCGAGCAGGTAGGTCACCACCGCCTGTGGTGACATCCGCCAGGACGGCGGCCGGGTCCGGTCATCGGCGGCGCTCAGCGCGGCCAGCTCGCCCGCGTAGACCTGTTCGGCATGCGGGCGCAGCAGCGGCTTGCCGGTAGTGGTGGTCAATGGATCTCCTCCAGGAAGGCACGCCGCAGCGCGATCGTGCTGGCGATACGGTGCAGCACCACCGGCCAGGGCGGCGGGCAGGAGCCGGCTTCGGCCAGCCGGGTCAGCGCGGCGGCGTAGTCGATCCCGCCGGTGGCGGGCAGGTTGCGGGCCGCCGCGCTGGCCAGCTCGCCGGCCCAGCGTGTCCCGGCCCAGGAGGCCTGCGCGGCGGGCGATCCGGGTACCGCGGTGACCGCCGCGCGCAGCAGGGACACCACCACCTCGGCCAGCGACGCCGGCCACGGGCCCGGGCATGCGGTCAGCTCGGCCAGCGCCGCCGGGGTGATGGTGGTGCGGGACAGCAGCCGCGCTACCCGGTCGGCCCGGGCGGCGGGCGGCAGCACCGCGACGAGCTGTTCGTCGGCGGGCCACGCGGCCAGTGGCCGGCTGCCCGCCCGCAGCGTCTGCGGGTGCCGGGCACCGGCCGTCAGCAGCGCGGCCGCCCAGTCCGGGCTGGCCTGGCGGACCGCGGCCAGCCGCCAGCCCGCGTGCACGTGGCTGGCCAGGTCGCCGGCCACCGGCAGGGCCACGATCTCGGCCGGGGCCAGCCCGAACCGGCTGGCCCACTGGCCGAGCGGAACCAGCGAGATCACCTGGGTGAGCTGCCACGCGGCGGCACTGATCCCGGGTGGCGGTGGCTGGCCGCCGATGCCGTCCCGGGCCGCGGCCGGGTCCAGGCCACCGGGCAGGCTGGCCACCAGCGTGCGGCCGGGTCCGGTGCCCTCGAGCCGGAGCAGCGGCCAGGCCCGCTCGGTGACCCGGCCGGACCAGGCCGCGCTGGGCAGCCGGGCCAGCAGCCGCAGCGCGGCCGCGCGCACCGCGCCCTTGCGGTCGTCCAGCGCCGTCTCCAGGAACTCTTCGTCGGCGGCGGACAGCCCGCGCGCCAGCACGGGCAGCAACGCGGCCCGGTCATCCCCGGTTTCGCTGGCCCACCCCGCGCGCAGCAGCTCGCGGGCCGCGGCCGGGTCGGTGTCGCGTAGCGCGGCCAGGTAGCCGGCCCGCTCGTCGCGGCGGCCGGTCTGCCATGCGTCCGGCCCGTCGGCCGGGTCGGGCCGGGCCGCGCCGGCCACCACCCGCTGCCAGTCGGCGCGGTGCGCGGCCAGCCAGCGGCCCCGCTGGCCGAGCACATCAGCCACCGCGGGCCGCAGCGCCCGGTCCCGGATGGCCGCGTCGAGCAGCGCGGGCAGCAGCGGGGCGGGCGCACGGTAACCGGCCGCACCGGCCGCGGTCAGCAGGTCGGTCAGCACCGCGGCGTCCGCCTCGGCGGCCCGGCTGAGCAGCGCGGCCGCGCGGGGCGGCAGTTCCGGTGCGCTGTCCGCGGCGGCTGGCCCGGGATGGCTGACCCCGGTCTGGGGCAGCCACCCGGCCCGGTGGGCCACGGTCAGCAGCGCGGCCGCGTCCAGCACGCTGGCCGCCGGGTCGGCCGTGGACAGCACGCCCACGTGGGCGGCGGCCGGGCCGGCCAGGCTGGTCACCAGCTCGGGGCGGCGGCCCACCCCGACGGTGGCCGCCGCCACCAGGCCGGCATAACTCATCGCGGTCATAGCCGCACCGCCTGGTCCCCGTGCCACACCGTGAGCGCGGTCAGCCCCGCCGGGCTCAGCTCGCCGGCCACGCACACCGGCTGGCCGCCCGACACCGCCAGCAGCCGCCACTGGGACTCCTGGCCGAGCAGCGGCACCGCCAGCCCGGCCGGGTCGGCCAGCCGCCAGCCTGGTTCGCCAGGTACCGGCACCGCGGTGAGCAGGGCCGGCCATTCGGTCAGCCACGGGTCCTCGGCCAGCGCTGCCGACCAGGCGCTGAGCAGGCCGGTCAGGTCACCCGCTCCGGCTGGCCGGCCGGCCGGAGCGGGGCTGCCGTGGCGCGGCCCGGGGACCGCCCGCATGGCCGGCTGCCCCGGGTAGAAATGCAGGTCGGCGTCGAGCTCCAGGCCGGGGATGAGGGCCGCCTCGAGGCCGCTGAAGTTCCCGGCCGGGGCGAACGACAGCAGCAGCGCGAACCGCCCGGTGTGCTGGCCGCGCAGCCAGACCCGGCGGGCCGGGATCGTGCCGTCCAGCACGTCGCGGACCGCGAGGACCTGCCACCGGTCGGCCACCGCCGGGGTGGCCAGCACGTCCTCCCGGCTGGTGGTGTACCCGACCCGGGACCGGACCACGGCGGCCAGCGGCGGCGCCAGCGTGCCCTCCTGCTGATGGGCCCGGGCCAGCAGGTGCAGCAGCCCGTACTCGGCCAGCAGCCGGCCGGGCCAGCCGTCCCCGGACATCGGTATCGCGGACAGCCGCCGCAGCGCGGCGGCGGCCCCGGGCGCCTGGGCGTCCACCATCCGCGCGGCCATCGCGTCCGCGTGCCCGTAGCCGGCCGCCCGTGCCGCCGTCAGCCCGGCCCGGATCTGGTCGCCCAGCCACACCTGCAGGTCGGCCAGCCCGGCGGCGACCCGCTCGGCGCGCTGGCCGGCCCGGCGCGCCGCCGCGGCCGCGTCCTTCGGCTTCCCGCCTGTGCCGCCGCGGCCCGCGGCCCGGGCCTGCCGGCTGGCCTGCCAGGTGGTGGCGTAACCGGCCGCCTCGCCCTGCTCAGGCAGGGACCCGCCCGCCCAGGTCAGCAACAGCGCCAGCGCGTGCTTGCAGGGGAACTTCCGTGAGGGGCAGGAGCACCGGTAGGCCGGGCCGGTCAGGTCGACGACGGTCTGGTAGGGCTGCCGGCCGGACCCGGCGCACGATCCCCACAGCAGATCACCCGCGGTCCCCGCGTCACTCCAGCACGCGGGCCTGGCCAGGCCCGCCGCGGCCCGCCGCGAGGCCGGGTCTGGGGCGAGGGCCAGCACGTCGTCGGCAGTCCATCGCGCGGCCACACCGCGACGCTATCCGGCACCGCCGACAAACCCGTCCGGTACCCCGTAGCCTCGGCTGCATGCCGATCCAGTGGCTGACCGCGTTCCTGGACTTCCCGCCGGCCACGTTCCAGTCGGCTACCGCCTACTGGCAGGCCGTGACCGGGTACCAGCTGTCCGCGCCGCGCGGCCCGGCCGCCGAGTTCGCCACCCTCCTGCCCGGCCAGGGCGGCGCGTTCCTCCGCGTGCAGCGCACCGGCGGCGGCTCCCCCGGCTGCCATCTCGACGTGCACACCACCGATGTGCGGGCACTGACCGACCACGCGCTCCGGCTGGGCGCCCAGCCCACCCAGCAGGAGCCGGTTCCCGGCCTGGCCGTGCTCCGCTCCCCTGGCGGCCTCGCTTTCTGCCTCACCAGCGAGAACCATTTTCCCGAACGCCCACACCCCCGGCTGTGGCCCGCAGGCCAGCGCAGCCTGCTGGATCAGGTCTGCATCGACATGCCCGGCAGCGCGGCCGCCAGCGAGACCGCGTTCTGGGCCGGGCTGACCGGGTGGCAGTTGCGGGACAGCCCCGAGTCCGAGTTCGCCGCGCTGGTCCGCCCCGAGGGGATGCCGCTGCGCCTGCTGCTGCAGCGGCTGGGCGAGCCGTCCGGCCCGTGCCGCGCGCACCCCGATCTGGCCTGCGACGGCGTGCCCGACGAGGTGCGCCGCCACCAGGCTTTCGGCGGCACCGTGCTGCGCGTCACCGACGGCTTCACCACGCTGCTCGACCCGGCGGGCCTGAACTACTGCGTCACCCGCCGCAACCCCGGCACCGGCCTCCGCTAGGCGAACTGGGGGTAGAGGGCGGCGACGCCGCCGGACAGGCCGGCCAGCACGTGGCGGCTGGTGTCGTCGGCGATGATCTCGGCGTCGCCGGCCTCGATGACGACGGCTGCGAAATCCCCCTCACCGACGTAGCCATAGTCCCCGCCTGATCAACCCAACTAGCCAAACCTCAGCGGTAGGTGTCGGCGAACTGGGCGCGGAGTTTGTACTTGAGTACCTTGCCGCCGACGGTCTCCGGCAGCGCGTCCACGAAGACGGCCCCCTTCGGGGTTTCGAAGCCGGCCAGCCGCTCACGGCAGAACGCGATCAGCTCCGCGCCCAGGTCCCTACCGTCCGTGGCCGCCTCCGGCGAAAGGATGACCACGGCGGTGACGGCCTCGCCCCAGCGCTCGTGGGGCAGGCCGATGACGGCCGCCTTGCGCACCGCCGGGTGCTGGTGCAGCACGGCCTCCACCCGCAGGCTGGACACGTTCTCCCCGCCGGTCTTCACGATGTCCTTGTACCGGTCCACCATGATGCGCAGCCCGTCCGCGTCGTACACGCAGCTGTCCCCGGAGTGGAACCAGCCGTGCCGGAACGCGTGCTCACTGGCGGGCAGGTCGCGGTAGTACCCGGCGGTGATGGCGGGCGACCGGTACACCGCCTCGCCGGGCACGCCGGGCTGGCCGTCCAGCATCGCGCCGGTCTCGTCCATCACGGTCGATTCCAGCAGCGGGTTGGGGATGCCGACGTAGTTGTGCTCGGGCGCGGTGCGCCGGTACAGCTCGGGCCACTTGTCGGGCCAGAACCGGTGGCACGAGATGGCCTCGGTCTGGCCGAAGATCTCCACCGCACAAAAATCCTCGCCGCACAGCCGCTTGAACGTGGCCAGCACGCCGGGCGGCAGCGCGGCCCAGCCGTAGACCAGCACTTTCAGGCTGCGCGGGTCGTAGGCCAGCCGGTCGGCGTCCAGCACCCGGGCCAGCGCGCCGGCCATGGCCGGCGACCCGCCCCACAGCGCGGTGACCGCCTCACGGGAGATGGCCGAAGCCATCTGCGCCGGATCAGGCCGCCGACCGATGATCAGGGTGCCGCCGGACAGGAACGCCGGGAACGTGAACACCTGGTCGGCCACGTGGTAGATGATCGGCAGGAACGTGGCCAGCCGCAGGTCGCCTTCCAGCCGGATGCCCCGGGTCAGGGTGAGGGCAAAGCTGTACGCGGCCAGGTGGCTGGAGTGGTGCGACACCATCGCGCCCTTGGGCAGCGCGGTGGTGCCCGAGGTGAACAGGATCTGCCAGATGTCGTCGCCGTGGATCTCCACGTCCGGCTCGGTCACCGGCTGACCGGCCACGAACGAAGCGAACGGCACGCTGCCCGGGACCACGTCGCCGCCGATGGGGATGGTCACCCCGGGCTGCAGGCCGACATCACGGAACGCCTTCTCGGCCGCGGGCCAGGTCTCCGCGTCGACCACCGCGAACCCGGGCTCGGTCAGCTCGATCAGGTGGCCGAGCACGTCGCCCGCCAGCGACGGGTTGACCGGCACGCAGACCAGCCCGGCCTTGGCGATGCCGATCTTGGTGAGGTAGGCCTCCACCGAGTTCTCGCACACCAGCATGACCCGGTCGCCCTGGCGCAGGCCGCGGCCGAGCAGCGCCGCGGCCACCTGGCTGGCCAGCTCGTCCGCCTGCCGGTAGCTCAGCCGGGCGTAGGCCGGCGAGCTGTACGCCCCGGGCCATCCGACGATGGCCTCCTGGTCCGGGACGCTCCACCGCAGGCGCTCAAGCACGTCGCCGACGCTGACCCGTTCCCACCGGTTCACCGCGCGGCGATGATTGAGGCTGGTGACGTCAAGGGTCATGGGATCCCTCGCTTCCATCGCCGCATGTGAATAGCGGTTAACAGCCGTATGGTAGGCGCATCGGTACACCGAGCCAAGGAGTTCCGGGCTTAGTGAATCAGGAGTAACCTGCGACCATGCCGGTACTGACGTCCACGGTTGACCCGGCCAGCGACGCCTACCAGCGCAACCGGGCCGCCCAGCTGGCCGTGCTGGCCGAACTGGACGAGCAACTGGCGGCGGCGCGGGCGGGCGGCGGCCCGCGGTACGCCGAGCGGCACCGTGATCGCGGCCGGCTGCTGGTCCGCGAGCGCATCGAGGTGCTGCTGGACCGGGACGCGCCGTTCCTGGAGCTGTCCTCGCTGGCCGCGTGGGGCACCGAGTTCACCGTGGGCGCGAGCATCGTGACCGGGATCGGCGTGGTGTCCGGGGTGGAATGCGTGATCATCGGGCACGACCCCACCGTGCGCGGCGGCTCGATGAACCCGTACACGCTGCGCAAGAACCTGCGCGCACTGGAGATCGCCCGGGTGAACCGGCTGCCGCTGATCAACCTGGTCGAGTCGGGCGGCGCCGACCTGCCCACCCAGTCCGACCTGTTCGTGCCGGCCGGCCAGATCTTCCGCGACCTGACCGAGCTGTCCGCGCTGGGCATCCCGACCATCGCGCTGGTGTTCGGCAACTCCACCGCGGGCGGCGCCTACGTGCCCGGCATGTGTGACTACGCGGTGCTGGTGGACCAGCAGGCCAAGGTGTTCCTGGGCGGCCCGCCGCTGGTCAAGATGGCCACCGGTGAGGAGTCCGGAGACGAGGAGCTGGGCGGGGCGGAGATGCACTCCCGGGTGTCCGGCCTGTCCGACCACTTCGCCGCGGACGAGCTGGACTGCATCCGGATCGGGCGGCAGATCGTGTCCGAGCTGAACTGGCACAAGCTCGGCCCGGGAACGGTGGGGCCGGCCGACCCGCCCCAGCACGACCCGGAAGAACTGCTCGGCATCGCCTCGGCCGACTTCCGGGTCCCGTTCGACCCGCGTGAGGTGCTGGCCCGGGTGGTGGACGGGTCCCGGTTCGGCGAGTACAAGCCGCTGTACGGGACCAGCCTGGTCACCGGCTGGGCCAGCGTGCATGGCTTCCCGGTCGGTGTGCTGGCCAACGCGCGTGGCGTGCTGTTCAGCGAGGAAGCCAAGAAGGCCACCGAGTTCATCCTGCTGGCCAACCAGACCAGCACTCCGCTGATCTTCCTGCAGAACACCACCGGCTACATGGTCGGCCGCGACTACGAGCAGGGCGGGATCATCAAGGACGGCGCCAAGATGATCAACGCGGTGGCGAACAGCGCCGTGCCGCACATCACCGTCAACCTCGGCGCGTCGTTCGGCGCCGGGAACTACGGCATGTCCGGCCGGGCCTACCGCCCCCGGTTCATGTTCGCCTGGCCGAACGCCAAGCTGGCCGTGATGGGCGCACAGCAGCTGGCCGGGGTGCTGTCGATCGTCGGCCGGCAGGCGGCGCAGGCATCCGGGCGGCCGTTCGACGAGGACGCGGACGCCGTCCGGCGGCAGGCCATCGAGGAGCAGATCGAGCGGGAGTCGCACAGCTTCTTCGTCACCGCCCGGCTGTACGACGACGGGATCATCGACCCGCGGGACACCAGGACCGTGCTCGGCATCGCGCTGTCGGCCGCGGCTTCGAACACCGTCGAAGGCCGCCGCGGCTTCGGCGTGTTCCGGATGTGAGGCGGCCGATGCCAACGATCAGCAAGCTGCTCATCGCCAACCGGGGCGAGATCGCCGCCCGGGTGATCCGGACCGCCCGGGCCATGGACATCGCCACCGTGGCCGTGTTCTCGGACGCGGACGCGGACGCGCCCTACGTCCGGGCGGCCGACGAGGCGGTCGCGCTGCCCGGGAACAGCCCGGCGGACACCTACCTGAACGCCGCAGGCATCATCGCGGCGGCCCAGCGCACCCAGGCCGGCGCCATCCATCCCGGCTACGGCTTCCTGTCCGAGAACGCCGCGTTCGCCCAGGCCTGCGCGGACGCCAGCCTGATCTTCGTCGGCCCGCCCCCGCAGGCCATCGCGGCCATGGGCTCGAAGATCGCGGCCAAGGAGCTGATGGCGGCGGCGGGCGTGCCAGTCCTCCCGTCCATCAGGATCGAAGGCGACCAGCCCCCCGGCGACGCGGAAATCGCGAGGATCGGCTTCCCGCTGCTGGTCAAGGCGGCGTTCGGCGGTGGGGGCCGGGGCATGCGGGTGGTGCGCGGCGAAGCCGAGCTGACACCGGCGCTGGACGGCGCGCGCCGCGAGGCGGCGGCCGCGTTCGGCGACGGCACCGTGTTCCTGGAGCGCTACCTGGACAGCCCGCGGCACATCGAGGTGCAGATCTTCGGCGACACGCATGGCACCCTGGTGCACCTGTTCGAGCGGGAGTGCTCGATCCAGCGCCGGTACCAGAAGATCATCGAGGAGGCCCCGTCGCCGGCCGTGGACGAGGCGCTGCGCCAGGAACTGGGCGAGGCGGCCATCGCCGCGGGCAAGGCCATCGGCTACACCGGCGCGGGCACCGTCGAGTTCGTGCTGGATGCGGCGGGCCGGTTCTACTTCCTCGAAGTGAACACCAGGCTCCAGGTCGAGCACCCGGTCACCGAGCTGGTCACCGGCCTGGACCTGGTCGCGCTGCAGCTCCAGGTGGCCGAGGGCCAGCCGCTGCCGGCCGAGGCCCGGCTGGCCACGGTGACCGGCCACGCGATCGAGGCCCGGCTGTACGCCGAGGATGTGGCGGCCGGCTTCCTGCCCGCGACCGGCACGCTGCGCGCGTTCCATCTCCCGGACCTGCCCGGCATAAGGGTGGACGCCGGGGTGACCGCAGGCTCACGGGTCGGCCTGCACTACGACGCGATGCTGGCCAAGGTCATCGCGTACGGCCCGACCCGCGACGCGGCCCGGCGCCGGCTGGCCCGCTGCCTGGCCGAGGCCCGGTTGCACGGGGTGACCAGCAACCGGGACCTGCTGGTCGGCATCCTGCGCGAGGCGCAGTTCCAGGCGGGCCAGATCGACACCGGCTTTCTGACCCGGCACGACCCGGACCAGCTGGCCCGGTCCTGGCCCGGCGAGACCGCACCGCGGCTGCACGCGCTGGCCGCCGCGCTGGCCGGCCAGGCCACCCGCCGGGCGCAGGCCCCGGTGCTGCGCGGCATCCCGTCCGGCTGGCGCAACGTGCCCAGCCAGGACCAGCACGTCACGTTCGAGACCGGCGACGGCGACCACCTGGAGGTCCGCTACCGGTACAACGGCACCGCCGTGAGCGCGGCGGTCAACGGCGAGCCCGTGCCGGGGCTGATCCTCCGCCAGGCCACCCCGGACCTGGTCACCGCGGACGTCGGCGGGATCCGCCGCGACTTCACCGTCCGCGGTCACGGGGACACCTGGGACGTGGACAGCTACCTGGGCAGCAGCGAGCTCACCGAGCTGCCCCGCTTCCCCGACCCGGCGTCGCGCACCGCCCCGGGCTCGCTGCTGGCCCCGATGCCCGGCACCGTGGTCCGGCTGGAGGTGGCGCCGGGCGCGCACGTGACCGCGGGCACCCCGATCGTGGTGCTGGAGGCGATGAAGATGGAGCACAGCGTGACCGCGCCGCACGACGGGGTGGTGACCGACATCGAGGTGACCGGCGGCCAGCAGGTGGATGTGGGCACCGTGCTGGCCGTGGTGGACCCGCTGGAGGCAGAGCATGACGGCTGATCAGGCGGTCACGTATGAGCGCCGCGGCCCGGCCGCCTGGCTGACCATCAACCGCCCGGAGGCCCGCAACGCGCTGAACAAGGCGGTCCGCGACGGCCTGTGGGACGGCGTCCGGCGGTTCAACGCCGACGACGGCGCGAAGGTCCTGGTCATCACCGGCGCTGGGGATAAGGCGTTCTGCGCGGGCGGCGACCTCAAGGAGATGGCCGACACCGCGCTGGAGATCCCGCCGCCCGACTTCCTGCCCCAGTTCGGCCGCAACATCGACGTGCCCAAGCCCACCATCGCCGCGGTCAACGGTGTCGCTTACGCGGGCGGGTTCGCGCTCGCCCAGCAGTGCGACCTGTGCCTGGCCGCCGAGCACGCCCGGTTCGCCATCACCGAGGTCAAGGTGGGCCGGGGCGCGCCGTGGGCCGCGCCGCTGCCCTGGCTGATCCCGCCCCGGGTGGCCATGCAGATCCTGCTCACCGGCGACCCCATCACGGCCCCGCGGGCCCACGAGATCGGCCTGGTCAACGACGTCGTCCCAGCGGCCGACCTCACAACAAAGGCGCAGCAGCTGGCCGAGCGGATCGCGGCCAACGCCCCGCTGTCCGTCCTGGCCGCCAAGCGCACCGTCCGGCTGGCCGCCGAGCACCCGCTCAGCACCGCGTTCGGGGAGGCCGACCAGATCTGGGCCCCGGTGTACCGCAGCGCGGACGCGCAGGAAGGCCCGGCCGCGTTCCGTGACAAGCGCCCGCCGGCCTGGAAGGGGCGCTGACCGGTGCCCGCCGACCTGGCCGGGCTGCTGGCCGACCTGGCCGCCGAGACCGGGGTGCTCGACGGCATGATCGCGCACCTGGACGACGCGGGCTGGCGGACCCCAACCCCGTCGCCCGGCTGGTCCATCCAGGACCAGGTCACCCACCTGGCTTACTTCGACGAGACCGCGGCCCGGGCGGCCACCGACCCGGACGCCTTCCGGGCCGAGGCGGCCGGGCTGATGCGCCTCGGCGACACGTTCCCTGACGACATCGCCCAGCGCTACGCGGCGCTGCCGCCCGCCGACGCGCTGGCCTGGTTCCGCCGCGCCCGTGAGGGCTACCTGGTCACGTTCCGCCGGCTCGACCCGCGGCAGCGGCTGCCCTGGTACGGCCCGGACATGAGCGCGGCCAGCTCGGCCACGGCCCGGCTGATGGAAACGTGGGCGCACGGGCAGGACATCGCGGACGCGCTTGGCGTCACGCGCCCACCGTCCGCGCGGCTGCGGCACGTGGCGCACCTGGGCGTCAGCACATTCCACTTCACTTTCCGGCTTAACGCCCGTGCCGTGCCGGTCGCCCCGGTCCGGGTCGAGCTGATCGCGCCGGATGGAAACCAGTGGGCCTGGGGCCCGGCCGACGCGGCCAACCGGGTGACCGGCCCGGCGCTGGACTTCTGCCTGGCCGTGACGCAGCGCCGCCACCTGGACGACCTGAGCCTGACGGTGACAGGACCGGTGGCGACCGAGTGGATGTCGATCGCCCAGGCGTTCGCGGGCCCGCCCGGGCCGGGCCGCCAGCCTGGGATGAGCCGGAGTTTCCCGTGAAACGGCCGGTCCTCATCGGGAACTGCTCCGGGTTCTACGGGGACCGGATCGAGGCGGCCAGGGAGATGGTCGAGGGCGGCCCGATCGACGTGCTGACCGGTGACTACCTGGCCGAGCTGACCATGCTGATCCTGTGGAAGTCGCGGCAGAAGGATCCGGACGCGGGCTACGCCCGGACGTTCCTGACCCAGCTGGAACAGGTGCTGGGCACCTGCCTGGACCGCGGCATCAAGATCGTTTCGAACGCGGGCGGGCTGAACCCGGGCGGCCTGGCCGCTCAGGTGGGCAAGCTGGCCGCCCGGCTGGGCCTGACCCCGCGGGTGGCCTGGGTCGAGGGCGACGACCTGTCCGGCCGGCTGGACGCCCTGCTGGCCGCGGGGCATCCGCTGGCCAACACCGACACCGGCCGGCCACTGGCCGATGCCCCGGCCCAGCCGGTGACGGCCAACGCCTACCTGGGCGGCTGGGGCATCACCGCCGCGCTGCAGGCCGGGGCCGACATCGTGGTGTGCCCCCGGGTCACCGACGCGTCGCTGGTCACCGGACCGGCCGCGTGGTGGCATGGCTGGGCCCGGAATGACTACGACGCGCTGGCCGGCGCGCTGGTGGCCGGGCACGTGATCGAGTGCGGCCCGCAGGCCACCGGCGGGAACTACTCCTGGCTGGACGAGATCACCGACCGGCGCTACCCGGGCTTCCCGGT
>Ga0335085_10002929_pt1 | contig 30707 bp, 27 predicted proteins | sample Lox_Sample_45_FD_206712 | JGI IMG/M metagenome (GOLD analysis project Ga0335085, IMG submission 206712) | Soil microbial communities from Loxahatchee National Wildlife Refuge, Florida, United States - Lox_Sample_4.5 | ecosystem: Environmental > Terrestrial > Soil > Wetlands | place: USA... | reverse complement strand
TCGAACTTGGTGCGGACTTGTCCAGCGTCGAGTTAACCTGCGGCACAACGGTCGGCACGAACGCCCTTCTGCAGCGGAAAGGAGGGCGCGTCGCTCTCGTCACGACGGAGGGCTTTGAGGACGTGCTTGAGATCGGCCGCCAGGCGCGCCCTCAGCTCTACAATTTGTTGTTCGAAAAGGCCGAGCCGCTCGTTCCGTGGAACCGGAGACTTGGGCTGCATGAGCGCCTCGACTGGGAGGGTCGTGTGGTTTTCGCCCCGTCTCGTGCCGAGATTGGCCGCGCGGCGCGGGCCGTGGTCCGCAGCGGGGCCGAATCCGTAGCGGTTTGCCTGCTCTTTTCGTTCGTAAACCCGGCGCACGAGAAAAGGATGGCCAAGGTCCTAGCTGCCACGGGACTCCCGGTCTCCGTGTCCCACAAGATTCTTCCCGAATATCGGGAGTTCGAACGCACCTCCACGACGGTTGTCAATGCGTATCTCGTGCCGGTGATGAGCGGGTACCTCGCCGAGATCGAACGAATCGCTGAAGCGCACTCGGCAAGCTGCGCCGGTCGTCCGAAAGCCCGAACGCGCGCCAGGAGCGCTTCCCGCGTCCGCATCCTGCAATCGAATGGAGGCGTCCTCTCCGCTGCGGCGGCTTCCGGCGAGCCGGTCCGAACGATTCTTTCAGGACCTGCGGGCGGCGTCCTAGGTGCGCGATATGTGGCCCAGACCGCCGGATACGGCCACATCATCACGTTGGACATGGGTGGCACGTCGACCGACGTAGCTCTCCTCAGCGGCGAACGCGAGGACGCGCTCGCAACGACATCGGAGAGTGTCGTTTCCGGTGTGCCAATTGCAGTGCCGATGCTGGACATTCATACCGTGGGCGCAGGAGGCGGATCGATTGCCAGATTCGACCGAGCGGGGGCGCTACGCGTCGGCCCGGAAAGCGCGGGCGCCGAACCCGGCCCGATTTGTTATGGTCGCGGCGAACAGCCAACCGTGACCGACGCGAACCTCATCCTGGGCAGAATACCTTCATCCGGCCTTTTGGGGGGCGCGTTCCTTCTTGATCTGGCACGCACACGCCGCCTGATGAGCCGGGAACGAGGGCCGACGCTTTCGGTCGAAGCATTCGCGCAAGGTATCGTGGAGGTGGCCAACTCCGTGATGGAAAAGGCTGTCCGCGTCATTTCGGTGGAACGCGGCTACGATCCGCGTGACTACACGCTGGTTGCATTTGGCGGTGCGGGCGGCTTGCATGCATGCGAGCTGGCGGAAGCGCTGGAAATTCCGCGCGTCCTCGTACCCTGCTTTCCGGGAGCGCTCTCGGCTCTGGGCATCCTGCGCGCCGATGTGACTAAGGATTTGTCGCGTACGGTCCGCCTGGAAGTTCAAAATGTCACGGCGGCGACGCCGGCGCTTCAGAGCGCTTTCGCGTCCCTCGAAAGGGAAGGCCGTAGGCAGATGCGCGCCGAGGGCATACACGAAGCAGGCTTGGTTCGCGTGCACCGCTCGCTCGACATGCGCTATGTAGGGCAGTCCTACGAACTCAATGTTCCCTTCTCCGGCGACTTTGTCCGCGCGTTTCATCGGACGCACGAAAAACGCTACGGCTACTTCGACCGCGACCGCACCTGCGAGGTCGTGACCGTCCGGGCGCGCTTGACCGGAGGTACGCATAAACCCGACTTGCCGAAATGGAAATCCGGCAGTGCGAATCCTGCGAAGGCGTTCGTTTCCACGGCGCCGGTGCTATTCCGGGGGCGACGGCAGCGGACGGCCGTCTATGACCGCTCCCGATTCGAGGCAGGGAACCGCGTTCCCGGTCCGGCCGTCGTGACGGAATACAGCGCGACAACGTTCATTCCGCCGTCATGGTCCGGCCGCATCGATCAAGCCGGCAACCTCATCCTGGAGCCACGCCGATGAAGGTCGATCCTATTCGTTTGGAGATCTTCAAGAATTTATTTCACTCCGTTGCGGAGGAAATGGGGGCGGCTCTCCGGCGCTCTGCATTTTCGCCGAATATCAAGGAGCGGCGCGACTACTCCTGCGCGGTATTTGACGCCGCCGGCCAAGTGCTCGCCATGGGCGACCACATGCCCGTCCATCTCGGTTCCATGCCCATGTCCGTTGCGGCGGCGCTCGGGGCACTGAAACTCGGACCGGGCGACGTCGCGCTGCTCAACGATCCGTATGCCGGGGGAACGCACTTGCCGGACCTGACGATGGTGATGCCCGTCTTTGCGGCGGGATCCCCTCATGCGCTGTTCTATATCGCGAATCGCGCCCACCACGCGGACATTGGCGGCGCCCAGGCGGGATCCATGGGCCTTTCACGCGAGATTTATCAGGAGGGACTGCGTATTCCTCCCGTGCGAATTATGGAGAAGGGCCGCATCGTGCGCGACATCGTGAAGGTGCTGCTCGCAAACGTCCGCACTCCGCGCGAGCGGGAAGGCGATCTGACGTCTCAAATCGCCGCGTGCCGTACGGGCGAGCGGCGACTCCTGGCGCTCGTCGCGAAGTATGGAAAAACCGAAGTGGTTGCCTATGGCCGCCATTTACTCGACTACTCGGCGCGGATGATGGCGGCCACGATCTCCGGCATCCGCGACGGCGTCTACCGGGTCGAGGATTTTCTCGACGATGACGGCGTCACCGATGCGCCGCAGCGCATCGCCGTGATCATTCGCATCCGTGGCGAGGCCGCCGAGGTTGACTTCACGGGCAGCGCGCAGCAATGCGGGGGCAGCGTCAACGCCGTTGCCGCCATTACGCAATCCGCCGTGTTTTATGTGTTCAGATGTCTGCTCGAAGAACAAGTGCCGGCGACGTCCGGCCTGATGAGGCCCATCCGTGTGATCGCGCCGCCCGGCACGATCGTGAACGCGCTTCCACCCGCGGCGGTTGCCGGCGGAAACGTTGAAACGTCCCAAAGAATCGTCGATGTGCTGCTGAGGGCCCTCTCGCAGGCGATCCCCGCGCACATCCCCGCAGCGAGCCAAGGGACGATGAACAACCTCGCGTTTGGCGGCAGCGACCCGCGCCGCGGCGGCGAGCCGTTTGCCTACTACGAGACCGTCGCTGGAGGAACGGGCGGAGGCCCGGGTCATCCGGGGAATCACGCAGCGCAAAGTCACATGACGAATACGCTCAATACGCCGACGGAGGTTCTTGAGCACATGTATCCGGTGCGCGTCCATCGATATGCCCTGCGGAAAGGCTCTGGCGGCGCGGGAGAGTTTCCGGGTGGCGACGGCATTGTCCGTGAACTGGAGATGCTGGCGGATGCTCAGGCTTCTATCCTATCGGATCGAAGGAAGCTGCCTCCCTATGGCCTCTCCGGCGGTTCATCCGGCCGCCCTGGGAAAAATGAAATTATCATCGGAGGCCGGGCGCGGCAGCTGGCTTCTAAATGTACGTTTCGCGCACCGCGAGGAGCGACCCTGCGCATCGAAACGCCCGGCGGAGGGGGGTGGGGACCAGCGCAGGGAGGATCCATGGCGACGCGCAAAAAGCGAAAAAGCCTCAAGGCATGATGCCTTGAGGCTCTCCTGGACCCAAGAAGAAAAGTTTCCGGCTAAAATTCCGCGACTTCGGCCTTTTCGAGAGGCGAAGGCATCTGCAACCGCGCCTTTGCGAGCGACTTGATCAGAGCGTCTTCCATGTTTTCGGCGGAAGTATTTCGTGCGGTGGCGAGTTCGCTGACGAGCAGATATTTGGCTCTTTCCAACATCTTTTTTTCGCGGAACGAGAGCGGCTTCGTGCGACTGAGGGATACTAGGCTCTTTAGTACGGCTGCTACTTCGATCAGTTCGCCAGTGCGCATTCTCTCGGAGTTTTCCTTGAATCGGTGTTTCCAATCGTGGTGTGAATTCGGCTTGCCCTTTTCCAAAAAGCTCAGAACCTTGAGTGTCTCTCCATTTCGAATCACATGTCGCAGCCCGACGGATCCCGCATTGGTGGCAGGAACCATGACTTTCAAGCCGCTCGACATGATTTTAACCATGTAATACTTTTCGGTGCGTCCGCTCAAGATCCCGAAGTTGATTTGTTCGATGATGCCAACTCCGTGATTCGGATAGACGACCTTATCCCCTATCTTGTAGTCCATGGCCGAAAACCCCCTAGAGGTAAGCTTGATAAATTTTGGAACAGGAGCAGACCAAAGTCAAGATATTTCATCTAGAATCAGCAAGTTATGCGATTTTTTCATTCAAGATTGGTCCTTGAATTGCTCAACAAGCTTTACTTCGTTTTTACATCCTTCCACTGGATTGATTGCCGCGCGGCGTTCTCTGTCTCGGAGGCGGCGTCAATTGCGCTAGAATGGCCGAATGTTGATCCTCGCCGTCGACACGAGCACACGAACGGGAAGCGTCGCCGTCTTACGGGATTCGGAGGTCCTTGCGGAGGTATCCGGAACCGAAGAAACCCCATATTCTACGCGGCTTTTTCGTGATGTGGCCGTGTTGCAGGCCAGGGCACCATTCCGCCTGAACGAAGTGGACGTGTTTGCCGTGGCGGCGGGGCCGGGTTCCTTCACAGGGCTGCGGATTGGACTGACGGCCGTAAAGGCTTGGGCGGAAGTGCACGGAAAGCCGATTGCCGCCGTCAGCGGCCTCGAGGCGATCGCAGCGGAATCCATAGTGGGGGGTAGGCAAGATGCCTCCGATGGCCATTTCCTTGCGCCGTTTCTGGACGCCCGGCGGGGGCAAGTGTTTGGATCGATCTATCGGCGGGTTTCGGGCGGCGGAAGGGGTCTGGCGCTTGCCAACGCCGAATCGATCCTTTCCCCGGAGGAATTTCTGGAACTCGTGAAGGGGGAGAGCTCGTCACCGGTCTTGCTGGTTTCGCCGACGCCTGACGTTCTCCCTGCCGCGCGTGTCAGGGAAGTCCTGCCCGGGTCCCGCATCGAGCAAGTTTCCGGGGCACTGGCTCCAACGATTGGGCGCTTGGGATTCGAGCGGGCTCGGCGAGGCGATTTGGTGAATCCGATTCACCTCGATGCGAATTATGTTCGACGGTCCGACGCGGAGGCCGCTTGGAGGGACGGTTGATGCTCAGCTTAAGAGGCGACGTGAGACATTCCTTAGCCGTGACGATTCGATCGATGGTTGGTCCGGACGTTCCCGCCGCTCTCGTGATCTTGCGTGAAAGCCCCGAAGCCTCGGCGTGGTCCGAGGCGAGCCTCATGGAGTCGGCCTCGAAAGGAGCCGCGTGGACGGCGGAGACGGGCGAACGAATTGCCGGATTTCTCGTCGGCCGGATTGCGGCGGACGAATTTGAAATTCTTAATCTGGCGGTCGCGCGGGCGCATCGCCGTTGCGGAGTTGGGACGGAACTTGTGACCGCCGCGCTCGGTTGGTCGCGCGCAGCGGGCGCGCGGCAAGCCTTCCTCGAGGTGCGTGCCTCGAATACGGGGGGAATCGCCTTTTACACGAGGCTCGGCTTTGTAATTTGCGGGCGCCGCCTGAAGTACTACCAAAATCCCGTGGAGGATGCGGTACGAATGGTTCTGAACGACTCTGAAACAATTCCCTAAATTTTGTCGGATTCTGCTTGGCGCGACTTTCTGTTTGTGCTAGGTTGAGAACGCTATGTAACATTCCATTCACAAACCGGATTGTTCAGGAGGCACGCTATGCCGACCTTGCATCGGGAGATACGCGAGCAACTTCTGACATATGATGTAGAGTTTCAAAAACTCGTTCAACTGCATTCAGAGTACGAAGCCCAGTTAAGACAGCTTTCGCAAGCCTCCTACCTCAATCTGGAAGACCTCGAGAAAGAAGCCACCCTCAAAAAATTGAAATTACGCGTCAAAGACGCGATGGAACGGCATATCGCCCAGCACTTGCATCATCCCGCTTCGCGCTAGCTCCCGGCACGTTCACAAATTTGAGATAGAATATCGGTGTGTGAAGCAGGAGTGTTGCCGCTTTTCCTCCTGCCAAGGACCTGCATGGTCAAGGACGGCTACAAATTTGCCGCGGCGCCGTTGTTCGCGGGAATCGTTTTGGCGGCGCTGCATTGGATTTGGCTTGGCGGTGTGCTGATCGTTTTGGGAATTTTCGTGTTGTTCTTTTTTCGTGATCCCGAGCGGACGCCGCCGCCCGATCCCGGCACGATTGTTTCACCCGCCGACGGACGCGTCATGGAAGTCGTCGAGGAATTGCGCGATGGGAAGGCCGGCCGCCGAATCAGCGTTTTTCTTTCGATTTTCGACGTGCACGTCAACCGATCTCCTGTCGCCGGACGCATCACGGCCATCGAATACCGCGCCGGAAAATTCTATGCGGCCATGCGTGGGCGCGCGTCGGAGGAAAACGAACAGAACGCGTTTCACGTCCAGACCGATCGCGGAGAAGTCGTCTTCAAACAGATCGCCGGATGGGTCGCGCGGCGTATTGTCTGCTGGAAATCCGTAGGCGATTCCGTGGTTCGAGGCGAGCGCGTGGGTATGATACGCTTTGGCTCGCGCATGGATATTTGGCTTCCAGAGGGCGTCGAAATCCTGGTGCGACCTGGGCAGCATGTGGCGGCGGGATCAAGTCCACTGGCACGATGGCGATGAACAACTTCGAGCAACACGAACTCGGGTTTCCTGGTGCCCGGAGAGCGAATCTCAAGCTGCGCCGAGGAATCTATCTTTTACCGAGCTCGTTGACCGTGGCGAACATGTTGTGCGGCTTCTATGCCGTCATGGCGACGCTCAAGGGCGGCGGCACGGATTTGGACAACGCGGCGAAGGCCATTGGCCTGGCAATCCTGTTTGACTCATTTGACGGTTTCGTGGCGCGGGCCACGGGCACGAGCAGCGAATTTGGCAAGCAGTTCGATTCGCTAGCTGACATGGTCAGCTTTGGGATCGCTCCGGCGGCACTGGCATTCGCGTGGGGAGTGCGTGGAATCGCGGAGACGGAGTTCCTGGATATTCGGCGGCTGCACCAGATTGGCTGGTGGGTTGCCCTTTCGTTCGTGATTTGCTGTGCCTGGCGGCTCGCGCGCTTCAACATTCAGGGAATGGCGCCCGGAACCGGGTCGCGATATTTCGTGGGGCTGCCGTGTCCGGCGGCCGCAGGGCTGATTGCGGCGACGGTCCATGCGGTTAAGGCTCCGATCGAAGACTGGCGCTGGTCGGTGTTCTGGATGCTCGTGGTGATTGGGGACGCGGCGCTGATGTCGAGCACGGTGCGCTATCGCAGTTTCAAGGACGTGCCGATGGCCCGGCGGCAGCCTTCTTTGATCGTCATTTTGATCGGCCTGCTGGTGTGGCTCATCGTCTTCTATTCCGAGGTCGTGCTGATGCTCGTGGCGACGGCCTATGTCGCAATCGGTCTCGCTTTGCAGGTGGTCCGTCTGGTGCGCCATCATCTGGTTTCGCATCCCGCCAAAACATGAGTTCCCCCAAAGGAGCTGTGCGCGTGGCCATTGCGGGGGCGTCTTCTCTGCTGGGCAAGGAACTGAAGCTGTGGCTCGAAGAGTCGAATTTTCCGGCGAGCGATATTCGCCTGCTCGACGAAGAGTTCGTTGCCGGAACACTGACGGAAGCTGGCGGAGAACCCGCCGTCATCGAAACGGTTAACGAAGACAGCTTCGAGCGCGTGCGTTTTGCATTTTTTACCGGGTCGGCGGAGTTTTCAAAACGGCACGCTCGGGAAGCGCGGCGCAACGGAGCCGTCGTGATTGACTTGAGCGGAGGACTGGCGGGGGAGGCGAACGCCAAACTGTGGATTCCCGCGCTGGACGCGGTGCTCGCGCCGCCGAAGGAAATCATTTCGCCGGGAGAGCCGCAAAGCTTGTTCGTGGTTCCCGCAGCGCCCGCCGAAATCGCGATTTCCATTTCCGCAGCGTTCGCGACTGCGGGGCTCGAACGTCTGGCCGTGACGTTTCTCCGTCCGGTCTCGGAGCGCGGCCAGGAGGCGATCGAGGAACTGGAAGGCCAAGTGGTGAAGCTGCTGTCGTTCCAGCCGGTATCCCAGACCATCTTCGACGCGCAAATCGGGTTTAATCTACTCTCGAGCTATGGACCGGACAGCGCAGAAAAGTTGGCGGAGACTCGGGCAAGAATTGCGAGCGAATCGGTGCGTTATCTTGCAGGACGTGCGCCGATTCCCGCCGTGGCGCTTGTGCAGGCGCCCGTCTTCTTTTCGCACGCATTTTCGGCCTACGCCGCATTTAAGACGCCGCCATCATTGGAGGCGCTTGCGTCCCTGCTCGAGCAGGCAGGCCTGAAAGTGGCGCCAGCAACCGACGAACCGCCCACCAACGTGAGCGTCGCCGGGGAAACGCGGCCCGTGCTGAAACAACCGGAGCGCGATCCGAGCATCGAAGCCGGTGTATGGATTTGGGGCGCTGCGGATAACATGAGGGTTCCCGCTGCGACCGGTGTCTCGATTGCGGAGCGACTCGTGGCCTCATGATCTGGAACTGGAAGTGCGGCGAGCGGGCGATTCTTCGAGCCGAACGCCAGGCTATCCGTCTTGCGGAGTTGGGAGATTGTGAATTTGAATTTTCAAACGGGCTGGGTTGATCGGTGAAGATTCGATGCGATCAGAACCGCAAAATGATTTAGAATCCCGATCCGCCGAAGAAGCAGGAACTTTGCGGTTTCAAATTTCAAATTTCAAATTGGGGATCATTCCTTTGGTTCTCTGCGTTTGCCTGAGCGTTCTTTTTTCTTCTTGCGGCTACCGTGTCGGCGGCACGGCCTCGAATCTTCCTCCCGGGTTGAAAGTCATCGCGGTTCCGGCGCTCAAGAATGACACTCCGCGCTATCGCATCGAGCAGACCATGACCGAAGCCGTGGTTCACGAGTTCCTGGCGCGCACCAAGTACCGCATCGTTTCCACGGAAGACTCGGCGGGCGCGGTGTTGCGAGGCGAAATCACCAGCATCGAGGCGGTTCCCGTGGTGTTCGACACCACACCGACGACGTCAACGGCCACCTCGACGACCGTACCCATCGTCAGCGCCACGACGGCACGCGCTACTACGATGCTCGTGTCGGTTCACATGAAGGTGCGGCTCGAAGAGCGGGAGACGAACAACGTCCTATACAAAAATGATAACTATCTCTTCCGCCAACCGTATGAAATCTCGACCGATCCCTCGAAATTATTCGACGAGCAGGGCCCGGCGCTGGACCGGATGTCGCGCGATTTTGCCGCTCGTCTAGTTTCCGATATCCTGGAGAACTTCTGATGGCTTCTATTTCTCCGGACCAGTTGCTCGCGCGCCTTGCAAAGGGAAAGCCGATTCCGGGAATTCTGCTGCTCGGCAGTGACTCCTATTTACGCGAATTGTGCCGAAGCAAACTCGCGGACGCGTACCTCGGCAAAGAAAATCGCGATTGGAGCGTTCGGAGATTTTCCGCCGAGGACGATGATGTTTCGGCGATTCTCGGGCAGGCGCAAACGCTTCCCATGCTCGCGCAGCAGCAGGTGATTTTCGTCAGTGATGCGGAAGCCTGGGAACGGCTCGGAGAGGATTCCCGGGAGTCGCTCGTCGAGCAACTTTCGGAATACTTGGATGACCCCGCCCCGTTCAGCGTTCTCGTCCTCGAAGCGTCCGCGCTCGACCAGCGGATGCGTCTCGCCAAAGTGCTGATGGAGAAAACGCTGAGCGTTTCGGTCGAGCTGTCGAGCGACCCGGCGGAGCGCGCCCGGCTCGCGGTGCCGCTGTCCGTTGAATTGGCGAAGGAATTGGGAGCCCGCCTGGAACCCGACGCGGCAGAAGAGCTTTGCGACATCTTGAACGGCGAGCTCGCAGCCGTCCGCACGGAGCTTGAGAAGCTCACGGCCTATGCCGGTGCGCGGCGCACGATTACGCGAGCGGACGTCGAGCTCCTTGTCATTTCGGCAAAAAAATATTCGGTGTGGGAACTCGCGGATATGCTTGCGGCACGCCAGCCCGCTCGCGCACTGAAGTTCCTGGACAGTTTGTTGCGAGAGGGCGAAGCGGCGCCCGCGCTTCTCGGCGCGCTGGCCTGGATGTACCGGAAGCTCCTTGAAGCGCAGGAATTGCCGGCGGGCACAGTGGGATGGCAGGCCGCCAGCCGCCTGAAGATGCGAGCAGATGCGGCGGAACGCGCCGTGCGGCAGTCGAGAAAATTTCCCAAGGCGCAGCTCACGAACGGCTTGGCAGCGCTGTACGAAGCGGACAGCCGGTTGAAGTCGGGAGGAACGAACCAGCGCTCCGTGATGGAGTTTCTCGTCTCGCAGCTAGCGTCGCCCACGTCTGCTTAGCGGTGGCGGCGCACAGTAAAACGCCCGGGATGTTTCCCCCGGGCGCATCCTTCAGAAGATGTTTCCAGCAAATCGAACTTTGGCCAAAAGCCCGGCAAATGACCGGTTCAGGCCTTGGCCGGGGCGCTGAGCCCTTGGACGGCCACGCTGAGGCGCGATTTATAGCGGTTTCCCGTGTTTTCCTGGAGCACTCCCTTGCTGATCGCGCGGTCGATGGCGGACAGAGTGGGACGGAGCAGATTTCCCGCGGACGTGGCATCTTTCGCGGCAATCGCGGACCGCAGCCGTTTCATGATGGTTCGTACGCGAGTTGTGTTCGCGCGGTTGACTTCCGCGCGCACCCGAGATTGTGCGGCCCGCTTGAGGACCGACTTTTTACGCTTCTTGACCTTGGTGGGTTGACCTTGCGCCATTCCATTCTCCTCTTTGCGTTGATTGCGAGGAAAATACACTAACGGAGCCGCATTCCTTTGTCAAACCTGCATATAAATGCCGGGCGATCTGAACGGGCCGGCGAGAATTCGCGATCCGGAGTTCCGCCACAGTAGGCAGGAAGAAGCGCTTCGTTGTATAGTGCCGTAACGAATCGTACAGGTGGCACAGGAGCGGACGATGGCCTCTTTGCGAAAGGCGATTGCGAGTTTACCGATTGTGCTGTCGGCGGCCTGTTGCGCGCTCATCGCGCCCGCGGCGAGCGCTCAAATGAAGTGGGAGAAGTTGGCGCCCTTTCCGGAGCCGGCCGAAGAAATCCTCGGAGCGGCCGCGGGCGGGAAGATGTACGTTTTCGCCGGGCTGGCGCCGATCTGGAAGCCGATGGGTATGGTCTACGAGTACGACCCTGCCACAAATCGCTGGACAAAGAAAAATTCCATGCCTCTTCCGTCGCACCACGTCGCGTTTACGGAGTATCACGGGAAGATTTACGCGTTCGGAGGTTTTGTGTATCCGCCATCTGGGCCGCCGGCGTGGATGCCGATCAATAATGCGTGGGAATACGATCCATCCTCGGATACATGGAAGGCGCTTGCACCGATGCCGTCGAAGCGAGGTTCACCGGTGGCGGTTGCAGTCGGCGACAGGATTTACGTGATTGGCGGCGCGAGCCTTCTTCCCGGTGCTACGGATATTGCCATAAGTCCCGCGACACCGCAGGAATCGGTCGGAACCGTTGAGGAATACAATCCCGAGACGAACACGTGGCGGGAGCGGAGCCCGATGCCGACACCGCGCAACCATACGACCGCCGCCGCCGTGAACGGGAAAATTTACGTCATCGGCGGAAGGGTTGGCGCAGCCTTTATCGCGCTTGCGTCTGACATTTCGGTTGTCGAGGAATACGATCCGGCCGCAGATAAGTGGAGCGCGCCGCGCTCCCGCATGCCGACGGCGCGCAGTGCCCTGGCGTCGGGCGTGTTCGACGGACGGATTTACGTCGCGGGCGGAGAATTCCAGGATCCGCACATGATGGCGACATTTCGCACCGTCGAAGCATACGAGCCGGCCAGCAATACGTGGTTTGTTCTGCCGTCGATGCCGGTCAGCCGGCATGGGCTGGCGGCTGGAGTCATCGGCAATCGCTTCATCGTGGTGGGCGGGGACGTGCAATCGTCGGGAACGGGAATCGCGGCTTCAACGAGTGAGGTTGATTCACTTGTTCTTTCAGGCGGTGATCACTAACTTGGAGGCATAGTGCCCCTGCGCGATCTCCCATCTCTATCTCATTATTGCACAGTGTGTTACGCACATTCTTGACCCTTCGGCTGCTTTCAAGTACGCTTTGAACTGCTGTTCCTCTCGGAATCTTGGAGGTGTGGCCCCCATCGGTTGGCGAGAATTGGGATTTTAGCCGGCCGAATTCTCCATGCGACGCACCGTACAAATTGCGGGCGGGGTAGAGTCCCTGTTTGGCACTCTAGATGAAAACGTGAAATTGCTGGAATCCGCCCTGCATATTACCACGCAGCTCCAGGATGACGACCGCCTCGCGATCGAGGGCGAACCTGCTCAGGTGGACCGAGCCGTCCGAATCGTCAACGAATACAATCAGCTTATCCGGGAGGGACGCCGCATGAATCACGGCGACGTGAAGGCCATGATCCGCGTGGCCACGCAGGATCCAAAAGTGACGCTGCGCCAGGTGCTCGATCCCGGGACGCCGGCGCGTCCCAGAGTCTTCGGAAAGAAAACGGTGACACCGAAGAGCTCGAATCAGCGGCAATACATGGAGGCGATCGAGAAACACGACATGGTTTTCGCCGTCGGGCCCGGCGGCACCGGCAAAACCTATCTCGCGGTAGCCATGGCGGTTTCGGCGCTGCTCACGAAGCAGGTCGATCGCATCATTTTGGCGCGCCCGGCGGTCGAAGCGGGCGAACGGCTCGGGTTTCTCCCCGGCACGCTGCAGCAAAAAATCGATCCATATATGCGGCCGCTGTACGACGCGCTCTATGACATGCTCGACGCGGACAAACTCGAGCGATTCCTCGAAAAGGGAATCGTGGAAGTCGCGCCGCTGGCGTTCATGCGCGGCCGCACGCTCAACGATTCTTTCGTCATCCTGGACGAAGCGCAAAACACCACGAGCGAGCAAATGAAAATGTTTTTGACGCGCCTGGGCTTCAACTCGAAGGCCGTCGTGACGGGAGACATCACGCAAATCGATTTGCCCACGGGGCGAAGGTCGGGCCTTGTGGAAGCGCTGGAGGTGGTCGGCCGCATCGAGGGCATCGCGTTCATCAAGTTCGACGAGCGCGATGTCGTGCGCCACAATCTCGTGCAGCAGATCATCAAAGCGTACGAAGAATTTGGGGGAAACGAGGCTCGGCGCAACGGAGCGCACGAAAATGGCAAGACCGAACCGCCGAGCTAGCATGCAGAGACTCCCCGTTTACGGGGAACGATTCGCGTGCGGCGCGGAGGCCGCCCCAAGGCCGTCTCAGTTCCGATGATCGTCAACCGCCAGCACCGCGTGCGCGTGGCCATCCGGCCCTTGCAGCGGTTCTACGAACGTGCCAGACGCGAGCTGGGTTTTGCTGCCGAGGCCGTGACCATCCAGCTGGTGAGCGACGAAACGATGGCGCGCCTCAACGGAATGTTTCGCAAAAAAGATGGACCGACCGACGTGTTGTCCTTTCCCGCGAACGGAGCGCGCCCCGCGCCCGGCGCCGCCTATATCGGGGACATCGCAATCGCGCCAGAGACGGCGCGGCGCAATGCGCGGCGCTTTTCGCGTTCCGCGGCGGCGGAAATGAAGATCCTTCTCCTTCATGGCCTGATTCACCTCGCCGGATACGATCACGAAACCGACCGGGGAGAAATGGACCGGATCGAGCGCCGCCTACGAAAACGGCTGGGAGTTGCCGGACGATGATGTCGTTTCTCTATGTGCTCGGCGTTCTCGCGCTCGGCGTGGGCCTCGTGATTTTTTCGTATCTCGACCGCATTTACCGGGAGCTGGGGCGCGTCACGACCGGCCGCGTTCACGAACATCTGGAATTTTTTGAAGCCGAGGTGGAAGGCCACTTCGGGCTGGAGCGCGCGCGGGCGACGACCGGCTTCCGCCTGCTCGCGAATCTTTGGCTCGTGCTGGTCACAGCGGAGACCGCGCGTGGCGTGATCGTATTTGTACCGGGCACGTGGGATGCACTGGTGCAAGCTCTTGTCTACGTGCTCGTCGAAGTGCTACTCCTCTCCCAATTCATTCCGGAATTTTTGTTGGCCCGCACGAAAGGCCGCTGGCTCATCCGGTTGGCGCTCGTCATTCGTGCATCTCTCTGGGTCGTTTGGCCGTTCCGTGTGATTCTCGAGCTTGCCGTCTCGCTCGCGCGCATCTCGGACGAGCATCCGGCGGACAGCTCCGTCGCGCAGCAGGAGGGAATTGAAGCGCTCGTGGACGCGGCGGAGCAGGAGGGGATTCTCGAGCCGGACGAGGCGCAAATGATCGAGCAGGTGGTCGAGTTCAGCGACAAGCGTGTTTTGGAATTCATGACGCCGCGCCCGGAGGTCATCTCGATTCCGGCGACGGCCACGGTTGCCGAGCTTCGTACGCTCCTGATCGAGACCAAATTCTCCCGCATTCCCGTGTACGAGCATTCTCTCGACGACGTCATCGGAGTGGCATTCGCGCGAGACTTGCTGCAGATTCCGGAAACAGAATCCAGGACCCGAACGGTGCGGGAACTCGCGCGGCCGGCCTTTTTCGTGCCGGAGACCAAACACGGCTCCGATCTGCTGAAAGAGATGCAGCGCCGGAATCAACAAATGGCGATCGTAGTGGACGAATTCGGCTCCGTCGCGGGTGTCGTCACGGTCGAGGATCTCGTTGAGGAAATTATCGGCGAAATTGGCGAGGAGGACCGCACTCCGTCGCCCGACGCTGTGCGCGAGCCGGACGGAAGCCTGATGTTGCGCGGCAGCGTCGCCGTCAGCAAGGTGCAGGAGTTGTTTGGAGTGGAATGGGATGTAAGCGGCGAGGAATCCGCGACCACGATCGCGGGATTGCTCAATCACATCGCAGGCCGTGTGCCCGCCGCGGGAGAGCATCTCGATTACGGTGGACTGCGTTTCGAGATTCTGGAAGCTAATCAGCGCAAAGTCCTGCGCCTAAAGGCGCGCCGGCTGCCCGCCGCGGTGACCGCCGACTAGTCGAGACTCAATCCTTCCGCGGTCCTCCGCAGGTTCGTTCCTTTGGTTCACCGGCTGATGAGCTTCGCAATGAGAAAGGCCGCGCCCGCGGCGAGCCCTCCGGTAACGACGGTCTGCAGGCCGCCCTTGAACGGGTTGATTCCCGTGAAGCGTCCTTTCACCCATCCGAAAACGGCAAGGGCCACCAGCGTGAACCCCACGGAATACCAGAGGCCGGTTCGCACGTCGGAAAGAATCATGTAGGGAGCAAGCGGAATCAGGCCGCCGACGATGTAAGAGGCGGCGATCGTCAGCGCGCTCACGCGGGCGCGCTTCGGCTGCGGCTCTTCGAGGCCCAGCTCGAATCGCATCATGAAATCCACCCAGGATTTTTGATTTCCGGTGATGGCCTTCACGACGGGAGTCATCTCTTTTTCGGTCATGCCGTAGTCCCGGAACACTTTGGCAACCTCTTCGATTTCGACGTCGGGCAGCTCCACAGTTTCGAGGATTTCCCGCTCGCGCTCGGACGTATAGTGTTCGACGTCCGTTTTCGCGGCCAGATATCCGCCGAGGCCCATGGCAATCGAACCCGCGGCGATTTCGGCGAGCCCGGCCGTCACGACGAGGGTCGACGCATGCGGATTTGCGGCGATCGCGCCCGAGATTCCCGCCGCAAGCGCAAAGGGCACCGTCAGGCCGTCGGACATCCCGATGACGACGTCACGAACCGATTCCGGCGCGGTAAAGTGGTGCTCCACATGGGGAGTCGCGGGCATCTGAGTTTCTCCACGAACGACACTTTTTGACCGGGCGGAGCATTTGACGGATTTCCGGCCGGGGTTTCGGAAGTGTAGCACGGCAGGCGACCGCAGACCGGCGGGAGCGCCCGCTCGACGAGCGACGATGCGCATGTGCGTTTCGAATCCTGACGCGTTATGATCGTGCCGCGTGTTCGCGCGCGAAAAAGGGCGGACGGTCGAGGCGAATTTCGTGGCACAAGGGTTCAAGTCAGGATTTGTGGCGGTCGTGGGCCGGCCGAACGCGGGCAAATCAACCCTCGTGAATCGGCTGGTTGGCGAAAAAGTGGCGATCGTGACTTCGCGTCCGCAAACCACGCGCAACCGCATTCAAGGGATCGTCAACCGCCCGGACACACAGGTTGTTCTGGTCGATACGCCGGGCTTGCACCGGCCAGACTCGGTGCTGGGCCGGCAGATGATGAGCGAAGTAGACGCCGCCATGGACGGCGTCGCTATCGTGGCACTGATCCTCGACGCCAGCGAGGAGTTCGGCGCCGGAGACCGCCGGGCCGTTGAACGCGTGCAGCGTTTTCGCGGCACTAAGGTGTTGCTCCTTAATAAGATTGACAGACTGCCGAAAGCGCGCCTCCTGCCTCTTATCGAGACCCTAACGAAAATGGGCGAATTCAGCGAGATCATCCCCCTTTCCGCGTTGACGGGGGAGGGGGTCGATCTCGTTCTCGGGAAACTGATCGAATATCTTCCTGTGGGAGCCCCATATTTTCCCGTGGACCAGTATACCGACCAGCCGGAGCGATTTCTGGCGGGCGAAATTGTGCGGGAGAAAGCCATGGAGGCGACGACCCAGGAAGTACCTCACGCCGTGGCTGTCCTGGTGGAGTCGTTTGAGGAAACCGGGAAACTGATTCGCATCCGCGCGAGGATTTACGTGGAGCGCGAAGGGCAAAAGGGAATCTTGATCGGCCACGGCGGCAGTACCCTCAAGAAAATCGGTACCGCGGCGCGAAAGGAACTCGAATCCATCCTCGGGACAAAAATATTTTTGGAATTATTTGTGAAGGTGCAACGCAACTGGCGCGAGAACCCACAGCTCGTGCGGCAACTCGACTGGCACTGGCAACTCGACCAAATGTCGGGAGAGTAGGACGGGCCCCGGCCTGTTGGCTCATGCGCCTCGGAACGGGAACCCCAACAAGCCTGGCACCGGACAGGCGGAAGCCCGTCCTGCTTACTCCTCGGCCGTAATCCCGAGCGCGCGCATGCGGCGGTAGAGGTGACTGCGCTCGAGGCCCAAGGTTTCCGCCGTGCGCGTCATGTGCCACTGGTTTTCTTCGAGCTTGCGCAAAATGAACTCCCGTTCGTATGCGTTGCGCGCCTCATGCAGCGTGGCATTCGGCTGCTGCGCCAAGCGCAGGCTCGCCCGGAAGAGCTCCGGCGGAAGGTGCAGCGGCTCAATCTTTTCTTGCGGGACGACAATCATCAGGCGCTCGATCAAATTTCGCAATTCGCGCACGTTTCCCGGCCATTGGTAGCGGAGCATGACACCGAGCGCGGCTTCGCTCAGTTCCTTTGGCTTCCGGCCATAAGCCGCGGCGAATTCCAGCATGAAATGGCGCGCGAGAACTGGAACGTCCTCGATGCGCTCGCGCAGCGGCGGCAGCGTAAAAGGGATGACATTGAGACGGTAGAAAAGGTCTTCGCGAAAGCGGCCGTAGGCGATCTCGTCTTCGAGTGTCTTGTTCGTTGCGGCGATCACGCGCACGTCGACGCTGACCGTTTGATTGGAGCCGACCGGTTCGAGGCGCTGCTCTTCCAGGACGCGGAGGACCTTGGCCTGCGTGCGCAAGCTCATGTCTCCGACTTCGTCGAGGAAGAGCGTCCCGCCATCGGCCTTTTCGAATTTGCCTACCTTGTTCTCAGTCGCTCCGGTGAAGCTGCCTTTCACGTGGCCGAATAGTTCCGATTCGATGAGCTCCTCGGGAATCGCGGCGCAATTGACCTCGACAAATGCCCGGTCCGCGCGCAGGCTCGCGGCGTGAAGGGCCCTTGCCACAAGCTCCTTGCCGGTTCCGCTTTCGCCGTAGATGAGAACGCGTCCGTTGGTGGGAGCCGTCAATGCGATCTGCTGCCGAAGCGCGCGGATCGGAACTGTATCCCCGTGCAATTGCGTGCGGCCCCCGAGTTCCTCCCGGAGCTGCCGGTTTTCCTGTTCCAGGCGACGAACTTCGAGCGCATTCTTGATGACCAGGATGACCTTTTCGAGTGAAAGCGGCTTTTCGATGAAATCAAAAGCGCCGAGCTTGGTCGCACGCACGGCCGTTTCGATGCTTGCGTGCCCGGAAATCATGACGACCATCGGGTCCGCGGCGCTCTTGCGAATGCGCTCGAGCGTTTCCAGGCCGTCGATTCCTTCGAGCCACACGTCCAGAAGAATGAGGTCGATCGATCGCTGATCAAGCAGGGAAAGACAGTCTTCACTGGAGGACACGGCGAGCGACTCGTATCCTTCGTCGGCGAGAATAGACGAAAGCGCCTCCCGTATCCCCTGCTCGTCGTCCACGATGAGAATGGAATTGGGCATGAAAGGACGCGATTACGCGATTCGCGGTGACAGGGACCCCGGGGCGACCTCGGCCATGGGAAGCTGGAGGATAAATTTCGCGCCGGTCGGCAAATTGTCCTCGACGCGGAGCGAGCCGTGGTGCTCCGCCATGATCCGGCTGGCAATCGCCAGTCCAAGACCGGTACCGCGATCCTTGGTCGAGAAATGAGGCAGAAAAAGACGGTCTTTATCCTCCGGTGAAATTCCGTGCCCGCTGTCGGCCACGACAATCTCTATGATTTCCCGGTCGCTGTTGAACCGCGTGCAGAGAAGCAATTCCTTCACCGACGAGCCTTCCATCGCCTCGGCGGCGTTGTCGATCAGGTTCACCAGGACTCGGCGTAAAAGTTCGCCATCGGCCCGGATCGCGGGTGGATCGGGAGCCAAATCCTTTCGCACGCGGATTCCTTCGAGTCGGCCGTCAAAGACGGACAGCGCCTCATTCACGATCTCATTGGGAGAGGCGGGAGACAACTTGGCGGTGGGGAAGCGCGCGAACTGCGAGAACTCTCCGACCAGCGATTCGAGGACGCGGACCTCCCGTTCGATCAAGCTCGAGCATTCGCCGACGAGGCGAACCAGTTCCGGCGGTTCCTTGTCGGCGGGGCCCGTGCGATGTTTCTCCAGATAGCGCGACAGCCGTTGTGACGAGAGCTGAATCGGCGTCAGTGGATTCTTAATTTCGTGGGCGATGCGCTGCGCCACTTCCTGCCACGCGGCCGCTTTTTGCGCGCGCAGGAGGTCGGTCAGGTCGTCCACTACGACGACGTAACCGCGGTTGGAGCGCCGCGGACCAAGCGAACTCACCGTCACAGCTGCCCGCAGGAGCCGCCCGGACATGGAAAATTCGAGTTCGTGCGTCGCCGTGCCGAGGCGAAGGGAACGCCGCATCAAAAAGTACACGGAGCGGGCGGCCTCTTCCCCGAGGAGTTGCGCGAAGTTCGAGGCCTGCCGGGCGCTTTCCCCAAACATTCGGACCGCCGCCGGATTGACGCGGCGAATCGTTTCCGTTTCGTCGACTGAGATGACGCCGGTGGGAATATTTTCGAGAATCGTTTCCATCAGGGTGCGGCGGCGCTCGAGCTCCTGCACCGCCTGCTGCAAATTCTGCGTAAATACGCCGATTTGACGGCGGCTGTCACTCAGTTGTTCGGTCATGCGGTTGAACGAGCGCACGAGTGTTTCGAGCTCGTCCTGAGCCTTCACGTTGACCCGAGTCTCGTAGTTGCCCTCGATGATTTCTTGCGTGGCTTGAGCAAGTGCCTGAATCGGGACCGTGACCTGTTTGGACAGGAAGAGGGCAAACCACGTCGCTGAAAACATTAAAAGGATTGTGAAGAGGGCCAGCGTCGCCAGCAGTTGCCTCTTGTAGGTGCGCAGTTGCTGGCGCTGCTCGCCGTAGGCGGCCGTCCGCGCGTCGATCTCCTTGAGCCGTTCCGCAAAATCGTCAGGGACATCCCGGCCAGCAAGGAGGTAGCCGTTGCCCATTTTCGCGCGGCCCGCGATGAAAAATTTGCCTCCATATTCCCAGAGTCCGGCACCGTCCGGCATTTGGCGGACGACCGTGGGCAAATCCCGGCGCGAACCCGTCCCCGAACCGTCATGCTGGGAGCCGATTTTGAAGTTGGAATTGGCAGCCACCGCTATCGGCTGGCCCGTTTCGTTTAACTCCCAAGCCAGGTCGGCACCTCGGGCGAACGCTTGATCGAAGGCGTGGATCGTATCTCTCGCGGTATCGTTTGCTGCGGTTCCGGCCACTGCTTCAGCGATTTGCGACATGCGCGCGGCATCGGCGCGGCTCATCTCGTCGACGAGTTCGCGGCTGGATTGCGTCGCCACCTCCAGCGGGCGCGGAAACCAAAGCACGAGGGTGCGGTTCAACAGGGCATAGCTTACAAAAAACAGAAAAACAAGAGGCAGAAAGGAGACAGCAATTGCTCCCAATACCATTTTTGTCTTAAGCCGGGAGCCTGGTTTGCGGGCGAGCCTTTCGAACCCGAGGCGAAACAGGGTGCGTCCCAGGATGAACAAGAACACAAAGAGGGCGGCGGTAATGAAGACAGACAACGTATACAGCACGCCGAATTGCTGACCTCCGCGCGGCTCAAAAGGAAGGGTAAGGGAGCCGAGAGTGAACACCGCCGCGAGCAACAGCACAATGGCCATGCCGCCCAGGGCAAGCAGAAGCTGGGATTTGCGGCTCGTACTCACCCGAGGCTCCCGGAGAGCGGCGCCGCCTCTGTCACCATCCCGGCCAAAGCCGATAGCGGTGAATTGGCCGGCAACAACGCCCGAAGCGGACACTCCTCGCAACGGGGCGAGCTCTTGCGGCACCAGTTCTTGCCCGTGTTCACGATGAGGGCGTGGAACTCGTTGAATAGCTCGGACCGAGGAGGAAGCGCGGCCTCGAAAAAGGCGCGCACTCGCTCGTAATCCGGTTTGCCGGAGGTGACGCCATGGCGCCCGAAGATTCTGTGCGTATAGGCGTCCACGACGAAAACGGGATGGTTCCCAGCGTATAGCAAGATCGAGTCGGCCGTCTCCGGTCCAATTCCATGGACGGACAAAAGCCTTTCGCGCAGCTCCAAGGTGGGAGTCTCAAACATACGTTTCAAGGAGCCGCCGTACTCTGTTTTGAGGAATCGAACAAAAGCCTTCAATTTCTTCGCCTTTTGGCGGAAATACCCAGACGGCCGGACAAGATCGGCAAGCCGATTCGTTCGCGTCTGAAGGATCGCCGAAGGAGTCAGCAGGTGGGCCGTCCGAAGGTTGGCGATGGCGCGCTCGACATTCCCCCAGGCCGTGCTTTGCGTCAGGATCGCCCCCACGATGACTTCGAATGGCGTTTGGGCCGGCCACCAGTGCATCGGGCCGAGGGCTTCAGCCATCGCTTCATAATAGCGCAATAGGCCCCCGGAGGGGGGAGCGGCCTCGGCAGCGCTGCTGCCGCCCTGGGAAAGGGGCTCGCTGTGGTGTACGCGTATTCTTTGCCTGTTCTTTGGCACTGTTGCACTCATTCCTTCGGAAGATAACGGGAGCCGTACGTCTAGTCAAGGCAAGGTCTTGCGGGAGTGACCAAGACGCCTGTACCAAAGGACAGGTGGTATCGTATTGCCCGTTTCGGTACTACTCGCGAAAATGGGGCAATAGCGCCTCCTGTCTATCTGCTACTTTAATCTTTCCGGGAGTGTGTGGAGCCCGGGGAGTCCTCGTCCGATGTCATCCCGGTTAGGCGAAATACTGATCAAGGAAAACTTGATCACGTCCGACCAGCTCCGGCAAGCCCTAGAACATCAAAAGGCGAACGGAGGCAGGTTGGGGACGTGCCTGATGAAGCTCGGCTTCATCAGCGACGACGAGATTACGGGTGTCCTTTCCCGCCAGTACGGGGTTCCTTCCATCAATTTGAAGTACTACGAGGTCGACGCCTCGGTAATCAAGCTCATCCCCCAGGATACGGCAATCCGGTACCAGATTGTCCCGCTATCGCGGGTTGGCTCGACCCTGACCATTGCGATGACCGACCCGACGAACGTCTTCGCGATGGACGACATCAAGTTCATGACCGGCTTCAACGTCGAGCCGGTGGTGGCATCGGAAACGGCGATTTCCGAAGCCATTTCGAAGTTCTATGGCGAGGCGCAGAGCGAAGAAGAACTCAACAAGGTGATGAAGGACCTGACCGGCGAGGAAAACCCGGACCTGGAACTCGCCGCCGAAGAGCAGGAAATGAACCTCGCCGAGCTGGAACGTGCGGCCGAGGAAGCGCCCATCATCAAGCTGGTGAACTTGATTCTGACTGACGCGGTCAAGCGGGGAGCGAGCGACATCCATATCGAGCCGTATGAAAAGGAAGTCAGGGTGCGCCTCCGAATCGACGGTATTTTGCAGCCGGTCATGTCCCCGCCAATGAGGTTGCGCGATGCCATCATCAGCCGCGTCAAGATCATGGCCAAGCTCGATATTAGCGAAAAGCGGCTGCCACAAGACGGCCGCATCATGATCAAGTACCGCAAGGACGGCAGGATCAAAGATCTCGACTTTCGTGTTTCCACGATCCCGACGCTCTACGGCGAAAAGATCGTCATGCGGCTCCTCGATAAGGAAAACCTGCGTCTGGACATGACCAAGCTCGGGTTCGAGTCCGAGTCCCTGACCAAATTCGAGCGGGCTATTCTTCGTCCCTACGGCATGGTGCTCGTGACGGGCCCCACCGGATCGGGCAAGACCAATACCCTGTATTCTTCCATCGCCCGGCTGAACACACAGGAAACCAACATCATGACCGCGGAAGACCCGGTGGAGTTTCAGCTAGCCGGCGTGAACCAGGTCCAGATGAAAGACCAGATCGGGCTCAATTTCGCGGCTGCATTGCGCGCCTTCCTGCGGCAAGACCCGAACATCATTCTCGTCGGCGAAATTCGCGACTTTGAAACGGCGGAAATCGCGGTGAAGGCCGCTCTCACCGGGCACCTGGTTCTCTCCACACTGCACACCAACGACGCTCCGTCCACCATCAGCCGATTGATGAACATGGGAATCGAGCCGTTTCTCGTCGCCACTTCCGTGAACCTAATTTGCGCCCAACGTCTCGTGCGAAGAATCTGTGCGAACTGCAAGGAGCCCATGAGGATCCCGGATCAGGCCATGCTCGACGCCGGGTTTACCCCGGAGGAGTTCAAGACGACCGAAATCTCCATCGGCAAGGGCTGCAGCGTGTGCAATAAGACGGGCTACAAGGGACGCGTCGGCCTTTATGAGGTCATGGAGATCAACGACGAATTGCGCGAATTGATTCTGGTCGGAGCGTCCGCGCTCGAACTCAAGAAGAAGGCGACGGATAACGGAATGCTCACGTTGCGCCGGAGCGGCCTGACCAAGGTGGCTGCGGGGCAGACGACGATTGAGGAAGTTCTTCGGGAAACGGTGCTGTAAGAAAGGTGAAACGATGTCGGGAATCACTCTGAGTGAATTGCTGAAGAAGATGATTGAACTGGGGGGCAGCGATTTGCACATCACCACCAACAGCCCGCCCAGGGTCCGAGTCCACGGCAAGTTGCGACCTACCGATATGGCGCCCCTTACGGCGGCAGACACCAAGGCGCTTGCTTACAGCGTGCTCACCGATGCGCAAAAGCACCGATTCGAGGAAAACCTGGAACTCGACTTCTCGTTCGGACTGAAAAATCTGGCCCGCTTTCGCGGCAACCTATTTCAGCAGCGCGGCGCCGTGGGCGCTGTCTTCCGGACTATTCCCTGGGAGATCAAGGGCTTCGATGCGCTGGGTCTTCCCCTGGTGGTGAAGGGCTTTTGCGATAAGCCGCGCGGGCTTGTGCTCGTGACGGGGCCGACCGGTTCGGGCAAATCGACGACGCTGGCCGCAATGCTGGACAAGATTAATAGCGAACATGAAGAGCACATGATTACGATCGAGGACCCAATCGAATTTCTCCACAACCACAAGCGGTGTCTGGTGAACCAACGCGAGGTTCATTCGGACACGCACTCCTTTGCGAATTCGCTGCGCGCGGCGCTTCGCGAAGACCCGGATGTTGTGCTCATCGGAGAAATGCGCGATCTCGAGACCATTGAATCGGCCTTGCGAATCGCGGAAACGGGGCACTTGACCTTCGCAACCCTGCACACGAATTCCGCGATTTCCACCATCAACCGTATCGTGGACGTCTTTCCGTCCTATCAACAGCCGCAAATCCGGGCCCAGCTTTCGATGGTGCTTGAGGGAATTCTCTGCCAGTCGCTCTTGCCGCGAGTAGATGGGCGCGGCCGCGTGATGGTGATGGAAGTGCTCGTTCCGAATCCGGCGATCCGCAATCTGATTCGCGAGGACAAGATTCATCAAATCTACTCCGCGATGCAGACCGGAACGGGCCAGACCGGAATGCAAACGTTCAATCAGGGATTGGCCAACGCGTATTTCGCGAAGTTGATCACTTTGGAAATGGCGCTGTCGCGTTCGTCCAATCCCGAGGAACTGCAGGATATGATCAATCGGGGAGTGACATCGCCCGCCTCGCGCGGGACTGCCCCGGTTCGTCGATAACATCGCAGCTTGCGTCCCGATGTTTCTGAATAGGATCGGGCAGGACGATTTTTAGGAGGACAGGACGATGCCGGTTTTTACGTATCGAGGTACCAACCGTGCCGGAGCCACCGTAAGCGGAGAGCTTGCGGCGGCGAGCAAGACGGAACTCATCAACAATCTCAAGCGCCAGCAGATCAACGTCACTAAGATGTCCGAGAAAGGCAAGGAGTTTAACTTGCCGACCTTTGGTGGCGGAGTGGATTCCAAGGAGCTAGCCGTCTTCACGCGCCAATTCTCGGTAATGATCGACGCCGGATTGCCCCTAGTGCAGTGCCTGGAAATTCTGGCCGGGCAGCAGGAAAACAAGGTCTTTCAAAAAGTGCTGACCGGGACGCGCTCGGCGGTGGAAGGAGGTTCGACTCTTTCCGCGGCCATGCGCCAGTATGAGAAGGTCTTTGACGCTCTCTACGTGAATCTTGTGGAGGCGGGCGAGACGGGCGGTATTCTGGACACGATTCTGCAGCGCCTTTCTTCGTACATCGAGAAGAATGTCAAATTGAAGCGGGCCGTGAAATCCGCGCTGGTGTACCCGGTCGCTGTGCTGTTGGTTGCGGGCGGCGTCATCACCCTGTTGCTTTGGAAGGTGGTTCCGATTTTCGCGACCCTTTTCCTGGGGTTGGGCGTCAACCTTCCGCTCCCCACCCGCGTCGTGATCGCGCTCAGCAACTTTGTCGGCAGCATCTTCGGCTTGCTGATTCTGATTGGCTTGATCGCCGCGGTCATTGGATTGAAGGTCTGGTATGGAACGCCCGCCGGGCGGATGGCGATCGATCGCACCCTGCTCAAATTGCCCTTGGTTGGAATTCTTCTCCGAAAGATCGCAGTGGCGCGCTTTACGCGAACCCTTGGCACTTTGATTTCGAGCGGCGTTCCGATCCTCGAGGGCTTGGAAATCACGGCCCGAACCGCCGGAAACGCCCTCATTGAGAAGTCTCTCATGGAGGTTCGCAAGGGACTGGAGGCCGGCCGTAACCTTGCCGATCCACTGAAGGACACGAATGTGTTTCCCGGCATGGTCACGCAAATGATCGGCGTCGGAGAACAAACGGGCGCGATGGACGCCATGTTGCAAAAGATTGCCGACTTCTATGAGGACGAAGTGGACGCGGCGGTCAAGGACCTGCTGGCGGCCCTCGAGCCGATGATGATCGTCTTTTTGGGCGTCGTGGTGGGCGGCATCGTAATCTCCATGTACCTGCCGCTGTTCTCGTTGATCGGACAACTGAGCAGCGCCCACTAGGGGCCCGATCGAGAAATGTTCAGCGATCTGTAAAGCCGGAGGGCGATCGGAGGTGGATCGCCCCGGGCTTCTCCTCGGCTCGCGTCTGAAGAAAAAGTTCAAAGACGGAAAGGCCGCTCGCCGACAAGCTCGTCTCAAATGGAACTGACACAAAATGTCGCTGCATGGCTTGCGTGGCTGTCGCGCGTCCGTTTTTTCCTGATTACGCTTCTGCTCGCATTGGTGATCGTTCTGGGGAAGACGAGCCAGCTCGAAGTTTCGACGCGATATTTCATCCCGTTGATGATCCTGTGGTACACGATGGCGATCGTATACACGATCTTGATGCGATGGATGCCGATCGCGTCGTGGCACGCCGGCATTCAACTCGTCATTGACCTGATTCTCGTGACGGGCTTGATCTACCTGACCGGAACGCAGGATAGCTATTTCGTTTGGTTGTATCCGCTCGCGATTATCGTCGCCAGCATTCTATTTTCGCGCAAAGCCACCTTCATCGTGGCGGGGTTCAGCTTCATTCTTCTCGGAGGCCTCGCCGAGCTCATTTACTATAACGTTCTGCCTCGCATGCAGCTCGCTGTTCCGAGTAGCCGCCAGTTGCAGACCTGGATTCTCAGCAATCTGTTCTACTTCCTTGCCGTGGCCTATCTCTCGAGTCTTCTGGCGCAGAGTTTGCGCCGCCATAGCGCGGAGCTGGAAGTGAAGCGCGGCGAACTGCAAGACCTGCAGGCATTCAACGAGGACATCATCCACTCCATGCGGGGCGGGCTCCTCACGACCGACGCCGATGGCCGCATTCTTTTGCTGAACCGAACGGGCGAGGAAATTACGGGCGGCCAATTCCGCACGGTCCGGGGCGCGCTCCTGCAGGACCTCTGGCCTTCGTTTTGGCTGCCAGGAGATATGACCGAAGACGGAAAGCTTCCACAGCGCCGCGAAGTGGATTTCCTGACGCCGGATGGGCAACAGCGGTTTATCGGCATATCCGTTTCTCCGCTTCGGACCGGAGAGCGCCGGACGACGGGCTACGTTTTCAATTTTCAGGACCTCACGGATTTGAAGCGTCTTGAGCAGGAAGTGGCGACGAAGGAGCGTATGGCGGCGCTCGGGCGCCTCTCGGCGGCCATCGCGCACGAAATCCGCCAACCGTTGACGGCGATGGCGGGAGCCGTCAAGGAATTGGGCCGACTCGTGCCGCTTCAAGAGGACGAGCAGCACCTGGTCGGCATTGTGAGCCGCGAATCGGAGCGCTTGAATAAGATCATCACGGAGTTTCTGAATTACTCGCGCGAAAAAACCTACGAATTTTCGGAAGAAGACGTCTCGGGAATTTTGGACGAAACGCTGACGCTGCTCGAACGGAATCCGCAGGTCGATGGGAAGTACCGCGTCGAGAGGTCGTTTACAGGCACCGAAGTCCGCGTTCGGGTCGATCGAAACCGAATTAAGCAGGTATTTTGGAATTTATCGGATAACGCCCTGCGCGCCATGCCCGACGGAGGAGTGCTTACAGTATCTCTTGAGGCCGCTCCATTTTGGGTCCGCATCCGATTTCGCGACACGGGGATGGGGCTCGATCCGCGGCAGCGCGCAAAAATATTCGAGCCGTTGCAATCCAATTTCGCCGGTGGCACGGGGCTGGGGCTGGCGATCGTGTACCAAATCGTGCAGGCCCACAGCGGACGCATCAGCGTGTTCTCAGAAAAGGACAAGGGAGCGGAGTTTACGGTGGAGTTGCCTCGCGTCGCCTGACGCGCCGCGGGAGGAAGAAGCCGGGCATGGCGTACATCCTGGTTGTCGATGACGAACGGTCCATCTGCGAATTGTTGGAGATCACTTTTCGCAAGGAAGGACATCGCGTCGAAGTCGCGCTGAATGGAGAATCGGCGCGGCGGCGGCTGGAATCCCGGATTTTCGACATTGTGATCTCCGACATTCGCATGCCAGACACCACGGGCGTCGAGCTTCTCCAATTTTGTAAGGAGATGTCACCCTCGAGCTATTTTTTGCTGATTACCGGCGTTCCCACGGTGGAGACGGCAATTGCCGCCATCAATGCCGGAGCGGACCGCTATGTCATCAAGGACCACGATCTCGTCGATCAATTGCGCCGCGCCGTGCGCCAAGTGGACGAAACCCTTCGCCTTAAGAATGAAGCCGGCTATCTGCGGCGCGAATTGCGGCGCTTGACGGGCCAAGACAACATCATCGGCCACAGCGCAAAGATGCGCGCGATTTTTGACATGATCATGACGGTTGCTCCTCAATCGAGCCGCGTCTTGATCACCGGGGAAACCGGCACGGGAAAGGAACTTGTCGCGCGCGCGATCCATGACAACAGCACGCGGAAGCAGGAGCCATTCGTCACCATCAATTGCGGAGCGTTTCCGGAAACTCTTCTCGAGTCGGAGCTGTTCGGTTACGTCAAGGGCGCGTTTACGGGTGCGAACGAGAACCGGCAGGGATTGTTCCGCTCGGCGAATGGCGGCACGCTCTTCCTCGACGAAATCGGAAATATGGGCCTCCCGATGCAGGTGAAGTTATTTCGTGTGCTTCAAGAGGGAAAGGTGCGGCCGGTCGGTTCGAGCGAGGAGTTCGAGATCGACGTGCGGGTGATCGCGGCGACGAACAAGGATCTGGACAAGGCGATTGCTGCCGGAGAATTCCGCGAAGATTTGTATTACCGGCTGAGCGTCATCCCGATTCAATTGCCTCCTCTGCGCGAGCGAAGGGAAGACATTCCGCTGCTTGCCCGCGCCTTTTTGGAACGATTTCGCAAAACCATGGAAAAGCCGATCGATGGAATCACGCCCGAGGCGATGGATTTGCTCGAAGCTTACGACTGGCCCGGGAACGTGCGCGAGCTCGAAAACACGATGGAGCGTTCGGTCGCGCTCGAAACTGCGGCCATGGTATCGGTGAATGTCCTGCCCGAAAAAATTCAGCACCGAAACGCGCAAGACGGCCAAATTCCGGCGGCGGAAACGAATGGGCACGTCCGGATCCCGGAAGATGGCGTCGATCTCGAAAGGTCCGTTCAAGACATGGAGAGGGCTTATATCCTGGCGGCGCTTGAGACCAGCGACGGGGTCGGGACGCGCGCCGCGGAATTGCTCAAGATGAGCTACCGTTCCTTCCGGCACTACTCCAAAAAGTACAACATCCGCTAAGGTAATCGAGCTGCCTTCAGGCGGTTGGAATGGGGCGCGCGGGTGTGACTGTGTCCGGTTGCGGGCCGGTTCGTTCGCGCAACAGCGAAATCGGATAGGAGACGCCGTAGGCAGCGAGAACCATCATAAGGGGATCCATCGGAAACCGGTACCGCAGCGACGAGTGGGTTAAACAGAAGATGAGTGGAAAGACGAGAAGCACGATCGCGTAGGGAAAGGCCTCCCTGGGGCGCTCTCGATACGCAAATAGCGCCCCGACGAGTGTAAACAGCGACAACAAGAGATTCATCACGATGAATGCTTTCAGATAAAGGGGGCTCGACGACCACTCGTCCGCGGGACTATCCGTGACGGCCAGCCAATTGTTTAGAAACCGGCGAAACATAAAGTGAAGCGTGTCGGCCGGATGCGTCCGAATAAAGGCGAAAGCCTCTCTCTCCTTTTCCTCCATAAAGGCGATTTCGCCCATTTGTTTGTATTTTTCGGCCTCCTCCCGGCTGTCATTCGGATGCAGCCAAGGGGACCACGTGTCCGGAACACTTGGGTTGTTGCCAAGCCACAGTTCCAGTCCGAAATTGGAGCGAAAAACAATGAATTTGCCGAACACGCGATAGTTGCGCACGGTCCAGGGAACGAGACCTAAGGCAAAGACCAAGAGAGTCATCGCTGACAATTTCGCGCACAAGGAGAAATTCCGCCGCGATGGCCAGATCGCCCAGACGACCAAAAACGGAAACAGGGAAAGCAAGGACGGATTGATTAAGACTCCAACGGCCCATAACCCGCCGTAGCCTGCCCACGGCAAAATTGCTTTCGTATCATGCACGGCCAGGGTCGCCCAGAAAATTAAGGCCAGGAATAATGCCGCGAGAGCCGTGTCCCAGATCCAGGTGACGGGAAACACGAGTGAGGTCGGCAAAAAGACCCAGGCCCATGCCGCGCCGACCGCCACAGTGGTTTGGAAGGTTCTCCGCGCGATGCCGTAAATGGGAATCACCGTGAGCGCGGCAAATGCGCAATTGGACGCTTCAATGACCAGCCTGGACGTGTCACTGAAAATCCCCCAAATCTTGAAAATTCCGGCGACGAGGTACGGGTAGATCGGTGTGAACCACGCCGTGGGTCCCGTATCGACCATCCTCAGCGGGGAAGCAAATCCGTGTCCGGCGGCGATGGATCGCGCCACTCGGCCAAGTTCATAGCCGTATGGCAGGAAAGCCTTCACAGGCGTTCGGGACGCGTACCAAATGTAGCAGAGAACGGCCATGCGCGCGGCGAAGGCGAACACGGTGATGAACACCGGATAACTCAGTAGCCGTTTGAGTTGCCGAGCCATAGATATCTGGAAATACCCCACGAGAAAAATCTCAAGACCGCTCGCTCTGCACGTACCAGTCTATGTTTCGCAACCAAAACAAGCAATTGCGTGGTGCCTCTCCCGCCTCGCTGGATTGTCGTTCTAGTTAGCGATCGGCGCGGGAACTGAAACAGTGGAGTTGCTCGTGAACGGGGCCGGAAAAGCGCGGGAGAATGTCCAGTACCGTTTTGATATACATGGAGTTATTGGTCGGAGGACGGCGCGGAATGTCAACTTGTGGCTCTCCGAGCGACAAATTTTGTCGCGATTTAGTCTGCGCAGAGGCAGAGGGGCTAACGCTGGGCGCCCTAGACGAGGCTATTCGACGCGGAAATCCTTCCGAATCAGCCAATTAAACTACTTGGCGTCCTATTTGATTTTTCCATTTTGGATTGGCATGGCGGTTGCACTTTGTAGTGCGATCCCCGGTGCGGGACTAGATGCTGAAACTGACTAACCAGATTTCCCAAGGAGCAAAAAGTGATGCGGAATAAAGAGAAGGGTTTTTCACTGATCGAATTGCTGATCGTGGTCGCGATCATTTTGATCATCGCCGCGATCGCCATCCCGAACCTGCTGCGTTCGAAGATGGCAGCCAACGAAGCCTC
>Ga0335085_10002928_pt1 | contig 30719 bp, 26 predicted proteins | sample Lox_Sample_45_FD_206712 | JGI IMG/M metagenome (GOLD analysis project Ga0335085, IMG submission 206712) | Soil microbial communities from Loxahatchee National Wildlife Refuge, Florida, United States - Lox_Sample_4.5 | ecosystem: Environmental > Terrestrial > Soil > Wetlands | place: USA... | reverse complement strand
GCGCTCGCGCGTGCTCACCGGGTACCGCTCGAGCTCTCGCCGCTGGTGCTGCGGCTGTTCGAGGACGGCGTGCGCCGCTACGGCCCGCGCGAGCACTCCCCCAACATCATCCGCCGGCTCGAGGAGGCCTGCGGCGTACGCGTGCTCGGGACGGGCTTCCCGGCACAGATGGTCGACGAGGAGCCCAAGGCTCCGGGTAGCGAAGTGCTGCCGCGCGCGCGCCGCCCGTGACGGCGCGCCGGAGCAGACGGAAGCGGCTGATCGAGGCGCGCTCGATCGACTACGTGCCGCTCGCCGAGCGCCACGGCAAGGTCTGGCATCTCTGGCCGGTGTGGTTCTCGGGCGATGCGCACCTCGCGACGCTCGCGGTCGGGGTGCTCGGCATCACCCTCGGCGGCAACCTCCTGTGGACGGCGATCGCGGTGCTGCTCGGCAACGCGCTCGGCACGTTCTTCATGGCGTTTCACTCGACCCAGGGGCCGCAGCTCGGGCTGCCGCAGATGATCCAGTCGCGGCCGCAGTTCGGCTACACCGGGGCGCTGCTCGTGTGGGCGGTCGCCCTGGTCGCCTACATCGGCTACAACGCCTTCAACCAGGTGTTGGCCGCGCAGGCGCTGCACCAGCTGACGCCGGCGATCTCGGCCACCTCGGCTGGCGCCATCATCCTCTTCGCGCTGGTCGCGGTGAGCCTCGCCGCGGTCGGCTACGACCAGATCCACCGCGCCCAGCGCGGCTTCGCCTACCTCATGATCGCGGTGCTCACCGTATTCTCGCTCGGCGGCCTCGCGCTGCTGCGTTTCCCGGCGGCGCAATGGGCCGTGGGCGGCTTTCGCGCCGTGCCGTTCCTCGCGCAGACCTTTGCGGCGGCTTCCTACCAGCTGAGCTGGTCGATCTATGTGTCGGACTATTCGCGCTATCTGCCGCGCGACGTCGGCGTGCGGGCGTCGTTCTGGTGGACCTATCTCGGCGCCTTCATCGGCGGCGCGTGGATGATGCTGGTCGGCACCGTGGCCGCGGCGCTGGCGCCGCAGCTGGACGTGGCGGCCGCCATGGAGGGTGCTGCGGACGGGGTCTTCCCGGGCCTCGGCAAGGTGCTGCTCGGCGCTGCGCTCCTCGGCCTGGTCACGATCACCTCGCTCAACTTCTACGGCGCCTCGCTCACGCTGCTCTCGGTCGCCGACACTCTCCGGCCGCTGGAATCGACGGCGGCCAAGCGCCTGGCGAGCCTCGCAGTGGCGCTCATCGCCAGCACCGTGCTGGCGCTCAACTCCTCCGGCAACTTCGTGGCCCGCTTCCAGGACTACCTGTCGCTGCTGCTCTACCTGTTCACGCCCTGGACGGCGATCAACCTGGTCGACTTCTATCTCGTGCGCAAGGGTCATTACTCCATCCGCGAGATCTTCAACTCCCGGGGTATGTACGGCCACTGGAACTGGCGTGGCCTCGCCGCCTACCTCGCCGGCTTCGTCGTGATGATCCCGTTCTTCAGCACCGAGATGTACACCGGCCCGTTGGCGCGCGCGCTCGGCAAGGCCGACGTCGCCATGCTGGTGGGTCTGCCGGTGGCTGCGGCCGTATACCTGCTCGCCTGTCGCTCCATGGATCTCGAGCGCGACCGCCGGCGCGCCGCGGCCGCGGATGTCGGCCTCGACAGCGACGACTGTGCCGGTGCGCCCGGGTAGGTATTCTCAGAACCGCTTCGTGTACTGCAGCGTCGTCGTGAGCGGCGGCAGCGTCGCCTAGTTGCGCGGCGGCGCGGAGGATGGAGCCGCGGGCGCGCTCGCGAGGCGCCGCTGGTACGCCGCGAGCCGCGACTCGAAGGCCGCGGCGTCGGCGCGATTGGCCTCGGTCGGAGCGTTCTCGCGCCACACACCGGCGAATTTCGCGGCGCATTCCCACTGCTGGGTCTGGGCGCACATGTGCGCGAGCGCGTAGGCGAGGCTCGCGTTGCCCGGATGCCGCGCGAGCGCTTGCGTTGCCTGTGGCAGCAGCGCCTGCGCCGCGGCGCGGTCGCGCCGTGCTCCGTAGAGCCCCGCCAGCCCCGCCCAGGAGCGCAGATCCTCCGGGTTGGCGGCGATCGCGGCCTGGTAATAGCGCTGCGCGAAGCCGAGCAGGGTCGCCGCATCCACCGGCAGCGCCGCGTGGCCGCCGCTCACGGCGGCGGCCAGCACCGTCAGGATCGCGGCGCACTCGGCCATGGCATCCGCTGACAGGGTGCCGCCCGACAACCGGTCGACCGCCGCGAAGGACACCGGATAGTTGCCCTCCTCGAGCTGCGCACGGGCCAGCACGCGCAGCGCCCGCTCATTGCCGGGATCCTCGCGGAGCACCGCAGTCGCGAGGCGCAGCGCCTCCGCGCGCCGACCCGACTGCAGGTTGACGAGCGCGAGCGCGGTCTGCACCTCGGGCGGCGTGAGCTTGCGCGGAGGAACCTTGTCCGGGCTCTCGTCGGTGGGGCTCGGCAGGATGAACACGTGCGGCTTGGCGCTGCGGTCGTCGCGCAGCATCCGGTCCAGATCCTCGTAGCTCACCGCGAAGCTCGCGGCGAACGCCGCCTGCTCGCTGCGGCCCGCGTGTATGAGCCCGAGGTACTTGCCGAACTCGCGGCGATAACGACCCTCGAGGAGGATCTCGCGGGTGAGATACCAGCTCTGGGCCGCGTACATCGCGCTGATCGGCCCGGATTGCAGCTGCGGATCCTGCTCCTGCAGGCCGAGGAAGGTGCGCAGCGGAATCAGCGCTCCGCCGTCAACCGTGGCCGCATATCCGGAGGCGACGCCGCCGGTGCGGATGTGGTCGTGGTCGAGATCGGTGGTGGCGAACACCTCCGGGACTCCGAGGCGGTACCAGTACGGGTAGCGTTGCGCCCCGTCGCCGGCGAGCAGGCTCCCGACATAGCCGAAATACACGCCCCAGTACCGGTCGCCTCCCCCGGTGCCGCGGCTGGCGATGACGGTGGCGTCGTAGCCGGAGCTGTTGAAGTTGGAGCTGCCGCTCGATCCCAGTAGCGCGATGATCTCCTCGTCGGGGAGCACGTAGATGTGGGTCGGCAGGCGCGCCTCCCCGCGCAGGCTCAGTATCCGCGTGAGCGCGACCCCGAGCCGGTCCGCGTTGCGCGCCACGCTGCGGGCGTAATCGCTGCTGCCGGCTACGATGACATCGATAGTGCCGTATTGATAAGTCCAGTAGTCGGTCGGTTGCGCCGGACCCGCCGCGAGCAGCGCCGCCGCCAGCATCCCGCCGGCCACGCCCCTCACTTGGCGCGCTCCACCCCGACGCGCAGCGTCTCCAGGGCACGCATCTGCGGGTCCTGAAACGCCGTCGGATGGTCGAGGTAATCGAGCGCCATGCCGAAGGCGTCGTGTCCCCAGAACAGCTCCTGGCCGACGACCAGGGTCGGCACCCCGAACACACCGAGGGAGATCGCCCAGTCGGTGTTGGCGCGCAGCTGCTGCTTGACGGCCGGATCGCTCACCGCGCGCTCGGCATCGCCAATCCCGAGCTCCCGGCCGAGATCGGCGATCACGCGCGGGTCGCTGACGTCCCGGCCGTCGCGGAACACCGCATCGAGAACCGCGCCAACCGCGCGCCGCCCGCTGCCGGCGGCGACAACCAGGCGCAGCGCCGCGAGCGGGTTGAAGGGATGGGCGGGTGGAAAGCGCAGCGGCATGCCGAGCTGCCGTGCGCGCCACAGCACGAAGCGATAGGTGAAGCGGCGCTTGGCGGGAATCTCGGCGGGGCCGAGCTGCCCGAAGTGCGACAGGAGCGCGGCGAGCAGCACGGGGACGAGCCTGAGCTCAGCGTGCGCCGGCAGGCGCTCGAGCTCGCGGAAGCCGAGGTAGGCGAAGGGCGAAACGACATCGAACAGCCAGCAGACGGTGATGCGCTCCGCCGCGGCCATGTCAGGAGACCCGCACCACCCGCTTGCCGAAGTTCTCGCCCTCGAGGAGCCCGATGAGTCCGCGCGGTGCGCTCTCCAGGCCTTCGATCACCTCCTCGCGGTAGCGGACGCGGCCCGCGCGCAGCCACTCGCGCATGTCCCGCACGAAGGCGGGGAACCTCCGGTAATGATCGAAGATGATGAAACCCTGGATGGTGATGCGCCGGCGCAGCACCGTGGACAGCAGCGCCGGCGTGCGGTCGACGCCGGCGGGAGGCTTCGCGAGGTTGTACCAGGCGATGAGCCCGCAGAGGGGCACGCGTGCGCCGACGTTGAGCAGCGGCAGCACGGCGTACAGTACCTCACCCCCTACGCTCTCGAAGTACACGTCGATCCCTTTCGGGCAGGCCGCAGCAAGCCGCTCGCGCAGCTGCGGCTCGCGATGATCGAGGCACGCATCGAAGCCGAGACTCTCGACGGCGTGCGCACACTTGGGTGCGCCGCCGGCGACCCCCACGACGCGGCAGCCCTTCAGCTTCGCGATCTGGCCCACCACCGACCCGACGGCACCGGTCGCCGCCGCGACGACGACCGTCTCGCCCTCCTGGGGGTGGCCGATGTCGAGCAGTCCGACGTAGGCAGTGAGCCCCGGCATGCCGAGCACGCCGAGCGCCCAGGAGGGCCGCTCGAGCGTGGGATCGATCCGCACCAGATCGCGTCCGTCGGACAGGCCGTAGTCCTGCCAGCCGACATTGGCGACCACGAGCTCGCCCACTCGATAGTCGGGATGCTGGGAGGCCTCGACGACGCTCACCGTCTGCGCAGTCATCGGCGCATCGAGTGCGACCGGCGGCGCGTAGGACGGCGCATCGCTCATGCGTCCGCGCATGTAGGGATCGAGCGAGAGGAAACGCGTACGCAGCAGTACCTGGCCCGCCCCGGGCACCGGCACCGCTGCCTCCTCGAGTCGAAAATCCTCCGCCACCGGCGCGCCCTCGGGGCGGCGCGCGAGCACGATGCGGCGGTTGACCGGCGCAGCGCTCACCGCAGGTATTCCAGCCGCACGCCCGGCGGCGCCGCGGCGTCGCGGGCGATGAAGAGGTCGGCGAGCAGCGTCGCGCCGGGCTCGACGCTGTAGGAGCCGAAGTCGCGTACGCCCGCCTCGTAGAGCACGCTGTCGTCGATGAGGAAGCGCCCGGTGCACTCGCGCGCGGGCCGCGAGAGGATCACGTGGGCGGCATCCGCCACGATCTCGGGCTTGCGCGAGCGGCGCATCATCGCCGGCCCGCCGAGCGCGAACTCCACCGCCGCGGTGGCAATGGTGGTGCGCGGCCAGAGGGCGTTACAGGCGATGCCGTCCGCGCGGTACTCCTCGGCCATCCCCAGCATGCACAGCGACATCCCGTACTTCGACAGCGAGTAGGCGAGGTGCGGCGCGAACCAGCGCGGATTCAAGTCGAGCGGCGGCGACAGCGTCAGGACGTGCGGATTGGCGGCGCGCTTGAGGTACGGCACGCAGGCGCGCGTGGTCACGAAGGTGCCGCGGGTGTTGATCTGCTGGATGAGATCGTAGCGGCGCATGTCGATCTGCTCGGTGGCGGCGAGATTGATGGCCGAGGCGTTGTTGACGCAGACGTCGATGCCGCCGAAATGCTCGGCGCAACGGCGCACCGCGGCCACCACGCTCGCCTCGTCACGCACGTCCACGACCAGCGGCAGAGCCTTGCCGCCGGCGCGCTCGATCTCCGCTGCGGCGGTATGGATGGTGCCGGCGAGCTTGGGGTGCGGCTCGGCGGTCTTGGCGGCGACGGCGACGTTGGCGCCATCGCGCGCCGCGCGCAGGGCAATCGCGAGTCCGATCCCGCGGCTCGCGCCCGTGATGAAGAGTGTCTTGCCCTGAAGACTCACGCGGGGGCGCCCCTGAGCTCGATGCGGTTGCCGTCCGGATCTTCGATGTAGATGGAGGGCCCCTCTCCCCCGGCGCCGTAACGCACGGCACTCTCGCCGGCCTCGATCCCGTGCGCCGCGAGGTGCTGGCGCAGTGCCTCCTCCTCGAAAGGCACGATGGCGAGACAGAAGTGCTCGAGGTTCGGTCCGCCGTGCGCCACCCCCGCCGCCCGCCGTCCGAGCGGGCCGTCGGCGGTCACGAGATCGATGAGGCTGCCTCCGGCCCGCAGTTGCGTGAGTCCCAGGCCGGGCTGCTCGCGCTCCACCGTGCAGCCGAGGGTGCCGCGGTAGAACTCGAGCGCGCGCGCTACGTCGCGCACCCGCAGTACGAGGTGATCGATGCCGCTGATGCTGAAAGCGGGTGCCTCCATGCGATCGCGCCGGCGCGCCCTGCCACCCGACTGCCGGCCGTCGGCCGCCGCCAGGAGCAAATCACGCCGGCGCGCCACGCCTTCCTTTACGAGCAGGGCTTGCCGTGATCGGGACGCGCGCCCTGCGCCTTGGCCTGCGCCTCGGTCATGTACGAGCCCTGCTTGGTCTTGCCGTAATAGCGATCTCCCTGGCAGTGGTACACCTTGCTCGCCGTATTCACCCATACCATTCCGGGCCCGCCGCCCGGCGCCGCCGTGCTGGCCGTGGCCGGGGCGGCCGACTTGGCGGCCGGGGCTGCCGGAGCTGCAGCAGCCGCAGCTGCCGGCGCGGCTGCGGGCGCCGCCGCGGTGGCGGAGGCCGCCTTGTTGATGCCGCCGTGACCGCTGCAGGCTCCGCGACCGCCATGCGGCGAGGTCGTGCCGTCCTTGCAGGTCACTGGGCCGCTCGCGGAGCTGGCGCTGGAGGCAGCGGCAGCGGCGGGCGCCGCCGCCGGTGCAGCCGGCGCGGCAGCGGGGGCCGCCGACGCCGACTTGTCGATACCGCCGTGACCGCTGCAGGCTCCGCGGCCGCCGTGCGGCGAGGTCGTGCCGTCCTTGCACATCACGGGTGTGCTCGCCGCGCCGCTCGCAGGAGCGGCGGTCGTCTGCGCGATCGTCGCCGCGGGCATGGCGGCGAGTGCGGCTGCGCACAGCGCGCCGCAGATCAAACCGTTGAGTCTCTTGAGGTTCATGGCTCTCGCTCTCCCCAGTGAATGACGGCTCTTGTCAGGGCCGCGGGCAGAATACCCCAATCCGCCCGCGCTTAGGTACGCTAGCGCCCATGAGGACATGGGCAGCAGGACTCCTGGGTCTCGTCCCGCTGGCGCTCGCCGTGGCCCCGGTTCGCGCCGCCTGGGTCGATCGGACCGAGGCAATCATGGGCACGCGCGTGTACGTGCAGCTTTGGGCCGACGACCCCGAGAAGGGCAACGCGGCGATCACGGCTGTGATGGACGAGATGCGCCGGCTCGACAACCTCATGAGTCACTACAAGCCCGACAGCCAGCTGTCGCAAATCAACCAGGGCGCCGCCGCCGGGCCGGTGCAGGTGGACCCGGAGCTCTTTGACCTCATCAAGCTGTCGACCCACTTCTCGGAGATCACCGAGGGCGCTTTCGACATCACCTACGCGAGCGTCGGCTACCTTTATAACTACCCGCTCCACGTGCGTCCGACCGAGGAGCAGATCAGGACCGCCCTGCCGGCGGTCAACTGGCGCAACCTCGAATTCGACGCCACGCACCATACGATCCGCTTCGGCCGCCCCGGCATGCGCATCGACCTGGGGGGGATCGCCAAGGGCTACGCGGTCGACCGCGGTGTCGCGATCCTCAAGGCGCGCGGCATCCAGCATGCCCTGGTGACCGCCGGTGGCGACAGCCGACTGCTGGGAGATCATCTGGGGCGCCCCTGGCTCGTGTCGATCGCGCATCCCGACGACCCGCATAACCCCGAGAAGGTGGTCACGCGGATTCCGCTGTCGGACGCTGCCGTCTCGACCTCGGGCGACTATGAGCGCTACTTCGACGAGGACGGCGTGCGTTATCACCACATCATCGATCCGCACACCGGGCATCCGGCCAACAAGGTGCGCAGCGCGACCGTTATCGGCCCCACCGCCACGCAGACCGACGGACTGTCGAAGACCGCCTTCGTCCTCGGTCCCGAGAGGGCCCTCGAAATCATCAACCGTCTGCCGGATTTCGACGCGGTGTTCGTGACGCCGACGGGTCGGTTGCTCTACTCGAAGGGCCTGCGGCCGCCCGCGCCGCGTCCGCCCGGCGCTCCGCCGCCAGGCAGCCCGCCCGCCGCCCACTGATCCCGGAGGGACCGGAGGGCGCGCGCTATTGCGCCGGGCCGCGTGCCCCGAGCTTCAGCAGCGCTTCGACCTCTTTTTCCGCGGCCAGCCAGTCTTCGGTCTCGTGACCGGGAGCAAACCCGCGCCGCTCGGCGCGCAGGTACGCCGCTTCCGCGATCATCGAGCGGCGCTCTTCTGCGTTGACGGGTGCGCGTTGCGCCGACGGGGCGGGCGCAGCCCGCGTCCCTTTCGCCTGAGCGCTGCGCGCCCGGGTGTCGGCAGTCGGGGAAATCTCAGCGCTACGACGAGTGGCCATTGGCTCCTCCTTTGCAGTCCCCTCCCCGGGGTTCACTCTGCGGCGCTCTGCGCCACCGCGCAATAGGCGAAAGAACCGATGCCCGTAAGAAAAGTGTCCGCGAGTGTCCGCCGGGTGTCCGCCACCCGTAGGGCGGACACCGGCATCGCAGGCTGAGGCTCAGGCTGCGGAGGTCCCTAATAGCCAGGATTCTCAGTGCATACATACGCTTGGGATCGGCATGCCAGGGCGGCGCGCACGGTGGCATGCGGCGTGCACTTCTGGAGGTCATGAAGCTCGCGCAACTGCGCAGGATCGGAATCCCGGAGAAAACCCCGGAGGCCGCGGGCATGCGCGGCACCGAGGCCCAGGACGCGCCCATCTCCGCGCCCGTTCCACCCTGGTACCGGCAGCGCCTGAAAGTGGCTGCGGCCGCAGCGGCGATCGCGCTGCTCGTCTTCGGCTGGCTGATTCACGCCTGGCTCTCCACCTCCCAGGTGATCTCGCGCGAGCGGCTGCGCATCGCCGAGGTGAACCGCGGGCACTTCGTACGCGACGTCGCCGCCGACGGTACCGTCGTTGCGGCAGTCAGCCCGACCCTGTTCGCGATCGCGCCCGGCACCGTGACCTATGGCGCGCGCGCCGGGGACACGGTCAAGAAAGGTGAGGTGCTCGCGACCCTCGACAGCCCGCAGCTCACCAACGAATTTCAGCGTGAGCAGGCCACCCTCGACAGCCTCGATGCGGCCCTCGCGCATCAGCAGATCGAGATCCGCCGTCAGATTCTCACCAGCAAACAGCAGGCCGATCTTGCCGAGGTCACGATCAAGGCGGCCGAGCGCGAGCTCAAGCGCTCGCAATGGGCCTGGGACCAGCGGGCCATCAGCGAGCGCGACTACAAGCGCGCCATCGACGATGTCTCGACCGCCCGGCTCAACTTCGATCACGCGCGCGAGACGGCGGACCTCGAGCGCGACAGCCTCGCGCTCGACCTGCGCACCAAGCGCCTCGAGCGCGACCGCCAGGCGCTCACCGTCGCCTCGCTCAGGCAGCGCGTCGCCGAGCTCAATGTGCGCTCGCCGGTCGATGGCATGGTGGCGAATCTCGCCCAACCACAGAAGAGCCTGGTGCCGGTCAATGCGCCGCTCCTCACCGTGGTCGACCTGTCGGCGTTCGAGATCGAGTTCCAGGTCGCCGAGAGCTACGCCGGCGCCATCAAGCCCGGCATGCGTGCCGACATCACGATCGAGGGGCGCACCGTTCCCGGCACCGTGACGGCGATCTCCCCCGAAGTGCGTCAGAGCCAGGTCACCGGACGCGTCAAGTTCGATGGCGGCCAACCGCCGAACCTGCGGCAGAACGAGCGCACTGCGGTGCGCATCGTGCTCGATGAGCGCGACAACGTGCTCAAGTTCGAGCGCGGCTCTTTCATCGACGAGACGGCTCGCAGCGTCTACGTCGTGCGCGGTGGGCATGCCGTGCGGGTGCCGGTGACGCTCGGCGCCGCCTCGGTCGGCGAGATCGAGGTGGTGAGCGGTCTCGCCGCAGGCGATCAGGTCGTGATCTCCGACATGCGCGATGCCAACCAGGCGGCCGAAGTGGCCATCTCACGTTGAAGCCCTTACGAGGATAAGACGATGCTCAAGATGCAGGACATCAGCAAGATCTACCGCACCGACCTCATCGAGACCTACGCCCTGCGCAGCTTCTCGCTCGAGGTATCCGCCGGCGAGTTCGTCGCGGTCACCGGACCCTCGGGGTCCGGGAAGACGACCTTCCTCAATGTCGCAGGCCTGCTCGAGGAATTCGACTCCGGCAGCTACCAGCTCGACGGCAACAACGTGCGCGCGCTCTCGGACGATGCGCGCTCGCGGCTGCGCAACCAGCGCATCGGCTTCATCTTCCAGAGCTTCAACCTGATCCCGGACCTGAACGTCCAGGACAACGTCGAGGTGCCGTTGCGCTACCGCGGCCTCACCGCCGCCGACCGCCGCGAGCGCATCGCGAGCGCGCTCGAGCTGGTGGGGCTCGCCTCGCGTGCCCGGCACATGCCCTCGCAGCTGTCCGGTGGCCAGCAGCAGCGCGTCGCCATCGCGCGCGCCATTGCCGGCGACCCGGCGTTCCTGCTGGCGGACGAGCCCACCGGCAACCTCGACTCCCTCATGGCACGCCAGGTGATGGACCTTCTCGAGCAGATCAACGAGATGGGCACCACCATCCTGCTGGTCACCCATGACCCCGAACTCGCCCGGCGCGCTCAGCGCAACGTGCACCTGATCGACGGCCAGATCTCGGATTTCCGCGCCTATGAGCCGCGCCCGACCGCAGGCGGGGCGCAGGACCGGACCGGGGCAGCGGTCGCCTGAAGGAAGGAGTCCCCATGCTCGGCTACTACGTGCGTCTCGCGCTCAAGAGCTTCGGCCGCAACCCCGGTCTCACCGCGCTCATGGTGCTCGCCATCGCGCTCGGCATCGCGGTGTGCATCATGACCCTCACGGTCTACCACGCGATGTCTGGGAACCCGATCTGGTGGAAGAACGACCGCCTGTACGCCGTCATGATGGACAACTGGGATCCGCTGCGCGGCTACCGCCAGAGCGTCAAGGGACCGCCGGTCGAGATGACCTACAAGGACACGCAATACCTGATGCACTCCACCATTCCGGAGCGCAAGGTGGTGATGTACGCCACCAACGGCGTCATCGGCGCGGGCGCTGCGCCGGCGAAGAACGTCAATACCCGGGTGACGAGCGCGGACTTCTTCGCCATGTTCGAGGTCCCCTTCCTCTACGGTCAGGGCTGGAGCGCCACCGCCGACGATCCGGCGCAGCCGGTGATCGTGCTGTCGCGCGAGGAGAATCAGAAACTCTTCGGCGGCGTCAACAGCGTCGGCCGGACCGTTCGCTGGGACGATCGCGAATTCCGCGTCGTCGGCGTACTGGATGAGTGGTTCCCACGGCCGCGCTACTTCGACCTGAATGGCGGCAGCTTCGGCGAGCCCGACGACGTTTATATTCCCTTCGGCTGGGGACCGCAGCTCGAGCTCCTCAACTCCGAGGAGACCGACTGCTGGGGAGCCGAGAAGCTCGACACCTTCAAGGACTTCATGGCGTCCGAGTGCGTGTGGCTGCAGATGTGGGTGGAGCTGCCCGACGCCGCGAGCCGCGAGCGCATGCAATCGCTCCTCGACGGCTACTGGGCCGAGCAACACAGGATGGGCCGTTTCCAGCGGCCGCGTGACAACCGCCTGGTCAACGTTGCCGACTGGCTGAAGTTCAACCGGGTCGTGGATACCGACAACAAGGTGTTGGTCGGACTCGCGTTCGCTTTCCTCGTCGTGTGTCTGATCAACACGGTCGGACTGCTGCTCGCCAAGTTCCTGAACGGAGCCGTCGTCACCGGCGTGCGCCGTGCGCTCGGCGCGAGCCGCCGGCAGATCTTCGCCCAGCACCTGGTCGAGGTCGGTGCCCTGGCGGCGCTCGGCGCGCTGCTCGGGCTCGCCCTGGCCGCGCTCGGTCTCGCCGCCGTGCATCATATGTATGCGGCCGCCCACAACTTTGTACGCGGCGGCTACCAGGAGCTGATGCATTTCGACACGGTCGGCGTTCTCTGGGCGGTGATCCTCGCCTGCATGGCGACGCTCGCCGCCGGCATCTACCCGGCCTGGCGCGTCGGCCGGCTGCCGCCCGCCGTGTATCTCAAGAGCCAGTGAGGGAGCGACCATGAGCCTCGAAGTACGTCCGATTCTGTCCGCACTGCTGCGCAACCGGACCGGCGCGGTGCTGGTCGCGGTGCAGATCGCCATCGCGCTCGCCGTGCTGGTGAATGCACTCTACATCGTGGTGCAACGCGCGGAGAAGATCCGCCGCCCCACCGGCATCGACGTCGACAACATCATCGTGGTGAGCAGCAAGGGCTTCACCAAACGCTACCAGCCGGTGGCCTCCATGCAGGAAGACCTGACGTACCTGCGCGGGCTCCCGGGGGTGGTCGCGGCTACCGTGACCAACTCCCCGCCGCTCTCCGACGGCGGCAACAACGAGCCGCTGGTGGTGCGGCCCGAGGAACACCGCACTGACAATTACAACCAGATCGAGGTCGACGAGCAGGGGCTCGATGCGCTCGGCCTGCACCTGACCGCCGGCCGCAATTTCCGCCACGACGAGATCACCCCGCCACTCAGCACGACGGATGCCTCACGCTTCGTGCCCTCGATCATCATCGGCCGCGAGCTCGGCGAGCGATTGTTCCCGCACGAAAATCCGCTCGGCAAGCAGGTTTACGACTCACTCAACCAGGTCGCGACCATCATCGGCATCGTCGACCCGGTTATGGGTAACTTCCCCTCCAACGACCACCCCGGCTGGGTGTACTTCGCGCCGCGCCTGGCGTACGGCTTCGGGGGTCCGATCAACTATCTGGTACGTACGCAGCCCGGCCGGCGCACTGCGCTCATGTCAGAGGTCGAGGCTCATATGTCCAAGTCGAACCCGGACCGCGTGCTCGGCTCGGTGCGCACGCTCAACTTTTACCGTGATCTCACTTATCTGTCCGACCGCGCCATGGAGATCTACCTCGCCACGGTGACCACGCTGCTGATCGCCGTGACCTGCCTCGGAATCTTCGCGCTGGCCACCTTCAACGTGAGCACGCGCACCAAGCAGATCGGCACACGCCGCGCCGTCGGCGCACGCCGGCGCGACATCGTGCGCTATTTCCTGGTCGAGAACGGCCTCATTACCAGCGCCGGAGTGATCGCCGGCTGCGCGCTGGCGCTCGGCGCCGGCTATTGGCTGTCGCTCGCATACTCGCTGCCGCGCCTGAACCTCTACTACCTGGTGGGCGGGGTGCTGGCGCTGTGGGGCATCGGACAGCTGGCGGCATGGCAGCCCGCCCGGCGCGCGGCGGCCGTGTCTCCCTCGGTGGCCACCCGCACCGTATAGAGACGTCGGGCGCGGTGTTAGCATCGCGGCCATGAGCGCAGGTCCACAGGGCTCGCTCGATGCGAGCCTGGCCCACCGCACGATCCTCGTCATCGACGACAGCGAGGCGGTGCGCACCGCCTTCGAGGTGCTGCTGTCGCTGCACGGGGCGCGGGTGCTGGCGGCCGGCAGCCCGGCGGCCGGCCTCGCACAGCTCGCGCGCGCGCCGGTCGACCTCGTGATCCAGGACATGAACTTCCAGCGCGAGGCCACCAGCGGCGCGGAAGGCATCGCGCTGTTCCGCGAGATCCGCGCGGCCAAGCCCGACGTCCCGATCGTGCTGCTCACGGCCTGGACGCACCTCGAGACTGCCGTCGAGCTGGTGCGGGCCGGCGCCGCCGACTATGTCGCCAAGCCCTGGGACGACGCACGCCTGCTCACCAGCGTGCGTAACCTCCTCGACCTCGCCAGCGCGCGCGCCGAAGCCGAGGCGCTGCGGGCGCGGGAGCGAGAGGCGCGCGCGAGCCTGGCGGCGCGCTTCGACCTCAAGGGCGTGGTCTACGAGAGCGAGGCTATGCACATCCTGGTCAGTATGGCGACCCAGGTGGCGCACGCCGATGTGCCGGTGCTCATCACCGGTCCGAACGGCGTCGGCAAGGAGGTGCTGGCCGACATCGTGCAGGCCAATTCCGACCGGGCCGCGCAGCCTTACCTCAAGGTGAATCTCGGGGCGCTGCCGAACGAGCTCATCGAGGCGGAGCTGTTCGGCACGGAGGCGGGTGCCTTCACCGGTGCCCGCGCGCGCACCGGCCGCTTCGAGGCCGCCGACGGCGGTACGCTGTTCCTCGATGAGCTCTCGACCCTCTCGGGCAGCGGGCAGGCGAAGCTGCTGCGCGTGCTGCAGACCGGAGAATTCGAGCGCCTCGGCGCCAACACCACCCGCCGCACGCGGGTGCGCGTCATCGCCGCCACCAACACCAACCTTCGCCAGGCGATTCGCGCCGGGACCTTCCGCGAGGACCTCTTTTACCGCCTGAGCGTCATCGAGCTCGAGGTGCCGCCGCTCGCCGAGCGGCCCGAGGACATCCTGCCGCTCGCGCGCAGCTTCCTCGAGGCGGGGTTCGAGCTCACTCCCGAGGCGGGCGCGGCGCTCATGCGCCACTCCTGGCCGGGTAACGTGCGCGAGCTGCAGAACGTCATGCGGCGCGCCTGTCTGCTCGCCGGCGGGCGCTCGATCGGACCCGGCTCGCTCAGCCTGCCGACGGCGGTGGCCGCCGTGGCCGAGCACGAGCCCGACCGCGCGGCCGTCGAAGCCGCTCTCGGGCGTGCCCGGGGCGTGATCGCCCAGGCCGCGCGTGACCTTGGGCTGTCGCGTCAGGCACTCTACCGGCGCATGGAGAAGCTCGGCCTGAAAACGGACGCCGCCCGGCCCTCCCCGGGGAACTGATGCTGCGCTGGTCGCTCGCCGGGCGTCTCGCGGGCGCTCTGGCACTCAGCGCGGCGCTGGCGGCGGCTGTCACGGCGCTCGCCGTGCGCTGGTTGCCGGCACCCGCGGCGGCGGCGGCGGGAGTCGCGGCCGCGCTGCCCATCGCGCTCTGGCTCGCGCGGCAGGTGCCGCGCCGCTGGGTGCGGGTGCTGCAGGCGCTGCACGACGGCATCGTGAGCCTCAAGGATCGCGACTTCAGCGTGAGTGTGGGCGCGGTCGACGACGCCGAGCTCAGCCCGCTGGTCGGCGCCTACAATTCCCTCGGCGAGGTGCTGCGCCGCGAGCGGCTCGACCTCTATCAGCGCGAGCTGCTGCTCGATACCGTGATCCAGACCACGCCGCTCGCGATGCTGCTCGCCGAGGCAGGCGGGCGCATCGTCTACAGCAACGTCGCCGCCCGGCAGCTGCTGCACTCGGGGCGCAAGCTCGAGGGCCTCATGCTCGAGGCGGTGCTGGCCGAGGCGCCCGCGGCGCTCGCCGCGGCCGTGGGCGCCGGCGACGATACACTCTTCACGATGGACATCGGCGGGGAGCCGCAGGTCTATCACCTCGCGCAGCGCAGCTTCGTGCTGAACGCACGCCCGCACCGCCTGGTGCTGCTGAAGCAGCTGACACGCGAGCTGGCCGCGCAGGAGGTCGCCATCTGGAAGAAGGTGATCCGGGTCATCGCGCACGAGCTCAACAACTCGCTCGCTCCCATCAGCTCGCTGGCGCACTCGGGGCAGCTGCTGGCAGGCGAAGCGGCGGACGCGCGCCTGATGCGCGTGTTCGACACCATCGGCGAGCGCGCCGCGCATCTGGCGACCTTCATCGAGGGCTACGCCCGCTTCGCCAAGCTTCCGCGGCCGCGACCCGAGCCGGTGAGCTGGGCGCCGTTCCTCGCACGTCTCGAGGGCACAACGCCCTTCCGGGTCGAGGGATCACTTCCGGGCGAGCCGGGAAGCTTCGACTCGCGCCAGCTCGAGCAGGTGATGATCAACCTCCTGAAGAACGCCGCCGAATCCGGCTCGTCGCCCGCGGAGATCACGGTCAGCGTTCACAGCTCCGCGCCCGGCTTTCGCATCGAGGTCGCCGACCGCGGTACCGGCCTGAGCGAGAGCACGCTGCGCGATGCCCTGCTGCCCTTCTACTCGACCAAGCCCGCGGGCACCGGCCTCGGACTCACGCTTTGCCGCGAGATCGTCGAGGCGCACGGCGGACGGTTGAGCCTTGCGAACCGCGCCGACGGCGGCGCCCGGGTGACGGTCTGGCTGCCGTGAGCTTGAGCCCCTCGAGGTAGCGGCGAAATTTCGCGCCGAGCTCCTCGTGTCCGAGGGCGTACTCGACGGTGGCCTGGAGATATCCGAGCTTGCTGCCGCAGTCGTAGCGCTTGCCGCTGAAGCGGTAGGCGTACACCGCCTCCTCGCGCATCAGTGCGGCGATGCCGTCGGTGAGCTGGATCTCCCCGCCCGCTCCCTGGCTGAGCTTCTCCAGGTGCTCGAAGATCGCCGGCGCGAGCACGTAGCGGCCGACGACCGCCAGATTCGAGGGGGCGTCGGCGGGCTTGGGCTTCTCGACGATGCTGCGCACGCGGCTGGTCGCCGCCTTGTCGCCCTCGACGGCGACGATGCCGTACTTCTCCGTGTCGCGACGCGCCACGGCCTCGACGGCGAGCACGCTGGCGCGCTTTGCCTCGTAGACGCGCGCCATCTGCGCGAGGCACGCCACATCGCTCCTGATGAGGTCGTCCGCCAGGTGCACGAAGAAGGGCTCGGCCCCGACCGCCGGCTGCGCGCACAGCACCGCGTGGCCGAGGCCGAGTGGCGCGGGCTGACGGATGTAGATGCAGGAGGCATAGGACGGCAGCACGCTGCGCAACTGCTTCAGCAGGTCGCTCTTGCCCTGGCTCTGCAGCATGTGCTCGAGCTCGGCGTCGGAGTCGAAATGATCCTCGATGGCGCGCTTCGAGGCGCCGGTCACGAACACCAGCCGGCGCGCGCCGGCGGCGAGCGCTTCCTCCACCGCGTACTGGATCAGCGGCTTGTCCACCACCGGCAGCATCTCCTTGGGGCTCGCCTTGGTCGCGGGCAGAAAGCGTGTGCCGCGGCCGGCCACCGGGAATACGGCCGTGCGGATCGCCGGCCTCGAGACGCTCATCGGGAATCTCTCCTTATGAAGAGCGCGCGCTCTGATCGGCGCGCTCCGCCCATTTGAATACCGCGGGCCGCAGGCTGTCCCACGCGCGGCACTTCGGACAGTGCCAGTACCACCCGACGCTGTTGAGTCCGCAGTCCTCGCACTGATAGCGCCCGCCGGCATCGCCAATGCGCGTCAGCAGGACGCTGAACGAGGTGGCGTCCGCGACCGACTGCACGCCGGGGCCGAGCTCGGCGGCGATACCCGGCAGGCGCGCCACGTCGCCGGCCGGCACCGCAGTCGCCAGCAGCCACGCGAGCTGGCGCGGAGTCACACGGCCGCTCTGGCGTAGACGCCGGCCGAGCTCCTGCAGGACGTCGCTGCCGCCGGTGACGCTGGCGATGCGCAGCACGGGCGGGATGATCTCGAGGGCGAGTCCCGGCGACATCTCCAGCGCCTGCAGATACAGCACCAGCGCCCCGTCGGCATCGCCCTCGCCCTCGGCGATGCGCGCGGTGAGGATGTCCGCGCGCGGCAGCTCCGGCTGGTGGGTGCGCGCCTGGCGCAACAGCGTGCGCGCGCGCTCGCGATCGCCCTGCAGCAGGGCATGCTCGGCGAGCTCGCACAGGTAGTGCGCCGCCACCCGCCGCCGCTCGAGCTGCACGCTCGCCGGCAGCGCATGGAAGATCTTGAGCGCCTTGGCCCAGTCGCCCTGCGACTCGTAGATGCGAACCAGGTGATCGAGCGCCGCATTGCGGTACTCGCGCGAGGCTGCCAACTCCTCGAGCACCTGCTCGGCGCGATCCATCAGGCCCGCGGACAGGTAGTCGAGCGCCAGCGCGAATGCCGCCTTGTCGCTCACGCCGCCGGAGCCGTGCTCGCGCAGCCGCGAGTGGATGGCGATGGCGCGCTCTACTTCCCCGCGGCGGCGGAACAGGCTCCCGAGAGCGAACTGGATCTCCGCGGCATCGCCGTCGGCTTCGGCCATGCGCGCGAAGATCTCGGCTGCATGGTCGAAGCGGTCGTTGATCAGGTGCTCGAGACCGACGTAGTAATCGCGCGGCAGCCGCACGGTGCGGGCGGCACCGTTACGGCGCCCGAGAAAGTAGGTGGCGAGACCCACCAGGACGAAGGCCAGCGCCAGAAATACCGGAGGGAGCTCAAACACGCGCTGACGATAACAGGTCCGCGCCGCGAGGCATAACCGCCGCTTCCCGCGGGTGGGTCAGTCGCGGATCGGCCGGTCGGCGCCGTCGTTGACGCGCTCGCGCAGATCCTTGCCGGGCTTGAAGTGCGGCACGTGCTTGCCCGACAGCGCCACCGCCTCGCCGGTCTTGGGATTGCGCCCCTGACGCGGCGGGCGGAAGTGCAGCGAGAAACTGCCGAAGCCCCGGATCTCGATGCGCTCTCCCTGCGAGAGCGCATCGCTCATGATCTCGAGGATCTGCTTCAGCGCCAGCTCGACGTCCTTGGCCGGCAGGTGCTTCTGCTTGGCGGTGATGATCTCGATGAGCTCGGACTTCGTCATGGCGCTTCAGCCGCCGCGCTCGCCGCCCGAGCCGATGTGCTCCTTCAGCAGGTCGCCGAGGCTGGTGCCGCTCGGGGCGGTCTCGGAGCGGTAGCTCTGCACCGCCTCGGCCTCGTCGTGCGCCTCTTTCGCCTTGATCGACAGCGAGATGGTGCGCGACTTGCGGTCGACGCCGGTGAATTTGGCCTCGATCTCGTCGCCTACCTTGAGAACCGCGCGCGCATCCTCGACGCGGTCGCGGCCGAGCTCGGAGGCGCGCAGCTGTCCCTCGATGCCGTTGCCCAGGTCGATGATCGCGCCCCGGGCGTCGACTTCCTTCACGACGCCCCTGACGATCGTGCCCTTGGGGTTGTCGGCGATATAGGCCGAGAACGGATCCTTGGCGAGCTGCTTGATGCCGAGCGAGATGCGCTCGCGCTCCGGATCGATCGACAGCACCATGGCCTCGATCTGCTGACCCTTCTGGTAGTTGCGCACCGCCTCCTCGCCCGGCTGGTCCCAGGAGATGTCCGAGAGGTGCACCAGCCCGTCGATGTTGCCCGGCAGCCCGATGAAGATGCCGAAGTCGGTGATCGACTTGATCTGGCCGGCCACCTTGTCGCCGCGGTTGTAGTTCTCGGCGAATTCCTTCCACGGATTGGCCTGGCACTGCTTGAGCCCGAGCGATATGCGGCGGCGCTCCTCGTCGACGTCGAGCACCATGACCTCGACTTCCTGGCCGCTGTGCACCACCTTGGCCGGATTGACGTTCTTGTTGGTCCAGTCCATCTCGGACACGTGCACCAGGCCCTCGACGCCGTCCTCGATCTCGACGAACGCGCCGTAGTCGGCGATGTTGGTGACCTTGCCGAACACCCGGGTGCCCGGCGGATAGCGCCGCGCGATGTTCTCCCAGGGATCAGCGCCGAGCTGCTTCAAGCCGAGGCTGACCCGCGAGCGCTCGCGGTCGAACTTCAGGATCCGCACCTCGAGCTCATCACCCACCTTGACCACTTCGGAGGGGTGCTTGACGCGCTTCCAGGCCATGTCGGTGATGTGCAGCAGGCCGTCGATGCCGCCGAGGTCGACGAACGCGCCGTAGTCGGTCAGGTTCTTGACCGTACCGCGCACCACCGAGCCTTCCTGCAGGTTGTCGAGCAGCGCCGAGCGCTCCGCCGAGAACTCCTGCTCGACGACCGCGCGGCGCGACACCACCACGTTATTGCGCTTCTGGTCGAGCTTGATGACCTTGAACTCGAGCGGCTTGCCCTCGAGGTACGAGGTATCGCGCACCGGGCGCACGTCGACCAGCGACCCGGGCAGAAACGCGCGAACGTTCTCGATCTCGACCGTGAAGCCGCCCTTGACGCGGCCGGTGATGACGCCGGTCACGATCTCGGACTTGTTGAACGCCTCCTCGAGCCGCGTCCAGGTGCGGGCGCGCTTGGCCTTCTCCCGCGACAGGCGGGTCTCGCCGGTTCCGTCCTCGACCGAGTCGAGGGCCACCTCCACCTCGTCGCCGGCCTTGACCTCGACCTCACCGCGCTCGTTCTTGAACTGCTCGAGCGGGATGACGGCCTCGGACTTGAGGCCCACGTTGACGATGACTACGTCGGGGGTGACATCCACCACGAGCCCGGTGAGGAGCATGCCGGGGCGGATGCGTTGATTGGCTAGACTTTGCTCGAAGAGCTGGGCAAAACTTTCTGACATACCTTCACTTTGCACGCTATGCGTGCCGACTCTGGACCCCATCCTCGAGGGCCAGGAAAACGTAACAGGCGTCCGCGTCCTGCAGACACCAACCTCACATAACCTTCCTGCGGTTGACCCCGAAGGCCGGTGGCCCTTATGGCCACAGGCGACGAGCGGCCCCCAGTTCCAGCACCCTTGCGACGACCGCCTCTATGTCGAGACCGGTCGAGTCGATGACGCAGGCATCGGGCGCCGGGCGCAACGGGGCGACCTGACGGGTCTGATCCCTCAAGTCCCGCTCGGCTATCTCGCGCGAAAGGGCGGGAAGGCTAACATCGGATCCCTTGTCTTTCAACTGCTTATAGCGCCGGAGGGCCCGCTCCTCGGCGGTGGCCGTGAGGAATATCTTGAGGACCGCCCCAGGGAATACCGTCGTGCCCATATCCCGGCCGTCGGCCACGAGTCCGGGGGGTTGCGCAAAGGCCCTTTGACGCTCGAGGAGCGCCGCCCGGACCGCCGGCCAGGCCGCGACGCGCGAGGCCCCGGCGCCCGCGGTCTCCGACCGGATCATGCAGCTCACGTCGCGGCCGTCGAGCTCGAGCCGCTCCTGCCCGTCGGGCCCGGAGCCGAACGTGACCTGCATGGTCCGGGCCACCTCGGCGTGGCGCGCAGCATCATCGGGCGCGAGCCCGGCGCTCGCGCCGGCCAGCGCCACCAGGCGGTAGAGCGCACCGCTGTCGAGCAGATGCCAGCCGGCGTAGCGCGCGACCGCGCGGCTGATCGTGCCTTTGCCCGAGCCGCTCGGGCCATCGATGGTGACGACGGGACAGGTGGGGGAAGCGGACATCCTTCGGGGAGCGTGGGGTCAGAGCCCCTCGATGCGCAAGCCCGCCGCGCGCGCCGTATCCACGAAGCCCGGGAAGGAGGTGGCGACGTTCGCCACGTCGAGGATCTCGATCGGCGCCGAAGCGCGCAGCGCCGCGACCGCGAACGCCATCGCGATGCGGTGATCGCCGCGGCTGTCGATCGTGCCTCCGGTGAGCCCTTCGGCGCCGCGGATCCAGAGCCCGTCGGGGAGCAGCTGATTCTCGACGCCGAGCACGGTCAATCCGGCCGCCATGGCCGCCAGCCGGTCGCTCTCCTTGACGCGCAGCTCGAGCGCGCCGCGGACCAGCGTCTCGCCGGTCGCGCACGCCGCGGCCACGAAGAACGCCGGAAACTCATCGATGGAGAGCGGCACCTCGGCCTCGGGTACCGTGATCCCGTGCAGCTGACTCGAGCGGATCTCGAGGTCCGCGACCGGCTCGGCGCCGGGCTCGCCGCCTGCGGCACGGGGGTGCACGCGGATATCGGCCCCCATGCGGCGCAGCAGCTCGAGGAGCCCGATGCGGGTCGGATTCACGCCTATGTTGGTGAGGACGAGGCCGGGGCTCCCGGCGAGGCAGGCGGCCACGATCAGGAACGCCGCCGAGGAAAAGTCCGCGGGCACGGCCACTGCGGTGGCCTTAAGGGTCTGCCCTCCCGTGAGAGCGATACTCCTTCCCTCGCGCTCGAGCTCGACGCCGAAGGCGGCGAGCATGCGCTCGGTGTGATCGCGCGACGGGGCGGGCTCGGTGAGGTGGGTGCGTCCGGCCGCCGCAAGGCCGGCGAGCAGCACCGCGGATTTCACCTGCGCGCTCGCGACCGGCAGGGTGTAGTGAATGGCGCGCAGGTGTGGTGTGCCGCGGATCTCGACCGGCGGGCGTCCGTCGTGGGTGCGGATCTGCGCTCCCATCATCGCGAGCGGCACCACCACGCGCTGCATCGGCCGCCGCATCAGCGACTCGTCCCCGACGAGCGTCGAGTTGAACCTCTGCGGCGCGAGCAGCCCGGTAAAGAGGCGCATCGCCGTGCCGGCGTTGCCCATGTCGAGCGGCGCCGACGGCGCCGTGAGCCCGCGCGGGCCGACACCGTGCACCAGCACCTCGGTCTCGCGCGGCCACTCCATGCCGACGCCGAGCTCACCCAGGGCGCGCGCGGTCGACAGACAATCCTCGCCGGCGAGGAAACCCGTGATGCGGGTGTCGCCTGCGGCGATCGCGCCGAGCATGAGGGCGCGGTGCGAGATCGACTTGTCGCCGGGTACGGTGAGCTCTCCGGCGATGCGTCCCCCGGGCAGCACACGATAACGAGCCGGCGCGCCGGCAGCGGCGTCACCGCTCACTGCACCGCCCGCGGGTAGGAGCCGAGCACGCGAAAGAGCGAGGCACGCTTCTTCAGCGCCGTGAGCGCCTTCTTCACGTGCTGCTCGTCCGCGTGGCCCTCGAAGTCGATGAAGAAGACGTAGTCCCACTTGCGCCGGTGCGAGGGGCGCGACTCGATGCGCGTCAGGCTCACCCGGTGCCGGGCGAGCGGCTCGAGCAGCCGATAGAGCGCCCCCGGCGCATCGGTGTGCCCGACGGACACGAGGAGCGTGGTGCGGTCGGCGCCGCTCGGCGCGAAGAGCTTGCGCCCGAGGACCAGGAAGCGCGTGGTGTTGTCGGCGCGGTCCTCGATCTCGGCGGCCAGGATCCTGAGCCCGTACACCTCGGCCGCGGTCTCCCCGGCGATGGCCGCGCTCCCCTTCTCATCGCGCGCACGCCGCGCTCCCTCGGCGTTACTCGACACCGGCACCTGCTCGATCCCGGGCAGGTGCTCCTCGAGCCAGACGCGGCACTGGGCCAGCGATTGCGGGTGCGAGCACACCCGCACGATGCGCGAGAGCTCGCTCATCGCGCCCATCAGGTGATGGCGGATGCGCAACTCCACCTCGCCGCAGATCTTGAGCGGCGAGGTCAGGAAGCGGTCGAGCGTATGGTTGATCGTGCCCTCGGTCGAGTTCTCGATCGGCACCACGCCGAAATCGGCGTTCGCCGCCTCGACCTCGTGAAACACCTCATCGATCGAAGCCAGCGGGAGCGCGCGCACCGAGTGCCCGAAATGGTTGAGCACGGCCTGCTGGGTGAAGGTGCCCTCGGGACCCAGGAACGCCACCTTGAGCGGCTCCTGCTGCGCGAGGCAGGCCGACATGATCTCGCGAAAGAGGCGCAGCACCTCCTCGTCGCGCAGCGGTCCCTCGTTGCGCTCGCGCGCCGCGCGCAGCACCTGCGCCTCGCGCTCCGGGCGGTAGAAGTCGACGGTGCGCCCCGTGGCGCCGCTCTTGGAGATGCCGACCTGCTGCGCGAGCCGGGCGCGCTCGTTGATGAGGCGCTGGATCTCGACGTCGACCGCATCGATCCGGCCGCGCATCTCCTCCAGATCGGGACGCGGCGGCGGCGCTGCTGCGCGCGCCGGCGCCGTCCGGGCGGCCCGCCTGGCGCGCGGCTTCCTCATACGATGCGCGCCGACAGCACGCCGTCGATGCTGCGCAGCTCCCCGAGGAGCTCCTCCCCCAGGGCGCCGTCCGCGTCGATCAGCGTGTAGGCGTACTCGCCGCGCGACTTGTTGAGGAGGTCGGCGATGTTGATACGGTGCACCGCGAGCGCAGTCGAGATCTGGCCCACCATGTTCGGCACGTTGCGGTTGGCGATCGCGAGGCGCGTCGTGTTCGGCAGCCGCGGCAGCACCGCCTCCGGATAGTTGACGCTGTTTCTCACGTTGCCGTTTTCGAGGAACTCGCGCAACTGGTCCGCCGCCATGACGGCGCAGTTCTCCTCCGCCTCGGCCGTCGAGGCGCCGAGGTGCGGCAGGGTGATGACCTTGGCGTGCTCCTTGAGCGCGTTGTTGGGGAAGTCGCACACATAGCCGCGCAACTGCCCCGCGTCGAGCGCGGCGATCACCGCCGCATCGTCGACGATGCCGGCGCGCGCGAAGTTGAGCAGCATCCCGCCCGGCTTCATGAGCGCCAGGCGCTTCGCGTTCACCAGCCCCCTGGTAGCCTCGTTGAGAGGCACGTGCACCGTGATCGCCTCGGCGCGCGCGAACAGGTCCTCGAGCGACAGCGCCTGCTCGACGCTTGCCGACAGCTGCCAGGCGCGCTGCACGGTGATCTGCGGATCGTAGCCGAGGACCTTCATGCCGAGGGCGAGCGCGGAATTGCATACCTCGACGCCGATCGCCCCGAGGCCGACGACACCGAGCGTACGCCCGGGGAGCTCCAAGCCGACGAACTGCTTCTTGCCCCGCTCGACTTCCCGCTCGATCGCCTCGTCGTCCCCCCTGAGGGCCCGGGTGAACAGCCAGGCCGGACCGAGATTGCGTGCGGCGAGCAGCAGGCCCGCCAGTACCAGTTCCTTGACCGCATTGGCGTTGGCCCCCGGGGAGTTGAACACCGGGACGCCCCGCCGGCTCATCTCGTCCACGGGGATGTTGTTGACCCCCGCCCCGGCACGGCCGATGGCGCGCACGCTGGGCGGAACCGCCGCGGCAGTGAGCTCGGCCGAGCGCAGCAGGATCGCGTCCGGCTCGGCAACGTCGGGCCCGACCGCGTACAGCCCGGACGGCAGCCGCTCGAGGCCGCGCGGGCTGATCTGGTTCAGGGTGAGGATGCGGTAGGTCACGAGGCGTGCACTCAGCCGCGACGTCGCTCGAAGTCGCGCATGAAGGCGATGAGCGCCTCGACTCCCTCGAGCGGCATGGCGTTGTAGATGCTGGCGCGCATGCCGCCGACTGAGCGATGACCCTCGAGGTTGATGAGGCCTGCGGCGCGCGCCTCGGTGGCGAAGGCGCCCTCGAGCGCGGCATCGGCCAGGGTAAACGGCACGTTCATCCACGAGCGGCACTCACGTGCGACGGGATTGCCATAGAAGCCGGAGCCGTCGATCGCCGCATACAGGCGCTCGGCCTTGAGGCGGTTGCGCTCGCGCATGGCGGGGAGCCCTCCCTGCGCCTTGAGCCACTTGAAGACCAGGCCCGCGAGATACCAGGCGAAGGTCGGCGGCGTGTTGAACATCGAGCCTTCGTCCGCGACGTTGCGGTAGCTCCACACCGCCGGGATGTCCTTGCGGGCGCGCCCGAGGAGGTCCTCGCGCACGATCACAACCGCGAGCCCCGACGGTCCGATGTTCTTCTGCGCGCCGGCATAGATCAGGCCGAATCGGCTCACCTCGAGCGGACGCGACAGGATGGTGGAGGACATGTCGGCAACCAGCGGCACGGCGCCGGTCTCGGGTACGTAGGGAAACTCGACTCCACCGATGGTCTCGTTCGGGCAGTAATGAACGTAGGCGGCACCGGCGCTGAGCCTCAGTGCCTCTTGCCTGGGCGCCGTCGTGTAGTTCGAGGCGCCCTCGTCGGCCGCCACGTTCACATGCGCGATGAGGCGCTGCGCCTCGGCGATCGCCCGCTTCGACCAGTGGCCGGTGACCAGATAGTCGACGCTCGCATCCGGCGCCGAGAGGTTGAGCGGGACCAGGGAGAACTGCGCTGCCCCGCCGCCCTGCATGAAGAGCACGCGGTAACCGGCGGGAACCGCCAACAGCTCCCTCAGGTCGTTCTCCGCCTCGCGCGCCATCGCGAGAAAGGGCTTGCCGCGATGGCTGATCTCCATCACCGAGGCGCCGAGGCCGTGCCAATCGGTGAGCTCCTCGCGGGCTTGTTCGAGGACCTCCACGGGCAGCGTGGCCGGTCCGGCAGCGAAATTGAAGGCGCGCACGAGTAGCCCTACGGGGAGGTCTCTATCGCCAGGGAAGTCGGGATCTTACCAACCACTCCCGCCACGGTTAGAACTTTTGGGCCTATGAGCTAGCCCGGCCCGCCGGGTGCGGGATCCGCGGCGGCCGCAGCCTCCGCTTCGTCGTCGGCGGGCTCGAGGCTCTCGATGCGCTCGATGCCGACCAGCCGCTCCCCCGCTTCGCCGAGCCGGATCAGGCGCACTCCCTGGGTGTTGCGCCCCTGGACGGAGATCTCGTCCACGGTAGTGCGCACCAGCGTGCCGGTGGAGCTGATCAGCATGATTTCCTGGCCCGGCAGCACCTGCAGCGCCGCCACTGTGTCGCCGTTGCGGCCACCGGTCTGCAACGCGATCACACCCTGACCGCCGCGGCCGTGGGCCGGGAAGTCCTCGAGCGGGGTGCGCTTGCCGTAGCCGGCCGCGGAGGCGGTGAGCACTTCGCCTTCCCCCACGACGATGAGCGCGATCAGGTCCTGTCCGGCGCCGAGGCGGATGCCGCGCACGCCGGCGGCTTCGCGCCCCATGTAGCGCACTTCCTGCTCGTGGAAGCGGATCGCCTTGCCGCCGCTCGAGACCAGGATGATCTCGCGCTCGCCGTCGGTGATCGCGACCCCGACCAGCTGGTCGTTGTCGGCCAGATCGACCGCGATGATGCCGGTCGAGCGCGGGCGCGAGAACGAGGCGAGCGGCGTCTTCTTCACCGTGCCGGCGCGCGTCGCCATGAACACGAAGTGCTGCTCGTCGTACTGCTTCACCGGCAGCAGCGCGTTGATCTTCTCGCCCTCGCCGAGCGGCAGCAGGTTCACCATCGGCTTGCCGCGCGCACCGCGGCCGGCCTGCGGCAGCTCGTAGACCTTGAGCCAGTACACCTTGCCGCGGTTGGAGAAGCACAGCACCGTGTCGTGCGTGTGGGCGACGAACAGCTTCTCGACGAAGTCCTCGTCCTTGACCGCGGTCGCGGTCTTGCCGCGGCCGCCGCGCCGCTGCGTCTGGTACTCGGTGAGCGGCTGGCTCTTGGCATAGCCGGCGTGGCTGAGCGTCACCACCACGTCCTGCGGCTCGATCAGGTCCTCGGTGGTGAGATTCAGGTGATCGCGGCTGATCTCGGTGCGGCGCGCATCGCCGTAGGCATCGCGCACCTCGATGAGCTCGGCGCGCACGACCTCTTTGAGCCGCTCGGGACGCGCCAGGATGTCGGAAAGGTCGCGGATGCTGTCGAGCAGCGCGCGGTACTCCCCGATGATCTTGTCGCGCTCGAGGCCGGTGAGCCGGTGGAGCCGCATGTCGAGGATCGCCTGCGCCTGTGCCTCGGAGAGGCGGTAGCCGCCGCCGTTCAGGCCGAAATCGGCGCCGAGGCCCGCTGGTCGGGTCGAGATCGCGCCGGCGCGCTCCAGCAGCTCGGTCACCAGCCCCGGCGGCCAGGCACGCGTGAGCAGCGCGGCGCGCGCCTCTGCCGGGGCCGGCGCCGCCTTGATGAGCGCGATCACCTCATCGATGTTGGCGAGCGCCACCGCGAGACCTTCGAGGATGTGGGCGCGCTCGCGCGCCTTGCCGAGGTCGTAGATGGTGCGGCGGGTGACCACCTCGCGGCGATGCCGGATGAAGGCCTCCAGCATCTCCTTGAGCGACATCAGCTTCGGCTGCCCGTCCTGCAGCGCCACCATGTTGATGCCGAACACCGTCTCCATGGGCGTCTGCGCGTACAGGTTGTTGAGCACGACTTCGGTGACTTCGCCGCGCCTCAGTTCGATGACGACGCGCATACCGTCCTTGTCGGACTCGTCGCGCAGTCCGTCGGAGGCGATGCCGTCGATCAGCTTCTCGCGCACCAGCTCGGCGATGCGCTCGATGAGGCGCGCCTTGTTGACCTGGAACGGCAGCTCGGTGATCACGATCGCCTGGCGGTCCCCGCGACCGACTTCCTCGATGCTCACCCTGGCGCGCACCGACAGCCGCCCACGGCCGGTGCGGTAGGCGGTAGCGATCTCCTGCGCGCCGTTGATGATGCCGCCGGTCGGAAAGTCGGGTCCCGGCACATGCTGCATGAGACTCGCGAGCGGCACCGCCGGATCGTCGAGCAGCGCGAGGCACGCGTTGACGATCTCGGTGAGGTTGTGCGGCGGGATGTTGGTCGCCATGCCGACCGCGATGCCGGTCTGGCCGTTCACCAGCAGGTTCGGGATGCGGGTAGGCAGCACCGAGGGCTCGGTCTCGCTCTCGTCGTAGTTGGCGACGAAGTCGACCGTCTCGCGGTCGATGTCGGCGAGCAGCTCGTGCGCGATGCGGGTCATGCGCACTTCGGTGTAGCGCATGGCCGCCGGCGGATCGCCGTCGACCGAGCCGAAATTCCCCTGGCCGTCGACCAGCAGGTAGCGCATCGAGAACGGCTGCGCCAGGCGCACGATGGTGTCGTACACGGCGCTCTCACCGTGCGGGTGGTATTTGCCGATGACGTCGCCGACCACGCGCGCCGACTTCTTGTAGGCCTTGTTGTAGTCGTTGCCGAGCTCGCGCATGGCGTGCAGCACGCGCCGGTGCACGGGCTTCAGGCCATCGCGCACGTCGGGCAGCGCACGCCCGACGATCACGCTCATGGCATAGTCGAGGTAGGACTGCCGCATCTCGCTTTCGAGACTGACCGGCAGAACTTCGCGCGCGATCTCAGTCATTTACTGTCGAGTAGGGAGCCCGATCCGGGCCATGAAACAAAGGCGAAATTTTAGCACGAAGCACCGCGCGCGCCCTCACCAGGGGAGCCCCGGAAGACTCCTGCCGCGGCGCTTGACAAACCGCGTGCGAATCCGCGCGCAGACACCGATTTGAGGTGCGCGCGCACCGTGCGGCGCGCCGATATACTGCGGCCCGAGATGACACAGGCCCCCAGCACCGCCAATGCCGACCCCGGCGAGCTTGGCAAATTCGACGCCGTCGCGGCGCGCTTCTGGGACCCCCACGGGGAGTTCCGCCCGCTCCATCTGCTGAACCCCGTGCGCGCCCGTTACATCGCGGAGCGCTTCCCGCTCGCGTCCTGCCGGGTGCTCGACGTCGGCTGCGGCGGGGGACTGCTCGCCGAGGCCCTGGCGCGCACGGGCGCGGCCGTCACCGCCATCGATCTCGCGCCCGGAATGATCGAGGTCGCGCGTCTGCATGCCGCGGAAGCCGGGCTCGCCATCGACTACCGCGTCGCCGGCGCCGAGGAGCTGGCCGCCGCCGCGCCCGGCGCCTTCGATGTCGTCACCTGCATGGAAATGCTCGAGCACGTGCCCGAGCCGGCCGCCATGGTCGCGACCCTCGCCGCTCTCGTACGCCCGGGCGGGGCGCTCATCGTCTCGACGCTGAACCGCAATCTGCGCTCGTTCCTCCAGGCGATCGTCGCCGGCGAGTACCTGCTGCGGCTCCTGCCGCGCGGCACTCACGAGTACGAGCGGCTCATCCGTCCCTCCGAGCTCGTGCGCTGGGCGCGCGCCGCCGGCCTTACGCTGCTCGGCCTGCGCGGCATCGAGCTCAATCCCTTCACGGGCCACGCGGCGCTCTCGGACAGCGTGGCGGTCAACTACCTCGCGCACTTCGCGCGCCGCGACGGCGCAGCGTGAGCATGCTCGCCGCGCTGCTCTCGGTCGCCGCCGCGGGGCTGGCAGCCGGCGCGGTACTGGGCGGACTGGTCACGCACATTCGCGCCGCCCGCCGCATCGAGGCCCTGCGCGTCGAACTGACCGCGGCGCAGGTGCGCCTGGAGGCGGGCGCGTTCGATGAGGCGGGCCGCGCCCAGCTCCTCGAGCAAGCGGAGAGGCGCTTGCGCGGCAGCTTCGATGCCATGGCACGCGAGGCGCTGCACGCCAACAACCAGCTGTTCCTGCAGCTGGCGCGCGAGGTGTTCGGGCGCGAGCAGACCGAGGCGCAGGGCGCGCTGAAAGAGCGCGAGGCGGCAATCGCCCAGCTGGTGTTGCCGCTGCGCGCCTCGCTCGAACGCACCGAGGCGCAGGTGCTTTCGCTCGAGCGCGAGAGGCGCGAGGCCTTCGCGGCGCTGCGGACCCAGATCGAGACCCTGAGCGGCGGGCAGGCGCAGCTCTCGCGCGAGACGCGCAACCTCGCGACGGCCTTGCGCCGCCCCGAGGTGCGCGGCCGTTGGGGCGAGTTGAGCCTGCGGCGCATCGTCGAGCTTGCCGGGCTCACCGAACACTGCGATTTCAGCGAGCAGGTGCGGGTTGCCAGCCAGGACGGCGTGCTGCGGCCGGACCTCGTGGTACACATGCCGGAGGAGCGCGATCTCGTCATCGACGCCAAGACCCCGCTCGATGCCTACCTCGCCGCGCTGGAAGCGGCGAGCGAGGAGGAGCGTGCGCTCGCGCTCAAACGCCACGCGCAGCAGGTCGAGGCGCGCGTGCGCGAGCTCGCCTCCAAGAGCTACTGGAGCCAGTTCGAGCGCAGCCCCGAGTTCGCGGTGCTGTTCCTGCCGGGCGACCAGTTCCTGTCCGCCGCGCTCGGCGAGCGCCCGGAGCTCCTCGAGAGCGCCCTCAGCCAGAGGGTCATCATCAGCACTCCCTCGACGCTCATCGCGCTGCTCAAGACCGTGGCGTACGGCTGGCGCCAATCGGAAGTCACACACAACGCGACGGTCATCCGCGACCTGGGCCAGGAGCTCTACCAGCGTCTGGCGACCTTCGAGGGGCACCTTTCCCGCATCGGGCAGCGCCTCAACTCCGCCGTGGAGGCCTACAATGCCGCGGCGGGTTCGCTCGAGCGCTATGTGAATCCACAGGCGCGCCGCTTCACGGAGCTCGGCGTCACCTCGAGCGTGCCACTTCCTGAGCTCGAGCAGATTACCCAGCTGCCGCGCAAGCTCGCGCCACCGCCGCCCGCCGATCCGGCCGGAACCGAATGAGGCCGACGAGGCCGGCGCCTTCCGCGACGCGCGCCCTCGCGTGGCTCTACGCACCGCAGACCCAGCGCCCGCTGCTCGCGGCGCTCCTCGGCATCGAGGAGGAGATCGGCACGAGTCTCACAGCCGGGGTCGATCACCAGGTGGCCCATGTGC
>Ga0335085_10002927_pt1 | contig 30731 bp, 30 predicted proteins | sample Lox_Sample_45_FD_206712 | JGI IMG/M metagenome (GOLD analysis project Ga0335085, IMG submission 206712) | Soil microbial communities from Loxahatchee National Wildlife Refuge, Florida, United States - Lox_Sample_4.5 | ecosystem: Environmental > Terrestrial > Soil > Wetlands | place: USA... | reverse complement strand
TTGGACGTATAGTAGGGGGCCGAAGGGGGAGAGCATGAGCGACGCAGGTCCCGGATCGGTCAAGGTGCTCGTGATCGACGCCAGCGAGACGATCCGAAAGTCCGCCGAGGCGTTCCTGCGAGAGGCCGGATTCGAGGTGATCCTCGCCGAGGACGGGTTCGATGCGCTGGCGAAGATCACCGACCACCAGCCCACGGTGATCTTCGTAGATATCCTGATGCCGCGGCTGGACGGGTACCAGACCTGCGCGCTGGTGAAGCAGCATCCCGATCTCAAGTCGACGCCGGTCGTCATGCTCTCGAGCAAGGACGGCGTTTTCGACCGCGCGCGGGGGCGGCTGGTCGGCTCGGACCGCTCCCTCGCCAAGCCCTTCACCAAGGAGGCCCTGGTCGAAGCGGTGCACTCCTGCGTCAAGCCCGCCTGAGCCTCACGATGGGCAACGCCTCCGCCACGCTGCTGTCCTGGATCACCACCGAGGTGGACCAGGCGCTGGCGCAGGTTCGCGACCAGATCGCGGAATTCACGAGCACGGGCAACGCCGCGGCGCTGCAGCCCTGCGCCGGGCACCTGCACCAGGTGTCGGGCGCGCTGCGCATGGTCGGCCTGACGGGTGCCACGCGCTTTTGCGAGGCGATCGAGCTCGCCTTCGCTTCCGGCGCCAGCCCGGTGCCCGACTCGGCCGTGCTGGGCACGATTGACCGGGCCGTGCAGGCGCTCAAGGAATTCGTGCACGGCCTGGAGCGCGGGCAGCCGAATGCGCCGCTGCGGATGTTCCCCGTCTACCGGGAGCTCGCGCAGCTGCGCGGCGGCGAGGCCACGGAGCGCGATCTCTTCTTCCCGGACCTCACGCCCGGCGCGTCGCCGCACCCGCAGCCGAAGACCGTCAGCCAGGAGGAAATGTCCGCCTATGTGCAGGCGCAGCGGGCCCAGTTCCAGAAGGGGCTGCTCGCGTGGCTGCGCGGCCAGCCGGGCGGCCTCGATCAGATGCGCCACGCTGTAGATGGGTTTCACCGGATCGCCGCGCAGCTGCCCGAGCCTCGCGCGATCTGGTGGGTGGCCGCGGGGCTGCTCGAGGCGCTCGGCACGGACGCCGAACCCGAGTGGCTGGCGGCCGCCACGGCGCTCGGCCACCGCATCGATCGGCAGATGCGCGAGGGGCTGGAGACGGTGAACGAGGCGCTGCTTGGCGACCTGCTGTACGCGATCGCGCGCACCAGCTCGACCAGCCCGCTCGTGGAGGAAATCCGCAGCCGCTACGAGCTCGACACGCTGCTACCCGACTCGCTCGGCGGCCAGCGCCACGACCTGAAGGGGCAGACCGTCGCGCTGCAGCTGCGCGCCGAGCTGGTCAAGGACCTGGTCGCGAACCTGCAGCAGGTGGAGCGGGTGCTGGACGCCTACGCGCGCGAGCCCGAGAAGCGCGACCTGCTGCCAGGCGTGCAGCCGCGGCTGCGCCAGATCAACAGCGCGCTCCTCATGCTGCGCTTCGAGCAGGCCGCCCGCGTGCTGGCGCTGTGCGAACGCATGATCGAGCAGTGCGCGCAACCGCAGGAAGGCGGCGGCGCGGGCGAAATCGACTGGATCGCCGAAGGACTGAGCAGCATCGGCATGTTCCTCGCCCCCTGCCTGCAGGCGCGGGAGCCGGCGGCGCACGCGATCGAGCTGTTCTTCCGCCGCTACGACAAGGCCCACACGCCGCTCATGGAGCGGGGACTCGATACCACACTCGTGCTTTCGTCGACGGCGATCAGGAAGGCGGCCGTGACGGGCGCGGATGCGGGTCGCGCCGCCCCCGCGGCGGCAGAACGCGCGGCGCCGGCGCAGCGCCCGTCCCTGGATGCGGAGATGCTCGGCGTCTTCCTCGAGGACGCCGGCGAGGTGCTCGAGCGCCTCGCGCCCGAGCTCGCGCGCCTGCACGCGCAGCCGGGCGATCTCGACGCGCTGGTGCGTATCCGCGGCGGCTTCCATACGCTCAAGGGCAGCAGCCGCATGGCGGGCCTCATGGACCTCGGCGAGGTGGCCTGGGAGGTCGAGCAAGTGCTGAACCGGTGGCTGCAGGAGGAGTGGCCGGCGAGCGGCGACCTGTTGCGCCTGGTCGAGCAGGCGCGCACCGGATTTGCGGGCTGGACCGCCGAGCTGCGCGCGGGACGCCTGCGGGACGAGATCGACGCGCGCGAGCTCGTCGCGGCGGCGGTCAGGCTGCGCGCGCTGAAGGCGAGGCCCGAAGCGGCGCCGCAGCGCGATCCCGGCCGCGATATCGCCGGCCTCGGCGAGGCGATCGCGCGCCTGCGCGCGCAGCTGCAGGACATCGAGAGCCGGGCCGAGGGCCTGCCCCGGGCGCGCCTGGAGGAGCTCGTGCGCGCGATCCAGCGCAATCTCGACGAGGCCGAGGCGATCCGGCGCTCGCTGGGTGACGGCGCGGGCGAGGCCGAGGCGGCGCGGGCGCCGCCCGCGGCCGCGTCGCGGAGCCGCGCGTGAGCGCGGCAGCCGATCCGCGCTTCGCAGCCGGAGCCCGGATCGGCAAGTACGCGCTGATCCGCGAGATCGGCAGCGGCGCGACCAGCCGCGTGTTCCTGGCGCGCGACCCGTTCGGCGACCGCGAGGTGGCGCTCAAGGTGTTCCTGTTCGACCGCAGCGCCGATCCCGAGAGCGAGCGCATGATGCACAAGGCGTTCCTCGCCGAAGCCTCGCTCGCGGGCAAGATGAACCACCCGCACATCGTCGAGATCCTCGACGCCGCGACCGAGCCCGACTTCAGCTACGTGGTCATGGAATACGTCGCGGGCAGGACGCTGGACGCGCACTCCAGCCTGAGCACGCTGCTGCCGCTGGGCAAGGTGGTCGAGATCATCTTCAAGTGCATCCGCGCGCTCGAGTACGCGTTCCAGCACGGCGTGATCCACCGCGACATCAAGCCGGCCAACATCATGCTGTCGGACTCCGGCGAGACGAAGGTGAGCGACTTCGGCGCCTCGTTCCAGCAGCACTTCGCGCACGACACCACGCAGATCACCGGCGTCGGCTCGCCCGGCTACATGTCGCCGGAGCAGATCCGCCTCGGGCCGCTCACGCATCAGACCGACATCTACTCGCTCGGCGTGACGATGTACCGGCTGCTCACCGGCCGGCTGCCGTTCCAGGCCGCCACGCAGGAGGCGCTGTTCTACGCCATCCTGCACACCGAGCCGCCGCGGCCGGGGACGCTGCGGCCGGAGCTGCCCGAGGTGCTCGACCGCATCGTGACGACCGCGATCCAGCGCGATCCGGCGTCGCGCTACCGCTCCTGGCTCGACTTCGGCAAGGACCTCTCGCAGGCTTTCGGCGCGCTGCGCATGACCGGCGCTTCGCTGTCGGATTCGGAGAAATTCAACGAGCTGCGCCAGATGGCCTTCCTGCAGGGCATGGGCGAGGTCGCGCTCTGGGAGGTGGTGCGCATCGGCAGCTGGCGCAAGGTCCCGGCGGGCACGGTGATCATCCGCGAGGGCGACCATGGCGACAGCTTCTACCTGCTCATCAGCGGCGAGGTCGACGTCACGCTGTCGGGCAAGCAGCTCAACGTCATCAAGCCCGGCGGCTGCTTCGGCGAGATCCTCTATTTCGCCGAGAGCTCGGACCGGCGCACCACCACCATCAGCACGCGCGCCGAGGCGACCGTCATCGAGATCAAGCGCGACGCCCTGCGCGCCGCGACCGACGCCTGCCAGGTCGGCTTCAACAAGGCCTTCATGCGCGTGCTCATCGAGCGCCTCACGCAGGCCAACCGGAGCCTCGCCGAGCGCGCCTAATCGGCGATATCCGTATTCGAGATGGCACTCGACGATAAGCGAGCGGGTTGGATCGGTGCCACTATGAAGCCTGTATTCTTGCCGTCGCTGGCTTTCGACGTTCGGACCAAGCGCGTAGACTCGCTCGGGTCTGGCCGTGGGCGTGAGTAAAAGGGGGACCGACTGCTCGTCGCGGATATTGCGCAGGCAAATCTCCTTGCCGGCTGGGTAGGCATGTTGCTCGGCGCTGTGTCCGGGGCGTCGATCGGCCTGTTCTTCCACGAAGAAAGATGGATGGGCGGCTACGGTTCGTTCCGTAGGCGGCTGATCCGGCTGGGCCATATCTCTTTCTTCGGCCTGGGATTCGTCAACCTGTTCTACGGCCTCTCGCTCAATGCCGTGCCGCTGCCCGTGCTGCACGCCCAGGTCGCATCGGCCTCGTTCATCCTCGGCGCAGTGACGATGCCGCTCTGCTGCTTTTTGGCTGCGTGGCGGCCCGGTCTCAGGCATCTGTTTCCGATCCCCGTCGTCAGCGTTACCGCGGGCGTGCTTAGTACGCTGGCGGGCTGGCCATTTCGATGAGGCTGGGTCTGCTCGCGTTGAGCGGGGTCCGTGCCCACAACCGGGAGCTCACCGAATTGGGGCTTACGCTGCCCGGCTTCGTGGAACGCAACAAGGTCATCGCGTCGCTTCCGAGCCTCGGCCTGCTCACCTTGGCGGGCATGGTGCCGGAGGATGTTGCCATGGAGTATGTCGAAGTCCCCGACGTGTCCGCGCTTGATCGGTTGCCAGGCGACTTCGACGTCGTCGCCATCTCGAGCTTCAGCGCGCAGATCAAGGAAGCGTATGCGCTCGCCGACCGCTACCGGGCCCATGGGACCACGGTCGTGACGGGCGGCTTGCATGTCTCCGCGCTGCCCGAGGAGGCCCTGCGCCATGCCGACAGCGTCGTGATCGGGGAAGGCGAGGTCGCTTGGCCTGCGCTGATGCAGGACCTGATTGCGGGAAAGCCGAAACGGATCTACGACGCACGGGCGAGCAGTTTCGATCTGCGCGGCGCCCCGATGCCCCGCTTCGACCTGCTGGATACAGGGCGCTACAACCGGATCACCGTGCAAACCCAGCGCGGTTGCCCGTTCCGCTGCGAATTTTGCGCAGCCTCGATCCGCATCAGCCCGACCTACAAGCTCAAACCGGTAGAGAAGGTCGTCGCGGAAATCGATCGCATCAAGGAGATCTGGCCGCGCCCGTTCATCGAGTTCGCCGACGACAACTCCTTCGTGAACAAGGCGCACTCCAAGCGGCTGCTGCGCGCGCTGGCGAAGACCCCTGTCCGCTGGTTCACGGAGACCGATATTTCCATCGCGGAGGACGCCGAGCTGCTCGCCCTGATGCGGGACGCCGGTTGCGCGCAGGTGCTCGTAGGCCTGGAAAGCACCGCGCTCTCCGGGCTCGACGGCCTGGAGCAAAAGAGCAACTGGAAGGCGAAGCAGGTCGACCGTTACCGCGACGCCATCGAGCGCATCCAGGCCCACGGCATCACCGTGAATGGCTGCTTCATCCTCGGGCTGGATGGAACCGGCCCGGAAAGCTTCGACGACGTCTTCGACTTCGTCAGAGAGAGCGGCCTGTACGAAGTGCAGGTCACGGTGCAGACGGCGTTTCCCGGCACGCCGCTCTACCAGCGCCTCGATCGGCAGAACCGCATCCTGCGCGGCGACGCCTGGGAGCTCTGCACGCTGTTCGACGTCAATTTCGTTCCGGCACGCATGTCGGTCGGCGAGCTGGAGTCGGGTTTTCGACGGCTGGTCGAAAGGCTCTACAGCGCCGAATTTACCCGGGAGCGCAGGGACCGATATTTCTCGCGCATGCGACAGGCCATGCAGGCGGAAGTCCACTACTAAGGGGAGGCAATCATGCAATCGAGCTGGATCAAGCCGTTCTTCATCGTTGCGGGGCTCTACGATGGCGTGCTGGGGCTCGCGTTCCTGTTTTTCGCGGGCGCCCTCTTTCAATCGTTCAACGTGACCCCGCCGAATCATCCCGCCTATATCCAGTTTCCCGCGCTGCTCCTGGTGATCTTCGGCGCCCTGTTCTTCATGATCGCCAGCAGCCCGGCGAAATATCGCGACCTGATCTGGCTCGGCGTCGCCCTGAAAGTTTCCTACAGCGGCACCGCCTTCTATCACCAGCTTGCCGAAGGCATCCCGGCGATGTGGCTCCCGTTCGCGTGGGCGGATCTCGTCTTTCTGGTCCTGTTCGTCGCCGCGTGGAAGAGCCTCGGCACGTCCCCGCGAAGCGCCTGAAGCTCAAGCCTGGTCGGCGATCCTGCCCAGGGCGGTGATCCACTCCGGGGTTTCGTTCAGGCAGGGCAGCAGATGGAACTCTCGCCCGCCCGCGGCGAGGAACGCCTTGCGGCCCTCGATGCCGATCTCCTCGAGCGTCTCCAGGCAATCGGCGACGAAGCCCGGGCATAGCACGTCGACGCGCGGCAGGCCCTGCTTGCCGAGCGCCACGAGCGTGTCGGCGGTGTAGGGCTGCAGCCACTTCGCGGCGCCGAAGCGGGACTGGAACGTCACCCGGTAGTCGGAGGGCGCGAGCTTGAGCACCCCGGCGAGGATCTTCGCGGTCGTCACGCACTGCTTCTGGTAGGGATCGCCCTGGTCGACCGCGCGCTGCGGCAGGCCGTGGAAGCTCATCACCAGGTGCGCCTTGCCGCGCGCCTGCCAATGCCGCTGCACGAGCGCGCCGAGCGCGGCGATGTAGCCCGGGTGATCGTGGAAATGCTCGATCATTTTCGTGCCGGGCGGCAGCACGTCGCGCACGCTCTCGGTGGTGCTCACGGAAAACTGGGGATAGAGCGGCACGACGGTCACCTGGCAGCCCTTGAGCCGTTCCAAGCCCTCGCTCACCGAGGGCGAGCCATAGCGCATCGCCCACGCGACGCGAATCTGCCGGTCGGAAAAGATCTTCGCGAGCAGCGCGGCCTGCAGGCGCGTGTGCACCGCGAGCGGCGAGCCTTCCTTCGTCCAGATCTTCGAGTATTTCTCCGCGGACCTGACGGGTCTGGTCCTTAGAACAAAACCATAAAGAATAGGCAGCCAAAGCCAGCGCGGCAGCTGCACCACGCGCGGGTCGGCGAGGAACTCGGCGAGGTAGGCGCGCACCGCCGCGGGCGTGGGCGCCTCCGGCGTGCCGAGGTTGACGAGCAGGACGCCTTTCAGGGGACGCGGCGCCTAGGTCTGCGTGAGCGCGCTGGAGAGCAGCCTGGCGGTGACGTCGACGATCGGCACCACGCGGTCGTAGGCCATGCGCGTCGGGCCGATCACGCCTACTGTGCCGACGACGTCGCCGCTCACCTTGTACGGCGCGGTGACCACGGCGACCTCGTCGGGCGCCTGCACGCCGGACTCGCCGCCGATGAAGATCTGCACGCCCTCGCCGCGCAGCGACAGGTCGAGGATCTGCACGAGGGACGTCTTCTGCTCGAACAGCTCGAACAGCTGGCGCAGCCGGCCGACGTCCTGCGACAGGTCGTGCAGCGCGAGCAGGTTGCGCTCGCCCGAGATCACGTACTGCTCCTCGCTCTCGGACACCGCGCGGTCGCTCGCCTCGAGCGCCGCGCTCATCAGGCCGAGCATGTCCTGGCGGATCTCGCGCAGCTCCTCGTGCAGCCGCTTGCGGATCTCCTCGAAGCTGTGCCCGGAGTAGTGCTGGTTGAGGAAGTTCGCCGCCGCGACGAGCTCCGCCGGGCTGTAGTCGCGCGCGGTGAACAGGATGCGGTTCTGCACGTCGCCCTCGGGCGTCACGACGATGAGCAGCATGCGCTTCTCCGAGAGGCGCAGGAACTCGATCTGGCGGAAGGTGAGCGCGCGCCGGCGCGGCGTCATGACGATGCCGGCGAAGTGCGTGAGCTGCGAGAGCAGCAGCGAGGCCGCCTTGATCGCGCGCTGCGGGTTGTCGGGCTGCAGCTGGTCCTCGAGCTGGTGCATCTCGCCCGACTCGATCTGCTTCACCACCAGCAGCGAGTCGACGAAGAAGCGGTAGCCGAGCGGCGTCGGCACGCGGCCGGCCGAGGTGTGCGGGCTGGCGATGAGGCCCAGCTCCTCGAGGTCCGACATCACGTTGCGGATCGTGGCCGGCGACAGGTCCAGCCCCGAGTGCCGGGACAGCGTGCGCGAGCCCACCGGCTGACCCTCGGCGATGTAGCGCTCGACGAGGGTCTTCAGCAGGAGCTGCGCGCGGGCATCCAGGCTGCGGTCCAGCATGCAGGGATTCTACAGTTAGAATCGCCCAATGCCTCCCGCTTTCCGACGCGTCGCCCTCATCGGCAAGCAGACGCCCGAGATCGCCGATTCGCTGCGGGCGCTGCGCGACCTGCTGCGCAAGCGCGGCTGCGAGGTGATGGTCGAGAAGCAGACCGCGGCGAGCGTGGGCCGCAACGGCGGGCGCGGCGGCGTCGCGGGCTACGAGGAGATCGGCCGCCGCGCCGACCTGGCGATCGTGCTCGGCGGCGACGGCACGATGCTCTCGGCCGCGCGCCACCTCGCGCGCCACCAGGTGCCGCTCGCGGGCATCAACCAGGGGCGCCTCGGCTTCATGACCGACATCGCGCAGTCGCAGATGCGCGTCTCGGTCGACGCGATCCTGAGCGGCCGCCACAGCATCGAGGAGCGCGCGCTGCTCGAGGCGCAGATCCTGCGCGGCCGCAAGTCGGTGCTGCGCACCGTGGCGCTCAACGAGGCGGTGGTCACCAAGGGCTCGCAGGCGCGCCTCATCGAGTTCAAGCTGTCGATCGACGGCGAGTACGTCTACCGGCTGCGCGCCGACGGCGTCATCGTCGCCACGCCGACCGGCTCGACCGCCTACGCGCTGTCGGCGCAGGGGCCGATCCTGCAGCCTACGGTGCCGGCGTTCGCGCTGGTGCCGCTCAATCCGCACGTGCTCTCGGCGCGCCCGGTGAGCGTGAGCGATTCGAGCGTCATCGAGATCGAGCTGCTGCGCGCGCTCGACGCGCGCGCGCACTTCGACGGCTTCGCGCTCGCCGACATGCACGAGGGCGACCGCCTGGTGATGAAGCGCTCGGCGCACGCGATCCGCTTCGTGCACCCGCCGGGCTACAGCTACTTCGCGGTGCTGCGCGAGAAGCTGCGCTGGAGCAAGGCCGTGGGAGCCAAGCCCGAGGACTGATGCTGCGCGCGCTCGGGATCCGCGACTACGTCATCGTCGAGCGCGTGGAGCTCGAGGTGGGCGCCGGGTTCACGGTGCTCAGCGGCGAGACCGGCGCAGGCAAGTCGATCCTCGTCGACGCGATCGAGCTGCTGGTCGGCGGCCGCGGCGACGCGTCGCTGGTGCGCGAAGGCGCCGAGCGCGCGGAGATCTGGGGGGAGTTCGAAATCGCCCCTCGGGATTCATTGAATGAATTCCTGCAGTCGGCCGATCTGCAAGGCGATCCCGGCGTCGTCATCCTCAGGCGCACCGTCGACCGCACGGGGCGCTCGCGCGGGTTCATCAACGGCCATGCGGCTACGCTCGCGCAGCTGCGCGAGGCGGGCGAGCGCCTGGTCGACATCCACGGCCAGCACGAGCACCAGTCGCTGCTGCGCGCCCCGGCGCAGCGCGAGCTGCTCGACGCGCACGCGGGCGCGCAAGCGCTGGCGCAGGAGTGCGCCGAGGCCTGGCGAGCCTGGCAGCGCCTGGCCGCGCTCGCGGCCGAGGCGCAGCAGCAGTTCGCGACTCGCGAATCCGAGCGCGCGGAGCTGCAGGACAAGGTCGCCGAGCTGAAGAGGCTCGGCCTCAAGGCGGACGAGTGGGACGCGCTCGCCGCGCGGCAGCAGCGCCTCGCGCACGGCTCGAGCCTGCTTGCGGGCGCGCAATCGTCGCTCGAGGCGCTCTCCGAGGCGGATGGCGCCTGCCTGCCGCAGCTCTCGGCGGTCGCCAGCCGCCTGCGCGCGCTCTCGGCGCACGACGCCGCGCTGAAAAACGTCGTCGAGATGCTGGAATCGGCCGAGGCGCAGGCGGGCGAGGCCGCGCGCGAGCTGCGCGACTACGCATCGCGCGTGGATCTCGATCCGGAGGCGCTGCGCGCGGTCGAGGTGCGCGTCGAGGCGCTGCACGCCGCGGGCCGCAAGCATCGCGTGCGTCCCAACGAGCTGCCGGCGCTGGAAGCGGAGCTCGCGCGGCGCCTCGCCGAGCTCGAGCTCGCCGCGAGCCCGGAGGCCCTGCAGCGCGAAGTCGCCGCCGCGCAGGACCGCTACGGCGCGGCCGCGAAGAAATTGTCGGCCAAGCGCAAGTCCGCAGCGCAGCAGCTCGGCAGGGACGTCACGCGCGCGATGCAGGACCTGGCGATGAGCGGGGGGCGCTTCTCGGTCGCCCTGGTCGAGCTGGACGCGCCCGGGAGCGGCGGGGCCGAGGGCGTCGAATTCGAGGTGACTTCGCACGCGAGCCTGCCGCTGCGCCCGCTCGCGAAAGTCGCCTCGGGCGGCGAGCTCTCGCGCATCAGCCTCGCCATCCAGCTCGTCGCCGCGAAGGAATCCCCGGTCGGCACCCTGGTGTTCGACGAGGTCGACGCGGGCATCGGCGGCGCCGTCGCGCAGACGGTGGGCCGCTCGCTGAAGAAGCTCGGCCGCGAGCGCCAGGTGTTCTGCGTCACGCACCTGCCGCAGGTGGCCGCGCAGGGCGACGACCAGTGGTCGGTGCAGAGGTCGAGCGGCCGCAAGGTTCAGGCCAGCGTCACGCGGCTGGATCGCGGCGCCCGCATCGAAGAGCTCGCGCGCATGCTGGGGGGCGCCGAAATCACCGCCACCACGCGCAAGCACGCAGCGGAGCTGCTCGGCAGCTGAGCCCCTAGCGGGGCCGGTTCGGACAGTTCGGCTTGGAGCAGTCGCCGTAGAGCGCGAGCGAATGGCCGCGCAGCTCGAAGCCGCTCTTGCGGGCGATCTCGGATTGGCGCTTCTCGATCTCGGCGTCGTAGAACTCCTCGACCTTGCCGCACTGCAGGCAGACCAGGTGGTCGTGGTGGCCGCCCTGGTTGAGCTCGAACACCGCCTTGCCGGTCTCGAAATGCTGCCGCGAGAGCAGGCCCGCCTGCTCGAACTGGGTGAGAACCCGGTAGACCGTGGCCAGTCCAACGTCCATGCCTTCGGCGATCAGCGCCTTGTAGACGTCCTCGGCCGACAGGTGGCGCACCTTGCTCGTCTCGAACAGCTCGAGGATGCGCCGGCGCGGCAGCGTGGCCTTGAGGCCGATGTCTTTCAGGCTCTGGGACGAGGTCATCCGCTATCATTATAGGCTCATGATTTCAGGTTCCTACCGGATGTTCGGCGCGCTGGCGGCGCTGGCCGCGGCGGCCGCGCTGCCGGGGTGCAAATCGGTCGAGATTCCGAACGTGCCCGGCGTCACGCCCTATCGCATGGTGATCCAGCAGGGCAACTTCATCTCGCAGGAGATGGTGGAGCAGCTCAAGCCCGGCATGACCAAGGAGCAGGTGCGCTTCGTGCTCGGCACGCCGCTCGTCACCGACATCTTCCACGCCGACCGCTGGGATTACGTGTTCTACCGGGACGTGCAGGGCGGCAAGCGCGAGCAGCGCAACCTTTCGGTGATCTTCGAGAAGGAGCGGCTCGCGCGCGTGATCGGCGACCTCATGCCGGCCGAAGGCACGGCGCCCCGGGCGGGCGGCTTCGATTCGCAGTTCAAGCCCGGCGGCAAGCCGGCCGCAGAGCCCGCCAAGCCGGCCGCCGCTGAGGCGGCCAAGCCCGCGCCCGAAGCGGCCGCCGGGTCCGCGAAGCCGGCCGCCGAGCCTGCCAAGCCCGCCGCAGAGCCCGCGCAGCCGCCGACGCAGAACTGGCGCGCCGCGAGCGACGGGCCCGAGAAGGCGACCGAGCCGGCGCCGGCCGCCGAGGCGGCGAAGCCGGCGGAGGAGAAGAAGACCGAGCCGGCGAAGCCGGACGAACCCAAGGAGGAGCGCGGCTGGTGGGGCAGGATGCTCGAGAAGATCGGACTTTGAGGCGATGAAGAGGCTCAGGGTGGCGGTCGCCGGCGCCGGCGGCAAGATGGGCCAGACGCTCGTAGAGGCGGTGCTCGCGGACCGCCAGCTGCAGCTCGCCGCCGCGATCGATCTGAAGGGAAGCCCGGCGGTGGGCCGGACGCTCGGCGGGCTGAAGGTCGGCTCAGACGTGATGCGCGCGGTCGAGAATTGCGACGTGCTCATCGATTTCACGCGGCCCGAAGGCACGATCGGGCACCTGCAGGCCTGCGTGCCGCTCGGCCGGCCGATCGTCATCGGCACCACGGGTTTCCCGGAGCCGCTGCGCAAGGCCGTGCTGCAGGCCGGCCGCAAGATCCCGATCGCCATGTCGCCGAATTTCGCGGTCGGCGTCAACGTGATGTTCAAGCTGGCCGGGATCGCGGCCGGCATCCTCGGCGACGACTACGACGTCGAGATCATCGAGGCGCACCACCGCCAGAAGGTGGACGCCCCCTCGGGAACCGCCCTCAAGCTGGGCGACGTCGTGGCGCGGGCGCTGGCGCGCGACCTGACCAAGGTCGCCGCGCACGGCCGCGTCGGCGACACCGGTGCGCGGCCGCAGAAGCAAATCGGCTTCCACTCGATCCGCGGCGGCGACATCGTCGGCGAGCACACCGTGATTTTCGCCGGCACCGGCGAGCGGGTGGAACTCACCATCCGCTCGCAGAGCCGCATGACCTACGCGCTCGGGGCGCTGCGCGCCGCCAAATACCTGCGCGGCAAGCGTCCGGGCCTGTACGACATGAACGATGTGCTCGGGCTGAAGTAGGCGTATAATCCTTTTTCCAAGCCGAGCGGGAGCGGTCGACCAGGCCCTCCCGCTTTTTCACGTCCTTCATCTGGAGTAGTCGCTGTGACTGTGACCGATCGCGCCTGTCTCGTCCTCGCCGACGGGACGGTGTTTCGGGGCCGGTCCATCGGTGCGCCGGGCCTCGCCGTGGGCGAGGTGGTCTTCAATACCGCGATGACGGGCTACCAGGAGATCCTGACCGATCCCTCGTACTGCCGGCAGATCGTCACGCTCACCTATCCCCACATCGGCAATACGGGCGTCAACGCGGAGGACGAGGAAGACGCGAAAGTGCACGCCGCGGGCCTGGTGATCCGTGACCTGCCGGCGCTGATGTCGAACTGGCGCAGCCAGACGGACTTAAAGTCCTATCTAATAAGAAACAAAGTAGTTGCGATCGCCGACATCGATACCCGCAGGCTCACGCGCATCCTGCGGGAGAAAGGCGCGCAGAACGGCTGCCTGATGGCGGGGGCAGTCGACGAGCGGCGCGCGCTCGACGAAGCGAAGCAGTTCCCCGGCCTGGCCGGCATGGACCTCGCCAAGGTCGTGACCGTAGCGAAGCCCTACGAATGGAGCGCCGGCGCCTGGCGCCTGGGCAAGGGCTACGAAGACGCGAGGCCGGACAGGTTTCACGTCGTGGCGTACGACTACGGCATCAAGCGCAACATCCTGCGCCTGCTCGCCGAGAGGGGCGCGCGTGTCACCGTCGTTCCCGCTTCCCTTCCGGCGAAAGACGTCCTGAGAATGCAGCCCGACGGCGTCTTCCTGTCCAACGGGCCGGGCGATCCCGAGCCCTGCGACTACGCGATCGAGGCGATCGGCGAGATTCTCGACGCGACCCGGATTCCGGTGTTCGGCATCTGCCTCGGCCACCAGCTCATGGGCCTCGCCTCGGGTGCCAAGACGCTGAAGATGAAATTCGGCCACCACGGCGCCAACCACCCGGTGAAGGACCTCGACACCGGGCAGGTGGTCATCACCAGCCAGAACCACGGCTTTGCTGTCGACGCATCAAGCATTGGTTCCAATTTGAGAAAGACGCACATTTCATTGTTCGACGGCTCGGTTCAGGGCCTCTCAAGAACCGACCGTCCGGCGTTCTGCTTCCAGGGCCACCCCGAGGCGAGCCCGGGGCCGCACGACATCGGTTATCTGTTCGACCGGTTCGCCAAGATGATGAGCGATGCCAAAGCGTAACGACATCCAGAGCATCCTGATCATCGGCGCTGGGCCGATCGTGATCGGCCAGGCCTGCGAGTTCGACTATTCGGGCGCGCAGGCCTGCAAGGCACTGCGCCAGGAGGGCTACCGGGTGGTGCTGGTGAACTCCAACCCGGCGACCATCATGACCGACCCGGAGATGGCCGATGCCACCTACATCGAGCCGATCAACTGGAAGACGGTCGCGGCGATCATCGAGAAGGAGCGCCCGGACGCGCTGCTGCCGACCATGGGCGGGCAGACCGCGCTCAACTGCGCGCTGGACCTGGCGAGGAACGGGGTGCTGGAGAAGTTCGGCGTCGAGATGATCGGCGCCTCGCGCGAGGCGATCGACATGGCCGAGGACCGCGAGAAGTTCAAGGCGGCGATGACGCGCATCGGCCTCGCCTCGGCGCGCTCCGCGCTCGCGCACTCGATGGAGGAGGCGCTGCAGGTGCAGGCGCGCCTCGGCTTCCCGGTGGTGATCCGGCCCTCGTTCACGCTGGGCGGCACGGGCGGCGGCATCGCCTACAACCGCGAGGAATTCGTCGCCGTCTGCGAGCGGGGCCTCGAGGCCTCGCCCACGCGCGAGCTGCTCATTGAAGAGTCGCTCATCGGCTGGAAGGAGTTCGAGATGGAGGTGGTCCGCGACAAGGCGGACAACTGCATCATCGTTTGCTCGATCGAGAACCTCGATCCGATGGGCGTGCACACCGGCGACTCGATCACCGTGGCGCCCGCGCAGACGCTCACGGACAAGGAGTACCAGATCCTGCGCGACGCCTCGATCGCGGTGCTGCGCGAGATCGGCGTCGACACGGGCGGCTCGAACGTGCAGTTCGCGATCAACCCGGCGGACGGGCGCATGGTCGTGATCGAGATGAATCCGCGCGTGTCGCGCTCCTCCGCGCTCGCCTCGAAGGCAACCGGCTTCCCGATCGCCAAGGTGGCGGCCAAGCTCGCGGTCGGCTACACGCTGGACGAGGTGAAGAACGAGGTGACGGGCGGCGCGACTCCGGCCTCGTTCGAGCCGACCATCGACTACGTCGTCACCAAGGTGCCGCGCTTCGCGTTCGAGAAGTTCCCGCAGGCGAACGACCGCCTCACCACGCAGATGAAGTCGGTGGGCGAGGTCATGGCGATCGGCCGCACCTTCCAGGAATCGCTGCAGAAGGCGCTGCGCGGGCTGGAGGTCGGCGTCGACGGCCTCAACCAGAAGACCACCGACCGCGAGACGCTCGAGCGCGAGCTCGGCGAGCCCGGCCCGGAGCGCATCTGGTACGTCGGCGACGCGTTCGAGAACGGCTTCACGCTCGAGGAGGTGCACCGCCTCACGCGCATCGATCCCTGGTTCCTCGCGCAGATCAGGGAGATCGTCGACCTCGAGATGGCGCTGGACGACCAGAAGCTCGACGGCCTTTCCAGGGACAAGCTGTTCGAGCTGAAGCGCAAGGGCTTTTCGGACCGCCGGCTCGCCTATCTGCTGAACACCAATGAAAAGACCGTCAGGGCGAAGCGGCATTCCCTGAACATCCGCCCGGTCTACAAGCGCGTGGACACCTGCGCGGCGGAGTTCGCCACGCGCACCGCCTACATGTACTCGACGTACGAGGACGAGTGCGAGGCCGATCCCACCGACAGGAAGAAAGTCATCGTGCTCGGCGGCGGGCCGAACCGCATCGGCCAGGGCATCGAGTTCGATTACTGCTGCGTGCATGCCGCGCTCGCGCTGCGCGAGGACGGCTTCGAGACCATCATGGTCAACTGCAATCCGGAGACCGTGTCAACCGACTACGACACCTCGGACCGGCTGTATTTCGAGCCGCTCACGCTGGAGGACGTGCTCGAGATCGTCGACAAGGAAAAGCCCTTCGGCGTCATCGTGCAGTACGGCGGCCAGACGCCGCTCAAGCTCGCGCGCGACCTCGCCGCCGCCGGCGTGCCGATCATCGGCACCAGCGCCGACATGATCGACGCCGCCGAGGACCGCGAGCGCTTCCAGGCGCTGCTGCACAAGCTGAAGCTGCTGCAGCCGCCCAACCGCACCGCGCGCTCGAGCGCGCAGGCGGTCCGGCTCGCCGAGGAGATCGGCTACCCGGTGGTGGTGCGGCCGAGCTACGTGCTCGGCGGCCGCGCCATGGAGATCGTGCACCACAAGGCCGACCTCGAGCGCTACATGGAGAACGCGGTGCGCGTCTCGAACGACTCCCCGGTGCTGCTCGACCGCTACCTCTCCGACGCGATCGAGGTCGACGTGGACGCGGTGTCCGACGGCAAGCGCGTGCTCGTGGCCGGGATCATGGAGCACATCGAGCAGGCGGGCGTGCATTCGGGCGATTCCGCCTGCTGCCTGCCGCCGCACTCGATCGGCCCGCAGCTCGAGCGCGAGCTGCACCGGCAGACGGTGCTCATGGCGCAGGCGCTCGACGTGGTCGGCCTCATGAACGTGCAGTTCGCCATCCAGAAGCAGAACGGCAGCGCGCAGGTCTACGTGCTCGAGGTCAACCCGCGCGCCTCGCGCACCGTGCCCTTCGTCTCCAAGGCCACCGGCGTGCCCTGGGCCAAGGTGGCGGCGCGCTGCATGGCCGGCATCCCGTTCGCAGGGCAGGGCCGCAGTGGCCACATCGTCAAGGAAGTGGTTCCGCCGTACTACTCGGTCAAGGAATCGGTGTTCCCCTTCGTCAAGTTTCCCGGCGTCGACACCATCCTCGGGCCGGAGATGAAGTCCACCGGCGAGGTGATGGGCTCGGGCCGCTCGTTCGGCGAGGCCTTCATCAAGTCGCAGCTCGCCGCGGGCGTGCGCCTGCCCAAGGGCGGCCATGCGTTCGTCAGCGTGCGCGACAGCGACAAGCAGATCGCCGCGGAGATCGCGCGCGAGCTCGTGCAGATGGGCTTCACGGTGGTGGCCACGCGCGGCACGGCGCGCGTGATGCAGGCGCGCGGCGTCGAGGTCACCGTCGTCAACAAGGTGGCCGAGGGGCGGCCGCACATCGTCGACATGATCAAGAACGGCGAGATCAGCCTCATCGTCAACACCGTCGAGGACACGCGCACTGCGATCGCCGACTCGCGCTCGATCCGCACCACGGCGCTCGCGCAGCGCGTCACCTACTTCACCACGATTGCCGGCGCGCGCGCGGCCTGCACCGGCATGAAGGCGCTGCCCGAGCTCGAGCCCTACCGGCTGCAGGACCTGCACGCCCAACTCCATTAAACTTGCCGCATGGCGAAGACCCCGATGACGACGCGCGGCGCCGAGCTGCTGCGCGCCGAGCTGCAGCGCCTGAAGGCCGTCGAGCGACCGAAGGTGATCACCGCGATCGCGGAGGCGCGCTCGCACGGCGACCTGTCGGAGAACGCCGAGTACGACGCCGCGCGCGAGCGCCAGGGCTTCATCGAGGGGCGCATCTCGGAGCTCGAGGCCAAGCTCGGCAACGCGCAGGTCATCGACCCCAAGCTGCTCGACGCCGACGGCCGCTGCGTGTTCGGCGCCACCGTCGAGCTCGAGGAGAAGGGCAAGGCTCCGGCCACCTACCAGATCGTCGGCGACGACGAGGCCGACATCAAGCAGGGCCGCCTTTCGATCAACTCGCCGATCGCGCGCGCGCTGATCGGCAAGGAGGCCGGCGACGTCGTCGACGTGCAGACGCCGGGCGGCGTCAAGCGCTACGAAATCCTCGACGTGCGCTACGAGTAGCGCCGCCTAGGCAGGCGCGTCCTGCGGACGCTCGCGATAGAGCACGAAGATCTTGCCGATGTGCTGCACCGCTTGAGCGTCGAGCCGGGCGCAGATTTCCGCGAGCGCCGCGTCGCGGGCGTCGCGGTCCATGCCGCCGGCGCGCACCTTGATGAGCTCGTGCGCGTTCAGCGCGCGGTCGATCTCGGCGAGCACGGCGTCGCTGAGGCCCTTGTCGCCGATGTGGACGAGCGGATCGAGGGCATGGGCGCGCGCCTTCAGCGCCTTGCGCTCGCGGGACTCCATCGCGCCGGCTCGCGGGGCTACAGGCCGCACGGCTCGCGGTTATAGTCCTTCAGCACCAGCACTTCGCGCACGATGCCGTCGGAGGAGAACTGCACGGCGACGAGCCGCTCGTCCGTGGGATCGCTGTAGCGGCGGTATTCCCAGACGTCCCGGTCCATGCGGTCGAACCGGGTGACGCGTCTCGGCGCGCCGAGCAGGGTTCGAACCTCGGCGGACGTCGTCTTGCCCACCTGCAGCTTCGCCAGATCCTCGGTGGCGGGGCCCTGGCCGCCGGCGCCCGCCGAAGCGCAGCCCGCGAGTGCCGCCGCGAGGAGGATCGCGGATCTCAGGCAGAATTCACGTCGCATCGGGGTCGCCTCCCATCGCCAAGTCCAAATCCAGCCAGCGCTGGCTGCAGCGCCATGTCAAGGATCCTTTCGTGCGCAGGGCGCGCGACGAGGGCTATCGCTCGCGTGCAGCCTACAAGCTCATTGAGATTAACACCCGGGAGAGGCTGCTTAGTCCGGGCGCGCGCGTCGTCGACCTAGGCGCCGCGCCGGGCGGCTGGTCCCAAGTGGCGGTCGCGGCGGCCGGCGCGAAGGGGAGGGTCGTGGCGGTCGACCTGCTGGAGGTCGCGCCGATCGCCGGCGCCGCGCTGTTGCGCGGCGACTTTCTCGACCCGGCGGTCCAGGCGCAGGTCGCGGCGGCGCTGGAAGGCCGGAAGGCCGACGTGGTGCTGTCGGACCTTTCGCCCAATCTTTCGGGGATTGCCCCGGCCGATCAGGCGCGGGCGGCGGAGCTCGTGCGCGCCGCGCTCGCGTTCTGCAAGGCGCAGCTCAAGCCGGGGGGCGCGCTGCTCGCCAAAGTGTTCCAGGGCGAGGAGTTCGCCGCGCTGCTGCGGGAGCTGAAGGCGGCGTTTCGCGAGGTGCGCGCGCTCAAGCCCTCGGCCTCGCGGGACGAGTCGCGAGAGACCTACCTGCTGTGCCGCGGGTTACTTTCGTGAAGTTTTGCAGTCCAAGGAACATTGAAAGCCGCAGCGCTGCCCCAACCTCCTGAAAACACGCGTAAGATGATTACTTTCGGCCCGGACGCCCTCGAAGGAGCAAGTGCTTGAATAACATGCTGAAAAACCTCGTCATCTGGCTGGTCATCGGACTGGTCCTCATGACGGTGTTCAACCAGTTCAACAACCGCCAGGCAGGCGCGCGCGCGCCGATGGAGTACTCGCAGTTCCTGGAGGAGGTGAAGGCCGGCCGCATCGCCAAGGTGACCATCGAGGGGCGGCAGCTCAAGGCGACCACGACCGAGGGCAAGAGCGTGGTGAGCTACTCGCCGGGCGACATCTGGCTCGTGTCGGACCTTCTCAAGTACGGCGTCAAGGTGGAGGCGAAGCCCGAGGAAGAGCCCTCGCTGCTCATGAACATCTTCGTCTCCTGGTTCCCGATGCTGCTGCTGATCGGGGTCTGGATCTTCTTCATGCGGCAGATGCAGGGCGGCGGGCGCGGCGGCGCGTTCAGCTTCGGCAAGTCGCGCGCGCGCATGCTCGACGAGTCCACCAACACGGTGACCTTCGCCGACGTCGCGGGCTGCGAGGAGGCGAAGGAAGAGGTCTCCGAGCTCGTCGACTTCCTGCGCGACCCGACCAAGTTCCAGAAGCTGGGCGGGCGCATCCCGCGCGGCGTGCTGATGGTTGGCAACCCGGGCACCGGCAAGACGCTGCTCGCGCGCGCGATCGCGGGCGAGGCCAAGGTGCCGTTCTTCTCGATCTCGGGCTCCGACTTCGTCGAGATGTTCGTAGGCGTGGGCGCGGCGCGCGTGCGCGACATGTTCGAGCAGGCCAAGAAGCACGCACCCTGCATCGTGTTCATCGACGAGATCGACGCGGTCGGCCGCCAGCGCGGCGCGGGCCTGGGCGGCGGCAACGACGAGCGCGAGCAGACGCTGAACCAGCTGCTCGTGGAGATGGACGGCTTCGAGGGCACGATGGGCGTCATCGTCATCGCCGCCACCAACCGGCCCGACGTGCTCGACCCGGCGCTCATGCGCCCGGGCCGCTTCGACCGCCAGGTCGTGGTGCCGCTGCCCGACATCCGCGGCCGCGAGCAGATCCTGCTCGTGCACATGCGCAAGGTGCCGCTCGCGCCCGACGTCAAGGCCGACATCATCGCGCGCGGCACGCCGGGCTTCTCGGGCGCCGACCTCGCCAACCTGGTCAACGAGGCGGCGCTCTTCGCCGCGCGCAAGAACAAGCGCCTCGTCGACATGGACGACTTCGAGATGGCCAAGGACAAGGTCATCATGGGCGCCGAGCGGCGCTCGATGGTGATGCCCGAGGAGGAGCGCCGCAACACGGCCTACCACGAGTCCGGCCACGCGGTGGTGGCGAAGCTGCTGCCCAAGACCGATCCGGTGCACAAGGTGACGATCATCCCGCGCGGTCGCGCGCTCGGCGTGACGATGCAGCTGCCCGAGCAGGACCGCTACAGCCAGGACCGCGAGCGCCTGCTCAACACGATCACGGTGCTCTTCGGCGGCCGCATCGCCGAGGAGATCTTCATGAACCAGATGACCACGGGCGCCTCGAACGACTTCGAGCGCGCCACCGAGATCGCGCGCCGCATGGTGACGCAGTGGGGCATGTCGGACGCGCTCGGCACCATGGTCTACGGCGAGAACGAGGGCGAGGTGTTCCTCGGCCGTTCGATCACCACGCACAAGAACGTGTCGGAGGCGACGCTGCAGAAGGTGGACAGCGAGATCAGGCGCATCGTCGACGAGCAGTACAAGCTCGCGCGCCGGCTCATCGAGGAGAACCGCGACAAGGTCGAGACCATGGCGCGCGCGCTGCTCGAGTGGGAGACGCTCGATTCCGACCAGCTGAACGACATCATGGCCGGCAAGCCGCCGCGCCCGCCCAAGGCGCCGGCCGCGGGCAGCACGCCGAGCGCGCCGGCCGACGGCGCGCAAGGTGCCGCCGCGCCTGCAGCTTCCCCGTCGTCGAGCGCCTGAGTCCCCGCTGGGCGGGGTCCTGCGCTGCGGCGGGTTTCTCCTGCCGCTCGAACGGCCGCTTCTGATGGGCGTGGTGAACGTCACGCCCGATTCTTTTTCCGACGGAGGGTCATTCCTCGATCCGGAGGCGGCGATCGCGCATGCGCGGCGGCTCGTCGAAGAAGGCGCCGACATTCTGGATATCGGGGGCGAGTCCTCACGGCCCGGTGCGCGGGCCGTTGCGGAGGAAGAAGAGCTTCAGCGTGTCCTTCCGGTTCTCAAGGCCTTGAAAGATGTCCCCGTATCGGTCGATACGCGGCGGCCCGCCGTCATGCGCGCGGCGCTCGCCGAGGGCGCGTCCATGATCAACGACATCGAAGCGCTGGAAGCGCCGGGCGCGCTCGATGCGGTCGCCGATTCCGACTGCGCGATCTGCCTCATGCACAAGCAGGGCGAGCCCGCCACGATGCAGAATGCGCCGCGCTACGCGGACGTGGTTCTCGAAGTACGGAACTATCTTTCTTCAAGACTTTCTTCCTGTCAGAAGGCCGGGATCGACCTCGATCGCCTCTGCATCGATCCGGGATTCGGATTTGGCAAGACCGTGGAGCACAACTTCCGCCTGCTCAAGCACCTGCCTGAGCTCGCCGCGCTCGGCGTGCCGGTGCTCGCGGGCTGGTCGCGCAAGTCCACGCTCGGCGCGGTCACCGGGCGCCCGGTCGGCGAGCGGCTGGCCGCGAGCCTGGCGGCCGCTTTGCTCGCGGTCCAGCATGGAGCGAGAATACTGCGCGTGCACGACGTCAAGGAGACGCGCGACGCGCTGACCGTGATGCAGGCAATGGAGAGAGCATGAGCCGCAAATACTTCGGCACGGACGGCGTGCGCGGCACGATCGGCCAGAGCCCGATGACGCCGGACTTCGTGCTGCGCCTCGGCTACGCGGCGGGGCGCGCGCTCGCCGGCACTTCCGGCGACGGCAAGAGCCGTCCGGCAGTGCTGATCGGCAAGGACACGCGCATTTCCGGCTACATGATCGAGGCGGCGCTGGAAGCCGGCTTCTCAGCCGCGGGCGTGGACGTGCTGCTGTGCGGCCCGCTTCCCACGCCCGGCGTCGCCTACCTCACGCGCGCGCTGCGACTGTCGGCGGGAGTGGTGATCAGCGCCTCGCACAACGCCTACGCGGACAACGGCATCAAGTTCTTCTCGCGCGACGGCTTCAAGCTGCCGGACGCGACCGAGGCCAGGATCGAGCGCGCGCTCGACGAGCCGATCGGCTGCAACGCGTCCGAAAGATTGGGGCGTGCCAAGCGCGTGGACGACGCGCAGGGCCGCTACGTCGAGTTCTGCAAGTCGACTTTCCCGAACGACCTCGACCTGAAGGGCATGAAAATCGTGGTCGACTGCGCGCACGGCGCGGCCTACCAGGTCGCGCCGCACGTGTTCCACGAGCTGGGTGCCGACGTGAGCGCGATCGGCGTCGCGCCCGACGGCTTCAACATCAACGACAAGATTGGCGCGACTTCTCCCGAGAACCTGCGAAGGGAAATTCTCAAGCACAAGGCGGATCTCGGGATCGCACTCGACGGCGACGGTGACAGGGTGGTTGTTCTTGACAATGAAGGAAAGACATATGACGGCGACCAGCTCCTCTACGCCATCGTCAAGCACCGCGCCGGCAAGGAAAAGGTGACCGGCGTCGCGGGCACGCTGATGACGAACTTCGCCTTCGAGCAGGCGCTGGCGTCGATGAAGATCCCCTTTTCGCGCGCGCGGGTCGGCGACCGCTACGTGCTCGAGCTGCTGCGCGAAAAGCGCTGGCTGCTCGGCGGCGAGAATTCGGGCCACCTCATCTGCCTGGACAAGCACACCACGGGCGACGGCATCGTCTCGGCGCTGCAGGTGCTCACCGCGATGCGCGAGACCGACAGGACGCTCGCCGAGCTGACGGCGGACCTGGCGATGTATCCGCAGGTGCTCGTCAACGTAGCGGTGCCGAAGGGCTTCGACTGGCAGAAGCACCAGGCAATCGCGGCTGCGCGCTCGCGCGCCGAGCGCTCGCTCAACGGCCGCGGCCGCGTGCTGCTGCGCCCCTCGGGCACCGAGCCCGTGCTGCGCGTGATGGTCGAAGGCGAGCCGCGCGAGGCGATCGAATCGGCCGCCAAGGCCATCGCCGATACCGTGCGCAAGGCGGCGGCCTGACCGCGCGCGTGCGATGCCGGACCACGCTCACGACCACGCCCACGCGCCGGACGAATTCGGGCGCGCGTTCGCGATCGGCATCGGCCTCAATGCGGCCTACGTCGCCGTAGAGGCCTATTTCGGCTGGCAGGCGGGCTCGCTCGCGCTGCTGGCCGACGCCGGCCACAACCTGAGCGACGTCGCGGGCCTCGCGCTCGCGTGGGTGGGCGCGTTCGCGGGACGCCTGTCGCCCGACGAGCGCCACACCTACGGCTGGCGCCGCGCCTCGATCCTCGCCGCCTTCGCGAACTCGATTCTGCTGCTGGTGGCGATGGGCTCGCTCGCCTGGGAGGCGATCGGCCGTCTGCACGCGCCGCAAGCCACGCAGGGCTGGACGATCATCGCCGTCGCCGGCGCCGGCGCGCTGGTCAACGGCGCCACGGCGGCGATGTTCGTGCGCGGGCGCGCGCACGACCTGAACATCCGGGGCGCGTTCCTGCACATGACGGCCGACGCGCTGATCTCGATCGGCGTCGTCGCGACCGGAATCCTGTATCTCTGGACGGGCTGGGAACGGCTCGACCCGCTCGCGAGCCTCGCGATCGCCGCGGTGATCGTGGCCGGCACCTGGGACCTGCTGCGGCAGTCCGTGCACTACATGTTCGACGGTGTGCCCGACTCGGTCGACCTCGGCGCGGTGCGCGCGCTGCTGCTGTCGCGGCCCGGCGTGCGCGACGTGCACGACCTGCACGTCTGGGCGATGAGCGCCTCCGAGATCGCACTGAGCGCGCACCTCGTGATGCCGAAAGGCCATCCGGGGGACGAGTTCTTCGCCGGCCTGGGCAAGGATCTGCACGACCGCTTCCACATCGGCCATCCGACCCTGCAGGTGGAAATCGACTGCCGCGGGCACGGTTGTGGCGCGGCGAGGCGTGCACCGGGCTCGCGGTGAATGGCTAGTTCCTTAGGAAAATCATGACCTTTTGTTCGACCGCGGCGGGTGCTTGACGCGCGGGCAATATTTCTACTATTCTAAAAATGTGGAAATGAATGAAGCCGTCGCCGCACTGAGCGCCCTGGCGCAGGGCTCGCGCCTCGCGATCTACCGGCTTCTGGTGCAGGCGGGTGCTCAGGGGATGTCAGCGGGGAGCATCGGCGAGAAGCTCGACCTGCCGCCAGCGACACTGTCGTTCCACCTTGCCGGGCTCACGCGCGCCGGGCTCGCAAGGAGCAGGCAGGAAGGGCGCTTCGTCATCTATGCGGCCGACTTCGAGGCCATGAACGCGCTGGTCGACTACCTCACCGAGAACTGCTGCGGCGGCAAGTCCTGCATGCCGGCGGCCGCGCCGGCCGAAACCGGAGCGCGGCGCCGGCGTGCAACCGCGTAGACGCCGCGCACTCGCATACGGAGACGCCATGGAAGAAGCCGAGCTCAAATCGATCGTCAAGCAGAGATACGCACGAGCGGCGCTGAGCGTCGCGACCGGGGCGAAGGGCTCGTGCTGTGGCACCGGGTCACGCGAAGCTCAATGCTGCGATCCGATCACGAGCGATCTCTACGAAGCCGAGCAGACCGATGCGCTGCCGGCGACGGCGATCCAGGCGTCCCTCGGCTGCGGGAACCCGACCGCGCTGGCAGAGCTGAAGCCCGGAGAGGTCGTGCTCGACTTGGGATCGGGCGGCGGCATCGACGTGCTTCTCTCCGCGAAGCGCGTCGGTCCCTCGGGCAAGGCCTATGGCCTGGACATGACGGACGAGATGCTGGCCCTCGCCGACGAGAACAAGCGCAAGGCCGGCGCGCGCAACGTAGAGTTCCTCAAGGGCGAGATCGAGAACATTCCTTTGCCGGACGGCTCGGTCGACGTGATCATCTCCAACTGCGTGATCAACCTGTCGGCGGACAAGGATCGCGTTCTGCGCGAAGCGTTCCGCGTCCTCAAGCCGGGAGGCCGGTTCGCCGTCTCTGACGTCGTGACGCGCGGAAGCATTCCCGCCGAAGTGCGCAACAGCGTGCTGCTCTGGGTAGGGTGCGTGGCGGGCGCGCTGGACGAGGACGAGTACCGGGCCAAGCTCTTGAACGCGGGGTTTCACGATGTGGAGATCGAGCCCACGCGCATCTATCGCGCGGAAGACGCCCGGGAATTCCTTGCGGACAAGGGGATGGATGCGAGCGCAATCGGTCCGCAGGTAGACGGAAGGATCCTGAGCGCGTTTATTCGCGCTACCAAGCATTGACATGAAGGCGAGGAACGTCTTGTTCTTGTGTACTGGAAACTCGGCGCGGTCGATCCTCGCCGAGGCCTACCTGAATTCGGCGGGCAAGGGGCGCTTCAGGGCGTACAGCGCAGGCAGCAAGCCGGGCGGACGCGTTAATCCTTTCGCGCTGGAACTGCTTCAAAAGACCCGCCTCGGCACCGACGGGCTGCGCTCCAAGAGCTGGGACGAGTTCGCGAGGCCGGGTGCACCGGAGATGGATTTCGTCTTCACGGTCTGCGACAACGCGGCTGCCGAGCCCTGTCCCTACTGGCCGGGCCAGCCGATGACCGCGCACTGGGGCGTGCCCGATCCGGCGGCGGCGGAGGGAAGCGACGCGGACAAGCGCCGGGCGTTCCAAGAGGCGTTCCGCGCGCTGTCGACGAGGATCAACCTCTTCGTCAGCCTCCCGATGGAGAAGCTCGATCGCCTGGCGCTGCAGAAGCGGCTTCACGAGATCGGCAAGGCCGGCCAGGAAGCGACCGCGCGTTGAGCGCGCCGGCGATGAGCGTCTTCGAGCGCTGGCTCACGCTCTGGGTCGGCCTTTGCATCGTCGCGGGCGTTGCACTCGGCCAGGTGCTGCCGGGGCCAGTGCGCGCGCTCGGCGCGATGGAGGTGGCGCGCGTCAACATCCCGGTCGGGCTGCTGATCTGGGTGATGATCATCCCGATGCTGCTGAAGATCGACTTCGGCGCACTGCAGCAGGTCAAGGATCACCTCAAGGGCATCGGCGTGACGCTGGCGGTAAACTGGCTGCTGAAGCCGTTCTCGATGGCTTTCTTCGGCTGGCTCTTCATCCGCCAGCTGTTCGCGCCGCTGCTGCCGGCCGGTCAGATCGACAGCTACGTCGCCGGCCTGATCCTGCTCGCGGCCGCGCCGTGTACCGCGATGGTCTTCGTCTGGAGCCGGCTCACCAACGGCGATGCGTACTTCACTCTGTCGCAGGTCGCGCTCAACGACCTGATCATGATCTTCGCGTTCGCGCCCATCGTGGCGCTGCTGCTGGGCATGTCCGCGATCACGGTGCCCTGGGACACGCTGCTCACGTCGGTCGTGCTCTATATCGTGGTGCCGGTGATCCTCGCGCAGCTCTGGCGCAGGTCGCTGCTCGCGCGCGGAGAGGGGGTCTTCGCGGCGGCGATGGCGAAGATCCAGCCGTGGTCGGTCGCCGCGCTGCTGCTCACGCTGGTGCTGCTCTTCGCGTTCCAGGGTGACGCGATCCTGAAGCAGCCGCTCGTCATTGCGCTGCTGGCGGTGCCCATCCTGGTGCAGGTCTTCTTCAACTCCACGGTGGCTTATCTCCTGAACCGGGTGGTGGGGGAGAAGCACAGCGTGGCCTGCCCGTCGGCGCTGATCGGGGCGTCGAATTTCTTCGAGCTGGCCGTGGCCGCCGCGATCAGCCTGTTCGGCTTCGAATCGGGCGCGGCGCTCGCCACCGTGGTCGGCGTGCTGGTCGAAGTGCCGGCAATGCTCCTAGTGGTTCGGGTGGCGAACCGCAGCAGGCAATGGTACGAGCGCGGAGCGAGGGTCGACGCCGCAGCGTCTTGATCGGCGTCAATACGAGTAGCCGCGGCTTCGCAAGAATGCCCTGGTTGAGCGTCGCGCTGCCGCGACCGCGTTCAAATCGGAGATCCGCTATGGCCAACCTCGAAGCCGTTCTCTGCAATCCCGTGCGCACCGCCATCGGAACCTACGGCGGCTCGCTGAAGGCGATTCCGGCGACCAAGCTCGGCAGCGCCGCGATCGCGGAGACGCTGCGCCGCTCCGGGTCGATCGGCTCGGATGTCGAGACGGTGGTGATGGGACAGGTCATCCAGGCCGGCGCGCGCATGAACCCGGCGCGCCAGGCGGCCATCGGGGCCGAGCTTCCGGTCGGCGTGCCGGCGATGACCGTGAACCGCGTCTGCGGCTCGGGCGCGCAGGCCGTGGTGAGTGCGGCGCTGGAAATCCTCGCCGGCAACGTGCGCTGCGCCGTCGCGGGTGGCATGGAAAACATGGACATGGCACCGTACCTGCTGCCGAGCGGGCGCTGGGGCTCGCGCATGGGCGATACGCAGCTCTACGACAGCATGCTGTACGACGGCCTGAACGACGCCTTCTCCGGCCAGCATTCCGGCTGGCACACCGAGGATCTCGCGGCAAGGTACAAGGTCAGCCGCACCGACCAGGACCGCTGGGCCGCCCGCTCGCAGCAGCGGTTCGCGGCGGCGCAGGCCGCGGGCAGGTTCGATGCGGAGATCGCCGGGGTCGAAGTGAAGGGCCGCAAGGGCCTGGAGCTGTTCGGGCGCGACGAGCATGTGCGCCCCGACACCACGGTGGATAGCCTCGCCAAGCTGAAGCCCGCGTTCCGCAAGGACGGCACGATCACGGCCGGCAACGCGCCCGGCCTCAACAGCGGGGCGTCGGCCATGATCGTCGCCGAGCGCGGCTGGGCCGAGAAGAACGGGCTCAAGCCGGCGGCACGCCTCGTGTCGTACGGGGTGGCGGCCGTGGAGCCGGGCATGTTCGGCATCGGCCCGGTGCCGGCGGTGCGCCTGGCTCTGGAGCGTGCCGGCTGGAAGATCGGCGACGTCGAGCGCATCGAGATCAACGAGGCGTTCGCGGCCATCGCGCTCGCCTGCCTGCGCGAGCTGGGCCTGAGCGAGGACGTCGTCAACGTGGAAGGCGGCGCGATCGCGCACGGGCACCCGATCGGCGCGACCGGCGCGGTGCTGACGACCCGGCTGCTGCACTCGATGGCGCGCGACGGCCTGAAGCGCGGCGTGGCGACGCTCTGCATCGGCGGCGGACAGGGCATCGCGCTCGCGTTCGAGCGCGTATGAGCTAGAGTTGGCGGTACATCGCCCGGAGGTTCTTCTGCCCAGCTTCCTGTCGTTCGCCGCCGCGCTCGCCGTGCTGATCTTCGGCACGGCCGCCGCGCAGTCGCCGCACACGCACCAGCACAGCTTCGGCGACGCCCGGAGCTGGGCCAAGGAATTCGACGATCCCAAGCGCGACGCCTGGCAGAAGCCGCACGAGGTGATTCAGGCGCTCGCGCCGCAGGCCGATGAGGTGATCGCCGATATCGGCGCAGGAACGGGCTATTTCTCCGTGCGCTTCGCACATATGGTCCCGAACGGGCGCGTCTACGGCGTCGATACCGAGCCGGACATGGTGAAGTACCTTGCCGAGCGCGCGAAGCGCGAGGGGCTGACGAACGTGGTCGCCGTCGCCGGCTCGCCGGGCGACCCGAAGCTCCCGGAGAAGGCGGACCTCGTGCTGATGGTGGACGTGTACCACCACATCGAGGGCCGCGAAGCGTATTTCCGCACGCTGCTGGGCGAGCTCAAACCCGGTGCGCGCGTTGCGATCATCGACTTTCGCAAGGATTCGCCGGACGGCCCGCCGCCCTCCGCGCGCATTGCGCCGAACCGGGTGAAGGAGGAGATGCGAAAGGCCGGCTACGCGCTCGAGCGCGAGCATGGCTTCCTGCCGAAGCAGTACTTCCTCGTTTTCCGCTCGGCGTCGCCCTGATCGAGATCGCCACCGCCGAGAGCGTCACGCGGCTGGAGAACGTCGCCGGCAAGGTGCTGATCGCCGGCTCGCACGGCGGCGTCATCGCCGCCTACCTCGGCGCAAAGGCGGGCGTGCATGCGCTGATCCTCAATGACGCGGGCGTCGGCAAGGACCGTGCGGGAATCGCGGGCCTCGCCTATCTCGAGGCGATCGGCATGGCCGCGGCGGCTGTGGACTGCATGAGCGCTCGCATCGGCGATGGCGAGGACATGCTCGCGCGCGGCATCGTCAGCCACGCGAACATCTATGCCGCCCTGGGCGGCGTGGCCGCCGGACAATCCTGCCGCGAGGCGGCCGAGCGCATGCGAAGCGCCGCGCCGCCGCGCTCCGGCCCGCCGCCGTACTCGGAAGGCCGCTGGCGCGTGGCCGAGGGGCCGCCGGAAGTCTGGGCGCTCGATTCGGTAGGGAAGGTCGTCCCGGAGGACGCGGGACGCATCCTGATCGTCGGCTCGCACGGGGCGGTGCAGGGCGGGCGGCCGGAGACGGCGCTCGGCGTGGCGGCCGCGGCCGCGGTGTTCAACGATGCGGGCCTGGGCGCCGACCGCATCGGCATCACGCGGCTGCCGGTGCTCGCGGCGCGCGGCATGCCCGCGGCCGCGGTCGACTGCATGAGCGCACGCATCGGCGACGGCCGCTCGATGTGGGAAACGGGCGTGATCTCGCACGTGAACGCGACCGCGGCCGAACGCGGGGCCCGGCGCGGCATGCGGGTGCGGGACTTCGCGGCCTTCGTCCGCGCGCGCTAGAGCGCAGCGACCCGTCCGGCGAACGCTTCCACTGCGCGCCAGTCGGTGAATTCGACAACCGACGTCGGATCGGTCGGACCGCCCGTGATCAGCATGATGAAACGGATGATCGCCCGGTCGAGCGGACCGTACCGCGGATAATCGATCTTGCCCGCGAACACGCCGACTTCGCGCGGGCGCCACGGGATCCGCCGGAGCAGCTTGCGCACGTACGGATTGGTGTGCGGCTGGTTCTTCTCCGGCTTGCGCGCCACGACGCTGACCGAGAAGAACGCGCTCGGCTTGCGGTTGAGAACGCCCTCGTGGCGCTCGATGAAGTCGAGCACCGCCTGGCTGTGGCGGCCGTAGCGGATGCTCGCGCCGATGACCACCTTCTCGCAGGCGGCGAGGTCTCTCTCCTCCACGGTGGCGAGCGGCGCAACGCGCGTCTCATGCGCGTGCGACGCGAGCAGCTCGGCCAGCCGCTGGCAGATCCTCGCGGTATGGCCGTCCGTCGTGGAATATGCGATCAGGATCCTGGCCATTCGCCAGCCTAGCGCAAGCTACCTCGCGTTGCACAAGGCCGTTTGATCCTCGTCAACCGTTCCACCGGTGCATGCGCAAAGATGCCGCATTGCGAGTTAAGCTTCGCGACAGGGAGCATGGAGACAGTCAGCGCGGACGTGGCGATCATCGGGGCGGGAGGCGCGGGCCTGCGCGCCGCGATCGCGATCGCGCAGGCCGACCCGAAGCTGCGCATCGCGCTCGTCTCGAAGGTCTACCCCATGCGCAGCCATACCTGCGCGGCCGAGGGCGGCGCGGCGGGCGTGATCAAGGCCGACGACAGCCTCGACCATCATTTCAACGACACCGTCGGTGGCGGCGACTGGCTCTCCGACCAGGACGCCGTCGACTACTTCATCCGCGAGGCTCCGAAGGAGCTGGTCCAGCTCGAGCACTGGGGCTGCCCCTGGAGCCGCGAGCCGAACGGCTCGGTCGCGGTGCGGCCCTTCGGCGGCATGAAGAAGCAGCGCACCTGGTTCGCGGCAGACAAGTCCGGCTTCCACATCCTGCACACGCTGTTCCAGACCTCGCTGCAGTTCCCGTCCATCCAGCGCTTCGACGAGTTCTACGCCACCGAGCTGCTGAAGGAGGACGGGCGCATTGCGGGCTTCACCGCGATCGAGATGCGCAGCGGCCAGATGCGCCGTTTCGACGCGCGCGCAGTCGTCATCTGCGGCGGCGGCGCGGGGCGCATCTTCCCGTTCACCACCAACGGCGCGAT
>Ga0335085_10002926_pt1 | contig 30736 bp, 32 predicted proteins | sample Lox_Sample_45_FD_206712 | JGI IMG/M metagenome (GOLD analysis project Ga0335085, IMG submission 206712) | Soil microbial communities from Loxahatchee National Wildlife Refuge, Florida, United States - Lox_Sample_4.5 | ecosystem: Environmental > Terrestrial > Soil > Wetlands | place: USA... | reverse complement strand
CCGCCAAGGACGCCTTTTCCATCCCCTCGTTCTCATTGGCTCCGGGTTGTTTCGGCACCTCGCTGTTTTCGATCCGCTTTTCGCCGCAACCGCAAACCAAAAGAAGGGTTGCCAAACCGAAAACCGCCAGGATTTTTTCATTCTTGTTGTTCATGACTTTTCTCCTTTCATTTTTAAGCTTTAAACTCCAAAACTACCAACCGGCTTGATCCGTGAACTTCCACGGTTCGAAATCAACTTTTCACCGGTTCTTCCAAATTAGATCTCTTTTTTCCCGGCGATTCGGGGTCCAGTTTCGAACCCGTTTTTATCCCCTGGAACGGGGAAGCCGCTTGGGAAAGTTTTGCGCCCGCGCCCAAAACCCCGTGTCGCGCGGCGACCCTTTCCCTTGTTTTCCCAATGTCTTGGGGGTCGAAATCTCGGGTAACGGCCGGCGCCACAACAGGCCGGTCAAGGATTGAGATTCGCGGGCTTCCTGAAACCGGCAAAATTTTATTAGCCCCTGGGTTGGAATTTGGAATGGATAGATGGAAACGGCTCCAAGCCAAAGAGTCGGCCGGTTTATTCCAGGGCAATTTCTCCAGTTTTTTCAGGATCGGCCCCGAGTAACCGGCTGCGATGAGGAGGGCGTAAATGCCCGCGCCTAATAGAAATTCTTCGAGTTTCATGGGGGACTCCTTTCGCAGGGAATTTCCGGGCGTTAGGTGAACGCGCGAAATCCAACCCGGGCCGAAACGTTACCCGGTTGGGGACTACACGAAAGGAATTTTCAGATTCTTAGGATAAGGAACTTCTGGGGGGAGTGGCTGTCAAGGGAGGCGCCGCCAAAAAACGAGCGACTTAATTCCAACGATAGGCTCATCTTTTCGAACTGGGGAGCCAAGGAATAGAAGCCAACGGTATTTTTGGGAAGAAGCTTCAAGTTTGATGTTTGATGGGCGGATTGTTTTTTTATCCGGGAGGAAGAACAGGATAATTTTGATTGTCCGGAGTGGGAGAAGGACGATACCAGCTGGGGAGGGGCTTGAAAGACGCTGAAGTTCGGGCTTGCCTCAACAATGACCGGCCTCAGGGGGACCGCCACCGCAAGGGCAAGAAGGGCAAGCCGGCTGAATTTTTCTAATCTTTTTCCCATGGCTCCATCTCGTTCAATGGATGTTTAAAAAATACTTAAGATTATTTTTAAAATCAACCCGCTTCTCTTACGGGGGTGGGACGATTCAAGCCTGGAAAAAGTTCCAAACAAAAGAGCCGCCTCGTAAATATATGAAAATAGTTAAAATGAAGGGGATTTAGGCCGCCTTTCATAGACGCCCTTCCCCAACACGGCGTAAAATCCACCCATGAACGACAAAAGACCCGACCCGGACGCGCTTTTAAACCGCGTGCAAATGGAGGCGGCCAAGGAAAAACGGGGCAAACTGAAGATTTTCTTCGGCGCCTGCCCCGGCGTGGGTAAGACCTACGCCATGCTGGAGGCCGCCCGCGTCAAGAAGGCCGAGGGCGTGGATGTGGTGGTGGGCCTCTTGGAAACCCACGGCCGCAAGGAAACCGCCGCCCTCATGGAAGGATTGGAAATCTTGCCGTCCTTGGAACTGGACTATCGCGGGACCAAGCTGAAGGAATTCGATATCGACGGGGCCCTCAAGCGCAAGCCCGGCCTGCTTTTGGTGGATGAGCTGGCCCACACCAACGTCGAAGGCTCCCGCCACGTCAAGCGCTGGCAGGACGTACAGGAGCTGTTGGACCTGGGCACCAACGTCTATTCCACCCTCAACGTTCAGCACCTGGAAAGCATCAACGACATCGTGGCCCAGGTGACCGGGGTGGTGGTGCGGGAAACCCTGCCCGACAAGGTGCTCAAGATGGCCGACGAGGTCGAGCTGATCGACCTGCCACCCGACGACCTTTTGAAGCGCCTGCAGGAGGGCAAGGTCTACATGCCCGAGGCGGCCGAGCGGGCCATCCATAGCTTTTTCAGGAAGGGCAACCTGATCGCCCTGCGGGAAATGGCCCTGCGCACCACCGCCGACCGGGTGGGCGACCAGGTGCAGGACTACCGCCGGGACAAGGCCATCACCCAGACTTGGGCCACCACCGACCGCATCCTGGTCTGCGTCTCCCCCAGCCCCTCCTCGGCCAACCTGGTGCGGGCGGCCCATCGCATGGCCAAGTCGCTCAAGTCTGGGTGGATCGCCCTTTACGTGGAAACCCCTTCCCAGGCCCGCCTGACCGAGGAGGCCCGGGCCCATGCCGTCCAACACCTGCGCCTGGCGGAGCAGTTGGGCGCCGAGACCGCCACCGTGAGCGGCCAGAATTTCGCCGAGGAAGTCATGGATTACGCCCGGGAGCGAAACGTCACCAAGATCTTCATCGGCAAGCCTCCCCGCTATTCATGGAGCGGCCTTTTGAAGCGGTCCCCCGTGGACGAGCTTTTGCGTGTCAGCGGGGACATCGACATTTACGCCACCCGGGGCGAGAACGCCGATCCCCGGGAAAAACGCCGGACCCAGGCGGGCTCCGTCCTGCCGAAGTTCGACTGGCAGGGTTACGCCTGGGCCCTCCTGACGGTGGCCCTGTCGACCTTCGTGGCCTGGCTGCTTTTTCCACGGGTGGACCTGGCCAACCTGATCATGGTCTACCTGCTGGGCATCCTGGCGGTCTCCTACCGCCAGAGACTGGGGCCTTCCACGCTGGCTTCCTTCTTAAGCGTCATCTGTTTCGACTTTTTCTTCGTCCCACCCCGCTTTTCCTTCGCCGTCTCTGATACCCAATACATCTTCATGTTCCTGGTGATGCTCCTCGTGGGCCTTTCCATCAGCAACCTCACGGTGCGCATCCGAAACCAGGAGCGGTTCACCCGCCTGCGGGAACGCCGTACCGCCGCCCTTTACTCGCTCTCACGCGAACTGGCCTCGACCTGGGGCACGGCCCAGCTGCTGGAGATCGCCGTCAAGCACATCGCCGAGGTCTTCGAGTGCTCGGTCATCGCCTTCCTGCCGGACGAAAACGGGCGCCTGCAGGTGCAGTGCGGGACGGCGCAGGACTTCAACCTGACTGCCAAGGAAATGGGAGTGGCCCACTGGGCCTACGACCTGGGCCAGATGGCGGGGCTCGGCACCGACACCCTGCCCGGCACTGAGGCCCTTTACCTTCCCCTGCTGGCCTCGGGCGAGCCCGTGGGAGCCCTGGGGGTCAAGCCCCACAACGCCGAAAAGCTCCTGATCCCCGAGCAATTGCACCTGTTGGAGGCCTTCGCCCACCAGACCGCGCTGGCCGTGGCGGCCGATAAGCTGCTGCAGAAACAGCAGAAGACCCAAATGGAAGTGGAGGCCGAAAAATTGCGCAGTTCCCTTTTAAGCTCGGTATCCCACGACCTGAGGACCCCCTTGGCGGCCATCACCGGCTCCACCAGCAGCCTCTTGAAGAACGGCGAAACCCTTTCCCCTTCCACCCGCAAGGACCTGCTGGAAAACATTCATGACGAAGCCGACCGGCTGGAGCGCCTGGTGAACAACCTGCTGGAAATGACCAAGCTGGAATCGGGCGCGGTCCAGCTGAAGAAGGAACTTCACGTGCCGGGGGAAATCATCGGCTCGGCCATCGCGCGCGTAGAGGGGAAATTGGGCGGCCGGAAACTGGAAACCCACGTCCCTTCCAACCTGCCGCTGGTGCCCATGGACGCCCTCTTGATGGAGCAGGTTTTGGTGAACCTGCTGGACAACGCCTTGAAATACACCCCCGAGGGGTCGCCCCTGGAGATTTCCACCGGGGTGAAGGATGGCCAATGGGCGGTGGAGGTGGCCGACCGGGGGCCGGGGGTTCCGCCCGAGGACCTGCCGCGGCTGTTCGACAAGTTTTACCGGGGCCCCCAGACCAACCACAAAAGCGGGGCCGGCCTGGGTCTTTCCATCTGCAAGGGGATCGTGGAAATTCACGGGGGGGCATTGGAGGCGATGAATCGCCCCGGCGGCGGAGCGGTGTTTCGGTTTACCATACCCCTCAACGACAGCTCGCCGTCGGCAGCCAGCAGTCGACAGTAAGGGCGGCGGTTTAGGCCTTCATTTGTTGCTGCGGACGGTCGACCGTCGACAGTAGAATTGAGTTCGAAGGAGCCATCATGGCTGATACCGGCACGGTCTTGGTGATCGAGGACGAGCTTCCCATCCGGCGTTTCCTGAAACCTTCCCTGCAGAGCGAGGGTTTCAAGGTGCTGGAGGCGGTCAAGGCCGAGGAAGGCCTGGCCCTGGCCTCTTCCCACAACCCCGACATCATCCTGCTCGACCTGGGATTGCCCGACATGGACGGCCTGGAAGTGGTCAAGCGCCTGAGGGAATGGGCGGCCACCCCCATCATCATCATCACCGCCCGGGGCAAGGAAAAGGACAAGATCGCAGGGCTGGACGCTGGCGCCGACGATTACCTGACCAAACCCTTCGACGTCGGCGAGCTCTTGGCCCGCATCCGGGTGGCGTTAAGGCACTCACAGCGCCTCAAGCAGGGCGGCAAACAGGACCCCCTCTTCGAAACCAAGGATTTCAAGGTGGACCTGGCGGCGCGGGTCGTCACCGTTCGGGGCAAGGAAGTGCACCTGACCCCAAATGAATACGACCTCCTGGCTTTTTTGATACGCCACGCGGGCAAGGTGGTCACCCAGAAGCAAATTTTGCAGGAAGTTTGGGGCCCGGCCAGCGGCGACCAGGTGCAGTACCTGCGGATTTACGTTTACCAGCTCCGCCAGAAGATCGAGGCCGACCCGGACCGTCCCCGCTATATACTGACGGAGTCCGGCGTCGGTTATAGGCTGAAAATGGATTAACTGGCCGGACGGCGCCCTGAGGCTCCGAAGGGCCGAGCCGGGGGTGGGTTACCGGCTCAAGATGGATTAGAATAAGCTTTAGCCATGGAGGAAAACCCTTCCTAAGGGCCCCCCAACGGCTCAAGCCGCGTCTAAATCCTGGTTTCCATTCTTCTACCAAGGACCCCATTTTGCATCGATCCCTGCTGGCCTGGCTTCTTCTCCTCGTTGCCGCACCCTCCTTTTCCGCCGACTTTTCCCACGTCAAGGTGGAACTGCTTCCGGAACAAAACGCCATCACCCCCGGCGGTTCCGTCACGGTGGGATTCCATTTCCGCATGCAACGGGGCTGGCATATCTACTGGCAGAATCCCGGCGATTCGGGACAGGCCCCCTCCATCACCTGGACCCTGCCCGACGGCTTCACGGCGGGCGATATCCTCTGGCCCACACCCCAGCTCATCGCGTTAAACTCCCTGGCCGATTACGGCTACACCAACGAGGTTCTATTGATGGTGCCCATCCAGGCGCCGCCCAACGTCAAACCCGGGCACTTGGAGCGCCTGACCGCCCACGTGCGCTGGCTGGTCTGCGACGAAATCTGCATCCCCGGCGATACTTCCCTCAACCTGCGGTTCCAAATCCACAAGCACAAATCCGCCGTCAAGACCCGCAACGAATACCTCTTCCAGATCGCCCGCCGCAACCTGCCCCAGGATTTCCCGGAGGACTGGAAGATCTACGGCTCGGCCGGCAAGAAGGATTTCCGAATCGGCGTCGAGACCGGAGGGCCCGTGGCGAAGACCACCACTGCCGTCTTCATCCCGCTCCACCAGAACTGGATCGAGGGGGCCCCGGTCCAGGTTTTCCACGCCTCCGGCAATTCCTTCCAATTAACGGTCAAGAAGTCCGACCAACTGTCCCCGGACGTCAAAAGCCTGGAAGGGGTATTGGTAATAAAGGAAAAGAAGGGTACCAAGGGTTACAACGTAACTATTCCCTTGTCGGAATAGTAGGAACTATTCAACCAATCGAAAGGAGAAAAGCATGGCTAACTTTACATTTTTGAAAAAGGAGGCGCTTTTGGCTGGCGCCTTGGCTTTGGCCTTGGCCTCTTCGGCCTTGGCGGCGGCGGTGGGCGAACTGGCCCCTGATTTCACGGCCACCGACAGCTATGGGAAGATACACAAGCTGGCGGACCTGAGGGGAAAATACGTGGTCTTGGAATGGCACAACCAGGACTGCCCGTTCGTGAAGAGCCAGTACAAGGGCAAGATGCAGAAATTGCAGGACAAGTGGGTGAAGAAGGGCGTGGAATGGTTCACGGTCATTTCCTCCGCTCCCGGCATGGAAGGTTACGTGGAAGCCACCGCGGCCAACCAGGACGTGAAGAACAAGAAGGCCCACGTCACCGCCGTCTTCCTGGATCCGCGGGGGACTTTGGGCCACCTTTACGGGGCCAAGACCACGCCCCACATGTTCGTCATCGATCCCAAGGGGGTTTTAATCTACGACGGGGCTATCGACAACGCGCCGAGGGAAGATGGGGACGTCGAGAAAAACCAAAACGGCGAACCCTTCGTGAACTACGTGGACCGGGCCCTCACCGAATCCATGGTCAACGGCAAAAAAGTTTCATTGCCCTCAATGCCGCCCTACGGTTGCCACGTGAAGTACAAAGACTAGCCGCCTCGTTTTTTCCCTATCAGCCCCAAATCTTCCTGACCCGATTTTCAGGCCGATTTGGGGCTTTTTATTTGCGCCTTCCGCCCCCCCAAAATAAAGTTTGACAAATAAGGGTCTCGGTGGCATAGTTTACTCGTTAAACCAATAAGGTTAACTGATTTCCTCTGCTGGGGGGGTTTATGGCCAAGCGCCACCTTCAAAAGCAGAGCCTTCTGCAAAAGGCCCTTCTCGCCAAAAAAGTCCTGACCCAAGAAGTCCTGATGTACCAGCGGCTCATGGAAGCCATCCGGGCGGAAAACAGCTTCGGGGATCTCTTGAAGTTCCTCATCAAGGCGGTCACCGAGGGCCTGGGCTATGACCGCGCGGGCATCTTCCTGGTGGACCCCTCCCGCGGCGTGGGCCAGCGGATGATGGGCATCGACCGCAACGGCCGTTGGGAAGGCAACTGTGACGATTTGCCCCTCTCCCCCGTCAAGGGCACCCACTGGTTCTCCGATATCGTGCACGGCCACACCAAGGCCTCCTTCACCAACAACCTGCGCAAGAGGATCCATAAAAGGGACTGGGAAAAGAACATCGACCCCGGCGTTTCCTGCAACGCCGTGGTGCCCATCACGGTCACCGACAACGAGATCATCGGTGCCCTGGCCGTGGACAACCTCTTCACCAACCGCCGTCTGGCGAAGTCGGACCTCCAGTCCCTCGTCAGCTTCGCCACCCAGGCGGGCCTGGCCATCGAGTCCTTCCGCCTGCACGAGAAGGTCCGCGAAATGTCCCTCAAGGACGGGCTAACCGGCGTCTTCAACCGCCGCTACTTCGATAATTACCTTCCCCGGGAGGTCCTGCGCTGCCGCCGCTATAAGCGCTTCTTAAGCCTCCTTTACGTGGACCTCGACAATTTCAAGAGCATCAACGACCTCTACGGCCACCTGGAAGGGGACGCCGTGCTCCGCCACGTGGCGGACCGGCTGGTGAAGGGCCTGCGCAACGTGGACATGGTGGTGCGCATGGGTGGCGACGAGTTCGCCGTCATCCTGCCCGAAGTGGGGCCGGACGGCGCCAAAACCGTGGCGGGCCGGCTGTTCAAATCCATCGTGGAATCGACCTCGCCGGTGGAAAGCATGCGGGCCAAGGGCGAGGGGGTGAAGGTCACGATGGGGGTCGCCTGCTATTCCGAAGCCATGGGGGACCACCAGGAGCTGATGAAGCGGGCGGACGAAAGCCTCTACCAGGCCAAGGCGCTGGGACGCAACCGTGTGGGTGAATTGGTCAACAGCCTGTAAATCATCTCAAGAACCACCGGCAAAAACTTTTAACCACCAAGACATCAAGTCACCAATAACGCATTTTGCCCCAAAACACAGGACCATCGCTTTTCTGGGTTTCTTTGTTTCCTGGCGGTGATCTTTATTTGGAGTTTTTTTTATTTTAAAGCGTCGGTCGTCGGGGTTGATCCCGTAACGGGCTTGGGGGTGGGCACCACCGGCGTGCCCGGACCCGCCTTCTTCTTGTACCAATAGCCCGAGTAGAAGGTCCTCTCCTGATCTCCTTCCCCTTCCACATGCAAGGTCCCCCCGTCGCCGTAGAAAAGCCCGGGGATCAGGGCGTCCTCATCGGACAATGGCAAGAGGGCGATTTTGAACTCCCGGTCCTTGATGTCGAAAGCCGGGAAGGAGACCTTCATGTCCACGGTGAGGAAGCCTTCCTTTTCCCCCAACGAGATCTTGCTGAAGGTGAAGACCCCATCCGGGTTTTCCAGTTCATAATCCCCTTCCCGCGCCTTCCAGGCCGCCGGGATCTCCTTGGGCTCGATGGATTCCAGGGGCACCGGAAAGGTAAGCCCTCCCAGGACCGCCATGGGCTTATCCTCCACCCGCGAGAAGGTGAGGGGAAATTGGGGCAGGTCGATGGGGAAGATGATGAAGGTGATATGGGGCACGAAGGTATCCGGGGAGATGGGCAATAGGTCCATCTGGTAGTTGTTCCATTCCGCCTTCAACCGGCCCTCCTTGAGGGTGACCTTCATCAATTGGCCCAGGGCCGAATAGTAACCCACGTTCTCCTTGAGCTTTTCGGGCGGCACCTCGACCGTCGGGGGCATCTTGATTTCCTTCTTTTGGAGGTCCTCCGGGATGCCGTATTTGGCCGTGAGCATGAGCTTCAGGGCCCTCGACGTCACCTCGCCCTGCAGATCGTCCCCTTCCGCGCAGTTGGTAAGCAGCACCAGCCCCAAGCCCTGCCGGTAAAGCACCGCCATCTGGGCGTTGTAGGGCGGGAATTCGCCGTCGTGCCAGGCCACCCCTTCGGCTCCCGGTATCGTGAGACCCGAAAGCTGCCAGCCCAAACCCACCTCGTGGCCGAAATCCAGCGGTAGGCCCGGGTAGGCGGGCTTGAACATGTCTTGAAGGGCTCCCTCCGCCAGGGGTTGGACGCCCCACGGCCCCGACCCTCCCAGAAGGGTCTGGAGGAACCGGGCCAGGTCGCGGGCCGAGGAAACCATCCCCGCCGCCGGGATATCGCGCAAATGGATCAACGGGACGGAATCGCCATGGCGGTAACCCTGGGCCAATTGGGGGTCTTGATCCGAGGAGTCGTCGAACGAGGAGGAATCCATCCCCAGCGGCTCGAAAAGGTCGGTCTTGAGGGCTTCGGCAAAAGGCTTCTTGCGCTTGATCTCCACGATGCGGCCCAGCAGGTCATAGTCCACGTAGGAATACTTGTAGAGCGTCTGGGGCGGGGCCACCAGGTAGTCGTTCTTGAGGTCCCCCACGAAATCCGAAAGGCTTTCCGGGTGGTCCACCCAGAGCCCCTTGAGGTAAAACCCGGGCAGGCCCGAGTGGTTGGCCAGCAGGGACTTGACCGTGATGGGTTTGGCCTGCTTGAAGCGGCTTCGGATGGAAAATCCGGGAATGATTTTCGTGATGGGCTGGTCCAGGCCCACCCGCCCCTTTTTGGATAGCATCAGGATTTCGGCCGCGGTGAAGATCTTCGAGACCGCCCCCAGGTGATAAAGGGTGTCGGCGTCCGCGGGGGTGCGCTTGAGCGTGTTGGCGTAGCCGAAGCCCCCGATCCATACCACCTTGTCCCCGTCCACCAGGGCCACGCTCAGGCCCTTCACGTGGTGCTTGTCCATCTCATCGGGGATGAACTTTTCCAGGTCGGCGACGACCTTGGAATAATCGGTCCCACCGGGCGCCGGCGTGAAGGTCGCGACGGGCGCGGGGCTGGGCGTCGGCGTTTCCTGGCCCCGTCCCAGGGCGGGTAGCGCCAGGAGGACCAACGTGGGGAGAAGGCGTCGGAAGAGCGGGGGTAATCTCACTTGGCCGCTCCCGGGGCCGGCGGGGGAGGCACGGCAGCGAAGACGATCCGGGCCCCCGACATCTTCCGGTAGAAAACCAACTCCGGGACGATCTCCTTTTTTTTGAAAAGGATGAGGCTGGAGCCTTCCCAGAAGGTGAACCAGCCGGCCGGCTCCAGGAGCACCACGATAAAGGCCGTCCAAAGGGTCTGCTTGAACTCGTAAAGGATAGTGGTGGCCGCGAAAAGGAAGGCGACGCCCAGGACGACCATCCAGGCGCCCATCCGGATATCGGCCTTGCGTTTCTCCTCGAGCCGCCTGCAATGACGGCGGAAATGGTCCCGCAGCCGCTCCAGGATGACTTTCTCCCGGCCCGTGTTGCGTTCCTCCTTGGGCATCAGCAGTGTCACCGTCAGGCCGCTTTCTTCCTTGTTGAGGGCCGCCCGCTGGAGTTCGTAAAGGAAGTCCTCGGAGAGGCTGCGCTCCGCATAGGGCCGGGGGTCGAAATCCGAAAAGATGTCCTCATAATCTTCGAGGGCCAGGCTGATCGAGCTTGCCTTGGCCACGCCGGGAAATTCGCCGGCGGTTTTATCGGGGGATGGGTCTTCCATGGGGCAAGTATAATCCAGGTCCGGGGCCGACTTCCCTTCTTCGTTGGGCCGGATCCGGGCGGGGGAACGGCGCGCCCCCTCACCACCTTCGCCGGGCGCGGGCCGATTTTATTGCGGCCGGGGCAAATGAGGGTAGAATGTGGCCCCACGGGAGGGCCCATGAAAATCTTGAGATTTTTCCACAAACACGCCTTGAGCATCCAGATTTTGACGAATTTTTTCACTATCGTGGGCGTCCTCGTGGCCACCTTCCAGATCTCCAGCACCCGGCAGATCATCGAGGCCATCTTCACCTCCCAGGAAAAAGCCGCCTCCTACCGGCTCCTGGCCATGAAAACCGAGGTTCAGGCCAACGTCAACCGCATCCAGGGCATCCTGGGCCAAGCGAAATTATATGAAAACTTGAGCGTGTCTTTTCAGATCCCCCTCTCAACCTCCGTTTATTTCTCAAACCCCACCTTTTTCAAGCTAGAGCACCTGAACAAGGGGGACAACGAAGTTTTTAACGAGAAGGTTTCCGCCGTTTACCAAAATTGGCAGGTCGCCAACAGCCTCATCCAAACCACGGAAGCAATGGCCACGAACCCGTCCGCGAGGCCCAACATAACGGCTATGAACATTTTGAAGAACAACCGGGTGATATTGAAATACCTGCAAGAGACGCTGGAACCCGCCCGGGAGATACTGAAGGACCTCTCCGCCGAATCCAACCCCGATTAATTTTTCAGGGCCTTTTCGATCTTGTCGAGATGTTCCCGCCGGTGCAGGGCGCGCCGCAGGAACCTTTCCGAACCCACTTTCAAGAATTCGTCCACCTGGGCCTGGGTCATCCCGGCTACTAGGCCATCCGCCTTCTGGGAGGCTTCCGTGGCGATTTTGACCACGCCCCGGGGAGGAACGGCCTCCGAAAGGATCGCTAAGGGCGCGTTGATGGCGTCCGCGTCCAGGGGCAGGACGGGGCTTTGGCCGCCCTTTTGGAGCCACTGGGTCAGTAATGTCACTTGCCGCAGATCCCAGAAGGCGATATGGGCCAGGGCCACGCCGATCGTCCAGCCGTTGGACAGGCGCCGGGAAAAATCCGACTCCCGCAGGGCCGCCATGAGCGACAAAAGTCTTTCCCTTTCTTTTTGGTTTTCCTCGATGATGGATTTCAAGTCGGCCATTTTCCCTCCCAGGAGATGATTTTTTACCCGTTCCCGGCAAAAATACTCAACCAAGATCACCAAGATCACCAAAAAGCAAAAGACAATTCAGCCGGATTTGAAAATAAAATTTTTAGTCGGTTTACTTGGTGCCTTTGATGGTTAAATTAGGTTTTGCTGTTGGCTGTTAAGCCGCCCCATCAAATCACAAGCGAGGAAAGAAATGGAAGCCCCCCAATATCCCGTCGGCCCCAACCCCAAGCCGGAGGATCAGCCTCCCCGCGAAACCCAGATCGGCATCCTCGAGGCGGCCCCCCGGGCCCTGCGCGAGGCCGTGGTGGGCCTCAACGACGCCCAGCTCAATACCAAATACAAAAACTGGTCCATCCGCCAAATCGTGCACCACTTGGCCGACAGCCACGTGAACAGTTATATCCGGTTTAAATGGGCCCTGACGGAGGACAACCCGGTCATCAAGGCCTATGACGAGAACAAATGGTCGGACCTGGAGGAATCGAAGGCCGGTTCCCTCGAGGCCACCCTGGCCTTGTTTGAAGGGTTGCACCGCCAATGGGTGCAGTTATTGCGGTCCATGACCGAGGAGCAGTACAACCGGGCCTTCGTGCACCCGGTGGGCAACCGCACCATCACGCTCAAAAGCGCGCTGGGCACCTATGCCTGGCACTGCCGCCATCACACGGGCCAAATCCTTTGGATGAGGGAGAACAAACGGGTTTAGCGGCTTCAAGCCAGCTGGCCCCTTACCACAGTGCGGGCCTGGCCGCCCAAATGGACCCGGTCCCCCTCACAGCGCACACCCAGGATGCCGCCCCGCGCCGAGGCTTGGTAGGCGAGAAAGCGGCCCTTCCCGAGCTTGTCCTTCCAAAAGGGCCCCAGGGCGCAATGCGCCGAACCCGTCACCGGGTCTTCCGTAACCCCCGCCAAGGGCGCAAAGAACCGGGAAACGAAATCATAAGCTGGATCATCCGAGGCGGCAGTGATAATGACTCCGTGAAGCCGCTCGTCCAGGCAGGTCTCCATTTTCTTAAAATCCGGTTTGACGGCCCGAACGGCGGAAGCCGAGGACAATTCGGCCAAGTACTGGGTTCCATTGTGCCCCAAGCCGACGATGGGCGTTCCCAAGGACTCTTCCAATCCTTGGGGCTTTTCGCAGGGTGCGGCAGGCTTGGCGGGAAAATCCAGCTCAATGACGCCGCCCTTTTGCGTGGCCTTCAGCAGGCCGCTTTTCGTGAAGAACCGGGCCTCTTTCCCCTTTTCCAGGAATCCCTCGCTCCACAAGACGTGGGCGCTGGCCAGGGTGGCGTGGCCGCAAAGGGGCACTTCCAGTGTGGGCGTAAACCAGCGCAGGCGGTAACCGTCCCCTTCGGGGTACAAGAAGGCCGTCTCGGCCTGGTTGATCTCGCGGGCCAGGGCCTGCATCCAGGCCTCGTCCTTGGGGCCGGGAAGCACGCAGACCCCCGCCGGATTGCCCGAGAAGGGCTCTTCGGTGACGAAAGCGTCGGCTTGAAAGAAGGGGGTCGTCATGTGGGAAGTATTACCTGAAATAGCTTTAAATGGAAAGACGTTCACTGACCTAAGAGCGTCTCGTTCCAGTCCCGGATAGTGTATTTCCCCACTAGGCCTTCGAGGATGAATGGATCTGCTTTGACGAAAGCTTCGGCGCAGGCGCGGTCTTTGAAGACGCCCATGGAGCCCGTCCCATCGGTAAAGGGTCCGATGGCGAGGATTTCCTTCCGGACGACAAAGGTATCCAAATATGCCTTATGGCGTGGATAGATCGCCATGGCGTCTTCCCTGGTTTTTCCGGGGGCTATTTCGTAAAAAACAACGGCTTTCATTTGGCACTCCTAAAGATGTCCAACAAACCAAAAACAATTTTTTTGACGTGTAAAAAGCTGAACAACATCACTAAAGACCCCAAAAATCTGAATTCAAAAATTCTCTTAGTTTCATTTTGAACTCCAGCAAAAGTAAAGGCGCAATAAACCACTAGCAGAAACAGCAAAATTGTCATTGCTCTTACCCAATTTGGGTCTTCTTTTTTAAAAACTGGCGATGGTGCTCCACCACCCATTCTGCCGCCTTTAATTTCTCCAAAGCGGGCGGCAACCAAAAAATTAATTAGTAATCCACCTATCGCCATCCCTTTTGCAAGATTCAGATGGGAAAAATCATCACCAATAAGTGGAAATGTGAGAAAAAAAGAAATGATCCCGAAAATAAAGGCGGCCACCACGATCCAGAGCAGAAAGGTATTCTCGATTTTATACTTCAACTTCGTTTTTTTATCGTTTTGCTGGGGAAAATCTTTCGACTCGGGCCTTCGCAAAATCCATAAAACAAATATGATTCCCAACCCCAATAAAATGAAAAGAAGAAATGAAAATAAATCTTTCATGTTATTGCATACCCTTAAACATCCAATAAAATTTATAGTTACCTCACCGCGAAATACTCGCACTCTGGATGGTGGATCACGATGGCGCTGGTGGATTACTCGGGCACCATCATGTGGGCTTCCGTGAGGGTGATGTCGATGCCGACGTCAGACCTTAAGGCTGCCGTTGATTTTGGTTTACTTCGTTTTCACTTGGCCTTTATCAATTTTATAGTCAACGAATTCAAAAACCACATCGAGATTTGTGACGCCGTCGGTTCCGTTTTTCTTCATATGCACTAACATTCTTTTCGGCATCATGAACCCATCCACCGATTGATATTCCATCTTGGTGTTAATCTCGGTGGAGGCTTGGGGAATCTCCGAGGTTGCTTCGGATAGGATCATCCCCTTGGGGTTATCAGCGTATTGAAGTTTGCAGGATTGAATGGCGGCCTTATCGCTCGCTTCAACATCGTAAATTTTCCATTCGTTATCAACATATTCGCTGACTGGCTCGTTCCCGGTGGAATAAATAATATAGCCGTCGTCTTTTTTCTTCACCAGGAGGTTGAATTTCGTGAAGTCGTCCGGCCCAAAAACGGGTTCCAATACATTCGCGCGCCAGGGGTAGATGTTTTGCTGAAAAGCCCCCTTCACGACGCCGATCATTTTTTCAACGATAGCGTCAAAATCCTTGTCACCGCTCGGTTCAAAAGAATTGGCATCGAATGACAACTCATCTTTGCCCGCATAGGAAAAAACAAATTGAATCTTTTCAAGTTCCTGGACTCTTTTATCGTTGGGACCGTATTTAGCTGCGCATTTTTTCAAATAGCTATCAAAAAAAGAACACTTGATTCGGACCTGTAAATCCCGGATTCCCTCCCTCATCAAACAGTAATAATGGCTGTTGAGTTTATTTAAAAAATCGATCGTGTTTTGATCGGTGCCGGCATAACTAGCGGGAACACTTGGAAAAATAAACGCCAAAAATAATACGATTCTCTTCATCCAAAACTCCTTTTCCAGGAACTTTTACCTAACCGCAAAATACCCACATTGCCATTACTCCCCCTGCCATTCAAAAACATAATCCTTTTGGGGAGTGTGGTAGGTCAGGGTTTTATGCCCGTCATTATCCCTGAGGATAAAATCGACCCAAGCCAGGGGAGGTTTGGTGAGCATGAACCGCACTTCCCCGTTTCGGTCATAATAGGCCCCCATAGGAACCTTCCATTTACCCTCATCAAACATGGCGCCCTCGTTTTCCATGCTGATGGTAACGCGCCCTAAGTCCTCGTTGATGTATTTTCCCGTGTAGCCGGTAAGCCAGGAAGTGCCCTTAAAGCCGTTATAAAAAGTCATCATTTTTACGTTGCTGTCTTTCCGGTCCGCGTCCCACGTTTCCAGGTTTTCCTTGGCATGCGGTTTTTTGCCGGTGAGAAGTTCCAAGAACCGGTTACGGACCGCCCCCGTGAAAACATCGGCGCCCCGGCCGTTGGTCAAAACCACCAGCCCTGAGTCCTGTGCCGGCATGAAACAGTAGTCAGTGGAATAACCTGAGGCCGCACCCCCGTGGCCTATGACGGTTACGCCGTCGATATTCGAGACGATCTGGCCCAGCCCATAGGACGAATCCGCCGAGATCCGGGCTTCCGGCTCCCGTCTTTTGAGGAGGTTTTTTTCCGACACAATCCGGGTCCCGTCCGCTCCCACTCCCTTGGCCAGTTCCATCTGGATATATTTGGCCAGGTCGTCGGCGCTGCACCATGCCCCCGCGGCCGGAAGGATGGGGTTCATCCAGGCCTCATAGGTGAGGGGGATAGGGACATAGTTCAGGTCCAGGTCAATACCATGGGGCGTGGCGAACTCCCTTCGCATTACGTCCTTCAGGTCGACACAGCTGTCCTTCATGCCCAATGGGTCGAAAACCTCCGATTGCAGGAGTTTCGCATAGGCCGTATTCAGGTCGTCCTGCGTATCCACGGCCCGGGTGGCCATATAGCCCCCCGCCGCCACCATCTGGTTGCTGTATTGGAAGGTTTCGCCAAAGCCCGTAGTGGGCTTGATTTGGGCCATCTTCGCCAGCATGTCTTCCGGGGTATCCTCCAGGGCGGGGAAAACCAGGTCCATATCCTGGCGCGGCAGTCCGGTACAGGCGCAGACCGTATACCGGAGGGTGAGTTGCTGGGTGAGTTGGGGATCAGCCAATTGGAAATCCGGAAGGAACTTTGTGACCGGAGTGTCCCAATCCAGTTTTCCATCGTCCACCAGCCGGGCCATAAGAAGGGTGGTCAGGGACTTGGTGATGGAAGCCACGCCGAAAAGAGTATGGGGCGTTACCGGGTAATTCTTGCCCGATTCGCGGACGCCGAACCCTTTTTCGTAAACAATCTTGCCCCCCTGGACCACCGCCACGGCCACGCCGGGGATGCGGCAACGGTCCCGGCCTTCATTGATGAAATCCTCGAAGTCCTTTTCCTTTTGGGAATCCCAAGTCAGAGCGGTCGTTTTATCGTCCTCGCCCTTGGGCTTCAAGGTTCCCAAAATCGTGTCGAGCTGCGCCACGCGCCGGTCCGTGGCCGCGATGGCCCCATCCCAAAGCGCGACGTACCAAATACCATTCTTTTTAAAAGCATAAGCGCCCAGGGACCGGTTGAGGTCGGACTTAGTGATATCCGTCGGATCAGCGACGAAATAATTGGGTTTCACCACCTCGTCCCATTTTTGGCCCGGGGAATCGTGGGTCCGGATAATCGGCTCGTTGAAATCCGGCCAATAGCTTTTCCAAACGGCCTGGATGGCGTCCAATCCAAAGGGATCCTTTCGTTGGGCGATGACAAAGGAAAGCTGCCGGTCGGGATCCTGGAGGAGATAACTACCGTCCTTGGCGGCGACGAACCATCCGGAAGGCACGATGAAAGTAGTGCCTGAAGAAAAACCGAAGCCGGTTTCTGTCTTCATTTGTACCGCCGAATCCGCTCCGATTGGGGTAGGGGTTGTGGAGACGCCAGCCTGTAGTGTTTTCGGAAAAAAGAAGAGGGGCAAAAAGACCGCGGAAAAAAGGACCAAGAGAATTGAACGAAAAGACTTTTCCATAAAGCACTCCTTAAATATGACATGAAATGAGTTAAATAAGGCCCAAAAACCGGAATCATCCGGCCCACCCATCTAACGGTGGACTGGGACTATCAGGATAAAGATTGTATCAAACTGAAATTCTTAACGGACCGCGAAATACTCGCACTCGGGGTGATGGATGACGATGGCGCTGGTGGATTGCTCGGGCACCATCGTATGGGCTTCCGTCAGCGTGATGCCGATAGCCGATTAACCCGCCTTAGCGAGAAGCGGCTTCTTTTTATGATGAACCCGCTGAGCTTTCCAGAGATCGAAATTTTTCTGCAAATTTAACCAAAGATCGGGAGTAGTACCGAATACATCCGCCAAAGAAAGCGCAGCTTCCGAGGTAATACCTCTCCGGCCATGAATAATTTCATTCACCTTGGCGTGTGACCAATCTAAATGAGATGCCAAGGCATTTTGGGAAATGCCCATTGGCTTTAAAAAATCTTCGCTTAAAATTTCACCAGGATGCGTCGCGGGCCTGTTTTTGGGCAGCATTTCTCTTCTCCTCAGTGGTAATCCAGAATTTGAACATCATGCGCGTCCCCCTCAAACCATCGTAAAATAACGCGCCACTGGTCATTGATGCGAACGCTATGAAAGCCTTTCAAATCCCCTTTTAAAAGTTCCAGGCGGTTTCCCGGAGGAACCCGCAAGTCGTTGATATTACCGGCTGCGTTGATCAAATCTAATAGGCGTTGAGCCCTGGAATGTAAATCCAACGGCAATCGCCGGGACGCCTTGGAATTGATCCCATCGAAGATATCTTGCGTGGTTCTATCCGCGATGGATTGAATCATAGGAGGATTATATCGAACACCGATATAATTGTCAAAAGTGCTTATCGAACCGCGAAATACTCGCATTCGGGATGATGAATGACGATGGCGCTGGTGGATTGCTCCGGCACCATCATGTGGGCTTCCGTGAGGGTGATGCCGATGGCTTTGGTGGCATCCAGGAGCCTAAAATACTTTTCTTGGTCCGATTGCTCGGGGCAGGCGGGATAGCCCGGCGAATAACGCTTCCCTTGCCCGATGGGCAGGTCCCATTCCTTGCGGATTCTACGATGAATCCATTCCGCCATGGCCTCGGCGGTCTGCACCGCCAAACCATGTAAATAGTAGGAATCGGTGTATTTCCCGTCCTTGTTCATCTGCTCGATGATGTCCGTGGCCTTGTTGCCGATGGTGACCACCTGGAAGGCCACCACGTCCTTCTCGCCCGAGGAAACGGGCTTGAAGTAATCGGACAGGCACAAGTGCCGCCCCACGCGCTGGCGGGGAAATTTGAAACGTTCCAGTTCCTTCTTCGGGCTATTACCGTCGTAAATGACAAGGTCGTTGCCCTCCGAATTGGCCAGCCAGAACCCATAAACCAGCTTGGGCTCGAACCAATTCTTGGCCAAAATCTCATCCTGCATCTTCAAGCGCATGGGCTCGAACTGGGTCTGGATCAGGTGCTTGTACTCTTCCGAGTCCTTTCCCTTGACCCCCCAGTTGAGCTTGTAAAGCTGGGTTAAGTCCAAATAGGGCCAGACTTCCCTTAAAGGCACCTTGTTGATGATGGAAGTCCCCGCGAAGGGGTTCTTCGGGATTGTCAAGGCCGGCTTCACTGTGGGAGGATACTTTTCCGGCGTGGCTTCTTCTTCCTCGACCTTGGCCTCGGCGAACCCTGCGGCCTTGGAGGTCAGGGCCTCTTGCTTGATACGGTTGCGGAACGTCTCCCGGCTGGCCAGGTCCGACAGGGCGTTGAGGATATCCAGCCCTTCGAAGGCGTCCTTGGCGTAATAAACGCCCGGCTCGTAGAGCTTCTCATCCACGAAGGAAATGCGGTAGCCATAGCGGCGGTTGATGGCCGCGCCGCCCACCACCACCGGATACTGGGCCCCCATCTTCTCGAGTTCCTGTACGCAAATGGGCATTTGCTTGCTGGTGACGACCAGAAGGGCCGAAAGGCCGATGGCGTCGGCCTTCACTTCCTGCGCTTTGGCGATGATGGTGGAAACGGGCACCTGCTTGCCCAGGTCATGCACCGTGTAGCCGTTGTTGGACAGGATGGTCCTTACCAGGTTCTTGCCGATGTCGTGCACGTCGCCGTAGACGGTGGCCAAGACCACCGTACCCTTGGTGGTCGCGGTGGACTTGTCGAGGAACTGTTCCACATAGGCGACGGCGCGCTTCATGACCTCGGCGGACTGGAGCACGAAGGGCAATATCAGCTCTCCGGCGCCGAACTTGTCCCCCACTTCTTTCATGGCGGGAAGCAGCACCGTATTCAGGGTTTCCACCGCCGATTTTTCCTTCATCACCTCGGCCAGGTCCGCCTCGATCTTGTCGGGCTTGCGGTTGACGATCTTCCAATGCACCTTCTGGGCAAAGGTCATGCCTTCCGTGGGGTCGGCGGCCGACTGGGACTCCACCGGGGCCTTGCCCGCGAAATGCTGGATGAACTTGGCCAGCGCCTGGGGGTCGCGGTTGAAGACCAGGTCGTCGGCCAGTTTGCGCTCGTCCTCGGGGATGGCCGCGTAGGGCTTAATGTCGGCCGGGTTGAGGATGGCCATGTCGAGCCCCGCGTGCACGCAGTGGTAGAGGAAGACGGAGTTCAGGACTTCACGGGCCGGCTTGGACAGTCCGAACGACACGTTGGAAAGGCCCAGGACGGTGCGCACCCCCGGAATCTCCTTCTTAATGGCCCGGATGCCTTCCATGGTCTCGACGGCGGAATTGAGGAACTCGGCCTCGCCGGTGGCCAGGGTGAAGGTGAGGGCGTCGAAGACGATGTCTTCGGCCGGGATGCCGTATTCGTTCACGCAGATATCGGTGATCTTCTTGGCCACTTCCAGCTTGCGGGCGGCGGTCTTGGCCATGCCCTTTTCGGCGGGCTTGGACTTGTCGTAGTAAACGTCGTCGATGGTCATGGCCACCACGGCGGCGCCGAATTTCTTGGCGACGGGGCATATCTTCTGGATGCGCTCGCCTTTGCCTTCCAGGTTGATGGAATTGATCATGGCCCGGCCGGGATAGATCTTGAGGGCCGCCTCGATGACGTCGGCCTCGGTGGAGTCGATCATGAGGGGCGTATCCACCCCCAAGGCCAGCTTCTTGACGATGGCCTTCATCTGGTCCTTTTCATCGGTTCTTTCCGTGAGCGCCACGCAGACGTCCAGCACGTGGGCGCCGCCCTCGGCCTGGCCCCGGCCCACCGCCACCATGCTTTCGTAATCGTCGGCGAGGAGCAGTTGCTTGATCTTGCGGGAGCCCTGGGAATTGACCCGCTCACCCACGATGAGGGGCTTGGGGTCCTGGTCCATGGAAACGCCCTTGATCATGGAGGAAACATTGCAGATATGGGTGACATCGCGCTTCTTGGGCGGCCGATTGCCGACGGCCTGCACCACCTGGCGAAGATGTTCGTGGGTGGTGCCGCAACAGCCGCCGATCACGTTGACCCCGAATTCCTCGACGAATTCCTTGAGGGCCGCCGCCAGGGCCTCGGGCTTCAGGGGATAAACCGCCTGGCCGCCCCGGTTTTCGGGCAGCCCCGCGTTGGGAATGGTGGAAATGGGGATCTCGGAATACTGGGAGAGGTAGCGCACCGGGTCCTTCATTTCTTTGGGGCCCGTGGAGCAGTTCATGCCGATGACGTCGATGGGGAGCCGGGAAAAGGTGGAAAGCACCGAGGAGATGTCGGTGCCGAGCAGCATGCGCCCCGTGGTATCGAGGGTGGTCTGGGCCATGATTCCGACGGGGGACTTTTTCTCGGTGCGGGCCCGGTGGCAACCGAAGACCGCCGCGCGCATTTCCAGGATGTCCTGGCTGGTTTCCACTAAAAGGGCGTCCACGCCCGCGTCGATCATGATGCAGGCCTGCTCGTAATAGATGGCTTCCAGTTCGTCGGGGTGGATCTTGCCCAAGTCCGGGTCTTCGGAAGCGGGCAGCATGCCCGTGGGGCCCATGGACCCCACCACGAAGCGGGGTTGTTCGGGGGTGGAGTATTTGTCCGCCAGTTCCCGGGCCAGCTTGACCGCCGCGGTATTGACCTGGACGATCTGGTCGGCGATGCCGTATTCGGCCAGTTTGAGGCGGTTGGAGCCGAAGGTGTTGGTTTCCAGGCAGTCCACACCCACCTTCAGGAAGCCCTCGTGGATCTCCCGGACCACCTGGGGTTTGGTGATCACCAGGTAGTCGTTCAGTCCCTCTTTTCCGCCGAAGTCTTCCTTGGTCAGGTTGTAGGTCTGCAGGTTGGTGCCCATGGCCCCGTCGAAAATGAGGACCTTTTTCTTGAGGGCGTCGAGGAATAGGGGGCGTGCCATGGTTTCGCTTTCTCCCTTCGAAAGGGGCCATAGTTTAGGGCCTTCCCAAAACAGCTTCAAGGCGTTATTCCCGGGAAGGCCCTTGGGGAATCCCATTGTTTTGACGGGAGACCCGGTTTAATTTAGGCCGCACAACTCCGAGAAAGAGGTAATCCGATGCGCACGATCCTATTGCTGTTTATTTCCAATACCTTCATGACCTTCGCCTGGTACGGGCACTTGAAGTACAAGACCAGCCCCCTCTGGATCGCCATCCTGGCGAGCTGGGGCATCGCCTTCTTCGAATACTGCTTCCAGGTGCCGGCCAACCGCTTTGGAAGCTATGAGTTTTCCACGGCCCAATTGAAGACTATCCAGGAGGTCATCACTCTGATCGTCTTCTGTTTCTTTTCCGTGTTTTACTTGAAAGAAAGCCTGAAGTGGAACTATCTGGTGGGATTCGCCTTCATGGTGGGCGCGGTCTTTTTCGTTTTCAAGAAATGGGCCTGAAATAAAAAAGGCGTCCCCTTTTAGGGGACGCCACGGGGTTAAGAACTTCTTTTATTGGTTTTTGTTCCCACCCTGGCCGCCGGGAGCCTTGTTTCCCGGGGGGAGGGGCTGGGGGTTCAGTTCCGGTTTAGGCTGGTGCTTTCTCTTGTGATGCTTTACGGCTTTAATGGTCTTCGACGTATTGGCGGCATCGGCCCAGACCATGGACGACCCGGCCAAAACCAACAGGCTCAACGTGACGGCTAAAGAACGCTTCATTTCTTCACCTCCCGAAATTGATTCACCGCATCCCAAGGCGGCTGCAATTAAGACGGCAAAAGCCTCTAAAAGGTTCCAGGGCGGACCCGAAACAAGGGCTTCGGCTTTCCACCCGGTAAAGCAGGCCCTCTTTCCCAATAAAAAAGGCGCTTCTTTTTGGGAAGCGCCTTTAAAACCGGCCGGATGTTAATGTTGTGTAAGGTTTAGTTTCCGGCGGTGGTCCCGGCCGAAGCGCCCGTTGAGACGGGAGCGGAACCAGTGCCGCTGACGCCGGCGGACTTGTTATCCTTGATCTTCTCGTCGACCTTTTTCAGTTCCTTGCGGTCCTTCTTCAGGTCCTTGCGGTCCTTCTTCAGGTCTTTCTTCTCGGCCACGGCGGCCTTCTCGTCCTTGATAGCGGCCTTGTCGTGTCCGTCGGCCAAAGCCTGGCTGGCGGCGGCGTTATCGGCCTTGATGTCCGCCTTGTCATTCGCGATGTCCTTCTTGTCCTTCTTGATGTCTTTCTTCAGGTGATGCCGAACCGGGTGCTTGACGGGCTTGGCTTCATCCGCCATCACGATTCCGGTGCTGGCCAAGAACAAAACACCGACCAAAGCTGTTAATACACGTTTCATGACTCGTTCCTCCTGGTATTGAACTTCAGGCCCGGCTGCCCAAGCAGGCGGTCCGGTATTAGGACGGAAGGGCGTTTGCAAAAGTTCCATCAAAAAGCGGCCTTGATAGGCCGGAAAACCCGTGCTTCCCCCCCTCCTCCCGGCCTATGATGGCGCCCTATGGAACCCAACCTTTTCCAGTACGGGGCCGATTGGGCGCTCTTCTTTTCGACCTTCGCCGTGATTTTCCTGGCCGAACTGCCGGACAAGACGGCCGTGGCAGTGCTCATCATGGCCAGCCAGCGCCACCCCTTCGGCGTCTACCTGGGGGTCTGCGCCGCCTACCTGGTACAGAACATCGTGGCCATCCTCGCCGGGAGCCTGTTGATGCTCCTGCCGCCCAAATACGTCCACATGGGCGCGGGGGTTCTGTTCCTGGGCTTCGGCCTTTGGATGTGGTTTCACAAGGAGAAAAAAGAGAAAAAATCGAAGGTGAAATCCAACGGACATTTCGGGAAGACGGTCTGGGCCGCCTTTGGGGTGATCTTCATCGCCGAATGGGGGGATTTGACCCAGCTGGCCACCGCCACCCAGGTGGCCGCCACCGGCCATCCCGCCACGGTTTTCCTGGCCTCCACCGCGGCCCTTTGGACCGCCAGCGGCCTATTTGTGCTGGTCGGCCACCATTCCAAGAAATTTATCCAGCCCCAGGTGCTTCAGAACGTCGCCGCGGTGGCTTTCGCGCTCATCGGCCTGCTTCTTTTGTCGGGTTTTTGGGATAAATAACCCGTCTCGCAAATCCTTTATTACTTGCGGCAAAATTGAGGTTTTGGGTAATATACTCGTCCTTTCCTGGGGTTCCAGGAAAGAAACGGACGCGCCTGTGGCTCAACTGGATAGAGCAACTGACTACGGATCAGTAGGTTGGGGGTTCGAATCCCTCCAGGCGCACCATATTTTTAAAATATAAGGATTCGAAACCCGAAAAGGGTTCGGGGAAAACAGAGTTTTCCCCGGGTGTGAGCATGGGGGTACGAAGGGGGAAGTTCCCCTTCGAGCGCGAAGCGCGGGTTCCAATCCCTCCAGGCGCACCACTTTTTTTCGCAGTGAGGTCTCAGCTGGACCGCTCTCCCGAATATTTCATGCGAGAAGCCTTGAAAGAAGCAGGGAAAGCCGCCCGAAAGGGCGAAGTTCCAGTGGGAGCAATAGTGGTCAAGGACGGCAAAGTCGTAAGCCGCGGCCACAACCTGACCGAGTCCAAACAAAGCGCCCTAACCCATGCGGAGATGATGGCCCTGTCCAAGGCCACGAAGAAACTGAAAAGCTGGCGGTTGAATGGTTGTGATTTATACGTGACCCTGGAGCCTTGCGGAATGTGCGCGGGCGCCATTGTGTTATCAAGGATCGAGAACCTTTTTTATGGGGCCGCCGATCCCAAGGCGGGCGTGGTCGAAAGCATCGCGAAGGCCTTGGAGAACCCGAAATTGAATCACCGGGTCAAAGTGACTGGCGGTATATTAAACGAAGATTGCTCAAGGGTTTTGAGCGATTTCTTCAAGGAATTACGCCGCAAAGCCAAGTGATGGATGTGGGGATGTAGCTCAGTTGGGAGAGCGTCTCCTGGACGGATGGTTGAAAAAGTCCTAATACGACTTTTTCGTATTGGGGCAACCGCCTAAATCGCGGTTGCAAACCCCCTGGCCGTCGACGAGCCGAGCCGGCTCCATCACCGGCCTTGAGGGTTTTCAGTCGGAACTAGTGGGGATGTAGCTCAGTTGGGAGAGCGTCTCGTTCGCAACGAGAAGGTCGGCGGTTCGATCCCGCTCATCTCCACCAATTTTATTGGGGTGAGGAATACCTCGGCCCCTTTTTTGTTTACGGTAAGATGGCCGAGCGGTCTTCGGCCCCGAAGGGGGGCGGGACGAAATAGTCCCCTAAGAATTGGCGTTTAGGGTTTTATTTCGTCCAGGCGCACGCCTGGCGTACCGGATACAGGTTTCGTGGAGAGATGGCCGAGCGGTCGAAGGCGCACGCCTGGAAAGCGTGTAGGCTCCAAAAGGGTCTCAAGGGTTCGAATCCCTTTCTCTCCGCCATGTTTTTCCCCATTCTTCATTTCCCCGCCCACATGGAAAAACCAAGGCCTTTTCGTTTAAGATATGCAACTCACCCCGGCGTGGGAGTCGGGTCCTATACGGCGATGCGGCCCCAACTCCGCTAGGTCCGGAAGGAAGCAACGGTCAGGTCGATGTTCGGGTGTTGTAGGTAACCTGGCTCCCACGAATGGGTGAACCGCGCCAAAAACCGGCGCGGAGTGAGAAGTGATCAGTTAGAAGTTAGGAGTCTCAACTTCTAACTCATAACTCCTAATTCCTAACTCTTCCGAAGGAAGCATATGCCTCAGGTCATGGCCCTCAAATGGCGTCCCCAGGTCTTCGCCGACATGGTGGGCCAGGAGCACATCACCCGCACCCTGCAGAACGCCATCAAGGCCGACCGCGTGGCCCACGCCTATATCTTCGCCGGGCCCCGGGGGGTCGGCAAAACCACCACCGCCCGCATCTTCGCCAAGGCCCTCAACTGCCGGAACCCCAAGGACACCGAGCCCTGCAACGCCTGCGACCTTTGCGAGGAGGTCAACCAGGGGACTTCCCTGGACGTGATCGAGATCGACGCCGCCTCCATGAACCGGGTGGACGACATCCGCGCCCTCCAGGAAAAAGTGGGCACCCTGCCGGCCAAGGCCAAGTACAAGGTCTATATCTTCGACGAAGCCCACCGCATCACCTCCAACGCCTTTGACGCCTTTTTGAAGACCCTGGAGGAGCCTCCCGAGCACGTGATCTTCATCATGGCCTCCACCGAGATCCATTCCTTCCCCGCCACCGTGCAGTCCCGGTGCCAGCGCTTCGAGTTCCGCGCCATGGGCATGGAAACCCTGGTGAGGCAATTGCGCCGCATCTCCGACGCCGAAAAAATCGAGGTGGACGACAAGTCCCTCTACCAGATCGCCCGTTCGGGCGGGGGCTCCATGCGCGACTCCCAGAGGAACCTGGACCAGGTGGTGGCCTTCTCAGGCAAGAAGATCAGCCTGGAGGACATCCGCGTGGTGTTGGGCGCCATCGAAGAGGAGGTCTTCCTCAAGCTGGCGGAGGCCGCGGCCGGCCAGGACGCCCCCTCGGGCCTGTCCGTCATTAAAGGGGTGGTCGAGGGCGGCAAGGACCTGGAGCACTTCTACGCCAGCCTCTTGGAGACCTTCCGGCACCTGGCCGTGGCCAAGGCCTATCCCGCTTCCGCCGCTTCCCTGATCCCCCTTTCCGCCGATGAGGTGGCCAAGCTCTCGGCCCTTTCCGGCCAGATGGAGGAAGCCCAGATTCTTTCCTCCTTAAGGTTGTTGATCGAACAGGAATGGGCGGTGCGGCATTCGGCCAACCCCCAGATCGTCCTGGAAACCCTGGTACTGGAGCTTTGCCGCATGAAACAGCTGGTCTCGGTGGGCGACCTGCTGAAGCAAATGGAAACGGGGGCCGCCCCTTCCTTCGCCACCCCCCCTCGCCAAGGCTTCGGGGGACAGGCGGCTTCGGAGGGCAGACCCTCGCCTTCCCCCGCGCCCGTGCGGCCATCGGCGGCCGAAATCCCCGCCTCCTACACTCCCAAGCCGGCGTCGGCGCCGCCTCCCGGGGAACCCGTCTTGGCGGTGGATGAGATCGAGGACCCTGTGGAAGCCGAAGCCAGCCCTGAAATGGCCAAGCTGAAATCCCAGTGGCAGGAGCTTTTGGAAAAGGTGGGCGCCCAAAAGGCAAGCCTGAAAGGCGTACTGGTGGACACCCGCCCCAAGAAGATCGACGAGGGAACCCTGACCCTGGTCTGCAAGGGGCCCTTCCACCATGAACAGCTTTCCAAACCCGAAAACAAGGTTTTCGTGGAAAAAATCCTGGAAGAACTCATCGGCCGCAAGATCAACCTGGTGCCCGTCCTTTCCGAAACCAAGGCCGCCGCGCCGGACAAACCGGCCGGACCCCGGGCCCCTAAGCCCCTCTCGGCCCCCAAAGTGGACGTGGAAAAGCTCGAGAAGGAAGAACCCATCGTAGCCGCAGCGCTCAAGATGTTCGGCGGAAAAATAGTCGAGGTCAAACGCAACAACCCGCAGAAATGAAAGTTAGAAGTTCGAAGTTAGGAGTTCGGAGTTTCTTTAAAACTTCTAATTCCTAACTCCTAATTCCAAACTCTTACGGAGTAAGACCGTGTTCGACATGATCCGCCAGGCCCAGGCCTTGAAGGAAAAGATGAACCAGTTCCAGAAGGAGCTGGAAACCCAGGCTTTCACCGGCACCGCCGGGGGCGGCCTGGTCACGGTGACGGTCAACGGCAAGCACGAGGTCCAAAAGGTGGACATCGACCCCAAGGCCGCCGGGGACGCCGAAAAGCTGCAGGAACTCATCAAGGATGCCGCCAACGACGCGGGCCACCAGGTCAACGCCAAGCTGAAAGCCGAAATTTCCAAGATGACCGGCGGGCTGGGCCTGCCCGGAATGTTCTAGGAATGGCCGAATATCCGCCGTCCCTCGAGAGGCTCCTGCATGAGCTGGAAAAGCTGCCCGGCATCGGGCCCCGCACCGCCCAGCGCCTGGCCTTTCACCTCCTCAAACAACCCGCCGCGACCACCCAGGCCCTCGCCACGGCGCTGGTGGAGGCCCGCGCCAAACTGCACCCCTGCCGGGACTGCTTCAACCTGACGGAAGAAACCCTCTGCCGCATCTGCACCCAGGCCACCCGGGACAAGACCTCCCTACTTGTCGTGGAAGACCCCAGCGACGTTTCCGCCTTCGAGCGCACCCATGAGTACCACGGCCTTTATCATGTTTTGGGTGGCACCCTGTCTCCCCTGGAAGGCCGGGGCCCCCAAGACCTGACCCTGGACGCCCTGGTGGAACGGATGAAGAAAAACAGCACCTTCAAGGAAGTCATCGTGGCTACCGACCCCACGGTGGAGGGGGATTCCACCGCCCTTTATATTCAACAGCTCTTGAAGGGAGTCCCGGCCAAGGTCACCCGCCTGGCGCGGGGCCTGCCTTCGGGCGGGGACGTGGAATACGCGGATGAGACGACCCTCCTCAAAGCCCTCGAGGGACGCCGGGAACTATAAAACCATCTTCACGTTCGACGCTCCACCTTCCGGGGGCTTGTGCCGGTTTCACGAAAGTCCGAAAATGCCTTTATGAACGAAACCGCCTTTTTTCTCCTCATGGCCGTCGCGACATCCGCCTTTCCGGCCCCGGCCCAATCCCCCACTCCGGCTCCAGCCGGCGCCGCCCCTCAACTGAAAATTCACGGGACTCCGGCGGCTTTAACCAAACCTCCGGCCAAAGAAAGCCAAAGCAATTCCACCATCTTGAGGAAGCCGTCCGTCCACAAAACCCACAACCCCACCCTCGAACCGCCCGGGCTTTACTACAATCCCGAATACTCCGGAGCCCTGCTGGATTACAACAAGCTGAACGCCGACCTCGGCCCCCTCCTTTCCGACCAGCCCCATCGCCCGACGGCGGATGAGAAATTCTGGGGAACGGTCACCGGGGCGGCCGGTTATTCCATGGCCGGGGTCGCCGCCGCCCAGGCCGTGGGAATCCTTCCAGGCGGCAGGACTGAAAAAAAGAAATAAGCGGATCGGTCGGACTCCGGCTACCATGCCGGTCAGGAACCTGGAGCATCATGAAAAAAATTCTCGCCTTTTTATCCATCCTCGCCGGACTCTCGACCGGCCCAACTTGGGGGAAAACCATGATTCTTCCGGACGACCCGAAGATCCAATACTCGGGAAGGGTGGACCTTTCCAACCCCAAGGCCGCCCGGTTCGACTGGCCGGGTGTTTCCATCACCGTACGGTTCAAAGGCCCTTCCATCGGTTTTCTCCTGGAGGACGGCAACAACAACTTCGAGGTTTACCTGGACGGGGCGCCGGTGACCGTTTGGGCCACCGAACCGGACATCGACCTTTATTCCCTATCCGGCCTTTCCGGCGGGGAGCATGTGGTACGCGTCATCAAGCGCACCGAGGCCCTTTTCGGCGCCACCCTCTTCAAGGGCCTGGTCCTGGACGGCGGCGCCGGGCTGCTTGCGCCGCCACCGAAGCCGGTAAGGAAAATCGAGTTCGTGGGGGATTCCTACGTCTGCGGCTACGGCAACGAGGCCGCGACGCTCAAATGCGACAGCCTGCGCCCCTATGAGAACGTGGACAAGGCCTTCGGGGCCGACGCCGCCCGGGACCTGAACGCCGAGGCCGTCTTCGTGGCCTATTCGGGCCGGGGCATCGTGCGCAATTACGGGGACAAGAACCGCAGGTCCTCCCATCCCTTCCCGCCCCTTTTCACCCGGACCCTTTGCCACGACCCCCAAAGCACCTGGGATTTCTGCCAATGGGTCCCGGACGCCGTCGTGGTCCACCTGGGGAGCAACGACTTCTCCAGCGAGCCCCGCGCCGACTCCAAGGACTACGTTAAAAACTACGTCCGGTTCGTGAAACAGATCCGGGGCCACTACCCGCAAGCCGCCATTTACTGCATGGGTGTCACGGGCTGGCCGAATTTCCACCCCTATCTGGAGCAGGTGGTTAAGAAAGCCAATGATTCGGGGGACGCCAGGGTTTACCTGGTGAGCTATCCTGACATTCCCCAAAGCGAACTGGGCTGTGATTACCACCCCAACGTCACGGCTCACCGGGGCTTGGCCGATAACCTGGTGCCGGTGATCCGCAAAACCCTGGGCTGGTAATCCGTCCCTCTTTTCTCCGGTAACCTTCTCTCCCCCCGCCGGTAATTAAGGTTGTTCACCTTTTTTCAGCGGGAGGCATTCCATGAGGCGATTTCGGATGTTGATGGTTTTAGCGGCGGTTTGGGGGACGGCGAAGGCCGTTTCCTACGCCAGCGCCGGCGGGGGAGGGAGCTCCTTCTACAGCGACAACACCGACCACAGTGCCTTTGAGAAATCCCAGAGGGTCCAGGGCCTTTATCAGAAGGGTATCGAAGCCACCAACAGCGGCGATTTCGACAAGGCGATCGATGATTTCCAGCAGGCCCTGCAATTGAAAGCCGATGACGCCGACGCCTTGAATATGCTGGCCCATGCCCAGCGCAAGACGGGCAAAATCGACGAGGCTTTGGAGAATTACAAAAAGGCCCTGCGGTTACAGCCCAATTTTCCCCAGGCCCGGGAATACCTGGGAGAGGCCTATATCCAGGCGGCTTTGATGGAAATGGACACGCTTAAAGACGAAGGCCCGGACGGGCAGGAACAGTTGAAGATCCTACAGGCGGCTTTGAGGGATGCCGCCGGCAGCCTGGACAAAGCCCAGTAATTCCGCCACGGGGAGGGCCCCTTCCAAATAAGGTTTTTGAGAGCGTCCCCGGAAAAGTGTCGCCGTCCAAAAAAATATTTATCGGAAACCCCTGATTTTCCGATGAAACCCGCCGCCCCCCTCCTTGCGTCCTATCAGCGAAGGCCGGAATAAGGCCTCAAAGGAGAACAAAAATGAAAAAGCTAACTTTCGTTTTGGGACTGCTGGTTGTACTGGGTTCAACGGGCATCGCCTCGGCCTACGAGGGGGTTTACGTTTCGGGGCCCCAGGTATCCGCTTCGGTGGCCTTTCCAGGTATGCGCCTGGTCTTTGGCCACCCTGGCGCTTATTGTAGGTACGGTGGCCGTTATTACAGCCGGGCGGACTGGGACCGCTTTGTCCGCCTCCACCGGGATCGGGTCGCTTATGACCGCTTTCACCGGGACCAGGACCGCCGTTTCGACCGCGACCACGACCGGAACTAATCCGGCCACGACCCAGGGGTTCACACCCCTGTTTCGGGTTGACTCGACGGTTGGAGGACTTCACCTCCAACCGTCCTTTTTTTGAAGGGTCCCTTTCTCCGCGTCCAACCCGGCTTAAAAGCCCTTTCTCCACCCCGCCTTAACTGATAAAATTCAAAAAGTTTTTGGTCGCAAATCCTTCGGGCCGATCCAAGGAATTTTTTG
>Ga0335085_10002924_pt1 | contig 30740 bp, 24 predicted proteins | sample Lox_Sample_45_FD_206712 | JGI IMG/M metagenome (GOLD analysis project Ga0335085, IMG submission 206712) | Soil microbial communities from Loxahatchee National Wildlife Refuge, Florida, United States - Lox_Sample_4.5 | ecosystem: Environmental > Terrestrial > Soil > Wetlands | place: USA... | reverse complement strand
CCGAGCGGGCCGCGCGGCTGCGATCCACAAGCTCGGCCAAAGCCGGTCCTTCGACCAAGCCGATTCGAGAATGCGCCGCACGAAGGCGCGCGGCCGGCGTGAAGACGCCGCAGGTCACCAGCAGCCCGCCGTCGCTGCCTTCGTCATCCAACGCGCGACTCAGAGCCAGCACCGAGTTCTCGTCCACGCGCGCCTGATTCCAAGCGAGGCAATGCACGAGAAACGTTCGACCCGCCTTGGTCAGGACCAAGCTTATGCCTCCGCGGCGCGCAGCGGGGCTGGGCGTGCCGACGGTGTACCCACTCGAACGGAAGGCGTGCGCGAGCTGCTGCAAGAACTCGCCTTCGGAGGCGGCGCGGATCGCGGCAAGGCGAGAGCCCGGTCCTCGCCGGCGCCGGCGCCAGCGCAGCACCAGAGCCGTCAGTGCGAGAGCAAAGATACATGCGCCGACGACCCAGAGCGCCGCGTCCTGCAGCCCGACACGGAGCTGCGCGCCGGCGCAATCCAGGGGCAGCAGCAAGGACACCACCAAGCCGGCCCAGATCCAGGCGGAGCTTGCTCTATCGGCCATCCTTTTCCTGGCAAGCGCGGGCGCTGCTGCGTGCCGGTGGTCGAATTCGACAGGGCCCGTGCCCGCAGAACAATCGGGGTAGCGGTGAGAACCCGAAAGCCCTATCCTTCGCTGGCAAAGCATCCGGTGACGGCCGCACGGCAGCGGCCGCCCGCTGTGCACGAGGACCGCGGCAAACCACATCGCAATGAGTCCCGCCTGGCTCAAGGCCATTCCCTGGTCGACGATCATGTCCAACGCGCCGCTCATCGTCGGCGGCGCAAAAAAGCTCGCCTCGCTCGTCAAGCCCAGGACCGCAGACGCGGACAGCGCCAGAGCGACGACCGGGGATGCAGTGGATCTCGTCCGACTGCAGGATCTGGAACGGCGCCAGGCGGAGGCGGCGGAACTGTTGCGCTCGCTGGCGCAGACCAACGCACAACTCACACAAGCCGTGGGCACGCTGCGCGCCCGTGCGGCGCTGAGCCTGTGGGTGAGCGTGATCGCACTGGGCGTTGCGCTCGCCCTCGCGGGTTGGATGGCGTTCCAGTGAGCACCGGGCCCCGCCAGGAGGCGCGACCGACGCTGCGGCAAGCCTGAATGGGTGCTTTCGCGATGCCGGCTACCAGCCTGCATCCAAAGCTCTATCGCGTTTGTATTCTGGCGACAGCGTGAAGCTTCGCGCGGCGATCCGGGCGCTGGTGCGTCCGGGTCGCCGCAACGGGAATCTGGCAGGGGAGGAGGGATTCGAACCCACGATCTCCTGGTTCAGAGCCAGGCGCCTTAGACCAGCTTGGCCACTCCCCAGTTGTTGTGCGTCGAGATCCCACGCGGACATGCGCTGCGCGGCGGGGTCACGAACGGCCTTCATTCTACGCGCCTTCCCCGCCGATTACACGCCCACCGGCCCTAGCTCTTGCTTCGATAACGGCCGGCCGGCGCCCAGCTTTAGCGGCCACGGTGAGCTCACTAGCCGGCGCTCGGAGGCACGAAGCCGTGGCGCAGCGTGTTCTCGCTCACGACGCGGGTCCAGAGGAATTGTTTGAGGTAGTCGGGGCCGCCGGCCTGGACACCGGTGCCGGACATCGCGATTCCGCCAAACGGCTGGGCACTGACCAGGGCGCCGGTGATCCGCCGGTTGATGTAGAGATTCCCGACCCGGAAACGGCGCCGCGCCAGGTCGATATGCTCGGGCAGGCGCGAGAAGACTCCGCCGGTCAGCGCGAACTCGCTGTCGAGCGCCATGTCCAGCGCCTGCGAGAAGTTCTCCGCGCATAGGATCGACAGCACAGGCCCGAAGATCTCTTCGCGGGCAAGACGATGCCGGGGCAGGATGCCGGTGAAGATCGCCGGGGCGACATAGTGCCCGCTCTGCGGGACCCGGCCCCGGTAGATGAGCTTGCCTTCGCTCTTTCCCAGCTCGACGTAGCGCTCGATCCGCTCGCGCGCCTGCTCGCTGATCACCGGCCCGAAGATGTATTGCGGATCCTCCGGAGGCCCGTAGGGATAGCAGTCCAGCGCATCGGCCAGGCGCGACGCGAAACGGTCGTGCACCGACTTGAGCGCGATCACGCGCGACGCAGCGGAGCACTTCTGACCTTGAAAGCCGAACGCCGAGTGCAGGGTATGCAGTACAGCCTCGTCGAGATCGGCATCCGCGTCCACGAGGATGGCATTCTTGCCGCCCATCTCGCACACCACCCGCTTCACTTGGCGCTGACCGGACACGACGCGACCGGCCCGCTCAAGGATCGCGAGACCCACCTCGCGGGACCCGGTGAACGCGATGAGGCCGACGTCCGGATGCTCCACCAGATGGCGACCGACGGTCTCGCCCTCGCCCGGCAGGAGCTGGCAGACGGCGGCCGGAACTCCCGCCTCGAGCAGGAGCGCATGCAGCTCCGCCGCGATCAGCATCGCTTGTTCCGCGGGCTTGAGAATCACGGGATTGCCCGCGACCAGCGCCGCGGATGCCATCCCGGTCAGAATCGCGAGCGGGAAGTTCCAAGGCGCGATGATCGCGGCGACCCCGCGCGGCTCGTACCTGAGGTCATTGCGCTCTCCGGGAAAACCGGCGGTCGGGCGCCAGCCATCCAACGCTTCCATCTGTTGGGCGTAGAAGCGCAGGTAGTCGACCGCTTCGGCCACGTCCGCGTCGGCCTCGCGCCAGTTTTTCCCGACTTCGAGCACTTCCAGCGCGGCAAGCCGCTCGCGCCGCTCGAGCATGAGATCGGCAGTGCGGCGGCACAGCTCCGCGCGGCGCATCGCGGGGACTTCGCGCCACGACTCGAACGCTCCGACGGCGTTGGCAACCGCCCGGTCCGCATGGACCAGGCTCGCCATTTCCACTACGCCTAGCGTCTCGTCTCGCGATGCCGGGTTCGTGCAGACGTGATGGCCGGCGGGCCGATCCGTCGTGCCGTCCACGTTCATGCGGAGCGTGCGTCCCAAGCCGCTTCTCACCGCATCCAGCGCGTGGCGAAACGCGGCCGCCGATTTCGGATCGCTGAAATCGATCAGCGGGATATTCCGAAATCCTGTTGCCCGGCCTTCTGCCTCCACTGGAGCGGGATGGGGCGCCGCCAGGAGGTCCACCAGCTGGCGCCGCTCGGCATAGGTCTGGCGCAGGATAGAGTTGTTCGCGGTGTTTTCCATCAGCCGGCGGATCAGATAGGCGATGCCCGCGAGCAGGTCGCCCACGGGCACGTAGACGCGGAGCTGGATCCCTTTGCTCGCCACGGCCTTGCACAGCGGGTCGGCCATGCCCAGCAACATCTGCACCTCCCACGCGTCGCGGCCGAGGCCACGCATGCGGGCGGCGGCGATGGCGTGTGCCAGGCTGCGCAGATTGTGTCCGGCGATCGCGGGATAGATGACATCCGGGTGGTCGAACAGGCGCGCCGTGAGCAGCTCGTATTGCTGATCCGTCTGCGCTTTGTCGAGGAACACCGGAATGGGCCAGTTACGCTGCTCGGCCAACGCCACCTCTGTGTCCCAGTAGGCGCCCTTGACGAGCCGGACACCGATCCGTCGCCTGCGGCTCCGCGCGAATTGGATGACCCGCTCGACGTGAGCCGGTGCGTCCGGCGCATACGCCTGCAGCGCGATCCCGGGCAGCCACCCGGCATGCGGGAACGCCTCCAGAACCTCGAAAAAGGTGTCCAGGATCAGTCCCTTCAACTCGTGCTGCTCCATGTCCACCGTAACGGTGGCCTTCAGCTCCACGGCGCGGGTCAGAAACCAATTCAGCCGTGCCATGGCTCGACGGCACGATCCGGAGCGGTCCAGTGGATCGAAGCGGGCGGTCAGTGCGCTGAGCTTCACCGAGATCGCCGGCGGTTCGTTCGACTCCCGCGCCAGCAGCTCGAGCAGCTCGACGTTGCGCTGGAGGTAGCGCTCTGCCTCCTGCTCCGTGAGGACCGCTTCGCCTACCGCATCGAACGTAGCGCTGGCCGGGAGCCGTGCCAGTCGCCGCAGCACGCGCCGGATCGCGCTCGGCTGCGGCTCGACGAGAAACTCGCGCGCGACGCGCTGCACCGATGCGCGCACCGCGCCCGCCAATGCAGGGTGCGATCCCAGCCGCAGCACCCGGCCCCACAGCCCGCCCAACTCGTAATTGCCGAGGTAGGCCCGGAAGTGGCCCGCAACCTCGGCCGCGCTGTCCAACTGCGGCAGCGTGTCGATGAAGTGAAACAGCGCGGACCGCAGCCGCTCGTCGGACAGAGCGCGCGCCGCCAACCGCCCGCGCAGGCCCCGGGCATCGAACAGCGACGGGTTCGCTCGCAGCGCGCGCTCGTAGAGCGAGCGACCGATCTCCGCGATCGACGCCTCCAGGCCATGCAAGACGCTGGGTCCGCCCATCCACTCACCTCCAACCGCCTGTTGCCAGGTTAGAAACCTAGGACTGCGCGGCGACGCAGCAGGTTCTTTGGGCAGCCGGCAGACGGCACGGATCGCCGGGACCGTCGGCTCGCCAGCCCGATACACGCGGATGCTTAGCGCTCCATCGGCTGCAAACGGCCGGGCTTCAGGGGTTATTGCATGGGCGCGACGCAATCGGTGGCCGGGGCGAGACAGGCATGTTCCTTGCCGACCTGAGCTTTGCCGCCTCTAGATCCGCGTGATGAGATCCTTGTCACCAGCATTCGCATGGCAGGCCAAACGCACGCTGCTTGGCGCGCTGGCCATCGCCCTCTTGGCCGGCCCATCCGCTCAAGCCGCGCAGAGCTTGGCTCTAAAGCCCGTGATGTTGCGCGACCCGGCGACCGGCAATCAGCCTGCGATCCGCCTCGTCGTTCCCGCGGGTTGGGCTTCCGAAGGGGGCGTGCTGTGGCGTCCCGAGATGTCCAACGTGGCCACCATCGATCTCCGCGCGTGGAACCCCGCAAGCGGCGAGTCGCTGGAGGTGATGCCGGTCGAGCCGTTCGTCTGGAGCAACGGCGGGATCCCGAATGTCCCTCTGGGCAGCGTGTACTTGGGCAGCCGAGTGCTGCCGGTGATCAGCGATCCGGCGACGTTCATCGAGGAGCTGGCGCCACAGTTGCGGCCCCGACTGCGCCACGCAGAGGTGGTGCAGCGGACGGCGCTGCCGCGCGCAGCCAGGGCCGTGGAGCAAGGTACGAGCGCGCTGGGCCGATCGCTGCGGGCGCGGGCTGCACGCGTGCGCTTCGAGTATCGGGAAGCGGGCGTGGTCATGCAGGAGGACGTGTACTGCGCCCTCCTATTCGCCGAGTCGCGCACCGCGCCGGCCACGGTATATTGGAGCCCGGAGCGCCTTTACTCGTTTCGAGCGCGCAAAGGGCACTTGGAGGCGTCTGCCCCGCTGCTGCACACGATCCTGTCTTCGGTGCGTTACGACCCGGTGTGGTTCAACCGCTACTTCCGGGCCCGTCTGTTCTGGGGCCAGACGCGGCTCAAACCCTTGCACAACCCGGCCGAATTGACGCGGTACCTCTCCGCGCTCAGCGATCAGGCGACGCCAGCCGCGACCCAGGCCTACCGGCGCAAGCTCTCCGCGGACGCTCGTGCGTTGCAGGGTTTCGGCGGGTATGTGCGCGGCCTGCAGCTATACCGCAATCCGGTCGACGCGCGCGAGGTGCAGCTGCCCGCGGGCTATCGCCAGGCGTGGGAATCGGCGAGCGGCGGTTATTTTCTGTCCCAGAATCCGACCGTCAGCCCGCGGGGGCCGGGTGCCACGGTCTGGGAGCAGCTCGAGCGCGTCGAGTGACGCAACGGAGCCTCCACGCCAAGCGGGGCTGACGAGCCACTCTGCGGCAGCTGTTTGACGCCGGCACTTTCCCGGCGACAATATCCGCTGACGCCTGGGAACCGCGTGGTCGGCCCCGGGTCCACGCCCAAGGAGACTGAGGATGACGCAACGCGATCGGCCACCGTTTCGAGCCGACCATGTGGGCAGTTTTCTTCGCCCGCAGGAGCTACTCGAGGCCCGCGATCAGTACACAGCCGGCAGCATCACGCGCGAGCAGCTGCGGGCGGCCGAGGATCGGGCCATCCGCGATATCGTCCAGTATCAGACGGAACTCGGGCTGCGGGGCATCACCGACGGCGAGTTCCGGCGCACCTACTTTCACATCGACTTCCTCGAGCAGCTCGAAGGTGTCGAGGTCCGTGGCGGGATCGCGGTGAAGTTCCACGGGGCGGCCGGTGATGTGGACTTCGCGCCGCCGGTCATGCATGTGACCGGCAAGCTGCGGCATCCGAAGCCGATCCAGCTCGACGATTTCAAGTTCTTGCGCTCCGTGACGCGCGGCGTGCCCAAGGTCACCATCCCTTCGCCGACGATGCTGCACTTTCGCGGCGGGCGCGAAGCCATCAGCCGAGAGGCGTACCCGGATCTGGAGCAGTTCTATGCGGACGTCGCGGCCTGCTACCGCGCCGAGTTGCAGGCGTTGGCCGAAGCCGGCCTCACCTACGTGCAACTGGACGACACCAACCTCGCATACTTATGCGATGCCAAGATGCGCGAGGGCGCGCGCCAGCGCGGAGACGACCCGAACGAGCTGCCTCGCCGTTACGCGAGGCTGATCAACGCGGCAATCGCCGGGCGGCCTGCGGGCATGACCGCGTGCGTGCACCTGTGCCGCGGCAACTTCCGCAGCGCATGGGCGGCCGAGGGAGGCTACGAGCCGGTGGCCGAGGTCCTGTTCACCGAGCTCGACGTGGACGGCTATTTTCTCGAATACGACGACGCGCGTTCGGGCGATTTCGCGCCGCTGCGCTTCCTGCCCAAGGGCAAGACGGTCGTGCTCGGGCTGGTCAGCACCAAAGTCGGTGTGATGGAATCCAAGGAAACGCTCAAGAGGCGGATCGAAGAGGCCGCTCGGTTCGTGCCGCTGGAGCAGCTGTGCCTCTCGCCGCAGTGCGGCTTCTCGAGCACGGTCCATGGCAATGTCATCGCCAGCGAGGCGCAGGCGGCCAAGCTGCGGCTCGTCGTCGAGACGGCGAGGGAGGTCTGGGGTAACCATTGACGGCTTGCTGAGCGAGCGGAGGACATCATGCTGGACCATATCGGGTTGCAGGTTGGAAGTTATGCGAAGAGCAAGCAGTTTTACGCGCTGGCGCTCAAGCCCCTCGGCTACGAGCTCGTCATGGAGCTCGGCACCAGCGCGGGCTTCGGCCGGGACGGCAAACCGGATTTCTGGATCAGCGAGGGTTCTGCCACGAAGCCGCCTCTGCATATCGCCTTCTCGAGCCCGGACCGGCCGACGGTGGAGGCGTTCCACCGCGCGGGCCTGGGTGCGGGCGGCAAGGACAACGGGGCGCCGGGACTACGCGCGCACTACCACCCGAGCTACTACGCGGCGTTCGTCATCGATCCGGACGGCAACAACGTGGAAGCCGTCTGCCATCGCCCCTGAACCGGAGCGGACCCGTGCAGCGATTGCTCATCGTGCTCGGCCTTGTCCTGTTGCTGGCTGGGCTGCTGTGGCCCTGGCTGGCGAAGCTCGGGCTCGGTCGCTTGCCCGGGGACATCCGCTTCGAAAAGGACGGCTTCGGGTTCTACTTTCCGCTCGCCACGGGGCTCATCATCTCGCTCGTCATCAGCCTGATCCTGTGGCTGCTCAGGAAGTGACACGGTGAACAGGTGAAAAGGCGAAAAAGGTGAAGAGATCAGCGGGAGCGACGCGAGGGACGGGCGTTACTCGCCCCGCGCTCAAGCCATCCCCAGTCGCTGGCGGCTGGGTTGGTTGCGCATGACCACAGCGCACTCCTGCGGCATGAGGGGCTTGCTGAAGAGGAACCCCTGCACCTCGTCGCAGCCGTGCTGCTCCAGGAAGCGCAGCTGCTCCACGGTCTCCACGCCTTCTGCGACCGTGTGCAGGCCGAGGTTGCCCGTAAGGCCGATGATAGCGCCGGTGATCGCCGCGTCGTCCCGGTCGGAGGTGATGTCGCGCACGAACGATTGGTCGATCTTGAGCCGGTTGATCGGAAACCGCTTGAGGTAGGAAAGGCTGGAGTAGCCGGTCCCGAAGTCGTCGATCGCGAACTCCACCCCGAGCCCCTTGAGCTGCTCGAGCGACTCGATCACCCGCTCGGCATCCTGCATGATGACGCTTTCGGTCATCTCCAGCTCCAGCCATCGGGGCTCCAGGCCGCTCTCGGCCAGCGCTTTCTGCACCAGCTTGGCGAATCCGGCGTAACGGAACTGCAGCGCCGAGATGTTCACGGCAACGCGGACCGCCGTCAGGCCCTGGTTTTGCCACGTCCGGTTCTGGTTGCAAGCCTCCCGTAGCACCCACTCGCCCAGTGGCACCACGAGGCCGGTCTCCTCGGCGAAAGGCATGAAGCGGCCGGGAGGCAGCAGGCCCAGATCCGGGTGCTCCCAGCGCGTGAGTGCCTCCACCCCCACGATCCGCCCGGTGCGCACGTCGTACTGAGGCTGATACTGCAGCCGCAGCTCCCCGCGCTCGATCGCCCGGCGCAGGCTGCGTTCCAGCGACAGGCGCTCCAGGGCGCGCGTGTTCATGTCCTGGGTGAAGAACTGGTAGTTGTTGCGGCCCGACTCCTTGGCGTGATACATGGCCGCGTCGGCGTTCTTGAGCAGCGTCTCCACGTCATGGCCATCGTGGGGATAGACGCTGATGCCGATGCTCGGCGTGGTGATCAGCTCGTGCCCGTCGATGGAATACACTTCCGAGACCGCATCCAGCAGCTTCTGCGCCGCGCGCGCCACGTCCGCCGCGTCGGTCGCGTCAGGCATCACAACCACGAACTCGTCGCCACCCTGCCGGCTGACGGTATCGCTGCTGCGGATGTTGCCACGCAGCCGCCGCGCCACCTCCTGCAGCAGCTTGTCGCCCACGCTGTGCCCCAGCGAGTCGTTGACGGTCTTAAACCGGTCGAGGTCGAGGAACAGCACGGCGACCTGCGTACGCGTGCGTCCGGCGTGCGAGATGGCTTGCGCGATGCGGTCGTTGAGCAGCACTCGATTGGGCAGATCGGTCAGGAAGTCGTGGTGGGCGAGGTGGCGCACGGTTTCCTCGCGCGCCTTGCGCTCGGAGATGTCGGAGAAGATCTCGATGTAGTTGAGCGGCTTGCCGTTGATGTCGCGCACCACGCTCACGCTGACCCACTTGGGATACACGTCCCCGTTCTGGCGGCGGTCCCAGACCTCCCCCTGCCAGTGGCCCTGCTGCCAGACCCGTTCCCAGATCTCGCTGTCGCGCTCCTGGCTGCGCACCCCGGTGCTCAGGCTGTACAGCCTCTGGCCGACGGCCTCCGCCGCGGTATACCCGGTGATCGTCGTGAACGCCGGATTCACCGACACGATGCGCAGATCGCTGTCGGTGATCACGATCGCCTCGCCACTGCCCTGGAACACCTCGCCGGCCAGGCGCAGCTGCTCCTCGGCCCGCTTCTCCTCGCTGATGTCGAACAGGTAGCCGTAGAGCCTCGCGCTCCCGGCTTCGCCCGGCACAACGCTCACCAGATTCCGCAGCCAGACGGTGCGCCCGTCGGCCGTCAGCAGGCGATGTTCCAGCTCCGTGTCGCGCCCCTCCTGCAGCGCTCCTCGATATTCGCCCAGCACCAGATCGAGGTCGTCGGGGTGCACGCTGCGTCTCCAGAACCCGTCCTCGTACCACTGCTCGACGGGGTAACCGAGCAGCTTGACCGATTGCGGCCCTACGTACGTGACGCGCAGATCCTCGCTCGCGGCCCACGGGATGACATGCGCGCTCTCCACCAGGCGCCGGAAGCGCTGCTCGCTCGAACGCAGCGCCTCCTCCGCCTGCTTGCGCTCGGTGATGTCCTGCATGGTGCCCACCAGCTGCACCGGCCGGCCGGTCTCGTCACGCACCACTTCGGCCCGCTCGTGGACGTAGCGCACCGACCCGTCCGGGAGGCGGATGCGGTGGTCCAGAGCGAACGGGCGCCATCCAGCGACCGCGTCATCGACCATCGCGAGCAGCCCGGCCACGTCGTCGGGGTGGACCATCTCCAGCCACTTCGCGCGGGTGACCTCGAACCGGGCGGGATCCCGCCCGGTCAGGCGGAACATCTGCTCGGACCAGGTGAGCGTATTGCGCAAGAGGTCCCGTTCCCAGCTCCCCAGGTTGCCGACCTGTTGCGCCATGCGCAGGCGTTGTTCCCGCTCTCGCAGCGCCTGCTCGGCGCGCTTCTGCTCGCTCAGATCGCGCATGATGGTGGACAGGTACTCCACCGGCCCGCTCGTGGAGCGATGCGCGATGATGAGCTGCGACACGGGGATTTCACCGCCCCCGGCGGGTCGTAGTGCCGTTTCTCCGGCCCACAAGCCGGTCCGCAGAGCGCTGGGAATGCCCACTCCGGTGACCAGCTGGAGCGCGTGCGGAGGGTGCAGCTGCGAGATGTGCAGCCGCGTGACGTCCTGCCCGGGGGCGATGCCGAACAGCCGGCGCGCCGCCAGGTTCAGGTACAGGATGCGCCCGTCGAGATCGGCCGAGCCGATGAAGTCCGCGGCTTCGTCCAGGATCGCCTGCACGCGCGCCCGCTCGGCTTCCGCCTGTAGGCGCTCGAGTTCTGCGCCCGCGCGGCCGGCAAGGATGGCAAGCGCAGCTTGGACATGCGCGGACTCCTCCAGCGGCGCGTCGTGCGTGACGGCGAGCACGCCGAGTGCGCGGCCCGAAGTCGCAGCCAGACGCACGCCGACATAGCTCTCGGCCTGCATCTCGCGCAGCCGTGCGTCCTCCGGGAACCTGCGCTGAACCTCGCTCGCATACGTGGCACCGCCGGCGTCCAGGACCTCGGCGCACGGTGTGCCGGCGGCGGCATACTCGAAGTTCCCGGCGATCTCTGTCTGGGCGCAGACTGCGATCGCTCTCAAGCGCAGGGGGGCGCCGTCGACCAGTTCCGCGACGAATGCGTACCGCGCGCCGAGCGCCGCCGCCAGCTCGCGCACCAGAGAGCGGAAGAAGTCCTCTCCTAATGTAGTCGACGTCCCGGCCACCACGGCCCGGATCGTCCGCTCCGTCTGCCGCCGCTCCGTCACGTCGCGTACGAACACCGATACGCCCACCACGTCGCCCTCGGCGTCCACGATTGGGTTGTACAGCTCGTCGAGGTAGTGCGCGCGCCCATCGGTAGCGTGAAACACGCTCTCCATCCGCATGCGCTGGCCGGTGAGCACCTGCGAGAGCAGATGACGCACCTCTTCCTGGCGCTCGGGCGCTACGAGGCGCGTGGCCTCCATTCCGATGGCCGGCTCGAACCCCAGGTGCTGGAGTACCGCTCGCCGCAACGACTCGTTGACCATGGTGATCCGCAAGTCGCGATCGATGGCTACGATGCCGTCATCGGTCGTCTCGACCACCGACGACAGTAGCGCCTGGCTGCGACGCGCGGCGTCTGCGTCGGCTCGACCTCGCTTCAGCCGATACAGGAGCGCCCCCGTCAGAGCCGCCGCAACGGTGAGGATCGCGATCGGGAGGAGCACGGCACGCGAGAGCGCAAGCGCGCTGTCCGCAGAGATGTCGAGCATGACGATCAGACTCGCGCGCCCGTATGCGCGCAGACGCGTTCCGCGGTGTGGGATACGATGTGGTTCAGCCCTGCGCGGCCTCGATCGCGGCAGGCCACGCCCGGAGCGGCGGCGCTCGCCGGGGTCGTGGCATCGCAGCCAGCGCGGCGTGGCGCGTCCGGAACTGGCGCGCTTGCCCTCGGCGGCAGCGCTGGCAACGCGCCGATCACTGGCCCGTCAAGTCCCCTCTCGGACGGTCTCCGCCGGCCGCTGTGCCAATGGAAAGGCTGCCTGGTATTCTGCCGCATCGTCCTGGCGCGCTGAACACTCCCTGGTCGGTCCACCCGGCCGGGGCGCCCCAACGGGGGAGGCCCGGGCACGAAGCTCGGTTGGACGTCATCGACATTTAGCCCCGATGCGCTCGCTTCTGCAAGAGGAATCTCCCGGTCCAGGCACCTCCCCGATGGTCAAGCGCTGTGGCTGGGCCGCAGCCGGAGCCCTCGAGATCGCATATCACGATCACGAATGGGGCGTCCCGGTTCACGAAGATCGTCGCCTGTTCGAGTTCCTCGTCCTGGAGGGGGCGCAGGCGGGGCTGAGCTGGTCCACGATACTCAGGAAACGCGACGCTTACCGGCGCGCCTTCGATGGGTTCGACCCCGCACTGGTCGTGCGGTACGATAGCCGCCGGCGCCGGGCGCTGCTCGCCAACGAGGGCATCGTCCGCAACCGCCTCAAGATCGAGTCCGCGATCACCAACGCCGCCGCGTTTCTCGAGGTGCAGCGGGAATACGGCAGCTTCGATGCCTACCTCTGGCGGTTCGTGGACGGGCGACCGGTGCAGAACGCTTGGACCGCGGCCCGGCACGTGCCGGCGAGCACGGGGCAGTCGGATGCGCTGAGCAAGGACCTCAAGCGAAGGGGGTTTCGTTTCGTGGGGACGACCATCTGCTATGCCTTCATGCAGGCCGTTGGCATGGTCAATGATCACACCGTGGACTGCTTCCGCTGGCGCGAGGTCAAGCGCCTGGCCGGAAGGCCCGGGCGATGATCCGGCATCGGTGCGCGTGATCCGGAAGGAGTGCATGGAAGAGTTCGAACGCAACTACCTGCCCGAGCCCTCGGCGCCGCGCGCGTGGGCGCTGGCCCAGGCGTCGCGGCTGTTGCCGCCGGCGGGGACTCACCCGCGCTCTACTGCCGTGTACCGGCACGGCACGCTGCTGCTCAAGCTGTTCGCGCCACGTGGCATCGATCCACAGCAACCGCACACGCAGGATGAGCTGTACATCGTCGCTCGAGGGCAAGGGACGTTTGTCAACGGCGACACCCGACACCCGTTCGGCGCCGGGGATGCGCTGTTCGTACCCGCGGGAGTGACACACCGGTTCGAGGACTTCAGCGACGATCTGCTTCTGTGGGTCGTGTTCTACGGGCCCGCAGGCGGCGAGAGAGCGCGAGGAGACGGCCGCGATGGCTAGTACCCAGCCGCACTACGATTTCGGCGGCGGGCACCATGCGGTGCCATCGGGTCCAGACGCTCCCGCCGACCGCGTTCTGAGGCGATCGTGAGCGCGCCGCCGCAGTGGCCCGCCGAGCTTTATGACGTGCTCAAGCGGAGCGACGTGCGTCAAGTCGGGTATGTTCCCGACGCCGGCCACGCGCAGCTGATCGATCTATGCCGCTCGGATCCGCAGATGCGCGCGGTGGCGCTGACCACGGAAGAGGAAGGCATCGGGCTTGCGACCGGCGCCTGGCTGGGCGGCCAGCGCTCGACCCTGTTGATGCAAAGCAGCGGCGTGGGCAATTGCGTGAACCAGCTCTCGCTCATCCGGACCTGCCGCATCCCGCTCCTCGTGTTGGTCACGATGCGTGGCGAGTTCGCCGAGTTCAATCCTTGGCAGGTCCCGATGGGCTCCATCACGGAGCAAGCGCTCCATCTATGTGGCGTCCTCACCTATCGCGCGGACCGCGGCGACGAGGTTGCGGAGTTGACGCAGGCCGCCGCGGATCTGGCCTACAACGGCGATCTGGCCGTGGCGGTCTTGCTCTCGCAGCGCTTGATCGGCAGGAAGCAATGGGTCAAGTGACGCCCGACAACGCGCGGGACGCCGACGGATCGCCCGAGCCGCTGCTGAGGCGGCGGGAGGTCGTGCGCGAGCTACTGAAGGATCGCGGCGATCTGTTGGTCGTCACCGGGCTCGGGTCGGCCTGCTACGACACCGCGGCGGCCGGCGACCATCCGCACAACTTCTACCTCTGGGGGGCAATGGGAAGCGCTGGCATGGTGGGCTTGGGGCTCGCGCTCGCACAGCCGCAGCGGCGCGTGCTCGTGATCACAGGCGATGGAGAAATCCTGATGGGCCTGGGATCGCTGGCCACCATCGGCATGCAGCGCCCGAGAAATCTCGCCGTGGCGGTGCTCGACAACGGGCATTACGCCGAGACGGGGATGCAGCGCAGCCATACCAACTATGGCACCAGCCTGCAGGCCGTCGCCACCGGCTGCGGGATCGGTACGGCGCTGGAGATCCGCACGATGCAGCACGTCGAGGCGCTGCGCGCACTGCTCCATCGCGGTGCCGGCCCTGTGTTCGCCTCCATCCGTGTCTCGCCGGAAGAGGACCCGCGCGTTCTCCCTCCCCGGGACGGCGTGTTTCTCAAGCTGCGGTTCCGCAGGCAGCTCGGGTTCGAGCCGGAGTGACCAGGCGCAGACGGAACATCTGCCACGCCCCCGGAGCGGACGGGGCTTTATAAGCGAGGTCACCGGTTACCGATGGCTCTTCCCCCGGCGGCGTGGCGGCCTGGGCTTGGGACGGCTCGGATCGCCTCCCAGCTCCGCGGCCACGAAAGTGCCGCCTTGGTACAGCTCCACATTCGGGTCCTCGCTATCCCGGTGCTTGGCGAGGATCTCGGCGGCGAAGAGCTCACTATCGTCCACAGGTCGATACCCCAGCCTGAGGGCGTTCGCGTTGTCGTACCACGCGCGGCGATTGTTGGAGATGCCATAGACGATCTCGAACCGGATATCCGGGTGGTCGATGCCGATCGAGACCAGCTGTGCCAGGTCGCGCGGGCTGATCCAGATCGACAAACGGCGCTTGTCGGCCGGCCGGAGCGCCACGTTGCCGATGCGCATGTTGAACACCTCCAGCCCGTACTTGTCCGCGTATAAGCTGCCCAGCGCCTCGCCGAACGCCTTGGACACGCCGTAGCGGCTGTCGGGCTTCGGGTAGACGCGGTGATCGATGGTCTGGTCCCGCCGGTAATATCCGACGGCGTGATTGGAGCTGGCGAACAGCACCCGCTTGACGCCATTGCGCCGCGCAGCCTCGAACGCGTTGTAGGTCCCGCGGATGTTTGCCCGCAAGATCGTCTCCCAGTCGCCCTCCACCGCCCATGCGCCGAGGTGCAAGACGGCGTCGACTCCTTTGGTCGCGCGTAGCATGTCCGAGAGCTTCGCCACGTCACCGCCGATGAAGCTCTCTCCCGCTTTCAGGGACTTGACCGGCTTCAGGTCGGATAACCGCAGCGCATACTTGCCTGCCAGCTCGCGGCGCAGATGCGTAGCGACGCCACCCGCGGCTCCCGTGATCAGGACCGTCTTCTTGCCCGCAGCCGCGGGCTGCGCCCGACTTGGGCCGGAGTGGCTCCGCTTCATTCGACCGGCTCCACCTTCAGCAACACGCGCCGGGCGGTGGTCCTTGCATCGCGGCTTCGGGCCGCCAGCTGTCCCTCGCTGCGATCCGCGCTTTGCATGGAGCCCCCGATCTCCAACCACTCGCCGAGGCGGCCCGAAACGGTCGTCCCGACGTGCTGCACCCCGATCGCACCGGTGTTCGGGTTGCGCAGCCGGTCACGGGCGGTGCTGATCTCCAGCGTCACGTGATCTCCGCTCACATGCGGCGTCACATAGAAGCCGGTGTTGGCGTCGACGTACTCGCTGCTCTGCATCGTCTGCATCGCTCCCGGGGTATGGACGATCTGTGTCGTCAACAACGGGAACGAGTGTCCGACCTGGATGAACGCAGAGTTGCCCTCGAGCACCTGTACGGTCTGGGTCACCTCGTTGTCGCGCGCGGCGCGGCTGGTGACCGCGTGCGCATCCGCCTCGACATCCCCGCTGTGTACGCTGACGGCAGGTGCGCGGTTCGCGCGTCGCGGCGACGACATCGACACGTGCCCATCGTCGTCGACATCCGCGCTGCCGGATACGGATGCCGACTCGCCGGCGAGATCCGCCGACGACGTCTGGCGCACGGAGATCTGCAGCCGTTTGGGCGCGGAGTCCAGTGCGGCCAATGCTTGCTTGAGCTCCGTCAGGTTCGACGGCGTCGTGCGCACGATCAGGCGGTTGTTCATGCCGGTGAGCGTCCCGCCCGGCGCCAGCAAGGGACGCAGCACGGGGATCAGCTCGTCGGCCTGCCGATAGCCGAGCGTGATCACTTCCAACACCTGCTGCTCGGCGTGAACGCCCGGTGCAACCAGCAGTGGCAATAGCAACACCAGTATCCAAAGTCGTCGATTCATCCGTAGTCCCCCGCTCTACCTACGCTTCACCCTTCACGCTCTACCCTTCACTCCTTCGCTCCGAATCCAGCTCCCGTGCGAGCTCCGCGCGGCCATCGACGGGCGCCGCTCCAGGCGCGCCAACGGATCCTGCCGGTAGAAGTACCCGAGCTGCTCGTAAACCGCGGGGTACTCTGATCGCACGACATCGGGCAGCTCGAAGAACGCTTCGCTGAAGACTGCGAAAAACTCGCCCGGGCTTTCCGACGCGTACGGATCGATGATCGTGTCCTCGCCCGCGTCGACCCGGGCGCAGAAGTCTTGGTACGCAGCGGTGAACGCGCCGACCCACGCCTGCCTGCTCATGTCCCGATGCAGCGGCGGGAACCCGTTGGCTGCGCCGTTCAACATGTCGAGCTTGTGTGCGAATTCGTGGATCACCACGTTCACGCCGTCGGGATATTCGGTCTTCGCTACATCCTCCCAGGACAGGATCACGGGGCCGCGCAACCACGCCTCCCCGGAATAGGGCTGGTCGCCTTGGTGCACCACCCCCATTTCGTCCGTGTACTGGTGGCGTGGAACGAACTGGGCCGGATACAGCAGCACCTCGCGCCAGCCGCGGTAGTAGTCCAGGCCCAGGTTGAGGATCAGCATGCAGGCCTGCGCCGCCACATGGATGCGCATCAACTCGGTGAGCGCAAGGCCGTGGGCAGCCGAGAACTGCTTCTCGTGCAGAAACAGGATGGTGAGCTCGCGCAGGCGCTCCCGCTCGTCCGCCGACAGGACGCGTGTGAACTCGAGACGGCGCAGCGTGCGCGCCCAGGTGGGCTCGTCCAGCTGCGCGCGCGCCAGCACACGGCTGCGTCGCCATCGCCTGAGCGTGCCGAACATCGGTCGTCCCGCAGCGCCCCCCGCTCAGCCCGCCTGGCCCGGCAGGGTGGAGGGATCCGGTTCCGCCAGCCCCTGCTCCAGCCGAGCAACGCTGTCGAGCTGCTCCAGCTCCACGCGCTCGATCTGCAGGAACCGATGCGCGATCTTGTCGCTGGTGATGCGCACCTCCTGGGCATCCTCGTGCGCCTGCCGGATGTGATCGGCGAGTTTCCGCATGCGTTGATCGAAGCGCCCGAACTCCTTGCCCAGTTTGGCCAGCTCGTCCTTGATGATGTGGACCTGGCGCCGCGTCTCCACGTCCTTGAGCACGGCGCGCGCCGTGTTGAGCACGGCCATCATCGTGGTGGGCGATACGATCCACACCCGTCGCTGCATGGCGAAATCCACGATCTCGGAATGGTAGGCGTGGATCTCGGCGAACACGGCCTCCGCGGGCACGAACATCACTGCGCCGTCCGAGGTCTCGCCGGGGAGGATGTACTTGCGGCTGATGTCCTCCACGTGCTTGCGCAGATCGGCGCGGAACTGCCGCTGCGCTTGCTGGCGGTCCGCCTCCGAGAGCCCGCTATCGAACATGCGGTGATAGTTCTCGAGCGGAAACTTGGAGTCGACCGCGACCATCCCGGTGGGCTCGGGCAGCAGGAGCGCGCAGTCGGCCCTCGCTCCGGTGGACAGCGTGTGCTGGAACGCGTAAGCCGACGGCGGCAGCAGGTTTCGCACCAGCGCCTCGAGCTGGACCTCCCCGAATGCCCCGCGCGAACGTTTGTCGCCCAGCAGCTCCTGCAGGCTGACGACGTTGCTGGTCAGTCCGTCGATCTTCTTTTGCGCCTCGTCGATCGTGGCCAGGCGCGCCATCACGTTGGCGAAAGTCTCGTTGGTCTTCTTGAACCCCTCCTCGAGGCGCTCGTCGACCCGGCCGCTGATCTGCTCCAGGCGCGTGTCAGTGGTCTTGGTAAGCGACTCGATCGTGTTGGCAAGCTGCTGGGAGATGTTGCGCAGCGTGGTCTGGATCAGCTCCTGGTCGGCACGAGCCTGTTCGGCCAGGCGCTCCAGCACGCGCGTGAGCAGCTCGGCGCGCAGCTCGTCGTGCTTCTGCCGCATCTCCGCGGCCAAGGTCGTGAGGCGCTGCGTCAGCGTCTCCCTGTTCGCGGATAACTCCTCGGTCTGCGACAGCTGCAGCACGAGCAACGCATCGCGCGTCTGCTTCAGGTCTTGCGCGAGAGCGCCGCGCAGCCGTTCGGTGACCTCCGCCTGGTTGGCGGCCACCCGATCGCCGAGCGTGTTCAAGCCGCTGTTGAGGTCCTTGATCATCGCCAGGTGCTTGTCGTCCAGCACGCGCCCCAGCTCGCCGGGAAGGTCCTCTTGCCGGCGCACGACGGCTCCAAGCCGGAACACGGTCCAGAGCACGGCGATGAGCGCGACCGCCGTGAGCAGAGCGGTGAAGATCCCGAGGTAACTCAGTTCCATCGCTCGGAGTATACGCCGCCCCCCGGGAGGTCAGCGCGGACGCAGTGGGGCGAGGCGCGAAGAACCGCAGGTGAAAAGGTGAAGAGGTGAAAAGGTGAAGGCTGAAGACTGAAGACTGAAGGGTGAACGGCGAAGCGGCGCCCCGGGCGGGACGCAACCCGCGCTACTGCTCGGTCGCCACTATCTCCGCACGCGATGCGCGCCGTCTCTGCTGCTCGGTCAGGAAGCGCTTGCGGACGCGGATCGACTTCGGCGTAATCTCCACCAGCTCGTCGTCGGCGATGAACTCGACGGCAGACTCGAGCGTGAGCTGGATCGGCGGGGTAAGCAGCACGTTCTCGTCCTTCCCCGCGGCGCGGATGTTGGTGAGCTTCTTCGCGCGTACCGGGTTGACCACCAGATCGTTGTCCCGGGTGTGGATGCCGACGACCATGCCCTCGTAGACGGGGTCTCCCGGGCTGACGAACATGCGGCCGCGCGGCTCCAGCTTGAACAGAGCATACGCCACCGCCTCGCCTTCTTCCGCCGACACCAACACGCCGTTGCGCCGCTCCGGCATATCGGGCTTCGCAGGGCCGTAGTCGTCGAAGACATGGCTGAGGATCCCGGTGCCGCGCGTGACGTTGAGAAATTCGGTCTGAAATCCGATCAGGCCGCGTGCCGGGATCCGGTACTCGAGGCGCACCCGCCCTCGGCCGTCGGGCTGCATGTTGCTCAGCTCGCCGCGGCGCTGGCCCAGCGCCTCCATCACCGCTCCCTGATGCTGCTCGGCCAGATCGACCGTCAACAACTCGTACGGCTCGGACCGGACTCCTTGGATGTCCCGCATCAGCACGCGCGGCCGCGAGACGGCCAGCTCGTAGCCCTCGCGCCGCATGTTCTCGAGCAGGATCGTCAGATGCAGCTCGCCGCGGCCGGACACCAGGAACACGTCTGCATCCGCCGTGTCCTCCACGCGCAGCGCTACGTTCGACAGCGTCTCACGACACAACCGCTCGCGCAGTTGGCGGCTGGTGACGAACTTGCCTTCCCGGCCCGCAAACGGCGAGGTGTTGACCTGAAAGTTCATGGAGAGCGTGGGCTCGTCCACCGCGAGCAGCGGGAGCGGCTCGGGATGCTCGGGATCGACCAGCGTGCAACCGATGGTCAGGTCCTCGATGCCCTGCAGCAGGACGATATCGCCCGCCTCGGCCGTGGCCTGTGCAACACGCTCTAACCCTGCGAAGCCGTAAATCTGCCCCACCTTGGCGGGCTTGGGCGCGGCAGGCCCGGCGAAGATCAGCACGGACTGGCCTGCCGTCAGCCGTCCCCGTGCGATACGCCCGATTCCGATGCGCCCGACATAGCTCGAGTAGTCCAACGCGCTGATCTGGAGCTGTAGCGGCGCGTCCTTGTCGCCGGTTGGCGCCGGGACACGCTGGAGGATGGTCTCGAACAGAGGCTGCATGTCCGTGCCGGGGTGGGATCGGTCCAGGGACGCATAGCCCCGCAGCGCGGAGGCATACACGACGGGAAAATCGAGCTGCTGCTCGTCCGCGCCGAGCTTGTCGAAAAGGTCGAACGTCTGGTTCACCACCCAGTCCGGGCGCGCCTCCGGGCGGTCGATCTTGTTCACCACGACGATCGGCTTGAGCCCTCTCGCCAGGGCCTTGCGGGTGACGAAGCGGGTCTGCGGCATGGGCCCTTCGACCGCATCGACCAGCACCAGCACACCATCCACCATCGATAGCGCGCGCTCCACCTCGCCGCCGAAATCGCGATGACCGGGGGTGTCAACGATGTTGATATGCACCCCGCGGTATTCCAGCGCCGCGTTCTTGGCCAGGATCGTGATGCCCCGCTCGCGCTCCAGGTCGTTGCTGTCCATGACGCGCTCTTCCAGGTGCTGGTGCGCGGCGAACACACCGGCCTGGCGCAGCAGCTTGTCGACCAGAGTGGTCTTGCCGTGGTCGACGTGGGCGATGATCGCGATGTTCCGGACCGGTCTTTGCATGCGGATTAGGCGGTGTGTAAAAGGGGCGCGGATTCTACCATGCCCGATCCGTCGGGAGAGGGCGGACGAAAGGAATCTGCAACGTTTCGCCGACGCTATAGGATGCAGAAGACGTGCCGATAACCACTCTTGCTCCCAAGTTGGCGATCCCGGCGCGCAGGAGCCTCGTGACGACGGACAGGCTCGTGGACGCCGGCCTGCGCGTCCCCGAGTCTTTTCTGGCCCAGGCCCCAGCCCTGCTGGCCCGCGAGAGTGGACGCATCAGCGCCCGCTGGCACCACGCAGGAGCGCCCAGCGACCTCACGCTGTCCAGCCACTTCCAGCCCATCCTGAGCCTCGCGCACAGCCGCACCGTAGGGTATGAGGCTCTGATGCGCGCGCGCACGCCGGCCGGCGAGCAGATCAACCCCCTGGATGTGTTCGCGCGGGCGACGGACTTCGCGAGCGCGCTGCAGCTTGACCGGTTGTCGCGCACAGTCCACTTCGAGAACTTTGTTCAAAACACCGCGCAGCTCGGCTGGCTGTTCCTGAACACCCACCCGCGCGTGTTCGTCGAAGGCATGCGTCATGGCGACTCGCTCGCGGACTGGTTCCTCCAATATGGGTTGTCCCCGGCGCAGGTCGTGTTGGAGGTGCTGGAGCACGCCGTCACCGACGAGGTGCTGCTGCGCGAGGCGGTCGCGTTCTACCGCGATCTCGGTTGCATGATCGCGATCGACGATTTCGGTGCGGGACACTCCAACTTCAATCGCGTCTGGAGCCTGAGACCGGAGATCGTGAAGCTGGATCGCTGCATCGTGGCGCTCGCGGCCACCGATCAGAGCCTCCGGCGAACGATGCCGGTGCTGGTGTCGCTGCTGCACGAGGCGGGCTCGATGGTGCTGATCGAAGGTATCGAGACCGAGGACGAGGCCATGATGGCGATGGATGCGGACGCCGACTTCGTTCAGGGGAACTATTTCGCGCAGCCTTCGGAGCGCCTGCCGGCCGGTGAATCCTTCGACGGCATGTTCGAGCACCTGTGGACCGGGTTCCGCCAAACCGTCGACCGCGAGGCGGCGGCTTACCGCGAGCAGATCCTCCCCTACATGAATGCCTTGGGCCACTGCGCGAGCTTGGTCCAATCCGGACTGCCCGTCGAGACGGCCTGTCAGAGCTTTCTGCAATTGGAGCATGTGCAGCGCTGCTACCTGCTCGACCGGGACGGGCGTCAGGCCGGGCCGAACCTGCCTGGACCGAATGCAACCGAGGAGCGCGCCAGGCGCTTCGCGCCGGTGGCGGACGCACAGGGCGCCAACTGGTCGCGGCGCTTCTACTTCCGGCGTGCGCTCGAGCATCCCGGCCGCGTGCAGGTGACGCGCCCGTATCTGTCCATCAACAGCGCAACCCCCTGCGTGACCGTGTCCTCTGCCGTGCTCGTGCACGGCGAGACGCACGTGCTCTGCGGCGACGTCGCGTGGTCGGACAAGCCCGCGCGGTGAGCGGGCCTCAAGCGCGTTACCCCGCTTCTCGGAAGATCTGCATCGGCGGCGTATCTAGGACGCGCCGCGTCCCGGCGAGGCCGGCCAGCAGCACGCCGAGTGTGCCGCCGGCGAAGCCCACCAGCCATACCACCGGGTCCACGGCGTAGGGCACGTCGAGCACCCGAACGGACAGCACCCAGCCGAGCAAGGACGCTCCGATCGCCGCCAGCAGGCCGGCCAGGGCGCCCACTGCGGCGAATTCGGCCGCGTGCGCCGCGATCATCTGTCCTCTGGTAGCGCCCACAGTGCGCATGATCGCCGCATCGTAGACGCGCTCATCATGCGTGGCGCTGATCGCGGCAAACAGCACCACCAGCCCGGCCACCAGGCCGAACGCGAACACGAACTCGACCGCCTGGACCACGTGATCCATGAGACGCTGGATCTGGCCCAGCAGGGCCGCGACGTCGATCACCAGCAAGTTGGGGAAACGCTGCACCAGCCGATCCATGACCGCCGAGCGCTCGGGCGGCAAATGGAAGCTCGTGACCTCGCTCACTGGATAGCCTTCCAGCACGCCAGGCGGCGTGACGACGAAGAAGTTCACGCGAAACGAGTCCCACTCCACCTTGCGCAGCGACGCGACGCTCGCCTCGAGGGCGGTGCCGCCGATCTCATAGGTGAGCCTGTCGCCGAGGTGAATTCCCAGCGTTTGCGCGATCCCCTCCTCGACCGAGAGCAACGGCCGGCCCCGATCCGCCGCGGTGAACCAGCGGCCGGCCACGATGACGTTGTCACGCTGCGGGCGCTCCGCCCAGGACAGGTTGAACTCACGGTCCACCAGGCGTTTGGCGCGGTCGCCGGCGTAATCCGCCGAGGAGACGGATCGGCCGTTGATCGCGGTCAGCCGGCCGCGCACCATCGGGTACAGCTCCGGGGCGGGCACGCCGTTGTCCTGCAGGAACCGGCGCAGGGGCTCGCGCTGATCGGGCTGAATATTGACCAGGAAGCGATTGGGTGCGTCCGGCGGCAGACTCCGTTTCCAGCTCGCCAGTAAGTCGCCGCGCACCAGCGTCAGAAGAACCAGGGCCATGATGCCCATGCCCAGGGCCACCACCTGCGCGATCGAAGCAAGCGGCCGGCGCCTCAGGTTGGCGATGCCGAACCGCCAGGCGAACCCCGCGCGACGCCCGCCCCACGTGAAGGCGCGCATCATCGCCCAGGTCACCAACGCCGCCGCGGCCATCATCGCCGCGACGCCCGCCAGCACGTATGCGCCGACCTTGGGGTCCTGGGCTTCCCACAGAATCAGGGCGGCCAGGGCAGCCGTCCCAAGGGCGTAGCCGGCGATGCCCGCGGTGTCTGGGAGCCCGAGATCGCGGCGCAGCACCCGCAGCGTAGGTACTCTGCGCAGCGCCACCAGCGGAGGGATGGCGAAGCCCAGCAGCAGGACGACCCCGGCGGCAAACCCCTGCGAGAGCGGCTTCCACCCCGGCAGGGGCAGCTCCACGCCCACCAGCGGCTGGAGCAGCGCGGAGAGCACCGCCTGTCCGGCAAAACCGAGCACACAGCCCATGATGCTCGCGGCAAGTCCCAGCAGCACGAACTGCTGGACGTGCAGCCGCACGATCAGGCCCTGGCTCGCCCCCAGACAGCGCATGACCGCGCAGCCGTCGAGGTGCCTCTTCAGATACCTCCTCGCCGCGAGCGCCACGGCCACCGCGGCCAAGATCACCGCGAGCAGCGCGGCCAAACCGAGAAATTTCTCGGCCCGTTCCAGCGCCGAGCGGATCTCGGGACGTGCGTCGCGCACATCCTCGACCCTTTGCCCCGGCGCCAGATGTTTCTCCGCGTAGGCCCGATAGTCGCGCACCGCCTCCATGGGTCCGGCCAACCCGAGCCGGTAGCTCACCCGGCTGCCGACCTGGATGAGCCCCGTGGACGGCAGATCAGCGGCATTCATGATGAGGCGCGGCCCGAGGTTCAGGAACCCGATGCTGGTCTCGGGATCTTCGGTCACGCGCGCGGCGACGCGCAAGCGTCGGCTGCCCACGCCGATGCTCTCCCCCACTGCGACGCCCAGGCGCGCGAGTAGCCGGTCGTCCGCCCACAAGGTGCCCGGCGCCGGGATTGCCGCCGGCCGTGTGGCGCCTTGTCCCGTATCGATCGTAAGCCGACCCTTCAGCGGATATCCGGGCGCGACCGCCTTGATTTCCGTGAGCTGCGTCTGCTCTCCGTGCGAGGTCATGCTGGGGAAGCGCACCGTCTCCAGGCTGCGCAGCCCCCTGCGCGCGGCCTCTCGCACGAGCTCCGCGCCGAGCGGCCGGTCGGACACGACGACCAGGTCCGCGCCCAGCAATTGACTGGCCTCCCGGCTTAGCGCCTGCCGGACCCGGTCGGTGAACAGCGCGACCGTAGTAAGGCTCGCCACCGCGACGAGCAGCCCCACCGCCAGCACGCGCAGCTCCCCCGCACGCCAGTCACGCATCAGCAGTCGCAGCGACAACGCCGCCCCGGCGAAGAGCGCCGACCTCGGGGAGGCATGGGCTTGCGCTGTCTGCGGATCGGAGTGTGTGCGCATCATCTGTCTTCCCACGCCGTAGGCACCGCCAGGTGCGGTGCGAGCCCGAGCTCAGCTCTTGCCATCGACCAGCCGTCCTGCCGCCAGCCTCAAGCGGCGCCCGCAGCGCGCCGCGAGCTTCTCGTCGTGCGTCACCAGCAGCAGCGTCGTGCGGTGCTCGAGGTTGAGATCGAACATGAGGGTGACGATCTCCTCTCCGGTGGCAGAGTCGAGGTTGCCGGTGGGCTCGTCGACGAAGAGCAAGCGGGGCGGGCCCACGAAAGCGCGCGCGATCGCGACCCTTTGCTGCTCTCCGCCGGAGAGTTGGCGCGGGTAGTGATGCAGGCGCTCGCCCAGGCCGACACGCGTGAGCAACGCGACAGCCGTGTCCCGCGCCGCGGGGGCGCCGGCGAGCTCCATGGGCAGCATCACGTTCTCGGCTGCGGTGAGCGCCGGCAGGAGCTGGAACGACTGGAACACGAACCCCACCAGCCGGCGGCGTAGCGCAGCGCGCCCATCCTCATCCAGGCCCAGCAGACTGACCCCGTCGACGATCACTTCGCCGGAGGTGGGCACATCCAGGCCGGCGAGCAGTCCAAGCAGCGTGGTCTTCCCCGAGCCCGACGCCCCGACGATCGCGACCGTCTCCCCGCTGCGCACGTCGAAGCTCACATCATGGAGAATCGTCAAGCGGCTGTGGCCGGTCTCGACTTGCTTGCCAAGACCAACGGCCCGCACAATAGGTTGCATGTGGCGCGTTTCAGTCCTGGCGTTGTGCGCGGCGTGCCTCGGACTGGCGGCGGCGCCGCCGGTGATCCTGGTCCTCGGGGACAGCCTGTCTGCCGGCTACGGACTGTCGCAGGGTAAGGGCTGGGTCGACTTGCTGCAGCAGCGCCTTGCGCGCGAGGGTTATCCCTATCGAGTCGTCAACGCCAGCATCAGCGGCGACACTACGCTGGACGGCCGAAACCGCCTGGCCGGAGCGCTCGCACGCGAGCGGCCGGTGATCGTCGTGCTGGAGCTGGGAGCCAACGACGGGCTGCGCGGCCAATCGATCGCAGAGATGCGCGCCAACCTCGCTCAGATGATCCAAGCGAGCCGCGGGCAGGGAGCCAGGACGCTGCTGGTGGGAATGCGCCTTCCGCCGAACTACGGCCCCGGTTACACGAATAAGTTCCAGCAAGCCTTCCTCGAAGTGAGCCGGGACGCGCAGGTGCCCCTGGTGCCTTTCCTCCTCGACGGTTTCGCCGATCGGCGCGAGCTGTTCCAGGCCGATGGAATCCATCCCCGCCTCGAGGCTCAGGGGTTGATCCTGGACAACGTCTGGAAACGCCTGCAGCCGATGCTGGGCCCTGCGCCGCCCGGCAGGTAGGCTTTGCATCGGTGCGCTGAGGAAGATCTCGTTGTCTGAAGCTCGAACGCTGGCGACCGTAGCACAACTCACCTGCTTTGACGAGGTGGTCGACGTACGCACGCCGTCCGAGTACGCCGAGGACCATGTGCCCGGCGCCGTGAACCGGCCCGTGCTCTCCAACGAAGAGCGCGCCCAGGTCGGCACGCTTTACAAGCAGGTCTCCCCATTCGCCGCGAGGCGAGTCGGCGCCGCGCTCGCTGCGCGCAACATCGCGCACCATCTCGAGACGGCATTCGCCGACCGGCCCAGGTCGTGGCGCCCGCTGGTGTATTGCTGGCGCGGCGGCAAGCGCAGCGAGGCGCTGGTCCACATGCTGCGCGAGGTGGGCTGGCAAGCGCAGCGCCTGGAAGGCGGCTACAAGGCATACCGGAGAGCCGTCCGGGAGGAGCTGCCGCAGCTTGCGCGCCGTTTGCACTTGCGCGTCGTATGCGGCCTCACCGGCTCCGGCAAGAGCCGCTTGCTGGAAACGCTGGAACGCCTGGGCGCACAGGTGCTGGATCTGGAACGCCTCGCGGCTCATCGCGGCTCGGTGCTCGGCAACCTGCCCGGGGCACCCCAGCCGTCCCAGAAGATGTTCGAGAGCCGGATATGGCATCGGCTCCGTGGCTTCGATGCGCAGCTTCCGGTGTTCGTCGAGTCCGAGAGTGCGCGGATCGGCACGCTTCACGTCCCCGATGAGCTGATGGCGCGGCTATGGGAGGGCGAATGCGTACGCGTGGAGACGGGACCGGCGACCCGCCTGGCGCTGCTCAAAGCCGAGTATGCACACTTCCTTGCCGATCCTGCGAGCCTCGGCGGCCAGCTCGACTGCCTGGTCGCGCTGCATGGCCACGCCGTGATCGACCGCTGGAAGGACATGGCGCTGCGCGGCGACTGGGACGTCCTCGTGCAGGAACTGCTGGAGCGCCACTACGATCCGGCATATCGGCGTTCCATCCTGGGTCACTACCCGGGGCTTTCCCATGCCCAGCCCGTCTACATCGAATCCGCCGAGGAAGAGAGCTTCCTCGCGGCGGCGCGCTCGCTGATCGCTACGCGGGCTGCAGCACCCGCTTGATCGCGCGGCGCCACCGTCGGCCGCTGGTATACTCGCGCGCCGATGAGCCCGCCCCTGGAAGTGTCGAAGCGCAGCCTGCTGCTGCTCGCGGTCGCTGCGCTGATCGTCTGGTTCGCCAACCTCGATTACCGCAAGCTCACGAAGCCCGACGAAGGACGCTACGCCGAGCTGTCGCGCGAGATGGCGGTGAGCGGCGACTGGGTCACCCCGCGCCTGAACGGCATCAAGTATTTCGAAAAGCCGCCGTTGCAGTACTGGGCCGGCGCAGCGGCCATCTCGATCTTCGGCGCGCGCGAGTGGGCGGCTCGGGTCTGGAGTGCGCTCACCGGTGCGATGGGAATCGTGCTGGCGTGGTATGCCGGGCGCCGGCTAATGGGACCCGCCGCCGGGCTGTACGCCGGGACCGTGCTGGGCAGCAGTCTCATGTACGTCGTGGTGGCTCACCTCAACACGCTCGACATGGGGCTCACTTTTTTTCTGTTCCTGGCCCTGTGCGCTTTCCTCCTGGCGCAGCGCGACCAGGCGAGCCGGCGAGAGAATGCGATTTGGATGCATGTGGCCTGGGCAGCCACCGCCGGAGCCATGTTGAGCAAGGGGTTGGTCGGCCTCGCGATCCCCGGGGCGACATTGGTGCTCTACACGCTGGTGCAGCGCGACTGGCAGCGCTGGCGTCGCCTGCACCTCGGCACCGGCGCGCTGCTGTTCTTCGCGCTCGCTGCGCCGTGGTTCGTGCTGGTCTCGCTGCGCAATCCCGAGTTTCCGTGGTTCTTCTTCGTGCATGAGCATTTCCTGCGGTATGCGACTCAGATCCACCAGCGCGTCGAGCCGTGGTATTACTACATCCCGATGTTGTTCGCGGGGGCACTGCCGTGGACTGTCGTGATGGCCGACGCTGTCCGGCGCGGCTGGCGCGCCGAGCCCGACCGCATCTTTCAAGTGCGGAGGTTCTTGCTTCTCTGGTGTGGCTTCGTGCTGGTGTTCTTCAGCGCGTCCGGCTCCAAGCTGCCCCCCTACATCCTGCCGCTGTTCCCGGCGTTGGCGTTGCTGTGCGCCGGGCGCCTGACTGCTCTGGCGGGACGCGCCTTGGGCTGGCAGCTTGCGCCCATGGCCCTGCTCACCGCAGCGGCGCTGGTCGCCCTGCCCTTCGTCCACACTTCGGGCGACACGCCGGTTGCGCTGATCGAACGCTACAAACCGTGGCTCGCCGCCGCGGCGCTCGTGGGCCTCGTCACCGCCGTATGGTCGGTCTGGCTTTCATTTTCGCGCCGCGTCTGCGCCGCGGTGCTCGCAGCAGGAGCCGGCGGCCTGGTGGCCCTGCAGCTCGTGATCACCGGCCACGAATCCCTGTCGCCTTCCCTGTCCGCGTACGGCATCGCGCAGGCCGTCAAACCCTACCTGAAGCCCGGAATTCCGTTCTATAGTGTCGCCACGTACGACCAGACGCTGGACTTCTATCTCGAGCGCACCCTTACTCTGGCAGGGTTCCGCGACGAGCTCGACTACGGCCTGCAGCAGGAGCCTCGGCTCGCGATCCCCAGCGTCGCGGACTGGATGCAGCTGTGGCGGCAGCAGCCCTACGCGCTCGCGCTGATGAACAAGGTCACATACGATTCGCTCGCGGCCTCCGGGTTCCCGATGGAGTTGATCGTCCACGATCACTGGCGCTACGTCGTCAAGACGCCATGAGCGCGCTCAGCTTCGCCCTCGTGCTATTCGGCGTGCTGCTGAACGCGGCTGCGCAGCTCCTGCTCAAGGCCGGCACGAACGCCATCGGCCACTTCGAGTTCAATGTCGCCAACGCCTTGCCCATCGGACTCAAAGTGGCGGCGCAGCCGTTCATCCTCGGGGGGCTGGCCTGCTATGCCGTCAGCGTGGTGGTCTGGATTCTGGCGCTGTCGCGTGTGGAAGTGAGCGTCGCCTATCCGATGCTGTCCATCGGCTATGTCGTCAACGCCGTGGCCGCGTATCTGCTGTTCGGGGAGGCCGTGACCGTGCAGCGGCTCGTGGGGATCGGGATCATCGTCGTCGGCGTCTATATCGTGGCCCGCTCTTGAGCCCGATGACATCCGGAAGCCGCGGCACCATGCGGACGCCGCAACCCCGGACTCGCACGACGACCTCCGCGGTCGTCACGCCGGCTCCGCGCATCTTTGCCGTCAACCAGCTCTAGCCCATGGACTTTCTACCGTTCGCCAAGCCCACCATCGACGACGAGACCATCGCCGGCGTAGCGGAAGTGCTGCGCTCGGGGTGGATCACCAGCGGCCCCAAGGTCAAAGAGCTGGAAGCCGCCCTGTCCGAGTACCTGGGCGGCCGCATCGTTCGCACCTTCACCTCGGCGACCGGAGGCCTGGAGGTGGCCCTTCAGGCGTGCGCGATCGGGCGTGGCGACGAGGTGATCGTGCCGGCCATGACCTTCGCGGCAAGCGCCAACGTGGTGCTCCGGGTGGGTGCGCGCCCCGTGTTCGTCGATGTAGACCTCGCCACTCGCAACATCGATCCTGAGCTCGTCGAAGCGGCGATCACGCCGCGCACGCGCGCCATCATGCCGGTGCACTTCGCCGGGCTCGCCGTGGACATGGACCGCACCTACGCGATCGCGCGGCGCCGGGGCTTACGCGTCATCGAGGACGCGGCCCATGCGATCGGCACATGCTGGCAGGGCAAGCGCATCGGCAGCTTCGGGGACATGGTCTGCTTCAGCTTTCACCCGAACAAGAACATGACCACCATCGAGGGCGGCGCGCTCAGTCTGGCCTCCGACGCTGAGCTGGCGACCGTCGAGCTGGAGCGCTTTCACGGTCTGGTGCGCCGGGCGGACGGGGATGCCGACGTGCTGCTGCCAGGCGGAAAGTACAACCTGAGCGACGTCGCGGCGCGCATCGGTCTGTCGCAGCTGCTCCAGCTCGAGGGCTTCAACCGGCGGCGCCGCGAGCTGGTGGCTCGCTACTACGAGCGCATGGGCCGCGACGCGCCTTGCCGCCTACCGGCACGTGGCGACGACGGGCACAGCTGGCACATCTTCGCGCCGCTGCTGCCGCTCGACGAGCTGGCGATCACCCGCGGCGATTTCATCCAAGCGATGCACGCTCGCGGCATCGGCGTAGGCGTCCATTATCCGGCGCTGCATCTCACCACGACCTACCGCAAGCTCGGGTACAGGGAGGGGGATTTCCCCAATGCCGAGCGCATCGGGCGCGAGACCGTCACCTTGCCGCTCTTCCCCTCGATGGAGCTCGCCGACGTGGATCGCGTGTGCGATGCGGTCAGGGACATTCTGCGCTCTGCGCGCAGATCGCACCGTTGAGCGCCTCCGGTGCAGACGCGTTTAACGCTAAAATAGCCGCATGCCGACGCCGGACGTTTCCGTCATCATCCCGGTCTACAACGAAGAAGAGGGATTGCCGGCGCTGTTCTCTCGTCTGTACGCTGCGCTCGACGCACTCTGTATCGCGTACGAGATCGTCTTCATCAACGACGGCAGCCGCGACCGTTCCCCGGCTTTGCTGCGCGAGCAGTTCCAGAAGCGCCCCGATGTCACGCGCGTCATCCTGTTCAACGGCAACTTCGGCCAGCACATGGCCATCATGGCGGGGTTTGCTCACGCCCGCGGCCGCCGCGTCGTCACGTTGGACGCGGACCTGCAAAACCCCCCCGAGGAGATCGGCCAGCTGCTGGCCGCGATGGATCGAGGCCACGACTACGTGGGCACCATCCGCCGCAAGCGTCAGGACAGCCCCTTCCGGCGCTACGCCTCCAAGGTCATGAACAAGCTGCGCGAGCGCATCACGCACGTGAAGATGACCGACCAGGGCTGCATGCTGCGCGCCTACAGCCGCGAGATCGTGGAGGCCGTGGTGAGCTCGCGCGAGGTCAGCA
>Ga0335085_10002923_pt1 | contig 30740 bp, 28 predicted proteins | sample Lox_Sample_45_FD_206712 | JGI IMG/M metagenome (GOLD analysis project Ga0335085, IMG submission 206712) | Soil microbial communities from Loxahatchee National Wildlife Refuge, Florida, United States - Lox_Sample_4.5 | ecosystem: Environmental > Terrestrial > Soil > Wetlands | place: USA... | reverse complement strand
CCTTTTGAAGATCGCCTCCAGAATCACATTCATATAACCTCCATGTTGCTATTACAACATAAGTATGTTGCACACGCAACATGTGATTACAGCGCAGTGGTCGCGGTGATGCATGGATCACGGGCAATGAGGAAATTGACGTCAACTGGACGACTCATCGCGAATCGATCTAGCGAATCGGGACATCTTTTACGATTGTTCCACCCTTCATCACGAACTCTACATGTTGGAGAATTGCGATATCAGTAAGTGGGTTGCCTTCAACTGCGATCAAGTCAGCATATTTCCCCACTTCGACGGAGCCGACATCATCCTGCCAACCCATCAATTCGGCCGCATTCAGAGTCGCAGCGCGAACTACTTCCAGTGGAGGAATTCCGCGTTTGGTCATTGCGACCAGTTGATCGACATTTTGACCCTGCCTCGTCGGAGAACTGGCGTCGAAGCCAGATGCCATCTTCACACCCAGACTTAACGCTTGCTGCAGGGACTGCTGTATACCTTGCAAGAATGCATCGCGCCTCCGCCGCCGTTCCGGACTGAGGGCGTCGTTCTTATGGAGTTCAAGCTGGGCGTCCACCACACCTACAGTCGGGACCAGAAAAGTTCCATGCGCTTTCATCATCTCGAGGCTTTCACGGTCAGCGCCGAAGCCGTGCTCGATCGAGTCCACGCCCGCTGCAATTGCATTCTTGATGCCTTGTGGCGTAGTAGCGTGGGCCGCCACCTTTAATTTTTGTTTGTGTGCTTCTTCCACGATAACCCGCATCTCATCCACGGTAAGGGTTGGATTCTGCCAGTCTGCGTAGACCTTAATCAGATCAGCGCCGTGTCCAATTTGTTCGCGAGCAGCCCGGCGAGCGTCCTCAACGCCGCTCACCATCTGTGCTCCGGTGGGAAAGTCGGTAAGATCTGGTGATACGCCGAAGGGTTCGTATTGACCAACGGCCGCAGTCCCACGGGTCGCCACCTGCATGCGCGGCCCTTCCGCAAGCCCTTGGTCGATTGCGTCTCGGAGTGCAACGTCCGCATACCCGGAACCTTCACTCTCTACGTCGCGAACAGTGGTGAACCCGGCGTTCAGAGTCAGACGCGCATCGAAAGCACCTTCGAGCGCGCGAAAAGCTTGCGACTTTGTGGCCAGCGTCAAAGTGTAGCCGTCCTCTGCATCCGCTATACGGGCCATAAGATGGGTATGGCAATCTATCAGTCCGGGCAACACGGTGGCGCGCCCCAAGTCGATTACCTTCACCTTAGGCGCATGAGACTGCACCTCAGAGAATCCGCCCACTTCCTTAATTCGTTCGCCCTCGATCCATACGCCAGCATTCTCGATGTAGTTGCCGCCGTTGGCAATTTCACAATCACAACCTTCTCCGCCAATCCAGCCCTCCTTCCTTGTGAAAGCCGGAAAGTTGCTCGACATCCGCAGGCGAAGCTGGAGGCAAAGTATGCGTTGCTCGATCCGCACGTGCGGCAGACGCTCGGATTAGGCGCTGACTATCAGGATTCGATGCGGCTTTCGATCAATGCGGGTTCTTACCGGCACACAAGTTACATGCTCGATGGCACGACTAATTATGATTGGGTCTACGCCGTGACTCCCCAGGCGAACGTGCTGCCTTCGAGCGTCGATGAGGTCAAGGTGATTACTGGCGATCCCTCGGCGCAGTATGGGGGCTCCAGCGACGGCATCATTTCGATCACGACTCCCTCCGGAACGAATACGCTGCACGGCGATTTCTTCTCCTGTCGGCAATTTCGGTTCTGGCTTGCCCGTCAACCCCCTTACTGGACAAGACGACAATGGCGACGGCTACACGGCGGATCATCCCGTGGGCATGGGCCGGAATTCCTTCCGCGCACCTGCGCTCAAAACCGTGGACATCTCCGTGGGCAAACAGTTCACGCTGCTCGAGCGCTTCCGCGCTGACACCCGCATTGAGGCGCTCAACGTCCTGAACAGCAAGAATTTCATCAACGTGAACTCGACCTACGGCGAAAGTACAACGCCCGCGTCGTCGTTCCTTACGCCCCTGGCGGGAATTGCCAACACCGACCCGTCACACCAATTGCAGCTTGTCGTCCGATTGTCGTTCTAGTTTTAAGGACAACACGTTCTGTCGGGAATGATCCCTGCGGGCGTCGGATTGGGACGCCCTTCGAACGCAGCGCCGGGCTTCACTATCCTCCGCTCGACTGTTCAAGTCACCCCGGTAGTGCTGTCACTTTCTGACAAGCCAAAGGGTGGCAAGCGGGGTAGTGCATACAGTCACGGAGGACGGACTTAGGGCAAAGACTCTGCGGTTGTACGCGCAGATGGCAGCCTTGTCTTCTAATCTCTATTCAGCACAGCGTGGTCCACTTATCTAGTCTCCTTTCCGTCAGTGCATTCGATCCATTGCGACGATCGTGCCCTTAGCAACATAACGAAGAGCGCAACATAATACGGTTTATGTTTCCAAGAATATAAACCGTAGACATCAGAGCTTGATCCAAAGGGTGCTGTCCAGCCAAGCCTACGTGAATCTCTGCGCTCAAGTAATCGGTGGAGCGGGGTGCCTACGGAGGGATTTGAATGGTACTTGCGCACGAACCGGGTGATCTTCGGGTTTCGGACTTACGACGATTTGTTCGCGATCTTCATCGGGTGGCCCATCGGCGAATTTAGTTCAATAAAAGCCAATATCGAATATCATTTCATGCGCGTTGTGGACCTGATCCCCGGATTTGCGGAGCGAGTGCGCTTAGGACGGCGTGAAGAGCGGTTCTATGGCGCCGCGACCTGCCCAACTTTTTGCGCCGTCCATTCGGACCAGGTTGGGCAGCTAGCCTGATCGCAACTATCAGACATCAGCTTCCTGACTTCGCGCAAGCCTGCGCGAATGACACGGAACTAGTGTTGCTCACCAAGACGCCTTTGCCGCCGACTACCAACAGGACGAATACACGCTCCTCGGAATGGCAATCAAGTACGCTGGTCTCCATGGGAAGGAAGTGGGTGTGATCGGGAAAAACCGAGCCACTTTTGGTGAAGACGGTACGCTCCAGTAAACGCAATCGTCCGATTCGGGGGTAGCGGAGAGGTGAGAGCGGAATGCTGGTTTTAGTTTGATGGCGTCATTGTATGCGCGAGGCAGGACTGCCTGTCCGTCCGCATGGCTGGTGGTCGGCTAGTGGTCGTAGAATCTAAGAAGAGGAGCAAGCCATGAAATTAGGCGTAAAGGGTCTGGCAATGGCATCTGGAATCCTTTGGGGCTTTGCGATGTTGGGCACGGGTCTCGCCAACTTGATCTGGGGAAACTATGGTCAGCAATTCCTCCAGACAATGGCGTCGGTCTATCCCGGCTACCATGCCACTCGCAGCATTGCAGAGGTTATCGTCGGGACTCTCTATGGGGCCGTCGATGGCTTCATCGCTGGGGCAGTCTTTGCTTGGCTCTACAATCAGTTTGCTAAGCCCGGCAACTGAGTGACAAAACGGGCTGCTGAGAGCGGAGGCTGCTAAGATTCGCGTGTGAGCGTTCGCGAGCCATCCAGGTCGCTACCTTGAGCCGGAAAAAGCGAAGTGTTTCTATGACCGCCTTGGCTCTGGGCAGGATCAGGGTCACGAAGCACGCGCCACGGAACTCATGCGAACTTTCGAGAGGTCAGGGTATAAGGCGTACCTCAGCAAAGATGCCAAGGACAACGAGTCTGAAGGCGATCTCTCCCGCGGGGGATTGGCTCCCAGCGCGGCTGCTGATTACGCGATGCTAGGGGAGAAAGATGCAGCATTCGCCGCTCTTGAAAGGGTATTCGTTCATCGGATCGGAGTTGTCGATATAAATTGAACCTAGATTGGACAAACTCCGATCCGATCCACGCTTTGCCGACCTTCTGCATCGAGTCGGGTTCTAACAAGTAGCCCTCCAGTCTACTCATCCTGAAGGAACCTAAAGGTAAGTACGGGAGCTGCACCAGGCGTTGCTGGGTTTCTTAGCACAGCGATTGACGTCCTCCGCTATCCGACCTAACATTCCCCCCAATGGGCACGCCCTCTCAACCTGTGGGGCAGACGGTTTCCCATTACCGCATCCTCCGGAAAATCGGCGGCGGGGGCATGGGCGTGGTGTACGAAGCGGAAGACCTGAAGCTGGATCGCCACGTCGCCCTGAAGTTCCTTCCCGACGAACTAGCCAACGACGCACAGGCTCTCATTCGCTTTCAGCGCGAAGCCAAAGCCGCATCCTCGTTAAACCACTCGAACATCTGTACCATCTACGAGATTGACGAAGCCGATGGGCGAACCTTCATAGCAATGGAACTGCTGGAAGGTCAGACGCTTCGCCACATGATCGCGGGCAAGCCGTTGGAGACCGAGACAGTGCTCGACCTCGGCATCCAGATCGCGGATGCTCTTGACGCGGCACACTCGAAAGGGATCATTCACCGCGACATCAAGCCTGCAAACATCTTCATCACGAGCAGAGGGCAGGCGAAGATTCTGGATTTCGGATTAGCCAAGGTCACGCTCAAAACGGAGAGCGTTGCTATGAGCGCCCCGACCATCGAATCCGAGGAACATCTGACGAGTCCCGGCAGTGCGTTGGGCACGGTCGCCTACATGTCTCCTGAACAAGTGCGCGGAAAGGAACTTGATGCTCGCACCGACCTGTTCTCGTTCGGAGCAGTTCTTTATGAGATGTGCACTGGGACGCTGCCGTTCCGGGGGGATACATCTGGGGTTATCTTCGAGTCGATCCTCAACCGCGAACCCGCCCCTGCGCTGCGGATCAACCCCGACTTGTCCACAGAACTTGAAAGGATCATTAAAAAGTGCTTAGAGAAAGATCGCAATCTACGATTCCAGCACGCATCCGAGATTCGTGCTGATCTCCAACGGGTCAAGCGTGATACGGAAACCGCGAAATTGCTCGCTGCATCGCCCCCCATTGCGCATTCTGCGGGTCGGCCTAGATGGATGCTCGCCGCTGTGGGAGTGCTCGCAGTGATCGGGTGTGCAACTGCGGTGTGGTTCTATAAAGCACCCCAAACAAGCGCTTTAAGTGCAACAGATACGGTTGTTGTTGCAGACTTCTCCAATGCCACTGGCGATTCCGTATTCGACGATGCTCTGAAGCAGGCGCTCTTAGTTCAACTCAGTCAGTCGCCCTTCTTGAACGTTCTCTCCGAACAAAAGGTAAGTCACACACTGAGTTTGATGGGACGATCTCCGGGTGACCGACTGAGCCCCGATCTGGCACGAGAGGTTTGCCAGCGAACGCAGAGTAAAGCCATGCTCGCGGGTTCCATTGCGCGTCTGGGCAGCGAGTACGTAATCGGACTACGAGCACTGGATTGCGAGTCGGGCGAGTCGGTCGCGGAGGAGCAGGCAACCGCTTCATCGAAAGAGGCTGTGCTGAACACGCTCGATGGAGTTGCGACGAAATTGCGCGAGAAACTTGGCGAGTCTTTGACCTCAATTCAGAAGTTCGACAGTCCTCTGGAGCAGATCACGACCCCCTCGCTCGAAGCACTAAAGATGTGTTCCGTCGCCTATACGACCATGAACACGAAGAGTCAAGCTGAAGCCATCCCGTTTTTTCAGCGAGCCATCGAACTGGATCCCAACTTTGCTGCGGCGTATGTGGGATTAGGAGCTACGTACTCCAATCTGGGCGAGTCCCATCTGGCGACTGAATACATTCAGAAAGCCCATGAACTCCCAGCCAACAGGGTAAGTCCGCGGGAACGGTTCTACATTTCCGCCCATTACTATGACATGGTAACGGGCGAACTTGAGAAGGCGGAACAGACCTACAAACTATGGGTGCAGGAGTTTCCCAGAGACCACGGAGGACACCTCAATCTGGCGTACGTTTACGGCATTCTGGGAGAGAACGACAAAGCTCTCGCTGAGGAACTGACAACGACACGGGTAAATCCCGATCTCGGACTCGCCTGGTCTAATCTGATCGGGACTTACGCAGTATTGAATCGCTTGGAAGATGCCAAGGCCGCGTATCAGCAGTCGGTCACACGAAAACTGGATGGAGATGAGGCCCACGAGAACAGGTACGTCGTCGCGTTCCTCGAAGGAGATGCGGCGGAGATGCAGAGGCAGTTGGCTTGGGCAACTGGAAAAGCAGGCCTTGAGGACTTCTTCTTCTCGTACGATTCGGACACGAAGGCCTATTCTGGACGTTTGGCGGAAGCGCGTGCAGCAACGCAAAGAGCCATCGACTCGGCGGAACGGAATGGCGAGAAAGAGACGGCGGCACAATGGCAGTTGAATGGTGCCATTCGGGAAGCTGAGTTTGGAAACATCGACCGTTCTCGTCAGGAGGTTGCATCGGCGCAAGCGCTCGCCTCTGCCCGCGACTTGAAAATTTTGGCGGTTTTGGCTCTAGCACGATCCGGCGATTCGACGCAGGCGAAGAAAATTGCGGATGAGCTTGAAAAGGAGAATCCCCTGAACACGATGATCGTCAGCTATTGGCTGCCGACCATTCGTGCCAGCAATGAGATCAATTACAAGAATGCCGACAGAGCCGTGCAGATGTTGCATGTTGCTGCGCCTTACGAATTGGCGTCTCCACCTCCGGCAGTGGAATTCGGTTCCTTCCTGTATCCTGCCTATGTTCGTGGAGAGGCGTTTCTGGTGCTGCACCGGGGAGGGGATGCCGTCGCGGAGTTTCAGAAGCTCGTAGACCATCGGAGTCTTGTGGGAAATTGTGCGCTGGGAGCACTTGCTCATCTCCAACTCGGACGTGCCTACGTGATGTCCGGCAACACGGCGAAGGCGAAAACTGCATACCAAAATTTCCTCGCGCTCTGGAAAGAGGCCGACCCCGACATCCCCATCCTGGAGCAAGCCAAAGCCGAGTACGCGAAGTTGGAATAGCACCTGCTGTGCCTTGCCCATGGGCGGCGGGCACCGGATCATCAGCGGTCCGGTGCTCAATTCCCAGGCTCAGAGCCGCCCGACAGGAGATTGACGGCACCAAGCACCGGGCGTATGTTTTGCGGCAAGCGGTAGCAGTACATGATGGAGGAGACAACAATTCGCGTGGCGATGCGAGCGACAGCGCGTATCTCGTTTGTCCTGTTCCTCGGCGCTTTTCTGGGTGACGCACTTTACCGTCTCATGCCTGCTGCCGCAACACGCTGGCTGAAGGCACACAAAGACGGGTTTACCTTGGGCTTTGCGGGATCACACACGGTACACCTTGCGTTCATTCTTACTCTAGTGGTTGCAATCGGACGAGAGCACGCTTTCAAAGGAAACCATGGTCGTCCCGTTCACGGTCGGGTTCCTGCTCATCTATGCTCTGGCTGCTGGCGTTCTGCTTCGTCATCTCACATTCTGGTCTTTACGTTTTGAGGCGCTGGCGCACCACTATCTGATAAGTCTCTTCCCTGTAAGCTCCATTGGACACGGTCAGATGCGAAAGCGCTCTTTCCTAGTCTTGCGGTGCCAAACGCAAAACAGGTCCTTCTTCAAAACGCCACAATACATGTGGCCGTTCACCATGAACGTCAGTCCACCGAACATCCTTTTCTCCTCGACGGAATACCCACGATTGAGGAACTTGCGAACTCGCGCCGCCAACTTTTCGTCAAATGCATGCTCAGTTTTCTTCGAAATCCAGCGCCGAGACCTTTCACGCAAAGGGTTTTCGTCTGCCCTGCGACTATAGATGACAGGAGCCGGAACCTCCAACTGCCAAAGGTAAGCCGAGAGTTGCACCCCACATCACTGCTCTGTCGTTGCAACGCGAGAATTCTTACCCGCAACTTCACCCAAACCTTCCTATTGCCTCAGAGCCAGCGAGGACGGACGCCCCCTGCCTACGCTCGTTGACTTCTCCTTCCCCTCATCCCTACCATTGCAGCCTGAGCGCCATGATCGGGCAGACCATCTCGCACTATCGCATTGTCGAGAAGCTGGGCGGGGGTGGGATGGGTGTTGTCTACAAGGCAGAAGACACCGAGCTTGGACGCTTCGTGGCTCTGAAGTTCCTGCCCGAAGACCTAGCCCAAGAACCGCAGGCTCTTGAGCGATTCCGCCGTGAGGCGCGTGCTGCCTCTGCATTGAACCATCCCAACATTTGCACGATCTACGAAATCGGCAAGCACGATGGGCAGTCGTTCATCGCGATGGAATATCTCGATGGGATGACGCTCAAGCACAGCATTGGCGGCAAGCCGATGGAGATCGAGGATGTGCTGTCACTGGGCATCGAGATCGCAGACGCCCTAGACGCAGCCCACGCTGCTGGTATCGTCCATCGGGACATCAAGCCTGCCAACATCTTCGTGACGAAGCGAGGGCATGCCAAGATTTTGGATTTTGGTTTGGCTAAGGTCAGCGCACCCAAGAGCGCCACAGGCGATGCGCCAACGCTGTCCGCAGGGGAGGTTGACCCCGACCATCTCACGAGTCCCGGCACGGCTGTGGGAACCATCGCTTACATGTCGCCGGAGCAGGTGCGGGCGAAGGAACTGGACTCCCGCACCGATCTGTTCTCGTTCGGTGCCGTTCTGTACGAGATGGCGACGGGGTCGTTGCCTTTCCGAGGCGAGAGTTCCGGTGTGATCTTCAAGGCCATTCTGGACGGGACGCCCACGCCAGCCGTTCGGCTGAATCCAGACCTTCCGCCTAAGCTGGAAGAGATCATCAACAAGTCTCTGGAGAAAGATCGGAACCTGCGCTATCAGCACGCCTCAGAAATACGAGCCGATCTGGAACGCTTGAAGCGAGATACCCACTCCAGCCGCCATGCCGCATCTGTTAGTGCGGAGGCGGTCGTCAGTCCAGCAACGACCGAACCCGTGCAGACGACGAGCAGTTCCGCCGTCTTCACCGCGGCGAAGCAGCATAAATGGGGCGTTGCGGCTGGACTTCTGGCTGTCTTGATCCTGCTCGGTGCGTCAGGTTTCGGGATTTACTCCCTCTTGCATAGTACTGCTGCGGTGCCCTTTCAAAACTTCACCATTACGCAGGCGACGAATAACGGCAACACGGTGGGAACCGCGATCTCGCCTGACGGAAAGTTCCTGCTCAACATTCACAGCGAAAACGGACAACACAGCCTTCGCCTGCGCAATATTCTGACTGGCAGCGATACAGAGGTGATTTCGGCAACTGGCCGCGACTTTGCGAGTCCTGGCTTTTCTCATGATGGCAACTACATCTACTTCAGGGAGTCCCAAAGTGCATCGTCCACGGTCTTTGATCTCTACCGAGCCCCGGTGCTGGGAGGAGCACCGGAGCTGATCGTAAGAGATATAGACAGCAACCCGACGTTTTCGCCGGATGGACGTCACTTCGCATTTGCCCGTATGAATGATCCGGAAGTTGGCAAGTGGCGATTGCAGGAAGCACTCGCCGAAGGCGGCGACGAGAAAACTCTGCTGGTATCGCCGCTGGCAGATGCTCCCATAAGCCTCGCATGGTCGCCGGACGGTATTCGCATTGCGATTTCAACGTTCGGCTACACGGGCGACTTCCTTTCGGCGATTGACATGTTCAACGTGAACACAAACCGGGTGGAATCGTTTGCGCGATCAAAGGAGAGTCTCCCGTTTGATGTTGCATGGTCTCCCGATGGCAGAACGATTTACGCAGTTTACGTCCGGTTGGGGAAGGGACAAGTCTCTGCGTATCAGATCGGGGCATTCGCCTATCCGGAGGGAAAGTTTCGTTCCATTACTAAGGACGCCAGTCAGCATCCGGCACTCAAGATTTCCGCTGACGGTTTGACACTCGCTACGGTGCAACTGCAAGTCAAAGATCAAATCTATGTGTTACCCGGAAATGGCGCGGGAGAGGCCGTCACGGTACCCGGAATTTCGTCGCAGGAAACGCTTTCGGGAATGGACTGGCTGCCGGACGGGCGCCTCGTAGTAGGGGAGGTCTCTCGTCTGTTGCAGATGCATCCGGATGGAAGCGGCGTGCAAAGCGTGATGAACGAGCCGGGAGCGTACTTTAAGGATATTACCTCTTGCGATGCGGGCACTTCGATTGTGATGACAGGCGCCGGCTACGATGAAAAGGAGGGCCTATTCAAACTCTGGCGAGTCAAAAATGATGGCTCTGGTGCATCACCGCTCACTCCGGGAAGCACAGGGATGATCTTCTGGTTCTGTCCGCCAGACCAAACTCTCTATTACACCGACTACGCCAAAAATGGCGGACTCCTGAGCATACCTGCCTCAGGCGGTGAGCCACGAAGCGTCCCCGGCACGCAACTCGCCAACGCCGCCCTTAAAGGAGCAGCACTCTCGCCGGATGGAAAGACCCTCGCGATGTTTTGGTATGTGATTGCGCCAGAGACGAAGGCGTACTCGAACCGCATTCAGTTGTCGGATTTTGGTGCGGGGTCGTCGACCACTTCGCGATGGATCAACGTTGATCCACAATTTACAGCGGTCTTCTATTCTCCCGGGCCAACTTCGCGAGGCAACTTCAGCTTCACTCCGGACGGCAAGGCTTTGGGGCTTGTCCGCCAGGAGCGGGGTGTCAGCAACGTATGGATACTCCCGCTCGACGGTTCTGGCGCAAAGCAACTGACGAACTTCAAATCGCAGACCATTCTCGATTTTCGGTGGTCGAAGGATGGTAAGCGGCTGGCGGTTCTGCGGCACGATACTACCAGCGATGTGATTCTCCTTCACGATGCGGGCGGTTCGGCGCCCTGATGATTCGAATGACTGTGTGAATTAGGATCGATGTTTCGGGGGAATATCTTTGTGATCGGACAGACCAAAGTGGCAAATGAGGAGGATCCGACCTACGCCCCGCTCACCTATGTTTGTCCTATGGGTATTGGGGGAAACGCATGTACCTGCAGGTCATTGAAGAATGGAAGGCTTGGGGCCAGCTTTCCGGTGACCGAAACTCTCAAGCCGCTTCAGCTATGGAGCAAGGACTTCGTTCAGCGGGCTGGAACGGCGCTCTCATCAAAGGCATTGAAACCCGGCAAGCCAACGTAAAACTGGCTACGTCTCTGCGTACCTGATTGCTACCCTGTATGCCGACTTGGGGCACAAAGATCAGGCTTTCCAGTGGCTCAACACGGCTTATCAGGAGCGCGATCCTGAGTTGGTAGGTTTGAAGACTGACTTCGTGCTCGACCCCATACGCTCCGACCCACGGTTTGCTGAGTTGGTGCGGAAGGTGGGGCTGCCGCAGTGAGCTGCGCTTCCTGAACCTCGGTAAAGACGCCGACCCCGACATCCCCATCCTGAAACAAGCCAAAACCGAGTACGCAAAGCTGGAATAACCACTCGCGTCCTACATAGTCGAAGCTGACAAGAAATCGAACACACAACGGCGTTTGTGTTGCTCAGAGATTCGAGGGAAGTGCTAATCTCACATGACATCGCGCAGCGAGGAGAAAAGCAGATGAGCAAGGCAATAGAGAACCTAGAAGCCGCACAGCGGAAGGCGATGGCGATCAGACCCAAGGTAGGAGGGTTCCCTTATTTGGCAGAGACGCTTCACCAAGCGGGCGTCACGCGCACCATCTGGAGTCTGCCGTCCGCTCAAAGCCTGTTCATCACGAACGAAGGGGCAGTCGTCACGCAGGGCACCCCGCTCGTGTCCGGCACGGTAGATGTGCCATCGTTTGATCGCGAAGCTCTGATTGCAGCCCTGCGCACCGATCAGGCTGGCAACAGCACCTTCCCTGAGTTTCTACGTGCCTCGTGGCGTGCGGGTGTCGTCCGATACGATGTTGATTTCAGCGCCCGCACGGTCTCGTACTATGGCTGTAACTGTGAGGAATATGTAGAGAAATACCCCGCCGTCGAAGTGAGATGAGGAGGCACCATGCGTATCGCGCGCTCACGAGTATGAGAAGGACTATGACGAGCGTCCGGCCCTCCTTCGCCTTGCAACCGGAAAGCTGGAGTTTTTGCCACTCGGTTCGGAGGCCGAGAATGACTCCACGCTCTATCACGTCGAGTTCTCCGAGCTCCTGCCACTCGAAGGCGCGCGGGGTGTAGCCCTCAAAGTCACTGAGCCAGCCGGAAATCCCTGTTGCGATGGGCCTGAATCGCGCTCTGGTGAAACGTGGCGGGTCTTCGCGGATTTACCACGCGGCGTTGCCGAACTGCTTTCGGTCACGACGATGCGGGACGACTCGAGCCATAGCGACGATCCCGAAGTCGATTCCCAGACAACCTACCGTGCCCAAATCACCCTGGATCGCGATGTGCAGAACCGGGACAAGGAAGTCGCGGCCACCTTCCACGAAGAGGTCAAGGAAATCACCTACGAAGGCGAGAAGGCTAACCCTCATACCGTGAGCCAGCGCTCCGGCACGCTGCACTACCGCTGGACTCCAGCCTCTCTGCACTTTGAAGAAATCAAGTAGCATCGTTGAATCTGTCGAGGCTGGTCTCCAAGCTGGGGTTGGAGCTTCCGTTTGGTCAACTGGCGTAACATCCTGTGGCTGTTGCAAAACTCTTTTGACCGAAAATCGCAAAAACAAAATTGCGTTAGGAAGCGTTTTAAATGATCTTCTCGAATTTCAAGGCATTTTATATCCCTGAAATTTTGACCCTTTCCGCCGAAAAGGGAGCTTTTCAACAGCCACATCCTGGTTGCACTCATCAATCCCTGCTGGCCAGCGAAGAAAATAGCGGAGGCTTAACTACCCTCATCTTGATGTTTTGCCCTTTATTTGCTCGACACAACTAGTACACCTTCGCATAAACTTCCGATTGTTATGACGGGTCGGGTCGTCATCCTAGTTCTGGTTGCGGCGCTCATCGTTGAAGTGCTGTTCTGCCGATGGCTCGCCAGAAGGTGGAGACCGGCAACAACCGGTATCACCATAGCAACCGGAATCGCTGCTCTCGTTGGCCCTGTTTGCGCTGTCCTTCCTTACACGGACTATCTCCCGCGCTTCTTGATGGATATGGATCTCGCCGGCGTGTGGCTGTTGGCAGCAATCGGGGCCATCGGCATTGGCATCGGCAGTTTTGCGTTCAGCAAAGGCAGCAAGGTCGCGGGTGCAATTTGCGTCCTGACCAATTTTCCCGTCCTCGCTTACTGGGGATTCATAGCCGTCTTTGTCTCCATGGGTGGAGGGGCGTGAGCCATGCTGAGGACGAGCAGCAATTCAAACGTGTAGGATTCGATCGCTGCTGTTGATAAATCCTTGATTTCGACAACTGACGTGGTGGTCTGGCGAGACTGTTGACCGCTTGGGTTCAGCTATGCGGGAGACTGTCCTAATGTGATGCTGAGGCGGCCCTAGACTTCACCTCTCGCTGTGACGCGGGTTTAGGATGCAGCACAAGCCAATAACCGCAAAAAAGACCAGACATTAGAATCAAAGCGAGGAAGCCCATGAGAAAGCCCAGGCTGAAGCCATCAAAGAAGTTTGGGGCGTCTACGAGCATCATCCTAACTGTCGCCGCGTTGAAGAACCAGGGCTAGATAACCGAGGTTCTGCGTCCTTTGGTGCTTACGGAACCGCAAACACAACCCTAAGATCGAATTGCCAAGCGGTGGTTGCGATTCTATTGCTGGCTTGATTGATTTAGACACACTCCGCATCATCGTGTTGCAAGCTATTCGCGAGCTGAAGATTAGGCAAAACAAAACCGCCCCGGAGACCCGGAGCGGTTCCGAATCGGCACATCCTCTATTGCAATGCGACAAGTACCTGAATTACACCCTTGCCATCAGTCAAAGGTTCCAACGCCTTGCCCACAACGGCACCCAACATCTTGCTCCTGTCCGTGCCCTTCATAGCATGGCCAGCAGTGGAAGAGCTGACGAGCAAGTCGCCCGGTTGGATCGCTCCGTTTTCCGTACTAACTTTGCAAGGAACGATTCCAACAATAGCGAGCGGGATTTCATTGGCGGGAGACTCACCCATCTTGTGCGTTGTAGCCAACACGCCAGGTTTTGTCGAATAGATACCAGCGACAAGCGTTGAATAAGGTTCTGTAGCGAGTTTGAGCTGACGCTTTCCAGTCGTGTCCACGATCAGCAGATCGCCAGGCTCGTGCCGATCGCTACCTCTTGCGATTGCGACGGACTCGGCAAAGTCAGCGCCGCCTGTTTGTGTGCCACCGTCGAAGAAGCCTTTCCCCGTGCTATCAATGCGTACTACGTCCACTGCTGCCAGGCCGACGCCAAGTTGCCCGGTAAGAATATCGCCCCCGGCTTGGGCCCGGAGTAAAGCTACCACTCCATTGGGGCTGGAAGTCGAGCCGTAGACCCCCGACGAAAAACCCGATGTGACGAGATTGGAGCCGTTCAGGCCCGGCTGCCCATTGGAAGAGATACCCAGGATACCGCCTCCGGTGCCGCTAGTCGCATTCTTGGAGCCGATGATTCCCCAGCCATCAGGACTCGTGGTGACGCTGTAAATGCCATTTGCAGATCCCGTGGTCGCAGCAGCATTGGCCTGGAGGGCCGTTGAGGCGGTGCCGTTGGTTTGGAAATATCCCGCAATCGATCTCGAACTACCACTCGCTATTGTGGGCTTCGTCGAGCTGGTACTCTCCACATCCAGCTTCGCTCCCGGTTTCGTCGTACCGATTCCTATGTTGCTGTTCACCGCGGCGATTGGGGCATTGCCTATGCTGGTTGAACCGGTCCAGACCGCGACCGCTCCTTTGGTTCCGCTTCCGGTTACCTAAGCCGACGAAATCGAAATACAAAGCACAACTGCGAAACCGATGCATACACTCTTACCTTTCATGCTAATCTCCTTGCCTTTATGGGGATTTCCTACGCCTAGAGTAGAGGCGAATTCTGTGCCCAAGAACTCAGGTTGTCAAGATGCAAGAGCTTGCCGCTCGGCCAATTTTCACGAGACACAAATGAAAAAAGGGCAGCAGGGTCTGCCCTCAAACGAAGCATTATGTTGGCGATCTGTTATCTCTTCTTCGCCTTGAACTTCGCCCACCGTGCGCGTTGCGCTGCTGCGATCCGCTCACGTGCAGCCGCAGACAACTTGCGTCGTCCGCCACCGCCGCCACTTCTGCCAACTCCACTCAACGCTGCTATCGCTCGGTCTAGCTTGTCTCGCTCCTTTTTCAACTGTGCCACTATTGCACCTAGATCAGTCATATGTTCAGCCTTCTTACAGGGGAAGATTTGACAACAAACAGAGACATAATACCCAACAGGAGTAATTCCCGATCGAATGGAAGAAGTCAGCTGCGACAATCAGCAGTCTGTAATCCTGGCTGTCGAATTTCATGCTCAGGGTATCTTTGTAAGCGGGAGCATGGAAACTCAGGCCGTCGCCTTCGTAGGCTTGAATCTCCCACTCATCGGGAGAGGTGAATTTCAGGTCGGTATCCTCCCATGTTCCTCCCCAACCCGAGCCGCCGTTTACCTTTTTCATCACAACCGTGAAATCGTCGGTTGTATCGTCGGGCTTGTTGCTCGTTCCCTTAATCGCCTGCGTTTTCCCGTCTGCCGAAAGCGTGTGAGTCATGGAACCGATGCGAACCGCTCCAGAGTTCGAGAATCATCATCTCAGACGGTGTGTTAGGTGCTCCTCAGAATTCGCTGCCCTTCGCGCAACAATGGACCTTTTCGATGAGTGGCAAGTGCCGGAGCCGTCGCAAGAGTTCGACACGCAGCTACGCGAACGAGTTCGCACAACTATCAGAGGAGCGATCTCGGAGAGCAATTCTACAACCGCATGATGTGAGGGTCATGACGAATGCTTAGAATGCGTAAGATTTCGTGGACCAATTATGGTCGAGTAATTGTTTCTGACTGCTCTAAACACGCTTCAGGGAGCATCCGCGTCGTGTATTGTCTGTTAAGTAGGAGCAAATGCTTCGCTGTCACGGCACGTTTGGGAATTTTCGGGAATGCATGCGAAGCGGAGGGAAGCGATAATAAATAAAGGACTCTAAATTTTCACAGCGGGGGCATGGTTCAGCTAATTGGAACGCCTGCCTGTCACGAAGGCGTTCGCGGGTTCGAGTCCCGTTCCTCCCGCGAACATTTAGTCGAGAGCGTCTTAGCTGAATCACGGTGTTGAAGGTGATCCACTTCTAGCTTGGCTAACTTGAATGTCATCCAGCCACGTGTCGTAGTTCTTTCGATCCACGAACAAGTCCGCTTTGATCTCGTCGCCCGGCTTCAATTTCGACATTGCAGCTTGGTCCTTGACGACATAAGTCATTCTCATCGCTGCCATGAAACCAGGAATTGCCTTGTGATTCACAGTGACCTCATGGACATTCTTTTCCACACTCACGACGGTGCCCTCAAGCTTGTAGTGCTGCAATTCACGGTTCCGATTGCAACCTGCCAAAGCTAGCGCCGCGGTCAACAGAAGCAATCCCTTCGCAAAATTGATCAGCGTTGCTCGACTCCACTTCATTTGATCCATCCGCGCGAAAGCAACACTTCGCTTTGATCCTTGGCTGTCTCCGTCCAGGCAAGGAAAACCCGACCGGTCGTACCAGCCAGTACCTCAGGTTGATGAACAGAATTGTCCGAATGCGTTACCTGAATTGGCCGACCGGCGTTGTCACCTTTGATCTCTAAAAGGTATGCCTGATTCGACCTCCAGGTCGTCGTGTCGTGGAGGGGACGACCCTGAAATACAAGGAGAACACGGCCGTCTTCCGACACTGACAACCGCGGATGGTTAGCATCTAGAACGTCACCCGAGACAATCTGTGCCGGTGCAAAACTGGCGCCGTTATCGTGTGAGATCGCCAAACGAATGCCGGCCTTCTCCCGTCCCTCCGAGTACCACGCAACGTAGAGAACGCCATCGTTGACGGCGATCGCAGGGCCCACATCGGGACAAGCGTGCAACACCCAATTGTCGACTGCGACGCGCACTGGCTGCGAGAACATTTTGCCACCGTCATTTGAGCGCGCTATCACCATGTCTCGAACATCGCCATTGAATACCTTCCGCCAAGCGAGGTAGATTTCGCCATTAGGCGCGACATACAGTTGCGGACGACAGCAAGGACAAGCAACCGGTGCGATCTTCAGGTTTCGGCTGAATGTCGCACCACGATCCGTTGAGCGAGCGAAATAGACTGACGAACTACCCTCGGGTTGAGGGTGATCTCGTTCGTCGAGCCAGGCAACGTAGACGCTCCCTTTGTGCGACGCAGCAATCGTCGGGAACCCGGCGTAGCCGTCTAATTTGCGATCAACATCGATGACGTTCACCGGCTTTTCGAAGCTGTGGCCGAAGTCTTTGGATCCACTGACCATCAGTTGAGCTGCGCCCGCGTCCGAATTTTGGAACCATGCGGCGAAGATGTCACCTTGTGTATCGGTGAACATTACAGGACTGTTCTCGCCTCCAACCCTGACGCTCGCGCCAGGCTCACTCACTTGAACCGGTTTTTCAAACGTATCGCCACCATCTTCGGAAACCTGAAATTGGATCTTTGATTGTGATCCGCCTCCTCCGACCGTAAGAGCGAGAAGCGTGTTGGGCACCCACATTCCAAGGCGAGGCGATGAAGCAGATGCTGACTCGAACGGGCGCGCGGCGCTTTCCATCTCGACTTGCACCTTATTGCGTTGGCATCCGAGGGCGGACATAACGAGCGCCATAACCATCAAGCGTGATGTAGTGCGTCCCATTTTCTAAGGTGCTCCTGTTCAAAGCTTCTGAGTGGTCACAATTGCGCGGCTGACTTCAGAATCTCACCTCTAGCCGACTCCAAACATCAACCGGCGAACCCGGAAATATAACGTTGGGCGTATTGCCCGATTCGAAGTACTTGCGATCGGTTACGTTTTGCACATTGACGCTCAGCTTGAAAGGCTTCTCGTCATTGTGTATGTGGCCAAACGCGTAACTGGCCATGGCGTCCAACCTGCCGTATCCCGGTAAGACGACACTGTTGGCGGGATCAACAAACCGATAGGTGAGGGCCCGAAAACCGCCTCCGAAGCTCAGGCCGCGCAGGGGCCCTCGTTGCAGTTCGTAGACGGTCCACAGACTACCGCTATGCCGTGGAGCGTTTTGAAAAACGTTACCAACCGGGTATACGGGATCTTCGATGATATTTGACTGGTTGTAGGCGTAAGCGAAGGTCACGTCCCAGCCGGGGAGAATGCGCCCAGAAGTGTCAAATTCGATGCCCTTGGATTCCGCAGTGCCGATCTGAATCGATGCCAGCGGATTGCCAGGATTGGTAATGAGCAGATTAGAAGCGCGAATACGATAAAGCGACAAACTCGACGACAGCCTACCGTGAAATCCCGTGGTACGCACGCCGGCTTCGTACTGATGGCCACGCTCGGGCTGAAACGGTTCGCCACCGGGTGTGAACTGGGCAGCTAGCGTGGGACTGAAGCTGCGGCTATAGCTAGCATAGAAAGTTAGTGGCTGAATCGGTTGATAGGTGATGCCGATGCGCGGAAGCGCTGCAAGATTGTCTTGTCGATTGTGCGTGCCGTAGACGATCTCGTCGTAGCGCTGTGTGAAGCCCTCGAACCTTGCTCCGGCCAGAACCTTCAGGCCCGCAAGTAGCGTGATCTGATCCTGAATGTAGCCGCCATGTGTAAACAGTTTGGTTGTTCCATTGAGAGGGAAATAGTCCGGGGACGATGGATTGAAAAAGTTTTCGATTAAGGTCGCATTGTCGGGCCGAGTCCGACTGAAAGCAACGGGATCGTACAGGTCGATCGGCGGCGCGTCGCTAAATATGGCATCCTGCACAACTTGTTGCCTACCGTACTCGAATCCAATCAGCACGTTGTGCTCTATGGGGCCCGTCTTGAAGATTCCGGTCAAGTCTGTTTGCCAGTCATAAAACCGGAGCGGGTATGCTGCATCTTCAGAGAAGCGCTCGATGGTTCGATTGTCAGAATCGATGAAGCCAGTGCTTACGTCCAAATAATCCCAATTCGTTAGTGCCGCGCGGAAGCGGCTGCGTATCGTCCATCGCCGAGCAAAGGTGTGGGAGATGTCCACACTGCCCGTCCGGTTTTGCAACAGCGAATATTGCCAGGGCTCTCCGTAGAAGTTGCTGATCGGAACCGGTGCCGGACGGTCTCCGAGTGCAGGAATGCCGTAGTCGGTAGTATTCCGGCCGTGCAGATATTCGAACTGAAGGCGGATGGTTGTCGCTTGCTCCGGCTTCCAAGTCAGTGCAGGTGCAAGAAAGTAGCGACGATCATGGAAGGCATCACGAAAATTTGAGTAATCGGCGAACTCCGCGTTTACTCGGTAGAACAGGTTGTTACTGCTGCCAATTGGCCCAGTGATATCGAACGTTGGACGCACGCTGCCATAGCGGTCGCCCTGGAATGAAAATACGCCGTGCGTGGCCGGCAGCGGTTCCTTGGTAATCAGATTGACGATTCCACCCGAGGCCGCTCTCCCGTACAAGACTGAAGACGGCCCCTTCAGTACTTCCACGCGGTCCACATTCGTATTGTCTGAAGGCACCATGCCGTCGAACACAAATCCGTCACGGTAATAGTTGCTGAAGACGCCCAGCGGTAAGCCGCGAATGGTAAGTGCGTCGCCCACGCTGCCGGCAGCCAACACGTCGCGGTTTACGCCGCTGATGTTCTGTGCTGCGTCGGCGAATCGGATGTCTTGCTGACTTTGAATTAGAGCTTCATTCGCGACCCCAATTCCTTGAGGTATTTCGTTGAGAGGGATGTTGGTCTTGGTTGCAGTAGAGGATTCCTCGGGACGAAAGGAGTCCACTTCCGCAGTTACGTTCACCTGCTGACCAGGACCAACCACCCTCATCTCGATGGATACTCGTGACGGCTCCGAATCAACTGAGATTTTTGTGTCCGATTGAGCAAAGCCTGCTCTTTGAACCTCAATCACATATTTCCCAGCGGGCACACTGTAAAACGTAAACTCTCCCCTTGGCCCTGATCTTGTTTGCTGCAGCCGGACGGCCTGGCTGAGCAGAAGCACCGTGGCATCGGGCAGCACCGCTCCCTGCTGATCGGCGACCACACCGGTGATTTCTGCCTTCGCAGCTGCAGCAGTATTGGTCGCCTGGGCGATGCACAATTCCCCGAAAACACCTGTTACGAGTACCAGAACTAACAACCTGCATAAGAGAAGCTTGCGCGTCATGTGTTTTTCTCCGACAGCCTCGTGTGGCGTGCTTTTACCGCATAGAACTCGTGTCCGCAGGACACCTACGTGATGTGCCCGGCATGGAAGGACCATGCGCATAGGCGCGCATTCAGATTTAGGTGCGGGTGGTTACGAGAGCGCGGTAATCGGAGGGCCGCGCTTCTGATGCGAGCGCACGAGCGATACGCGGTAGTTACTTAGCGTTTGCGGAGAAATTGCTGGGTGTGAAATGATCTCGGCATAAACGGCAGCGGAGACGCCTAACCCAATTTGACCGTGGACCGTTGGGCCCATCATCTGGGGGAATTGTGGGCACCTCACCTGGGTGCGCGATATCGATGGGGCCGAACCGCTTTCGATCGCAGAGTCGGCAGATGTCATGCAATGGTGCTTGCCATTCCGGCGGCAACAAGCGGGCACGTTCGGCGCTCCAGATGCAAATAGAGGCGCGGTGACGGGCAATGCCATCACAGTGCACACCACGATAGCGGAGATACTCCTCACCCAGAACCCCGAGACTTTCAGCAGTTTAACACAGCGGTATCACGCTTCTTTGATCTCGGGCAAGGAACTCCCTTTCCGTAGACGATGAACCGCCACTTGAAAACCATGTTCTGACGCAATTGGAATGAACGTGGAGATTTTCCGAGGGAAACGCATCCATCCGGTGCCGGTTATGATGTAGCCGTTCTCACATTTGCTGTGCAGAACAAGCGAGTTGCTTCCGTGCGGGCAGCAAGGAGGAAACTCGTGAAGCTGTTTAAGAAGCCCAAGTGCAGTTCCATTGGTATGACTTCACGGTGCGAGGCCGTCGCTACCGTGCGTCAACCCAGGAAACGAAGTCAGTTAGGGCACTGCAAATTGCGAGCCTGAAACTGGCTTCAGTGATGGAAAGATCCGACCCACTTCCAACCAAACCCGCTGTTCTCCAGGAGTTTGCTGACCGCTTCCTTGATCGGGTGAACCATAGCAGGCTCGAAGAGAAAACCAGCAAGTTTTACCGCACCGGCTGGCGGCTGCTGAAGTCGACATCTGTTGCGATATTGAGGGTCGACAAGATTACAAGTGATTGTGCCGAGCAATTGAAGTTTCCTGGCTCAGCTGCAAATGCCAACTGCGCTTTGCGAACATTGCGACGAATGCTGCACAAAGCGGAGGAGTGGAAGGTGATTGGCCACGCTCCGAAAATCAAAATGATGAAAGAACATGGACGACACCTTCGGCTTGACGATGAAGCGGAGAGGAAACTGATGGCAGGGGCTCTAGCTTGCAGCTGGCGCCCACGAACTCGTGAACTCTTCAGGGACATCGTCATCTTGATGCGCGACACCGGGATGAGGAACGAACGAGAACTCTTCCGGATGCGTATCGAAAACCTGGATTGGCAAAACCGCCTGATCTTTGTGCCAGACAGTAAGACCGAAGAAGGGCGGCGACTTGTTCCAAATGAGCGGGCGAGTCCTCGAGATTCTACGGGTCAGGTGCGATGCGAGGCAGGAGGGATGGGTATTTCCGTCGAAGCGCTCCGGTGCAGGGCATCTAAGGTCAATTTGCAATCTCTTTCGACAAGCGCGCAACAGGGCGGGTCTTCCGAAAGAACTGGTTCTTTACTGTGCGCGACATGACTACGGTACGCGAGTTCTGATGCGAAGCGGCAACCTTGCGGCCGTTATGAAGACGATGGGGCATTGCGATACCAAGACCGCGATGCACTATCAGCACCCAGAACTGGAAATCGTTCGCGCTGCGCTCGATTATCGTCTACCAACCTCTGAAGCAGCGGCATAGCAAACGGAGTTACGAAACCTTTTGCGACACAGCCAAAAACCACAATCTCGGCAAGTCATTGAACGCTTGGTAAGTCGCGGAACATCAGATCTATTCGCCGGATAATCGGCCGTAAGTTGTCCGATGCCACTGCAGAATCATCCAGACTCGCAGAAGTCGGCTAACTTCAGACCTTATCTGAATTCCAGTGAGCGGCACTCAAGTCCGCGTTCCTACTCGGTAAACACAGGACGTTGGACCGCAGGTTGCAACGTTTGAACGGGACAGGCAAGATGAAGGCAATCTTGCTTTGACCACAATGAAATGCATCTTCCGCTGCGCTGCAACTGTGATCATTGCGGTTTTGTTGGCCTCGCTATTCTCTGAAAGTCGCGTTGTCACCTCGAATAATTCGTGTCTTTACACGCACACCGTGCATGCGGACACACACGGGATGAATGGTGTGCCACTGCTGGTTCTCTGGGCGTGGGAGCGGCCGGAGGATCTGCGCTTTCTTGACCCGACCAGGGTAGGAGTGGCCTTTCTGGCGGCAACGGTACGGTTGGGGCTAAAGGGAATGAGTTACCGTCCCCGGATGCAGCCGCTTCAGGTGGCTCAGGAGACGAGTCTGGTTGCTGTCGTGCGTATCGAAACGGTGGCCGGGGCCACGCTCGACCCCGAGACCGCCATGCGAGTGGCGGGAGAGATTGCACGAGCAGGCCGACTGCCCGGGGTGGTTGCGCTGCAAGTGGACTTCGATGCGACCACATCCGAGCGCTCGTTCTATCGCAAACTGCTGGTGGAACTCAGGCAGCGGTTGCCTCTATCGATGCCGATTTCGATCACTGCACTCACTTCTTGGTGCATCGGCGACCGATGGATGACAGGGCTGCCGATTGATGAGGCGGTACCAATGCTGTTCCGCATGGGAGCTGGTCAGGCCGAGGTCACGAACTGGATGCGGTCGGGGCGCGACTTCCGGGAAGCCGCCTGCCGTACCAGCCTTGGAGTTTCGCTGGACGAGCCGAGGCCGGACCTGCCATCGGGGCGACGGACCTACGCTTTTTCTCCTACTCCGTGGACGGAACGATCCTTGCAGAAGCTTCTTCGGGAGATGCGATGATGGCGATGAAACCTGGCGTTTCGCTTCGTGCGCGGAGGTGGTTCATTGCAGGCGTTGCCATGGTTGTGCTTTGTACGCCTGCGATCTATGGTTGCGGGCCCTGGTTTGACGAGGCGGTCTTTGTTCCCGGCGGAACGCCGCAAACGTCGCAGTCGGAGTTTGCTTCCGGAAAGTTGGGAATCGTGCTGCCCACGATGCGGCGATCCTATTTGATCGTGGCTTATCGTTATTTGAACGGCATGAAGCTGAGTACGGAGCAGCAGCACGACGCGATGGATGTTTGGAACCGAAACATGGGGCCGACTCCGCCTCCGTTTGCCGAGGAGCATCCCGTTGCTGAGGGGTGGTTGAAGGCGCGGGAACGGGTCGGGGTGGCAAGGCTCGAAACTGTCGCCGCGTACGCGCCCGTCGTTAAGGAGCAGCCGTACCAGGTGTTTCTGAATTGTCCGGCCGACGCGTTCCGGATGGCCGAGCGGACGCTGGAGGCGCTGGCTGCGAAGTATGGAGGGGGAAGCGCGGCGGTGAAGGAGTGGGTTGCGGCTCAGGATCAGGTGTTCGCAAGTTGCGACGGAACGGCGCTGGGCATTCCGCAGACGCTTGCGTCGGGCGATCCGGTGCTGCTTGCACATCGGGATTATCAGATCGCGGCGGCGCTGTTTTATCAGCGGCGGTTTGACGAAGCGGCTGTGGCATTTGAGGCGATTGCGAAGGATCCCTCATCGCCGCTAGCTGGGTATGGCGAATATCTTGCCGCGCGGGCGATGGTACGCCAGGCGACGCTGAGCACGGCGGATTACGGGAAAGTCGATAAGGACCGGCTGCGAGCGGCGCAGGCGAAGCTGGAGGCCGTGCTGCGCGATCCAAAGATGGAGCCGTCGCACGCGGCGGCGCAACGCTTGCTGGACTATGTACGTTTTCGTACGGAACCGGAGAAGCGAGTGGCCGAATTGGAGCAAACGATGGCGAAGTCGGATCCGGGGCCGGATTTCAAGCAGCATCTGTGGGACTACATGCTGCTGGTATCGCACGGCGAGCAGGCCGGGGACTTGAGTGACTGGATCAAGACGTTCTATACGGATCGAACCTACGAGAATCCGCTGGGAGCGCCTCGTCCTGCAGCGCAGGAGGACGCCAAACGTGCATTGGAGCGGTGGCGCGAAGAGAAGTCTGTGGCATGGCTGATTGCGGCTCTGGATCTTGCCGACCCGAAGGACGCGAGCACTGAGGAACTGCTGAAGGCGGCGGAGCATGTGGCAAGCACGTCTCCTGCATACACGAGCGTGCGCTACTACGCGCTGCGATTGATGGCACGCGGGAAAGATCAGGTGGCCGCGCGGAAGGAGCTGGATATGTGGCTCAGTTGCCCGGACGATGAGCTGGCGCACGGGACGCGCAATCTCTTTAATGATGAGCGGCAGAGGTTGAGCACCAGTATCGCGGATTTTCTCAGCCATGCGGACGAGGTTCCGGCGCAAATCGGCTTGGATATGGGCGATGGCCTTCCCGATGGAGACGAAGAGCAAGAGCTGACGGAGCGCGGCAAGCGGGATAAGGAGAAGGCGTTCTTCAACGACTATTCGGCGGAAATTTTCGCGCAGCGAATGCCTCTTGAGTTGCTAGTCGAGTCGGCGAAGTCGGAATCTCTGCCGGCGCCGCTGCGGCGGGAACTGGCCCGCAGCACCTGGACGCGGGCGACGGTGCTGGAAAACATGGCGGCGGCGGAACAGCTGCAGCCCCTGATTGAGGAACTGGACAAGCCGTTGTGGACGACGATGGAGCCGTTCCGGTCGGCAAAGACGAACGAACAAAAGCGCTTTGCGGCGGCCTTTCTAACGTTGCGGAATCCGGGGCTGAGCCCGTATGTGCGGACGGGACTCTTGCGGTCCGCGACCTTGGGCGAGATCGACAATTTCCGCGACAACTGGTGGTGTGAGCCATTGAAAGATGGGGGCGGCCGTATTCGGGCTGATCGCGATCCGAGCGTACCGGCTCCGGCATATCTTTCGGGGACCGAGGTTGCGCAGCTCAAGGAGGAAACCGCGAGGCTAGCCGGCGTTGCCGTTGCGCCCAACGTCCTAGCTGCCGAGGTGCTCGCGTATGCCAAATTGCACCCGGACGACGAGCGAGTGCCCGAGGCCCTCCACCTTGTGGTGCGCTCCACGCGATTCGGGTGCACGGACGCGGAGACGACGAAATGGTCGGAGAAGGCGTTCCTGTTATTGCATGAGCATTACCCGAAGAGTGAATGGACAATGAAGACGAAGTATTACTACTAGAGAACACTTCACAAAGTCGAAGCGGTGATCGGCCGTTAATCGTCCATCCGCGTTGACCCTTTGTCCGAATTGCACCACCAATGTGTTGCTTGGATATTGTCTGGATGATCGTCCCTCCAGGCTCCGCCCATTCCTTTTGGATTCTTGTGATCTGGGACGATATCGTAGTCGGTGAACTCTTCCTGGCAGATCCCGCAGATGCCGCCTTGTTCTCGGACCTTCCGGTTCATCAATTTTCGGCATTTCCGCGGGGGATCGCAGTTCCCGATGTCCTCGCGGGTGGTGCGGATCTTCGACCCGCTGAACTCCTAGTCTTACGAGCCGGGGATTGGGAAGGGTCTCCCGTCCGCAGCAGGAAAGCGATTTATGAATTGGGCAGAATTCGTTGGAACGGAGTCTCATGGCAGGTCTCCTCCGGTGGTGGGTGAACGTGCGAAGGGGTTCAGCTCGCAGGGCGGAGCGAAAGCAGAAACAATCCATATTTCTGCGTTTTCCACAATTCCATTCACAGATATTTCGTTTCCACGCTGAGAATTGCATTGACACCGATGAGGCAACTGTTTAGTTTGGTCGGCGTCGACGGCTGAAAGGATTGACGAAATAAACCTTGTCAGTCCGAAGTAGGCTGAGTGATCTGCCCGGCAGGGCAACCTGAAGAGCAGCCAGACCCGAAAAAACCGACTGTTTCTGCGAGGAGCAGTTGGGGTTTGGAACTGCGAAAGCAGTGATCGCATCAAGGGCTGCGACGGTGCATGCATCCACGCGGTTGGCTCTCTCGCAGGAGCTGGCGGCTGGAGCATAACCAATGTCGCAGCCTTTACCATTTTCGCTACAGCTGGGACGCGGATGTCGCCTTTGCGGACGTGAATCCCTCAGGCTACGCGGCCTTGGTGATCCCGGCGGGAGGTCGGGCGCCAGAATACATTCGCAATGATTCAGCCTGCCAGAAGATCGTCCGGCATTTCTTTGAGAACCAGAAACCTGTCGCTCAGCTTTGCCATGCTGGACTGGTATTGGCCGCATGCGGGGTATTGAAGGGTAGGCGAACGGCTGCCTATCCAGCGCTGGAACCGGGCATCAAAGCGGCAGGTGCGGAATTCGTCAATACCGAAGCGGTGGTCGACGGGACAATGGTCTCGGCACGAGCTTGGCCTGATCATCCGGCGTGGATGCGGGAATTTGTCCGCATCTTGAAGCAGAAGGCGCCCGTTCGTGAACTTGAGACCGCCGCGTAGATCCAGGATGGAGGTGCAGCCGCTGGCCCAGGGAAGGACTTAGAAAAGATCACGATCCTGCATCACGCCCACTTCGTCCGCGCACCAGGCTCGACCGCCGTCCTGGATCGGGTTCAGGTTCAAACTCAACACCAGCTTGCACCTGAGTCGGCCAGCTTGGAAACTGAACCTGCTTCATTCGTTCTTTGAAGACCGTCCTCGCCAATTGCATTTGAGTGACAGTTTTGCTTCTCCGAGCCCTGTGGTTGGTTTGCCCCTCCAGAGGTCTACTTGGGCCATGGGAGCCGACATTGTTTGTGGAATCATTTCGCTCGTGCCCACCGCGAGAATAATTCCTGACTGCATTTCTCTTTGGGCTGATTCTTTGACCTTCGACTACTCCGAAATTTGACGACTGCCCTTGCCAGCCAGGCTAGCCCAGATGTTTGCGTCACAATCGCGGATCACATTCTAGTAGTACTGACAGTTCTCCGGGACGGGGCGGTGTTCGACATTTTATTGGAGGCATCCTGTGCTCTGCCGTCCCAGCAAGGGCTTCAAGTGGCTTCATTAAGAGACTCTCTGCATTTATTAACTTTGAACCGAGCGTGCGGTTCCAATGAATTCCTGTCGTGAATCAGGAAAAGAGAAAGGCAATGAAAAATCCTTTGCAGATAATCGGTAATCCCAAAGATTCATGCGGCTCGTGCAGTACCGGAGGCTGCTCGACTTGCGGCCCAAGTACTCCCAAAGTCGAATCCCCAACCGTTGTAAGCAGGCGTCAGTTTGGCTACACGGCACTGGCCGCATCTGCTGCCGCGATCCTCGCAGGTTGCACGGAGAAGCCGTCTTCGGATGCTCCAGCAGCGTCAGCGCAGACTGCCGCTTCTCAAGTAATCAATCAGATCGAGGCTTCGAAGGGTCCGATCATGACGACACTGGAGGAGTTCTACAAGATTGGTCCTGGCCCCTCAAGCTCTCACACCATGGGACCGATGCGCATCACTTACGACTTTTTTCAACGCGTGTCCAAGCTTCCCGACGATCAGCTCAAGCGCGCAACGGCATTGAAGGTTCATTTGTTCGGAAGCTTAAGTGCGACCGGTAAGGGGCACGGAACGGATCGGGCTTCACTCGCCGGTTTGCTAGGAAAAGCTCCGGCCACATGCCCGCCGGAGTTTTTGGATTCACTTGCCAACAATCCCAACGAGGTGCACAAAGTTACGCTTGGTCCCACAACTCTCAACCTGACATTGAACGACATTGTCTTTGATGCCACAAAAGGCGACTTCCATCATCCGAACACAATGACTGGGAAACTGCTCGCCGGGGATCAGACACTCTATGAATTGGAGTATTACTCGGTTGGTGGTGGATTCATCGAGTGGAAGGGCTATAAGCCGCCGGACAAAGGTCAGCCGAAGTATCCATTCGAGCATGCAAAGGACCTTCAAAAATACTTGGTCGATGACAAGATTCCACTCCCCCAGTTGCTGCTCGCGAACGAACTGGCAATCTCGGGAAAAAACGAAAAAGACGTCTGGGAATTTCTCGATCAGGTATCTGAGGTCATGCTGCGTGGTGTCAATACTGGACTTACGGTGGAAAGCGTTCTTCCCGGGCCGATCAAGCTGCACAGTAAAGCCGAAGCCATGGCACGCAACTTGAAGAACAGTACAAAGGGAGACGCCGGCAAAGCAGTCACGCGGATTGCATCGTACGGGTTCGCCATGGGCGAGGAGAATGCCCGCGGCCACATCATCGTTACAGCTCCTACCGCGGGATCGGCTGGCATCATCCCAGCCGTCGTGAAGTCTCTGAACGATCTGAAGACCCCCCAGCAGAAGATTAGGGACGGGTTCCTCGCGGCCGCGGCGATCGGCTATCTCTGCAAGCACAATGCAACCCTCTCGGGGGCCGAAGGCGGCTGTCAAGCTGAAGTGGGCGTTGGATCTTCGATGGGCGCAGCAATGATTGCTCAATCGTTTGGCGCGCCTCCGAAAGTAGTCTCGAACGCAGCCGAATCCGCGCTTGAACATCACCTTGGTATGACTTGCGATCCGGTTGCTGGCTACGTGCAGGTGCCATGCATCGAGCGATGCGCGTACGGCGCTGTAAAGGCTTGGACAGCTTATTGCATCGCGAGTGAAGAAATTCCGGAAGAACGCCGCGTCGATCTGGATACAACCATTTCCGCGATGGCGCTCACAGCGAAGGAAATGAATGCCAAGTACAAGGAGACCTCCGAAGGCGGCTTAGCCGTGTCTGTGGTGCTCTGTTAATTCAAACGCATGGCGACCGAAACCAAAACGCCGAACGTCGGCAAAGGCGCGCCGACCCTTGTTCCTCGAGTGGAAGAGCGGCCCAAGCCAGAATTGGACGTCAAAGTCGCGGCGATCGCATGGTTGGTTGCCGCGATTTTCTACTTCTTCCAATATGTGCTGCGTTCCGCTCCGTCGGTCATGCTGCCACAGATGTCGGGCGCCTTCGGAGTGAGCGCGGTCGGCATGGCGGGCATCATCGGCCTCTTCTACTACGGCTACTCTCCCTTCAGCTTGGTCGCGGGTGCTGGAATGGACTGGCTGGGGCCGCGCAAGGTTGTTCCGATCGGAGCGGCCATCGCCGGGATCGGAGCGTTGCTGTTCGCTACTGGCGACGGAAGTGTTGGAAGCATCGGCAGATTACTACAGGGTGCCGGTGGAGTTTTTGCGCCAGTCGGCGCAATCTACATTGCCTGCGAGTACTTTCCCCCTTCTAAAGCAGCTACGCTTGTCGGCGCGACACAGATGTTTGGGATGGCGGGCGGTGCGGCTGGGCAATTCATCGTGGGTCCATGGATTGCGAAAGGTCTTGGGTGGAATACATTTTGGATGGGACTAGGCATTGCGGTTCTTATCATCGCGGGGTTGTTGTTTGTCTTGCTGCCAAAAGCTAGACCAGTTGAAAAACCCAGCGCTGGGGCCGGAATTGCACAGAGCTTTTATCTCGTCTTTAAGAATCCTCAGTCCATTTTGTGCGGTTTGATCGCCGGTCTGTTGTTCATTCCCACAACGATCTTCGACATGATCTGGGGTGTTCGCTACCTGCAAGAGGCGCACGCATTCGATTACGCATCAGCGGTGATACGCACATCTATGGTTCCGCTGGGATGGATCATCGGATGTCCACTGCTGGGCTTCCTGTCCGATCGTCTTGGGCGTCGGAAGCCAGTCATCATCTCGGCGGCAACACTTTTACTGCTGTGCTTGACATGGATCCTCTTCGGAAGCCGCGACGGACTGCCTCCTTATGTTCTGGGTCTAGCTGCTGGTATCGCGTCCGGTGCCGCCATGTTGCCTTACACCGTCATTAAAGAAGTGAATCCTCCACAGTTAGGCGGGGTCGCTACGGGAGTCGTCAATTTTCTCAACTTCACCTTCAGTGCGCTGCTCGGACCGGTCTTTGGATGGGTTCTGAATCGTCTCTCCGGAGGCGCCGACGTGATGCAGCATCGGCACTACCAGATTGCGTTTGCACCTCTTCTCTTGGGTGTGGCGATCGCGATCACACTCACCTTCTTCTTACGTGAAACGGGCCGTGCAGCCCGTCCCAAGCTCTCAATTTGAAATAGGAGGCACGACAGTGATCAGCCTGGTGCAGGAAAGGCAAACAGGAACCGGTAAGTACGAACAACTCCTCGAAAGGTGCAAGAGCCTGGAGCCAATTCCCACCGCAGTAGCGCACCCCTGTGATGAGACATCACTTTCTGGTGCTGTAGAGGCAGCGAGCAAAGGCCTCATCGTACCGATCCTTGTGGGCCCCCGCGAGAAAATCCAATCTGCCGCAAACTCAGCAGGAATTGACCTGTCCACATTTGAGATCGTCGACGCGCCGCACAGTCACGCATCGGCTGCGAAAGCGGTCGCATTGCTTCGGGAAGCCAAAGCAGAACTTCTGATGAAGGGAAGTTTGCACACCGATGAACTGATGGGCGCCGTGGTTTCTCGTGACGGAGGTCTGCGCACCGCTCGCCGGATCAGTCATGCCTTCGTCATGGATGTGCCGACATACCACAAGGTACTGATCGTGACCGATGGCGCAATCAACATTGCTCCCACACTGGAAGACAAAGTCGATATCTGCCAGAACGCAATTGATCTTGCGGTTGCTCTTGGCCGCGAATGGCCAAGTGTCGCAATTCTTGCGGCAGTGGAGACGGTGACATCGAAGATGCCGGCAACGATTGATGCTGCCGCTCTATGCAAAATGGCGGAGCGTGGCCAAATTAAAGGCGGAATTCTCGACGGACCTCTGG
>Ga0335085_10002922_pt1 | contig 30741 bp, 29 predicted proteins | sample Lox_Sample_45_FD_206712 | JGI IMG/M metagenome (GOLD analysis project Ga0335085, IMG submission 206712) | Soil microbial communities from Loxahatchee National Wildlife Refuge, Florida, United States - Lox_Sample_4.5 | ecosystem: Environmental > Terrestrial > Soil > Wetlands | place: USA... | reverse complement strand
GCTGGAATCTTCGCCGGGATTGGATTGGATATAGGCCTCCTGCTCTCGGCGGGCGCGCCGAATCTCCGCCCGCATATGGTTTGCAGCCGTCAACCGCGCCGTCTGGAACAACCAGCCCGCCAGGACTATTTTCGGCCCCAAGCTTCGCGCTTTGCGCGCCAGGATAATAAATACCACCTGGGCGATTTCCTGGGCCTGATGGTGATTGCCGACATGGCGAAATGCTGTGGCATACACCATGTCGAGATGCCGCGACACCAGCGTGGCGAATGCCGTTTCCGAATGGCGCAACGCATATTCTCGCAGAAGTTCCGTGTCATCCGACGCCAGCATTTACCTATAAATGTCCGCCCACGGCCAAAGACAACAGAAATATTTTCAGAACAGCGTCGGGTGCGGAAACAAAAGTGGTAATCGTCAGAGGAACGGGAAATAAAAGAGGGAAAGATGGAGCGAGCGAAGGGATTCGAACCCTCGACACTCACGTTGGCAACGTGATGCTCTACCAGGCTGAGCTACGCTCGCGTCCAAAAGCTCGGAAAAACTACGGGAAATCTTTTGGAATGCAAGCCCTGTTTTTACCCATTGCTGTTGTCGTTAAATGAAACTTCCAGAGGCAAATCGCCGGCGATCACTTTTCCTTTGTGTCTTCCAATACATTTACCCACCAGTGCCCTCGAGAAATATTGCCTGCGGTCACATCAATTTGCTCTCCCATGTAAGCTGTATAGCTTTTTCCTGCCTCAACCGTCACCTCCAATTCGATATTGTCTGCTGACAAGGCGCCGGGCGGATAGAACAAAACCTTGTGAGCACCGGGAGGAAGTTCGATGAAATCTGGCCTCTCCCCTCTGGTTAACGACTCGCCTCGTAACCGCCAAAAAAATTTGCGTCGCGAGGAACCATCCCAATGCAAAAGTGTCGAATGCCCATCGACGGACACCGGACAAACCTGGTTGTGATGAAAATCCAGTCCGAGTGAATTCATGAGCGTGGTAGTATATTCGCATCTCAAAACGGCGATCTCGTTTCGCGGGCGTGGAGGTCCACTATAGGCCTGCCATCCGCCCCTTTTTGTGGCGCAGCCTCCCAATAGCGCAAGCACCGCCGGAAAGAAAACAGTCAGTTGAAGGCCAAGAGTGCGTAGATGCGCTTTCGTGAGCATAAGAGTGGTTAGGGTGTGTCACGATTAAAACTAAGCCGCTTTGCTCTGGCAAGCAGTTCCGGGCGTTCCACGCGCTCAATCCGCGAATTGAAAAGTCATTTATGCGGTAAAACTGCAAACATCACCGCCGCCAGCACACACACGAACGCCGCAATATAATTCCATCGTATTTTTTCGCCCAGGTAAAAGACTGCGAACACGCAAAACACCACGAGCGTGATGACCTCCTGAATAATCTTCAATTGCGCCGGCGTGTAAACATTGCTGCCCCAACGATTCGCCGGCACCTGGAGCAGGTATTCAAAAAACGCCACGCCCCAGCTCGTGATGATCACGAACCAGATCGGCTTGAACTTGTATTTCAAATGCCCATACCACGCGAACGTCATGAACGCATTCGAGCAGAACAACAAAACGATCGGCAGCCAGCGGGAATTGGTTAGTGAATTCATAGTTCTAGTCTGAAATTTCAGTTTCGCCCAAGGCTCTTCGCGCCCCGTGCCGCACATGCAGAACTTGCACCTCCTTCTCCACGACGACAAAAAGGATCCGGTATTTGTGTTGGCGGCGGCCGTGGAAAATCTCACGAATTTCGCGATTGAGGAATTTGCTTTCTGGGGCCAGGGGACAGCGCTCGGGAAATACGTTCAACGATAAAACAACCTCAACCAACTGATTGTACCATCGGGTCGCCGCCTCGGCATTTTGCTCCGCCAGCCATCTGTAAGCCTCTCCTATCTCACGCTCCGCCGACGGCAGAATGATGACGCTGTAATACGTCACCTGGGGGAGCGGGGAATTTTATGTTTTGCGCGAATGCGATCCAGAACCTTGCGTGCCGGCTCACCTTTGCCCGCCTTCATCTCTTCCAAGCCCCGCTGAATCCCTCGAATGGCATCCAGCATATCTTCGAACGCAGCCGCATCCTGGACGATCAATTCCGCCTTGCCGTTGACGGTCAGCACCTCCGGCCGGCCGGTGGCCTTAAGCCTTTTTAAATGCGCTTTCGTGTTGCGCTGAAAATCCGTGAGCGAACGAATATCTTCCAAGGCAATCATAACATCGAATTAAATGTTTTACGCATGTTGCCACTATGTTGAACGAAGAGCAAGCCCCCCAACTCAAATTTACAACCTCACCGGAATCTTTTTCTCCGCTAAAAATTTCTTCACATCCCCCACCGTATAAGTCCCAAAATGAAAAATGCTCGCCGCGAGCACCGCGTCCGCTTTGCCTTCGAGCAACACATCCGCCATGTGCTCCTTCGTCCCCGCGCCGCCGCTGGCGACTACGGGTACGCCCACGGATTCACTCACACGCCGCGTAATCACCAAATCAAAACCTGCCTTGGTGCCGTCCGCATCGATCGAGTTCAAAACAATTTCACCCGCGCCGAGCGACACCGCCTTCTTTGCCCATTCAATCGCCTCCAAGCCGGTGTCCTTGCGGCCGCCGTGAGAGAAGACGCCCCACTTGTCCGGCCCGATTTTTTTTGCGTCGATCGAAACCACGATGCATTGGCTGCCAAATTTTTCCGCGCCGGCGCGAATCAATTCCGGATTCGCCAGGGCGCTGGAGTTGATGCTGATCTTATCCGCTCCGGCGCGCAGCATCGTGAACATGTCTTCCACCGACTTGATGCCGCCGCCCACGGTCAATGGCATGAAACACTGATCCGCGGCGCGTTCGATGACATCCACCATCGTTTTGCGGCCATGGGCGCTGGCGGTGATATCGAAAAACACCATTTCGTCGGCGCCCTGCTCGTTGTAACGCAGCGCCAATGCGACCGGATCGCCCACATTGCGCAGCTCGCCCGCTTCGGCCTTGCCGAATTGGACGCCGCGAGTCACCTGGCCGTCATGAACATCCAGGCACGGTATGACACGTTTTGCCATCATCGCGGAAGATTGAACCGGTTCGCTGGGCGGGAATCAACTGTGGAATCTGAACGGCAGTGAGAGAAGTCTGTTCAATTTTCTTGAGGTTCAAACGCTTAAAGCCAATAAATCCCCACCATTTCCCAATAAAAGGCCATATTCCCCTCAACTCCGCGCTTGACCAAACCCCTTTTTTGCCGATAGATTCCTCAGCAATGTTAGATAACATTCGACAAGTCGCGCTGGTAGTCGTCGTCGTAGGAAACGACGCCGTTGGCGCTTGTCATTAAGCAGAATTTCGACAAGAACCCACGGCTGGAAACGGTCGTGGGTTTTTTATTCCGCCCGCGGCCTCTGGCCACAACAAAACAGCACATGAGCAAGACAACTGAGACAACGAAAAAGAAAGCGATTCGAGGCAAATCAGCCCCCATACGCGCCGAGGTCGGCGCGGCGATGTTCGGGCGCGATATCCTCGTCGAAGCCCTCGAACGCGAAGGCGTGGAAGTTATTTTTGCTTATCCCGGTGGCGCGAGCATGGAAATTCATCAATCGCTCACGAAATCCAAGATCCGCACCATCCTCCCCCGCCACGAACAGGGCGGCAGTTTTGCCGCGGAAGGCTATGCCCGCGCGACTGGCAAAGCCGGCGTGTGCATGGGCACCAGCGGTCCGGGCGCCACCAACCTCGTCACCGCCATCGCGGATGCCTACATGGATTCCTGCCCGCTTGTCGCCCTCACCGGCCAGGTGAACCAGAACATGATTGGCCGCGGCGCGTTCCAGGAGACGGATATCATCGGTGTCACGCTTCCGATCGTGAAGCACAGCTATCTGGTCACGGACGTGAATGATATTCCGCGCATCGTCAAAGAAGCCTTTTACATCGCGCAAAGCGGCCGCCCCGGCCCCGTGGTGATTGATATTCCGAAAAACGTGCAGCAGGCCAAGACACAACCCGTGTGGCCGACGATGGAACAAATCAAACAGAGCCTGCGCGGTTACACGCAGCCGGATTTGCGCGCCGACGATCTCGCCCTGAACGAAATCATGGGAATGATCGAGAAAGCCGAACGCCCGGTCTTGTATTGCGGGGGCGGCATCATCAGCAGCGGCGCGGCGGAGGAACTCAGGAAATTCGCCGAGGCCACGAACATCCCGGTGACCACGACCATCATGGGCATCGGCGGTTTTCCCGAAACGCACCCCTTGTCCTTGCGCTGGCTGGGCATGCACGGCGCCGCTTATGCGAACTGGGCCGTGAATGGCGAGTTCGAGCAGCGCAAGAGTTTCAATGACCCGATGGTGAAGATCAAAGACGGCGCGGATTTGCTGCTCGCCTTCGGCGTGCGTTTCGACGACCGCGTCACGGGCAAATTCGAGGAATTCTGCAAGTCCGGCACGATCGTTCACCTGGACATCGATGCCTCTGAGTTGAACAAGAATCGCCGCGTGCATCTGCCCGTGGTCGGCGACATCAAAGATGCGCTGGCGCGCCTCAACGCGATGCTCGCGAAGCGTCCCCTCAGCAAAAAGCACGACAAATGGCTCGCGCAGATCGAGGAATGGAAAGCGCATGCGCCTTTTGCCTACTCGGTCACCCATGAAATCGCCAACAGCGATCACATGAAAGACCACCTCACCGGCCACGAAGATCAAATCATCCTTCAGCAAATGGTCGTCGAGGCGCTGTATGAATTGACCAGGGGCGAGGCGTATATCACCACCGGCGTGGGCCAGCACCAGATGTGGGCCGGACAATGGTACAAATATAAATACCCACGCCAATTCATTACCAGCGGCGGCCTCGGCTCAATGGGCTTCGGCTACCCGGCCGCGCTCGGCATCAAGGTCGCGCATCCGGACAAGGAAGTGATTGATATCGACGGCGACGGCTCGTTCCTGATGAACATCCAGGAACTTGCCACGGCGCACGTCGAAAAAATCGCCGCCAAGGCCATCATCCTGAACAACCAGCACCTCGGCATGGTGGTGCAATGGGAAGATAAATTTTACGCGGGCAACCGCGGCCACACCTACCTCGGCGATCCTGACCATCGCGCGCAGATTTACCCGGACTACGTCCGCGTGTGCAATTCCTTCAATGTGAAATGCGAGCGCGTGATGTTCAAAAAGGATTTGCGTCCCGCCATCCAGCGCATGCTCGACGCGAAGGAACCTTACGTCCTCGACGTCATTGTGCCGTACACCGAGCACGTGCTGCCGTTCATTCCCGCCGGAAAAACGGTAGCGGACATGATCTGGAAGCCGTAACCACTTCCCAGGTGGGGCGGCCCCATTTCGTCCCGCGCGTGGCGCGGGACGAAAACCTCCGCAAGCGGCCCACGAATCCTTGTGCCGCGCCTCTTTTTTGTTACCCTGCCCGGCGATGCGAAATTGTATTCTTTTGGCCGCGGCATTGTTGGCGCTCACAGCAACTGCGGCCGAACGCGATTTTAATTTTGGCGAGTATTCCGCCGACCAAACCCCGTCGAATTTTCTCAGCACCGTCAGCGGCCGCGGCAAACCCGGAGAATGGAAAATCGTGATGGACGAAGCGCCTTCGGCCATGCCGACCCGCAACACCAACGCGCCCGCCATGACGCAGCACGCCGTCGTCGCGCAACTCGCGCGCTATCCCGTTGACGAACACTTCCCGCTGTTCGTGTTCAAGGACGATACCTACGACGATTTCACCTTCACCACCCGGTTCAAAATCACAGGTGGCGCCGTCGCGCAGATGGCCGGAATTGTGTTTCGCTACCAGGACGAAAAAAATTACTACGTCCTCATGGCCAGCGTTCTCGACAATCATTTCTGGTTTTTCAAAGTCGTGAACGGCGTGCGCTCCGAAAAATTGATCGGCCCGCAAATCGAAATCTCGAAAAACCAATGGCACGAGATGTCCGTCCAATGTGAGGGCGACCACATCAACTGCTCGCTCGACGGGAAACAAGTCATCCCCATGATCACCGACAGCTCCTTCAGCATGGGGAAAGTCGGATTTTGGACCAAATCTGATTCTGTCAGTTATTTCACGGACGCAAAAGTCACCTACACCCCGCGCGAAACGCTCGCGCAAAGCCTCGTGTCGGACACAGTGGAGAAATTTCCCAAATTGGAAGCCGTCAAAATCTTTGCTGTGCGTCCCGGTGGCAGCGGACCGGTGGTTGTCGCCAGCGAAAACGACAAGGACATGAATCGGCCCGGCGGAAAAGTGGAAAGCGATGTCATCAACAACGGCAGAAGTTATTTTGGCAAAGACAAAAAGGCCGGCACGGTCACACTCACGGTCCCGTTGCGCGACCGAAATGGCGATTCCATCGCGGCAGTCGCCTTTACCATGAAATCATTCCCGGGCGAAACCGAAGACACCGCCGCCCTCAAATCCCAGACGATGCTCAAGGCCATGCAGCCGAGGGTTACTTCGCTGGAGGATCTTTTGCAATAAGGCGGGGCCTCGATGTCCGCTGCTACGTTTTCAAACGGCCCTAAAACTTGATGCCCAGGGCCGAGTGGATTTCCAATTCATTTGGCTGCGTGCCGGCCACCGGACGGGTGTCGTAGGAATCCCTCACGGTCGTGTTCCAATAAATATAACGCCACAAATTGTATGAGAGTGTTGCTTCCGCCCGCAGGCGGTATTCTGAAAAATTCACCCGCGGGAAAAATTCCAGTTTTTCCACAAAACTGGTCCGTGGGTTGATTTTCCACGTCGTGTCCTCGGCCAGTCGATAGAAGAAGCTGCGGTTGCGAGTATCGTCGGTATTGTCCTGAATCTGGTAATTGGCGCCCAATTCCACGTTCGCAATGAAATTGGTCAGTGCCAACAGGTGATAACCCACGCCAGGGCCTTCCTCGATGTGCAGCTTGATTTCGCGAACCCGGTCATAGCCGATGCCGGCAAGGTTGTAGGCATACCAGTGGCCATCGAAATCCGCCGAAGTCTTGTCGCTGGCGCCCATCTGGTCGGCGGAAGTCGCGGTTTGGTTCGTGCCGCCGGTTTTCTGCGTGGTCTTGCCGTATTCCACGCTGTAATCGATCGAATTGCGGAAAAAGTTCTTCGGGTTCCAATCGTACGGCCTCTCGTAGGACAATTTCAAACGTCCGTGATACGTCCGCTGGTCGGAAGTGCTGTAAACCAAATCCAAACCCACCTCCGCCTCGCCTTTCCAATGTTTAAACAGCGGGGGAGGCGTGGCGGGAACGACCCTGGCCGCCTTGATTTTTGCCAGCGCATTCGTCTTGGCGACCAGATTGGTGCGGCCACTGGCAAGCGCCGTCTCCCGCCGATTGATTTCCGCCAACGGCACCGAAAGTTCCTTGACCCAGCTGTTCGAGAGCACCACCCGGTTGGTGTATTCAGATACGACAGTGCCGGTGATCTTATCTCCGTTTTTGAGATACAGGATAATATTCTCAGCCCGCGCCTGACCGAAGCCGGCACACGCCAGAAGAACCGCCACCCAGATTGGATGAAATAGTGAATTAAGGATTCGGTGGCGGTGATGTGTCATTGACTGCGGAAGATTTTGGCGGAGGAAAGTCCTCGCGAGTAATTCGCCTGTCGCCACCCACCACGCCTAAATTGCCGTCTTTGTCCGGCGACAGTTCCGGGCGGGTCGTGTAATCGTAAGTCTGTCGTAAAATGATCTCGCCGTTGGGATTGATGACGGTGTAACTGAACGAGCGCGGGCCATTCTGGTAAAGCACATGCAAATTGCTCACTTTATCCACCTGGGCCTCCGGCTGGCCGAAGGAAAGCATCGGGCCAATCGGCACCACCTTGTTGATCTTGCCAATATCATCCGTCACCTGCGCGTAAAGCATCAACCGGCTGCGCAGATAATTTGCCTCCTGCAACGCGTAATGGCGCATCTCCGGCGCGGCGTTCGTATCGCCCGGCGCTTTCGGCACGCCGAAATCCTGTTCCCACAACTTCGCACCGCTGATGACATCGATGCCCTTCGGGTCGCTCGTGATCTGGCGATTCCACTCGGGAATATCCACGGTGGCAGTGATGTTGTAACGGCCCGCCTTCGGCAGCCGAAAATACGGAGCCACGTTCACGCGCACATTCGCGCGTTCGGAGGATTGCAGCGTGAATTCCCCCGCCACCGGCGCGTCGCCGTTCTTGTAGACCACATAACCATCGCGCGCCTCAATGGAAAATCTCAACCACCCCTCCCCGCGCCCCAGCACCAGCGTCTGCCCGGACCGGTTCGTGATGCGCACCGTGACCGGCATCGCTTCGCCCGGCAGAAATTCATTCTGGTCCGTCAACACCTCGACTGTCATTTGCGCGGACACATGGACCGCTGACAGGCAAAACAGCACGCAGAAAAGTATACTGAAATTTTTCACAGCATTACTTTAGGCAGCCACGCGAGTGTGGCAAGCCGCAAAAACAGGAACATAGACGGTACGCACGGAGGAATTATTCAAACGAACGCGCAGAAATTTTGAGCGGACAAAATTTTTTACCTTCGAAAAACGCCGAGTGCCAGGCGCGTTCCAGGACCTGCCGGAAGGGCTTTCGCTTTTTGACTCGCGATAGCGTCCTGGAGTGCGGCGGACGCTTTCGGAAACCACAACCTCGACTGAACGGCATCAATAATTTAAAACGCCACGCGACAAAACCCGCTCAAAAACTGCCTCCGTCGGAATCCCGCGCAGGCATTCCATCGGCTTTGAATACGTGCAATGGGATTTCAGGCACGGCGAGCACGGCAAATCGATGCGCACCACGTTTTTCAATTGCCCGTAGGGACCGGTCCGCCGCGGTTCCGTGGGTCCGAAGACCGCCACCACCGGCTTGCCCAGCGCCGCCGCCACGTGCATCGGGCCCGTGTCGTTGGAAATCATCATGTCGCTCAGGCGAATCCATTCCACCATCTCCGGCAGCGAGATCTTTCCCGTCAAATCAAGACACCGTTTCGGGTCCGCCTTCACAATGTCCGCGCCCAGTTGAATATCATCCTTGCCTCCCATGATTGCGAAACGGACTTCCGGCCGCGCAACCGCAAGTTGGCGGACCAGTTCGGTGTAGTTCTCGATTGGCCAGCGTTTGTTCAACCAGCGCGCGCCCGGCTGAATCACAATCCAGCGCGCCGATTCCGTCTGCCATTTGCGTTTTACCTCCTCCGAAATCGCGCGCCGTTCGGGCAGCCACTCAAAATTCCAATGCACCGGCACGTTCAGCGCCTTGAGCACTGCCAAATACCAATCCACTGCGTGCGTGTGAAACGATTCCCGCCGCACGATGATGTCATAAAACCCGCGGGCACCCTCCCGCGGTTCATCAAGGCCGACCAGCAATTCTCCCTTCGCAAGCCACGCGAAAAGCCCGCTGCGCAAAAGACATTGCAAGTCGATGATGAGGTCGAAGGATTGCCGGCGCATCCATAGAATGCTGTCGCCGATCTCGTGCCAATTGGCGGGGGAAGCCCAGCGCTGGCGCTCGAAACGCACAATGCCTGCGAGGTCCCGATCGCCTTCAAGAAGGGACGCGAGGCTGGAATCAATCCACCAGAAAATGTCGCTATCCGGCAAGTGCCGTTTGAGCAGCCGCAACACCGGCAATGCCTGCACAACATCGCCGAGCGAACTTGGTTTGAGAATGAGGATTTTCAAAGGCGGAAGGCAGAAGGCAGAAGGCAGAAATCAGCCGATCCGCGCTCGCTTTGAAATTGTGACCAATATGGCGATGAGTTCATCTGTTTCCTTCAATAAAGGACTCAGGCGTTCCCTTGAGATAATCCCTTCGTCAGCCAGAAGCTCCGACCAATAAGCAGTTTCGTCCGCCTCTTTGAGGCAATCACCAACTTTCGCGACGAATTCCGCCTTGGACCGTGAGCGACTGGCCTCTCGATAATTCGCACCGATTGAAGTGCCGGATCTCAATACCTGCTTTCCCAGCACCTGTGCCACCGTGTCTTCAGGCAGCGCAGTGTAGAGTCGAATTATACGGCGGGCAAAATTTTTTGTGCGGTCGGCAAGATCATTTTCTGCCTTCTGCATTCCGCCTTCTACCTTCCGTACGCGAGTCGTTCAGCGAGGCGCTCGGGCAGCCCGGCGGCGAGAATCTTCTTTTGCGCCGTGGCGATGTCGTAATCCAACCGGCGCAATTCGATTGTGCCTTCGTTCATGTCGTAGATGACATAGGCAGCTTTCGGATTGTTATCGCGGGGCTGGCCGACGGCGCCGACGTTCACAAAATATTTTTTGCCGGGCTCAACCTTGAATTTGGAATACGTCCCGCCGCGCACCATCGTGTCCCGCATGAAAGCGACCGGCACATGTGTGTGGCCGAAAAAGCAAACCGCGGTGTTCTGGTAGGTGAAGCTGGCTGCCGCCGCAAGCTTGTCAAACACGTAACCCCAGCGCTGCGGGCCATCGAGCGTGGCGTGGACGATGGAAAAGCTGGTCACCATGCGCATGTATTTCAGGTCGCGGAGCCACGCGCGGTCCGTTTCGTTGAGCTGCTGGCGCGTCCACTCCACGGCTTCGGCCGCGGCGGGATTGAAGCCTTCCAGGCCAACCTCCGCCGAGCAATATTCATCATGGTTGCCCTTCACGCAGGGCATGCCCATTTCGCGGATGATATCGAGGCACTCCTTGGGGTTCGCATTGTAACCCACCACATCGCCGAGACAGGCGTAATGCGTGCATTTTTGAGCCTTGGTGTCCTCCAAAACAACTTGTAACGCCTCCAGATTGGCGTGAATGTCGGCTATAATTGCAAACTTCATCGAAAATTTATCTCACAATCTCAAATCCGCGAAACTCGCTTGCGGCTTCGCTCCATTTTACTTCTTCATTTCGAATAAAATGATCCAGGCCCGTTTCGCGAATTGCTTTTTGGAAGGCTTCCAGCTCCTCCCGTGGCCCCTCGCCGACCAGTTCCACGCGGCCATCGATCAGGTTACGCACAATTCCCACGACCTCGAAACCCGCCGCCACGGTTTTCACCGTGTAGCGGAAACCCACGCCCTGCACGTTCCCCGAATAAAAAATATGCATCCGGCTCCGTTTCATTTCCGTTCGCCGGCAATCTAGCATTCCTGTTCCATGGCGGCAGGACGGAAATTTCCCGTCTGCCCCTTCAGATATTCCCTGATAAAGCCAAATCAATGACCCTCGCGCAATGTTTTTTATGCCTGTGCGTAGCAAGTACCAGGGGCAGTGGCGCGGAGTCTGCGTCATGAGCGGGGTTCTTCCACCCCGCGTGAGGCAGTCCCCTGACATTTGTCGTGGTGCGGGAGAAAGCCATTAAAACCGAAGCTCGAAATCCGAAATCCGAAACAAGCCAGAAGTCCGATTCCGAAATTTCCACGGGAGTCCTGAAAACTCCTTCTGGCTGCGGCTTTTCTTCTTTTATACCAGGAGAAAACGCGACGAATCTTCAAATTTGCTGTGTCTCCACTTCGGATTTCGGCCTTCTTTCGGATTTCGGATTTCACCCTCTCATTGCTTCTCGTATTCCCCCTTATTGACCCGTTTGAGCACCGTGAACCCCGCTTTCTTGGCATCCGAGACGGACAGCGGCTTGAGTTTTATGGGCGAATTGAACGAGGAAATAATCTTTCGCACCGGCTTCTTGCACGCCGGGCAATTCGTCAAAGGCGCCGCGGAAAGCGGACGGCGCAGGGTGAATTTCCCACCGCACACCTTGCAATCGCCTTCGCACAATTCGTATTCGTAAATCGGCACGGGCAAAATCTAACATCAAACCGCTCCATTGGAAAACATCGTTCTCTCCTGATTTGGAAAGGAGCGCGGCTCTGTAAGCCGCAGCAAAATCGAAAATGGACTAATTTCGATTTATTCTTACGCTTTCTGATTGTGAACCTGCTGCGGGTCGCACACCCGCGCTCCGCATCCAGACTTTCTTTTCAATTACCCGAAGTCTGCTTTGCCTTTGCCTTCTCGATCCACGGCTGAAGTTCCACCCGCAACGAAGCATTCTTCGCCAAGGCGGACTCCCATGAGTCGACGGCCTTTGGGAAATCGCCATCCATGAACTCCAACAACCCTTGATCCTGGGCGGCCAACGAGGAATCCGTGGGATCCAGTTCAATCGCTTTCTGGCAATCCTCGCGCGCGCCCGCCGTATCCCCTTTGCCATAACGAGCCCACCCGCGCGTGCCGTAGGCATATCCATATTTAGGATCCAGTTGAATGGCGCGGTTGGCATCCTTAATCGCGTCATCGAAATTCCCCTTCAAACACTCACACCAGGCAAGGTAATTGTAGGCGTTGGTATAATTTGGTTTGAGTTCGATTGCTCGGGTGAAATCAGCGATTCCCCCCTCCACATCCCCTTTCCGTTCCCTTGCGATTCCCCGATCAAGATAGGTGCCGGGCCGGTTGGGTTGGAGTCGAATACTGACCGTGTAATCGGCAATCGCCGCGTCCAGGTTATCTTTTCTCCTCTCCGCAATTCCCCGATCAATATACGCGTTGGTAAAATCCCATCTCAATTCGATGCTCTTGGTGAAATCAGCGATGGCGGCGTCCAGATCGCCCTTCCGCATCTTCGCAATCCCGCGATCGTAATACGCCCATTCGTAGGTTGGGAGAAGGTAAATGGCCGCGTTGTAATCAGTAATTGCCCCATCGTAATCCCGTCGCGCGGATTTCACCATACCGCGACGCACGTAAGCCTCCGATTCATCCGGACAGCGGAGAGCAATGGCTTTGTCGAAATCTTCCATCGCGCCGTTTAAATCTCCTTTATCCCTTTTAGCAATACCACGAGCGAGATAGGCGCTTCCAAAGTCCGGCTTAAGTTCGATCGCCCGATTATAGTCGGAAATCGCGTCATCAATATCGCCGATCTGCTTTTTAGCGATACCCCTGGCGCGAAGAGCCTCCACAAAGCCCGGCTGCAATTCTATGGCTTTGTTGAAATCAATGATTGCACCGTCCCAGTCACCCTTTTTTCCGGCTGCCATGCCGGCCTTGTAATCATCCGCCGCGTCGTGGCACGAGGACACAACGGTCGCCAGAACAACCAGCAGCAACCAAATGAACAGTTTTCCGATTCGCTTCAAGCGTTTACTTCTTCAAAAACGCGCTGAACAAATCAATCGGCAACGGCAGGAAAGTCGTCGTGTTATGTTCGCTCGCCATTTCGCGCATCGTTTGCAGGTACCGCAATTGCAGCGCAATCGGCTCCTTCGCAATCATCGCCGCGGCCTGCACCATTTTTTCGGCGGCCTGATATTCGCCCTCGGCGTTCACCACCTTGGCGCGGCGTTCGCGCTCGGCTTCGGCCTGTTTCGCCATCGCACGCTTCATGCTGTCCGGCAGCGCGACTTCTTTAATTTCCACGGAAGTGACCTTGATGCCCCACGGCTCCGTTTGCTTGTCGATGATCTCCTGAAGTTTCTGGTTGATGCTGTCGCGTTGTGAAAGCAGGTCGTCCAGCGGCGCCTGGCCCAGCACACTGCGCAAGGTGGTTTGCGCGATGAGCGAGGTGGCCTTCCAGAAATTTTCCACTTTCACCACCGCATCCATCGGGTTGACGACGCGGAAGTACACCACCGCATCCACGGTCGCCGGCACGTTGTCGCGCGTCATGATTTCCTGCTTGGCCACGTCAATCGTCACGACGCGCAAATCCATCTTCACCATTCTGTCGACGATCGGAATCAGGAAGATGATGCCGGGGCCTTTGGCGCCAATCAGTTTGCCGAGGCGAAAAATCACGCCGCGCTCATACTCGCGCAGAATGCGCAGCGCCTGCGGTACCACAATTGCCAACAGAATGAGAACGACCACCACCACAACACCGGCCTGCATGAGTGTTTGAATCAGTTTATCCATAAGCTTTTAGGTTCGATTGGTTAATTCGTTTTGCTCCGCAACGGTTCCGTGCCTCGGCGTCACGCCGATTTTGCTTTCACCTTCAACGTCAGCCCGTCAATCCCCACGATTTCCACCGGCTGGCCCGATTCAATCGGCGTGTCGCTGACGGCATTCCACCATTCGCCCTCCACGAAAACTTTTCCGCTGGTGGCATCGATGCGCTGCGCCGCGGGCGTGACCTTCCCGAGCATGGTTTCACGTCCCGCGCGGACTGGCAACCTTTGCGCACGCACGCCCGCGCCCACCACGAACACAAAGAACAGCCCCGTCACCACCGTGCCGGGAATGATATACCCCAGCGAAAGATGAAACGCCGGGTCGGCGCGATTGAAGAGCATGATCGCGCCCAGGAAAAACGACAGCAATCCTCCCGCCGTCAGAACGCCGTGCGTCGGCGCATAGACATCAGTGATGAACAAAACCATCGCCAGTCCAATCAGCACGAGACCCGTCGCGTTGATGGGCAGGATGGCCGTCAGGCACAACACCAGCACCAGCGCAATCGCGCCCGCCACGCCCGGCAGAATCGCGCCCGGACTGCTCAATTCGCCGATGATTCCATAAATCACCACCAGCATCAGGATGAACATCACCTCCGGCCGCAGAAATAATTGCAGGAAACTTTCCCGCGCGGTCATCGGAATCGGAACAATTTCCGCGCCGGCCGTGTGCAGGATTTTGCCGTTCACCTCACGCCCGTCGATCTTTTTCAGCAAATCCGGCACATCGTCGGCGATCAGATCAATCACATGAAGCTCCAGCGCCTTTTCCGCCGTGATGGAAACACTCTCGAGCACCGACGAGCGCGCCCATTCCGCGTTGCGATGATGTTTGTCGGCGATGGACTCTGCGAGGCTGGCGGTGTCGTTCTCTATTTTTTTCTTCATCACATCGTCGGTCTTTTCCACGTCGCCGGTCGCGCCCAGTTCCACCGGATGCGCGGCGCCAATGCGCGTGTGCGGAGCCATCGCGGCCACATCCGCCGCCATCGTCAGGAACGTCCCCGCACTCGCCGCGTGCCCCGGCGCGGGCGACACATAAACAACAATCGGAACTTTCGAGCTGTAAAATTTATTGATGATTTTTTCAGTTGAATCGATCAATCCGCCGGGCGTGTTCAGTTGAATCACCAGGCAGACATCATTCTGTTCGCCGGCAACGTCGATGGCGCGCGAGATGTAACCTTCCGTGGCAGGACTGATGGCGCCATCGATGTGGATGAGTCCGACATTCGCAGCAGCCGAAAGACTTGTTCCGGCGGCGAGCATCATTCCGGCAACCAGGGCAATCGCCCATTTTTTCATACGCATCCTCTCTTCGCACGATAACAAAAATCCACAGCAAAGCAATAGCGGCCAATTTGCAACAGGACCGAATCTCGACAACGCGCGGTGGCGCAGGCGTCCTGCGAGCTCCGGCATCGTCCCGGTGCCGGGAAGAATTTTCGATTCATGGCGATTGAACGTCTGGCGGCGAGACGCCGCCAACACTCGCAGCCGGGACGGCTGCGCTACAATTCAAGGCGCCGCATGCGGGGACTCGATAACCTTTGAATTTTTCTCGAGCTTCTTCCGCACAATGCCCAGACGTTTGTTCCAATCCAGCCAACTAATCGTCCATTGCTCGCCCGTGAATTTTTTCTGCGCCTCCGGCCACATCTTTTCCAGCGCATCCCATTCGCGCGCGGCCTCCGTGCGATGATCCCATTTCAAATAAGCTTCAATGAGATTCAAACGATTGTCCGGATAGTCCGGCATCAGTTCCACGGCCCTTTCCAGATGCCGCCGCGCCTTCGTCCGGCTGCCAATGCTGATGACCGACGGCGCATCCTCATAGAGCAACCCCAGATTCCGATCCGGCCCCGCGTAATCAAAATGTTCATCCAACGCCAGCGCCGCGAGAAATTCTCGCTCGATATCCTTCACCATGCGCAACCCCGACAAATTGTGCTTCGTGTCGGCGAGTTGGCTGATGTTCATCCCCAGATAATAATGTGCCGCCGCGGAGTTAGGCTCGATCGCAATCGCCCGCTGCGCTGCCGCCATGCCGTTCGTGGCAAAATTCGCCCGTTGGGAATTCTCTGAAACCGCGTTCGCCAGATCAAAACACGCCCGCGAAAACTCCCATGCCGGCTCCGCGCTGTTCGTCTCCGTGAAAAACCGTTGTTGCGCCTCGTTAAAAATTCTGTAGAGCCGGGCCAATGGCGCGCTCATGGGGTCCTCATCGGCCATTACCTGGCCGCCGCAAAACACAAAAAGACCACCTACGATGGCGCGGCACAACAGCGGAAAAAAAAGCATCCGCAAGAGGGGCGTTCTCATCACGCGTAGTGTTAACGTTTTCCTCTCGTGCCGCAAGGCTGGGACCCTATTTTGCCCTCGATTCCTGCCAAATAGGGGTTGCTAATGCGCATTTCGGTCTTATACTGCCAGCTAAGTGAGTTCAAATGGCAAATTGCTGCAGTGTGCGTCATTCCTGGCCTTGCTGCTTTTGGCAGTGGGTTGCGGTGGCATTAATGCCTCAAAAAGCATTTCTCCCCTCGACTTTTTGTTGCCCGGTTTGATGAAGGCCGATCCCCCCCCAGCGCATTCTGACCCTGATGTTCAGCCGATGCCCGCAGCACAACCTGTTGTCAAAGAAATAGCTAAAATCTAAAAATTAAGCTTATGCGATTTCCTTTCGCGCTTTCGGCGAAAATCGCCGGCCATATTATTAAACACAAGGTGCGGCGGACCCCCAAATTCGCCATGGTCCTCCAGCTGGAGCCGCTCCATACCTGCAACCTCACCTGCACCGGCTGCGGCCGCATCCGCGAATACTCCACCAGTCTCAAGGACATGGTGCCGCTCGAGAAATGCCTCGCCGCCGCCAACGAATGCGACGCGCCCATGGTGTCCATTTGCGGCGGTGAACCGCTCATTTATCCCAAAATCGAGGAACTCATCAACGGCATCCTCGCCCAGGGCCGCATCGTTTACGTCTGCACCAACGGTGTCTTCATGCGGAAAAAAATGAGGGACTACCTCGCCAGCATTTACAGCCCTGAAACCGAGCCGACTCTCAAAAAGCTGCTGGACGAAAAACTGATCTCCGAAAAAGACGCCGAGCAAATCCGCAAAGCCGATGCTGCCGCGCTCGCCAAATCCGTCATCAAGCCCACCAAGTGGATGTACTGGAACGTCCACGTCGACGGTCTCGAATTCACGCACGACCTCATCGTCGAACGTGAAGGCGTGTTCAAGGAATGCATCGAGGCCATCAAGATGGCCAAACTCCTCGGCTATCAAACCGCCACGAACACCACGGTCTACAAAGAGACCGACGTGCAGGAACTCGAAGACATGTTTGCCTTCCTTTCCTCGCTCGATGTCGATGGCCACACGATTTCGCCCGGCTACGAATACGACGCCGCCAAAAAGGACATGGTCAAGCGGCTCAATAAACAGCCCGAAGACTTTTTCCTCACGCGCAAAATGACGCGCCAGAAATTCGCGCGCATCGAGCAATGGGGCGAGAAGTTCACCATTTTCGGCACGCCCGTTTACCAGGAATTCCTCGCCGGCAAACGCGAGCTCACCTGCACCGCCTGGGCCATTCCCACCTACAACATCAAGGGCTGGAAAGCCCCTTGTTACCTGATGACCGACGGCCATTACCCCGGCTACCAGGAAATGCTCGAAAAAGTGGACTGGAACAAATACGGCGTCGTGGACGGCGTCGCGCGCGACCCCCGCTGCGAGAATTGCATGGTCCACTGCGGCTACGATCCCAGCGGCGCGCTCGGCACCAATTATCAACGCGGCGACAACTGGAAAAATTTCAAATACAACTTCGGCGCGAAACCGAAGCCGTATCAAGCCGGCCCCGAATTGGTGAAACGCGCCTTCAACGGCGTGTCCATCGGCAAAGGCCATCTGGCCGAGGCCAAAGCCGCCATCAATTCCCCGCGCGCAGCCATGAACGGCGCGCAATCCGTTTTCCAGCGCCGCGAAGAGCCGCACGAACAGTCCGGCAGCTGTGGCACCGGCGACTCGGCGCAACGCGACGAGTTGCTCGCAAAAATTCGCGAGAATGGGAAAGCTTAGTTGACGATTTAGGCAGGCGCCCGTTCGCAGGAATACTGCAATACGCTGGAACAACTTCCCCCCTCTCCCGGGGGAGAGGGCCGGGGTGAGGGCGAGGTCTTAAGAACTGAAAAAATAAATTGAATGAGCGCATTGTTTTTATCTCCACCGAGTTTTGACGGCTTTGACGGCGGCGCAGGCGCGCGTTACCAGGCGCGCCGCGAAGTCACCAGCTATTGGTATCCCACCTGGCTCGCCCAACCCGCCGCGCTTGTTCCCGGCAGCAAACTCCTCGATTGCCCGCCGCACAACATCGACGTCGCCAAATGCCTCGCCATCGCCAAGGATTTTGATCACGTCATCATCAATACCTCCACGCCCTCGCTGAAAAACGATTGCAAAGTCGCCGAGGCTATCAAGGATCAGAAACCATCCACCAAAATCGGCTTCGTCGGCGCACACACCATGGTGTTGCCCACCGAAACCCTCAAAGCCTCCCGCGCCATCGATTGGGTCGGCCGCAAGGAATTTGATTTCACCTGCAAGGAAGTCGCTGAAGGCCGCGATTTCGCGGATATCACCGGCCTCTCCTACAAGGACAAAGACGGCAAAATCAAACACAACCCCGAGCGCGAGATGATCCAGAACATGGACTCGCTCCCGTGGGTGGCGGATGTCTACAAGCGCGATCTCGAGATCGAGAAATATTTCATCGGCTACCTCCTGCATCCCTACGTGAGCCTTTACACCGGCCGCGGATGCCCCGCGCAATGCACCTTCTGCCTCTGGCCGCAAACCATCGGCGGACACAAATACCGCGTGCGCTCGCCGCAAAATGTCGCCGACGAAATGGCCTACATGAAGAAACTGTTCCCGCAAGTGCGTGAATTTTTCTTCGATGACGACACCTTCACCGCCAACCTCCCGCGCGCGCGCGAAATCGCCAAGAAACTCGGCTCGCTCGGCACGCACTGGAGCTGCAACAGCCGCGCGAATCTCGATTACGACACCATCAAGAGTTTCAAGGATAACGGCCTGCGCCTCTTCCTCGTCGGCTACGAAAGCGGCAACGACGAAACGCTCACGCGCATCAAGAAAGGCGTGACCACGGACGAAATGCGCAAGTTCACCAAAGCCTGCCACCAGGCCGGCGTCGTCATCCACGGCACCTTCATCCTCGGCCTGCCCGTTGAAACGCGCGAAACCATCGAGCAAACCATCCAGTTCGCGCAGGAACTCGACGTGTTCTCGCTGCAAGTCTCACTCGCCGCGCCGTATCCCGGCACCGAGCTTTACGACATGGCCAAGATGAACGGCTGGTTCACGAAGAAAGACAAAACCGACCTCGTGGAAGGCGACGGCTTCCAGCAAAGCGCGCTCGAATATCCGGGCCTGAGCAAGGACGAAATCTTCGAGAACGTCGAACGCTTCTACCATCGCTACTACCTGCGCCCGAAACCCATCCTGCGCATCATCAAGACGATGCTGGAAGACAAGGACGTCTGCGTTCGCCGCCTGCGCGAAGGCTACGAATTCTTCAAGAGCATGGCCCAACGCCGGAGTGATTTGGCGGCGTCCAAAGCGGCCACGGCTTAATTTTCAAAGATCAATGCAAGACCGGGAGACATGTCTCCCGGTTTTTTCTTAGTTATGCACTCCGAATTGCCGGAGCAAGGACCACATTGAAAAAAAATCGACTCCAAAAGTCTCCAAAACCCTCCAAATATCTCCAAATAGTTCCAAAAAACGGATGAGGGAACCGGTTCGGGGGTCGAGGGGATGAAAAAAGGAGGCAGCAAAAAACCGCAAAAACGACAAACCACGGGGGTTTGGTGATGCAAATTTCCGCGAATTCTTGAGAATGCCCCCGGGATGCGCCTTAACCTGGTTTAATGTTTGGGGTGCAAAAACGCCGCGAATAATTGAAAAACAGGAAATGCTCCTCGGTTGAGATTCACCGATTGGCTGCCCTTTTGTCTTCATTTTCCACTGTCTCCTTTCTATTCCGCCTCCTTCTGAAGGGAGCTTAGCGCGGTCCTGGAAAGTTGGAAGGAAAAACGAAAACTTTTTTAACCGCAGATTTCGCGGATGGACGCGGATTGTGAAGCAGTGATTGAACAGGAGGGAGCAGGGGAAGCGGAGTTCCGACGGAACATTGTAGCCGATAGGCCACAGACCTGCAGCGCGCAAACTGGCATAACATGGGCGTTATGCCAAAGCGCGACAAGACTCTGACGGAATTCGGGCGTAACGTCTCCCGTCTGCGTAGTGATGCCGGTTTGTCTCGAGAGAATCTGGCGAAATTCACGAATTATCGCTCTGGAACACCACAGGCCTTTAGAAATGCCGCCGTGCCATCATAATACTTAGGCAAACGTGTTAAGTCTGTCTCGTCACCGTGCGGAACAAAAAAAATCATCCCTTCGCGAGCACGCGTTAAAAGAACGCGGTAGACATTTCGAGCGAGAGACCGCTCCTCAGGATCAGAAATCGGTTTCAGTGACGTTCCCCACATGCGCCAAAATGTCCATTCATTCCGCTGTGTATCAAAGACAAAATCATTTCCCCAACATAAACAGGTCCAGTCGAGTTCAAGCCCTTGGCATTCAAACTCTGTAGCCGCAACCTCAAGTTGGTTCGAAGAGTTTATGTTGCCCTCGGTCCGAACAAACCAATCTGGGAAATCGATTCCCCTGCGGAAATCCATGCTTACTTCAACACCTTCGGACCGAAGTCGATCAGCCTCCGAGCTAGCAATCAAACCAAAGCGAGTATCAGTCGCCCCGACACGGATAAGCCGCTTAGCTACGCGTAAATCTCTGACGAGAGCAATTGGAAACTCATTCAATTGTTTGAAAAGCGCACTAGCGCTCGAAGCGTCTCCCCGCAAGACACAGTCAACCCACTCGGTCAGTCGTTCTGCTCGAAGAGCACGCTTGCTGACTGAAAGATGCAACGACTCTTTTTCGATTGCTTTGGCTTGAGTGGTGTTTCGATCAAAAAGGGTCTGCCCAGCCATTGTAGCGCCGCCGGCCAAGGCTATGGGTGACGACCAAACGGTCCATTTATCCTTATGATTGCTCAACGCCCGCCCCCATTCTGAAAGTCCTGCTTCACCGTCATGGATTTCTTGTCCGCCTCCCACAAGAGCTATGATGACACACCAGTCTTGGTGACGTTCCATTACAGTCAAAATCAACTCAGGTTCAGAATGATTCCAAAGGGATTCGGGAAGTTTATCAAAATCCCCCTGTCGGTGTTGTCGCTTCTTTTGTGAATTGAGCACCTTTTCCCGATTCCAAACACGCTGTGCTTCGTCAAAAATGACAACATGAAATGGTGGTGGACGGGAAAGTGAATCGTTTAAGTGCGTGGCTGCGAAACGATGCACATTCCAAAATGGCGCGCTAACCGCGTGAGACACTGCGCGACGATTTCCTCTCTGTTTCGCTCGATTTACCTCTAGCGCTTTGGTCAGCACGTTTATTAGGGGAATATTTCCGCTAGCGAAACAAGCGGCACCTCCGATCTCTTTCTGAATTGACGGCGAGTATGCCGCCCGCAAACCCACCAAGGTTTTTCCTGCACCGGGAACTCCAGTAACGAAGCAAATGGATCTGCGGTTGTGCAACTTTGCATCTCTAACGATTTCAAGGATCTGGGCTACTGCGTGGTCGGTATTATCAGCGTGTGCATGGTCGATCTCGCGAACGTCGTGCGCACCGAACAGCCTTTGAGCGGCTTCAAGAATGTTTTCCGTTGGTTCAGTTTGCGAACTATCCCATGCGTCGACATCTACCTTGATATCCCGATTGGGCATGACCGAATAGGCTCGTTTCACACCTTCAGCCAGATCATTCGCGGCAAGGAGTTGCATCTTGAGAATAAACCCGTGTTTATCGGTCCCAATCGGGGAGTCTATAAAACGCGACGATCGGGGAGCGTTCGTCGCAACAAGAATTGGAGCGATAACGAGTCCGCGGCTTTCACGATGAAAATCGCGGAGGTTCCAGCAATACACTTTCAGTTGCCATCGATCTTCGCTTGGAAACTCGAAAGAGCCCACTTTGAACTCAATTGGAATCACGCCACGATCAGTAAGAATTACGCAGTCTAGACGCTTTCGCCTTCCGGGAATAGCATACTCAAGAAACACTCCCCAATCGGAAGCGTTCCGAATTTGATCCGAAACTGCACGTAATGACGCAGTAAGAATCGGGATCTCAGCCTCCCAAGCACCATGTTGAGCAGTCTGAAATTCTGTGAATTCGGCAGCAATCTGACGATGAAGGACGTGGATTACCTCACTCGGTTTGGTTGATAGAAACTCGCGAAGTGTGCCTTTGAAAAATGCTGGCATCAGTGTGTTACTCCTTAATGCCAAGCAGCCAAGCGGCTTTAACGCCTAGTACTTTCGCGAGAGCCACGAGTTCGAAGTCCAAAACCCCCCGAATCCCGGTTTCAATTTTCGCGACGCCGGCGCGGTCGATAGGAACACCCAGCTTCGCTAGTTTTTTTGAAAGTTCCTCCTGTGTGAGTTGAGCCTTTGTGCGTGCTTCCTTCAGGCGCTCGCTGATTAGGTTCTGGCCAACTTTTCCCATAGCGGGGCCAGGCTACCAGGTTCCTGCGGAAATTCTTGTTCTAGTATAGAACAAAACTCTTGCCAAACGACTCGGACCTAGCCAGGTGTATTTGTCGAGATATGCGGAAATACAAAACTGAACTCGACGAATTCGACGTCGGCCAAATTCTCGACGGCTTGGAAGTGCGGGCTACAGCGTGGGAGAAAACTGCAATTTATCATCGAACTGGCGAATCCCCCTCGGACACGGCCATTGAGGAATGCTCAGACGCGGACGAGGCCGAAAAAATAGCGACCCACTATCGATCGATTATCACGAAAATCTGCGAGCAACGGGAGGCACAATCGTGAGCAGCGAAAAATTACGAATTGGCTATTGTATTTACATCAACACTTTTTGCGAAGGCGCCGTACCAACTGTGAGCGATGAAGACGGATACATCGTGTTCGAGACTGAGGTAGAGGCGCAGCGCGAGATCGTTGACAACCTTAAGATTCGTCTTGAACAGTTTTTGAACGGCGAACGCGATTTCGAGGATGCCATTACAGTCGAGGAGTACGTTGTGCCCGTTACTTTACATCCTGACGGAATGATAACAGACGAGGATGGTAGGTGCTTCGCACAAAAGTTCGAATGAGCGGCGTTCGCGGGTTAAGCGGTCGCGGTTCATTTCAACCAGCTGATTTTAATCTCCTTTTCGAGCGATTTGAATTCCGGATCGCCCGTCACCAATTCACAATTATTAACTTTCGCCAGTGCCGCGGCGAAACAGTCGGCATAAGACATTCGGTGCGTGGCTTTACAAATCGCCGCCTGCCGGGCCAGTTCAAGATCCTCGCTCACCGGCACAATTTCGACGGGCAGCGCGGCGATTTCGCTGGCCTTCTGTTCGGCTGCCTCCTGCGATACCTCACGCATTGTATTATAATAAATCTCACCCCAGTTCACGACGCTCAACAGCAGTTTGTGCCTGTCCACCGCGGCCTGCCCAAGCAGTTTTTCCACATCATCAGCCGCCGGTTCATCCTCAAAAAATGCGATCAGCGCCCAGCTATCCAAAACTTTTGTCGCCATATCACAGTTCCCGCTCGCGCTTGCGGTCGTCCATCAATGCTTTCAAAACTCCCTTGCCCTTTAAGGAACCTCGGAGGCCGCGAATAAACTTGGCGGTGACGGGTTTGATCAGGATGCCATCTGGCGTGCCCTCAACGTAAGCTCTTGTTCCTTCCTCAATTTCAAATTCTTTGCGAAGGCGGCGCGGAATAACCACCTGCCCCTTGATCGAAAAGTAAACCGTTTCCGGCTTTCGTGTGACACTCATAATAAAATCCTACAAATCATAAAAAGTAAGTCAATATCTATTTCATCATCCTTTTGGTACGATGTCCTAAGGATTTTTCCTTCCATCCTTCGAAACATGCGCTAAAGTCAGCCCGGAGGAGGAGCGAAAGAAAGGAGCAGACAAAATGAAGGAGAACAGGCGGCCATTCGGGACCGGCAACAAACCCCAAAACGAGAGAAATTCCTCACCCCCAATCACGCTGAATCACGGTAAATCACGCCTAATCACGCTGGATAAAAGGGGGTGGCCTGCATTCCGTGGGGCGAGCTCTCGCGAGCCGTTTCTATCAACCATCAACTATCAACCGCTTTTTAGGATTTTTGCGAAACGTCACTCAACAGCGCACGCCGTGGCTTCGCCTTCAATTCTCTACGATCACGGGCGAATCGTAGAATTCGATGGCGGGGTCGACGTGAAATTTCTGGCGAATCATCGGTGCGACGCGCTCGTTCATGAAGGCGCGGGCGGCGTGTTCGTCGTTCCACAAATAGACTCCGCCAGCGGTCCGGCAGTCTTTCGAATGCAGGAATTGTTTCCGGACCAATCCGGGCACGTTGCGGAAGCCGGGTGCGGCTTCATCAAACGCGGCGCGAATTTGTTCGGCGGTAAGGCCGGCGGGCAATGGAAACCGGGTGACGACAGTAATCAAATGTTTCATGGAATAATGGATACGGAACGAAGGGCTTTCCGTAAATGGGACTAAAGGACACCTTGGCGGTTCCGCAGTCCGCAGTCCGCAGTGGGTTAAGGGGGGAGGGTCCGGGGTCGAGGGGTGAGTGAGAGAAGATGGCGGCGGTGCTGGTTTGATGCTGCGAATTGGAGGTTCTGCTCGACAGGTTCGAAGGGCCTTCGCTAGAGTCTCTTTGCAAATCCTGCTTTTGAATTGACCAGAAATGCAAAGGGACGGAATGAAGAAGTTGCTGATGTTGTTGGGCCTGTTTTTGAGTCTGAGCTGCCTTGGGCAAGGGACGGTTTTCAGTTATCAGGGGGTGTTAAACGACGCGGGCCAGCGTGCGAACGGGACGTACGATCTGACGTTTACGCTTTACGATTCGCAGAGCCTCCCCGGCGATGTGATTGCGGGTCCGGTGACCAATGCGGATGTGCTGGTGACGAATGGGTTATTCACTGTGTCGCTGGACTTCGGCAACGTTTTCAATGGAGACGCGCGGTGGCTGCAAATCGATGTGCGGACAAATGGCGGCGGTTTCTTTTATCCACTGAGTCCCCGGCAGCCGTTGACGGCGGTGCCGTATGCGATGTTTTCGGGCAGCGCCACCAATCTGGTGGGAGCTTTGTCGGGCGCAAACCTGGCGCCGGTGAATGCTCTGATTGCGAGCACGAGCAATGGGTTGAGTTCGGCGTTCAGCACGAATGTGGCGTCGTTTGCCAATATTACCAATATTCTCAGCGCGCAGCTGACGAACGGCGCGGAGCCGTTCAGAAATATGATCAATGTAAAGAGCCCGCCTTATAACGCGGCGGGAGACGGCGTCGCTGACGATTGGGCGCCCATTCAAAACGCGATCACGGCGGCATGCCTGACGACCAACGGGCCGACGGCGGTTTATATTCCGGCGGGAATTTATCGCGTGACCAACACGCTGGTGTTGACCACACAGTTGAAGGCGGATATCGGCACGACCGCCAATACTTCCCTATCCGAATTATTTGGCGACGGCGCCCGGAAATCGATTTTGAAGTTCACCATGACCGGGGCGAATGGTTTGGAATTTCGCGTATTGAACGGCGACCACAGGCACCTTTCCAATTTTACGGTGCATGATCTGGCGCTGATGGGCCCGGCTGTTTCGGGAGACACGAATGTGTCGGGCAGCGGTTATTTTTTTGGATACGATCCAAGTGTTCCTTATGGGGGCGATACGACAGGCTTCCACGACACGGTGTACAATTGTTTCCTTCTGGGGTGGAAGCAGGGCCTGTGCCTCAGCAACACGGTTTTTTTCACCGTTCGCAACTGCAATTTTCAATCTAATATTGTTCACAGCGTGTTGCTGCAAGCAGCGGACACGACGCGGCTGGAAAATAATAACTACGGTTTCCCGGTGGTTCCTCGAGGCGACGATTCGGCAATCTACGTTGCAGGGGGTCAGGGCGTGATCAGCATGGGAGGTGAGTGCGGAGACAGCTGCTGTTTTGCTCGAGTGGAGGGCGGCTTCTTTCACCAGTTCGGCGGCAATTTCGAGAGAAATAATGTGATGCTGGTCGCAGAGAATTACTGCAGCCTATCCTTTGAAGGATGTCGAATCATCAATTGCACCAATGCGCCGTTCGTTTTTATTAATGGCGCCGCGAGTGATTTTTGGGCGGCGGACTGCGCGCTTTGGGATTCCAACATCACTTTTGACCAAAGGCCTGGGCCCACTTATTTCAGCAATTATCAAATTCACCACGCGCTGAACACGCCATTCAAAACGAACGGTGTATTCAACGGAGTGCCTCAAGTCTACCCGCCGGTGTTTTTTCAGAATCCGAAATGGTCTGAATATATCTCGCCGGCGCACGTGGGGGCATTGTTAAACGCCACCCCTTTAAGTTTCACCAACACATCGCCGGCGCCATTTCTCTCCAACGACGGAATAAGCATCAGCAACACGACGGCGCAGATCTGGCATCCGCTGTCCTACGGCCTGGGTGGGAACAACAATTTTTTTGGAAACCCGGAAATCCAATTTACCGCCACGATTCAAGGAGGAACAGGGGCGACGAATGCGTTTATCACTCTTGGAGCGGACAGCGTTCACCTGGATCCGGCCGCCGGTTACACTGTCGATTCCTCCCAGAACATCTCAATCGGCGGGATCACGAATGGAGCACTGAAGTCGTTTAGCTGGACGCAATTCTGGTTCGATGACGCCAATCCACGGTTCACCCGGCTTTCGCTCGCGACCACGAATCAGATCTATTTGATCGGGCTTAGCGCTCACACGCTCGATTATTAGAGAGATATTCCTTTGGGAGATTCCGAGTTTCAAAGACCGTCAGGCGTGATTGTCCTTCACCAGGGCTTCGAAGCACGGAAAAAGTTTTGACCGTTTTGCGCGGGTGTGGAAGAATCCGGCGCATTGAGCCGGGCGGAATCCAGTTGCGAAAAGTCCTGTGGGATTTTATGAGAGTTCCGAATGTATTGAGCCAATAAAGGAGAAGCGCCCCCCATGAAACGATTCTGGTCATTGCTCGCGTGCGCCATCGCGTTTCGTGCGCCTGCCCAAGGCACTGTTTTCACCTATCAGGGAAGCCTGAATGATGAAGGCCACGGCGCCAATGGATTGTATGATTTCACTTTCGCGCTGTATGATTCGACGAATGTGCCGGGGAATCTCGTCGGCGGCGCCATCACGAATGCGGGTGTGATGGTGACGAATGGGTTATTCGCGGCGCCGCTGAATTTTGGGAATGTTTTTGATGGGTCGGCGCGGTGGCTGGAGGTGGGAGTGCGCACCAACGGCGCGACGAATTTTGTGACGTTGAATCCGCGGCAGGCGATCATGCCGGTGCCTTACGCGATGTTTTCAGGCGGGGCGACGAATCTGACGGGGCCGTTGTCGGCGGCAAATCTGGCGCCGGTGGCGGCGATGATTGCCAGCGCGAGCAATGGGTTGAGTTCGGCGTTCACCACGAATGTGGCGTCATTCACGAATAGCGGGCTGGAGAGCGCGGCGGATGCGATTCGTTTGGCATCGGTGCCCGAGCAGCAGGAGGGGATACAGCGGACGCCGATTCGCGGGTATTTGTCGTATTACGCCACCGGCATCAATGTGTCGGAGCCCTATGTATCCAACGTGATGTATACGACGAAATCGACGGGGTTGTACAATTATGGCTATGACTGGCTCTTCGTCGACGAGGGCTGGGGTGCCACCAACCGGGACGCAAATGGGGATCTGCAGTGGAACACGAATAAATTCCCATCAGGCGCGAATTTCGTGAACGTGGCGCACAAGATGGGCTTTAAAATTGCGCTCTACACGGACGGATATCCGAATATTACAGCAACGGGCGGCCAGGCCTCGAGTGACACAAAAGAACACATGGCCCGGGATGTAAATCAATTTCTCAAGTGGGGCATCGACGGCGGGAAATGGGACGAATCCGTGGAGAACGTGCAGGTAGGCATGGCTGTTTTGGCAACCAATACGGCGCAGCCATTTTACGTGATTTGTGGTTACCCTTTCGGCGATGTGGCGCCCACGGCGCAATGGGCATCCCTGATGAATGCCTGGCGTGGGGGTGGCGACGTGGGGGACCTTGTCGTTTTTTCAAGGCTCCCTCCATGGTGCGACCAATTCGCGACGAATGGGTTCTATCGCTGGATTCGGCCGGGGCACGTCTATGATTTCGACGCCATTAACAATGAGATCAATGCTGGTGTGGAGCCTGGCACCGGCCGCGGAACTCAAGCGCAAATTGTGATGGACGCGATTGTTTCGGGAATCATGCTGCATTCGCTCAATGATGAGAACGGAAACATTGTGCCGAGCACATTACCGTTCCTGACCAATTCCAGCGTTCTCGACATTCAAGCCGACCCGGCGGTGATTGCCGGGCAGCGGGTGATGCAAACGAACAACGTGGACGTGTGGCTGAAGCCGTTGGGCAGTGAAAACGGCCCGCAGTTCGCGATTGGAATGATTTGCAGAGGGGGGAATACTTCCAACGTCTCGGTTACGGTTGATCTGGGTCCGAATGGGCTGAATTTACCGGCAGCTTCCCGGCAAAACATTGGATATTCCATTTACGACTGCATCAGCAATGCATGGACGTCCGTTGCCGGAGTTTCAATTTTCACAACGGTCGTGACCAATCATCAGTCGGAGTTGTTCCGGTTGTATCCGGGCACGGTTATCACCACCAACTATATTCAACCATTTGCCTACGCGCCGACGCTGCCGGCGATTGTCATTTCAAATGGCACCCAGCGCGTGGTGAACGTGCCATGGGACGCGGATGCGGCGAATTTCATCGAGCGCGCCGGCGTTACGAACGACCCGGTGCAGTGCTTTGCAGTCCAATTTCTGTTTACAAAATTAAAGACCTTCGGTTTGTGGACGAACCGGCTGGATGTTCTTTACCCGATGATTCCGGGCCAACCGTATCTCAACGCGTTTTCGACGAATTTCACGCTGGTGCCCGTGGGAGCGGTGAGCAGCGGCCCAACGGGTATCGCGGGCGATGGGAGCAGCAGTTACTTCACGAACGGGTATCATTTTATCAACAGCGCGGTTCATTACTCTCTGAATTCAGCAAGCGTGGGCATTTACAATGGAACGGCATTGCCGGCAGGGTCGACTTTGATTGGCGGGTTCGATGGCGTGAGCGAAACGGCCTTCATAAACTATTTCGGCACGTTTTTCGGGGCTGCAAATGACCTGTCGGGCAATCAAATTAATTACAATTACGACGCCCGCGGATTGTGGATTGATTCCCGGCTAGGGCCGGTGAATGCCTGCATGTCAGACCGGGGAATAATATTTCCGCGAACGGCTGCGTCCATTTCGGTCCCGAACACTTACATCACATTGGATGGCGAGTTTCGCGGCGGCGCCATCACTTTCCTGTGCAATGCAGAGTTTCGCGGAGCGTGGATTGGGGGAGGCATCGCGACGGTCGAAATACCCGCGTTAAATAGCATCTGGGACGAATATGAAGCCATTCTAGGCAGAGCCGCGCCGTAAATTTAACCTTCAAAAAAACAGGAGCGGTGGAAGACATACAAATTTGAGGGTCGATGGTGTCTATTGGTAAAGGGATGACCTATGACATCGTTACCATCGAATAGCGGCAATTTGCCGGGAAAGGACGCCCGATCGCAAAAGTTATGGTGGTCCGTGATTGCCATCGCGGTGTTGGTCGTATTCATCGCGCTGTTATTTCGGCGAGGGGAGAAGAGCGCGTCAGCGAATACAGGTTCACCGGACACAACCAGGAGCAGCCGACATTCGGAGGGCATTGCGGCGGAGCGACCGAGGATGCCGCGAGCGCTCCGTAACCGGAGAGCGCCGGAGCCAGGGAAAACCGCGGAGGAAATTGTGGCCGAGAAAGTGCGTGTGTTCGGCCAGCATCGCCGCGCCGTTGCGGAACGAATCGCGAAGCGGTTGAACAAGGATTTGCCGCCGGAAATAGATGCGTTTTTCAAAGCCATCGACAAGGGAGACTGGGACGAAATTCACAGCCGCTGGCAGGACCTGGCGACGCATACGCACCAGTATACATATTCGAAAGATGATCGCTCCGACCTCGAACCTTACTGGCCAACGGTGCTGGATGCCTACGGCGTGGCCGAGCAGGCGCATAATTGGCCGGCGCAAAAGCTTCTGGATTATGGCAATTCCATTCTGGATTCGCTGCGGCCGGGACAGGTGTATGTGGGCGGCACGGATGACGGACGATGGGTGCCCGAACTGGTCAATGAGACGAGCGACGATTCGCATATCATTGTGACGCAAAATGCGCTGGCTGATTCCAGCTATCTGGATTACGTGCGCGAGCTTTATGGCGATCAGTTCAACACGTTGACGCCGGAGGATTCGCAACGCGCGTTCCAGGAATACATGGCCGATGCGCAGAAACGTTTTCAGCATGACCAGGATTTTCCGAATGAGCCCAAGCAGGTTCTTCCCGGTGAAAATATCACGATGGTCGATGGCAAGGTCCAGTTCTCGGGCGTCACCTCAGTGATGCAGGTCAATCAGTTGCTCCTGCAAATGCTCGCGCAAAAGAATCCGGATTTGTCCTTCGCGGTGCAGGAATCCTACCCGTTGAAGGGAACTTACGCGGACGCGGTCCCGGATGGCCCGTTGATGGAACTCAACGG